>JABAOE010014348.1_pt10 | contig 13328 bp, 11 predicted proteins | sample 7062141 | NCBI WGS metagenome assembly JABAOE01 (sample SAMN14538627, study PRJNA623070) | marine sediment metagenome | biome: marine biome [ENVO:00000428]; feature: marine pelagic biome [ENVO:01000023]; material: deep marine sediment [ENVO:00002113] | place: India: Gulf of Khambhat ... | reverse complement strand
GGTGGGAGCGACCGGTTGTAGAGCTTCTCCACCCGATCCCCGTGGACGACGCTCCCCTGCGGCGACGCGAGAAGGCGACGATGAACGTCGATCGCGCCTCCGTTGACGCCCAGCTGGGCCTTGATCTCCGCATTCCCTCCTCCCCAGGGGGAATAGGGATTCTGCTCTCGGGTGGCTGGATAGAAGCCGTAGAGCGTCGTTACGAGCACCTGGTGGAACGCCGATTTTCCAGCTTCGTTGGGTCCCACGACCGCAACCAACCCCGGGAGATCTGAGGGCCCCGAATCGACGCTCGTCAGCGGGCCGAAGCGCAGCACTTCGATGTGACCGAATCTCATCGGCCCTTCTCCGTGTCGAGGAGAGTCTCCAGAAGCGACGTCTCAGCCTCGGAAAGGAGCTGTCGCAGATACAAGTCGACATCGTCACGGCTGTGAGGCCCGAGTCCGAGCAGGTCCTCTCGGGCGAGGCCCAAGATCTCCGAGGGAGAGGCGCCGTCTTCGGTCTGCAGATGGGCGAGCAGTCGGAGCGCCTCACCCAGTACGTCCTCTCGGCCGATGCACTCTTCGGCCCGAAGGACCGGGGTCAGCCTTTCGGTCCGGATTTCGAGATCCAACACGTCCAGGGAGGGACCGAGCGCCTCCGCGAGCTCCTCTGTCGCTTCCGGGGTCTTCCAATCCCGATGGAGCTCGGAGGCCCCCACGAGCTCCACGCGGAGGATCCAGCGCGTGTTCTCCGTCCCCGGGTCGGCACTGCGGGCCTCCTCCCACTGCCTCTCGATGCGCTTCGCGACGCCCGCCAGATCCGATTCTCCTTGGAGGCCCGAAACCTCGAGAGTCTCCCAACGCACCGGCCCGAGCTCCAGGAACTCCGGCTGAGCCGGCTCCCCGCGCTGGAGCTGCACGAAAAGCCCACCTCTCGGTCCCGTCTCCCTGGGGTTCAGGCCCTGCGTGTTTCCCGCGTAGTGTATGGCGGGGACTTCGGCGAGCGCCTGCCTGGTGTGCACATGCCCGAGAGCCCAGTAGTCGAATCCCGCCCGGCTGAGCGCCGACAGCTCCGATGGCGCATACGGCTCATGTCCCCTCGCGCCTGACGCGCCCCGGACTTGCGTGTGCAGAAGCGCGACCTCAGGAACGGGTCCCTCGGGTGCCGGAAACGCCCTCGAGAGGTCGTCCGTGACCCGTGCTTCGGCGTGTCCAGCTGCAGTGACTCGGCCTACGATCTCGCCGTCGCGGACAATGTCGACCCGAACGGGCTCCGGACCACCGACGAAGGTCACCCCTTGAGGCCAGTCAAAACGCCGAGCCGCTTGGGTCGTGCCGCCAGGGTCGTGATTCCCGGTGGCATAGACGACCTGGACGCCCCCCTCGGACAGGCGCGTGAGCATCTCGCCCAGGAAGCGCTCGGTCTGAACCGATAGCCTTTCGCCATNNGCGATGAGCACCGCGTCCGCCCCTCGGGACAGCGCCCCGTCGACGGCAGCGGCAAGTGCGCCCCTGGCGGCGTCGCGTAGTCTTCCCCTCACCGTGCGGGAGCGGCTTTGGAAAGCGGCGTCGAGATGAAGATCGGCCAGATGGATGAAGCGCATGGGCCGAATTGTGGGTGACCGTGGACGCGACGGTACCCAAATCTATCACAGGAGAATCGAAGTACGAACGCAGGCGGAGATATTTCGCTGTTAGCGAGGAGTCCGAGCCAACGCCCGGCGAGCCTGAACTCACGGATCTCGGACGTACTGGACTCCGACCGAAAGAGATGGCCCTCTGAGCTCGGTGACCCGAATCCCGGGCAAGGGATCGGCGCCCAGCACGATGCGGTAGGCGGCCTCGGCGTGGGGCCGAACGGACCGATCCTGTCGAAGAAGCAAGCCCACCCTCGGCTCTACGAGGAAGTAGTTCTCGGTGAAGATCTCAGCATCGGCGAGAGGCGACTGAATCCGTGCCGCGCCGGCCCCGACCAGAAGACCTCCGCCCCAACGAACTCCCGGGACGTCGCCCGCGGGTCGCCACCGAAGGACCACTCCTCCATATCCCGTCCGCAGCTCCGAACGGTCGGGCGAAACTTCCGGAGACAGACGGATCGCGCCGAGACCGAAGACACCCTCGCCTCCCAACTCGACCGTCGAAGAGAGCCGCAGCGTTCCAGCGATCGCCGCCGTCGGAAGGGGTCGGCCGCTGAGCCAGGTCACTCCCGATCGTGCCGAAAAAGCCGCTCCGACGCGAGAGTCCGACCCCAACGCGGGCTCAGTCTGCGCGTCGGCGTATCCTGGCCCGAGCAACATGAGAAGGACCAGGATCGCCCCGCTTGAATTCTTGGCTCGGGGCATGAGGACGAAGAAGAAGGCGGGTGACTGGTCGCTGGGCGACCTCGAATGACAGAATGAGCAAGATATTCCGCCGACCTGGACACACACACCCCTGAAGCCCCGATGTCCCGGGTCGACTCTTCGAGCTCGCTACCGCGTTCGCAGCACGGTGGCCCGGAGAGACCGAGGCGGCGCGCTTCCGCCACTTCTGAGCCTGAGGCGAGCAGTCTCTCCATCGGACACCGCGAAGCGGAAGTATCCGGACGCTCCGCCGATCAGATGCCCGACGAGCAGTGGGTTGCGAGCGATGCTGGACGTCTGGATGTAGGGACCAGGCAATCCCACGGAGTCGAAGAGGGAGTAGTGGTTCCAGCTGCGGTCCGCAAATCTCGTGTCGAGGTTGGGGACTCGATTGTCGCCGTAGAGCCCGACGCTCCAATCGGCGAGCCAGTCGAACACGGTGGCGGTGCCGCCGATCGCGTCCGAGAGATTCTGCAAGCCCGTGGTCGGGGAATCGACCAACTCCCGGAAGAAAGAGGCGTCATCGCCCCCCCGACGATCAGCGGCGTATCGAAGGAAGGCCCAAGCGGCTCCACGGCTCGCCAGGCTCGCGTCCGGGTCGAACGGGGAACTGCTGCCCGGGCTCATGAGGTGTTCCACGAGTCGGAGGAAGTTCAGCCTCTGGAACTCGTTGAGAACTCTCATTCCGTCCTCGTCCAGGTCCTCGAATCCGAGGTCGGACCCGGGGGAAAGGCCGGAGCGCCGGTAGAAGAGGAGCTCTTCCATCGAGTGCGATAGGGCCTCGTTGAGCCAGGTCTCCTCGAAGGGTCGTGGACCCTGCGGGTCGAGCAGCCGACTGGAGGCGTTGATCAGGTGCTGAATCTCGTGGGCGATGGTGACGCCGGTGAGGCGCCGGACCTCTCCGGCGGAGATCTCGCTGCCGTACATGCCGCTGGGATCGGGAACGATGAGATAGAGAAGCTCGGCCTCGTTCGAGCTGGCGCAGCTACTGAGCGGCGGCCCGGGACTCACCTTCGGGAATAGATCTCGCGAGAAGAAGAAGCCGGCCGTGAACACGTCGCCGTGGTTCGAGCCGAGCCCGTTCACCTCCTTGGTGAAGAAGAGAATCACCCGTCCATTGCGATCGATGTCGCTGAAGGCGCCGAAATGCTCCTCAGCCACAGGAGCGATCAAGGTGTCGACCATGGCCGCGTACGCGGCGAAATCGCCTTCATCGAAGCCGCCCGACGGATTGCCGGTGTCGGCGACGACGATCGCCAGATTGGAGACCGCCTCCACCCTCGCGGTCACGAGCTCCGGATCTTCGCATGCCGATTCGGACTGCGTATTGAGCGTCCAAAGGTCGCCAGGCTCGGGATGAGCGCTCCGTGGCGGCGCCGGCGCGAGGATCCCGATCGGCTCCCCTGGATCGGATGGGGCACCGACCTTCGGCCACAGCTCTCTCCGCTCGATCTCCCTCAGGTGCGCATGATGACCATGGGGAGGGAGAATGCCGCGGGCGGCGGCGCCGACGGCCAGCGCGGGAGGCGCAGGACTGCTTGGACGAGGTGTGGGGATCGGCGGACCCTGGATCACCGTTGCACCCTCACCCTCCAGGGTGAACCGTGTCGTTCCGGATTCCTGGAGGGACGTCGTGACGAGCACGAACTCCTCGCCCTCCGTCGAGGCCGCTACGCAGAGGTTTCGTGCCGAAGCGCCCTCGAAGTGGGCGGCCCGTCCCACCTCGAGACCACCGATCTCCGCCGAACAGCCGGACCCCGGATCCAGCCCCGAAGAGGTCGAGTCACAACCAATGAGAGCGCCGAGCGCCGCAATCGCGAGCGCCAAACGGCGGCAGCGCAGATGGCGGAAGGTGGCGCGGCTCCGCCCATGGGGTGCCATCGAAAACGACGGGTGCACCATCATGCCGGACGGTGAAGATTGAATTGGCGGTGGCCCGTCTGCCGTAAGTACCGAGGTGGGCCCGCGCGCAGATCGCCACTCGCAGGCAAGGAGCTCGATGTCATGGAAGACCTGGTGCCACTCGTTCTCGGAGGTATGGGCATCATCGTGGTGATGATCCCCTTGGCGGGGTTCACGCTTCGATACGCCATCAGGCCGACGGTGGAGCCGATCGTGGAGGCGATCCCGGAGAGCCGGGGCCGAGAGTCGATGAGTCGGCCCGATTTGGAAAAGCGCCTGGCCTTGCTGCAAGAGGATGTGGATGAGATCCGGGAGGCGGTGAAGGTATTGCTCGCGAATCAACGATTCGATCGGGAGCTGGTCGATGGGGGCGTCCCGGCGAAGTCCCCATCCGAGCGCGCAGCGACCTGAGTCCCCGCGGTTCGAGAGACGCGACGCCCGTCACGACCCGCGCAGATACGAGGCCCCTCCCAACGCGCCTACGGCCGCCTGAATCTGACTGGCTCGCGTTCGCACGTAAGGGGAGGGGTCGGCGGCAGACATGCGCTTGGGGCTGGGCAGGACCGCAACCAGGATGGCTGCCTGATACGGCGTGAGCTCGGCCGGAGACGTGCCGATGAGCCGGTCGGCGGCAGCTCCCACCCCGAAGACGCCCGGCCCGAACTCGGCCACGTTCAGATAGACCTCCAAGATCCGTCGCTTGGGCCAGAGGAGCTCGATCCAGACTGTCAGGTAGGCCTCCATGCCCTTACGGACCCAGCTCTGGCCCGGCCAGAGGAAGAGGTTCTTCGCCACCTGTTGTGAGATCGTGCTGCCACCGCGAACTCGTTCACCTTCCTGATTCCGCTCCAGAGCCTCCCGTATCGCAACCCAATCGAATCCGCTGTGATCCGGGAACTTCTGGTCTTCCGCGGCGACGGCCGCGATCGCCAGGTTCGACGAGATTCCTGCGCGAGGGATCCACCGGTAGTGGACGGGCTCCTCCCTGAGAACCCTCTCCCGAAGAATGAAGGCCGTCGTCGGCGGTGGAATCCACCGCCAGGGAAGGACGAGCAAGATCGTGACGATCAACACGGCGATCGGCGCGATGAGGGCGATCCTGAGGTAGCGGATCCTTCGGCTGGACGCGGCAGAGCCTGACGGGCTAGTCTTGTGGCGCGAACGCGCCCGTCGGGCGGAGTGCGAGCTCATGAGCGGTTCGACCGAAATCTCATCGCGCGGAATCTCATCCTCTTGGAACTGTGCCGGCGCAGCCTGGGCTTTCGGTCGACGAATGCCGGCGACCTGAAGTACACCGTGGGCGAGGAAGCGGTGCCGAACGGGCAAGGTTGTCACAACTCCAGGCTTCAAAGGCTCCATTCGCAAGAGGGACGCTCCACCGCTCCGTGGCACGAGATCATCTCTTCCGTGGACGCCGCTTCGAAATCGGGCCCTGCCGTGTTGGACGACCGGAGACCGCATGCGTCGAGAGCATCGCATTCCCTCATTCCTCCTGATCGCTGCGCTCCTGCTCTTCGGAAGCGGCATATTTTCGAGGGCTCCTGTCGTCGACGCGATCACCCGCGCCCCTGCCAGTGATGTCGGGCTGAGCTTCACGACCCCGTATCTGCTGCTGGCCCCCGTGATGGGCCTGCTCGATCACCTGACGCTCCTGACCGATCGTCAGCACATCGTGTTTCTGGTCAGCGTCGTTGTTTGCTTTGCGGGATGGCGCGTGGCTCGGGGCTGCTGGCCCGTGTTCGGATCATGGAGCGCGGGTCGGGAGTGCCTACTGGCCGGCGGGGGCTTGGCGATGCTGATCGCATTCTACGGGTTCGGGGTGGTGGGAGTCAGACCGATGGCCGCGCTTCGTGCGTACGATGCCGATCTGATGATCGTCGACTTCCACAGCCACAGCGATGCCTCTCACGACGTAAGGTCCGACTTCGACGCGCAGGCGAGACGCCGGTGGCACGAGGCAGCTGGATTCGACCTGGTCTACCTGACCGATCACGGCACCGTTGAGGCGGCTACCCGTGCCACACTCGGCAATCCCAGGCGAGCGGGCGAGGGAATCTCTCTTCTGCCCGGGAGGGAGATGCGCTTCCGCGGCCAGCACGTCGTGGTGCTCGGTGTGGAGGACCCGACCGCGCTTTCGACGGCCACTCCCTGGCCCACCCTAATCCAGACGATTCCCAACGACCTCTCGCGGGTCCCGATGCCGGCGGAGGACGGCACCGAGGGGGTGCATGCCATTGAGCTGGTCGATGCCGACCCCAGGGGGCTTCGCCAGTCGGCGGACGAGAGGGCCACGCTTCTCGCGATCGCCGACAGTCTGGATCTTGCGCTGATCGCAGGCTCGAACCACCACGGGTGGGGACGAGCCGCCGCCGCGTGGAACCTCATTCGTTTGCCCGGCTGGCGAGAGCGTTCGCCGGAGGCGGTCGGGTCGGGGGTAGAGGCGCGCCTTCGAAACAGCCCCTCACAGTCCGTGCGCGTGGTCGAGCGTCCCCGCCTGGGCGGCAGCCTCAGAGCGAGATCCGTCCTGCATGAGGCCATGACGCTACCCCGGCTGGCCTGGCACATCCTCGTCCACCTCACACCGCCCGAGCGCGCTTCGTGGCTGGCTTGGGTCGGGATCGCGGGCCTCCTTCATGTCCGCTTTCGTGGATCGCCTTCGCAAGGCCGTCGTCCCCTCGAGGCGTCCTCCCCGCAGGAGGACCGGCTGCCGAGGATCGCCGTCGGCGACTGATCTCCCGAAGGACCACTTCCACTCGCGCGGCCGACGCAGCCGCGTCTTCCTGTTGTGCGCTGAGCGCGCTTGTCCTATACAAATCCTGAACATATATTCTACAACGCAACTCAGCGCGGAAGGGAAATCGTCGCGTGGTCGAGCAAAAAAACCCGACGAGCGAGAGGAGAAGAGATGATCGACGTTGGATCGAAAATGGACACGGACTTCCAACTGGAGGTCTTTCGTGATGGCGAATCCGAGACAGTGCGCTTCCAAGACCTTCTCGATCGGAAGACGATCGTTTCCGTCTACATGCGCAACAACACCTCGAGCTGTGACAAGCAGAATCGCAGCCTCGCCGGGCAAGAGCAGTGGTTCCGCAACCAGGGCTACAACCTCGTGGCGGTGAGCAAGGATACGTGTGGGTCACACGAGAAGTACGCAGACAAGCTGGGTATCCACTACGCATTGGCCTCTGATCCGGAGTACCGCTTCGCCCAGGCCACCGACTCGATGGTCGAGAAGAAGATGTACGGAAAGACCTTCGAGGCTCCATCACGCTCGGCGTTCGTGATCGACACGGACGGCACCGTGCTAGCGGTATTGGAAAAGGTGGACACGAAGGACCACGCGACTCAGCTTCGCGCCCTTGTCGAGACCCTTTGACCGTTTGGGATCGGTCGCCATTGACGTGCGGGTAGCTTGCCTCTCATGAGCAAGCCGTCTTGAGCTCCCGATATCGCGATCTTCGGCGTCCGGTTCGCGGCTCAGTGCACCAGCTCGTTGTTGTACTCGGCGACCAGCTGGACGCCGGATCCGAGGCGCTGGCCAGGGCCGATCGTGCGCAGGACGCCGTGCTGATGATGGAGGTCGCCGACGAGGCGACCCACGTGCCGAGCCACCGGCAGCGGACAGTTCTCTTCCTGTCCGCCATGCGACACTTCGCGGCGAATCTGTCCGACGAGGGGTGGCGCGTGCGATACGTTCCCCTCGACGATCCCGAGAACACCCAGACGTTCACTGGAGAGGTGGAGCGGGCAGTCGGTGCGCTGAGGCCCAAGAGACTCTTGATCGTGCGCCCCGGCGAGCATCGGGTGCTCGCCTCCGTGGACGACTGGCAGAAGAAGACCAGGCTCGCGATCGAAGTGCTCGAGGACCGGCACTTCCTTACCGAGCTCGACGCCTTCGAGGAGTGGCGATCGGAGCGCGAGCGGCCGGTGCTCGGTCAGTTCTACAGGGCGCAGCGCCGCCGCCTGAACGTCCTCCTCACCGACAAGCGTGCCCCGGTCGGCGGTGCGTGGAACTTCGACTCCAGCAACCGAAAGAGATTCTCGAAGGCTCCGGAACTCCCCGCTCCTCGGCGCTTCGATCCCGACGAAGTGACGCATCAGGTCGCGCGCCTCGTCGAACGCCGATTCCCGTCAGCGCCCGGCCGCTCCGAGTCGTTTGGCTGGCCGGTCACCCGCGCGCAATCGCTCGAAGCGCTTTCTGACTTCATCTCCGACCGCCTGGCGTGCTTCGGCCCCTACCAAGATGCGATGTGGACGGACGAGCCCTTCCTGTATCACTCCCTTCTCTCACCGGCGTTGAACCTGAAGCTCCTCGATCCACGGGAGGTGGTGAACGCCATGATCGAGGCCTTCGAGGAGGATCGGGCGCCCATACAGTCGGTGGAGGGCTTCGTGCGCCAGGTCATTGGCTGGAGGGAATTCATCCGTGGGATCTACTGGAGCGAGGGCGATGGCTACGCCGATCGAAATGGACTCGACCAGCACGGTCGCCTTCCGGACTTCTACTGGAATGGCGAGACGGACATGGAGTGCATGCGGCAGAGCCTGAATCAAGTCCTCGAGCACGGATATGGACATCACATCCAGAGGCTGATGATCACCGGCAACTTCGCGCTCATCTCTGGCGTCCATCCGAGGGCCGTCTCGGACTGGTACCTGGGCATGTACGTCGATGCAGTGGACTGGGTGACGCTGCCGAACGCGCTCGGGATGGTCATGCACGCCGACGGCGGCGTCGTGGGGACGAAGCCGTACGCCGCCTCGGGCCAATACGTCAAGCGCATGAGCAACTACTGTGCGGGCTGCCGATACGATCCCTCGAAGCGGAGCGGCCCGGACGCCTGCCCCATGACGGTCTTCTACTGGGACTTCATCGATCGCACCAAGCAGACGTTCCGCGGGAATCCACGCATGCGGCTGCCCCTGACGCACCTGGAGCGGATGAGTCGGGACGAACGTAAGGCCGTGCGTCGAAGCGCAGATTCACTCCGGGGAGACTTCGATATCGGCGACGCGGGCTGACGACGCGCGTACTTCCCTGAACCAAGGTTAGGTCCATGAGTGCGGAACCAAGGAGATACGTGGTCTTCGGTGCCTACGGAGGCATGGGCTCCGCCCTCGCTCGTCGCCTGACGGGCCAAGGCGCCATAGTCGTCCTCTCGGGCCGTGACCCCGACCGGCTTCGGCCTCTCGCAGAGGAGCTCGGGGCACTGCCTCTAGCCGCAGACGCAACGGACTTCGAAGCGGTGGATGGGGTGATGAGCCAGGCGCTCGAGCATCACGGCCGCATCGATGGCGTGGCAAGCTGCGTGGGGAGCCTACTGCTCAAGCCAGCGCACCTCACACGCCCCGAGGAGTGGCATGCGACGCTTTCGACCAATCTGACGAGTGCGTTTGCGGTAACGCGATCATTGGCAGCGCGAGTCTCGCCCGAGGCTGGAGCCGCGCTCGTGCTGGTCTCGACGGCCGCGGCGTCCATCGGCCTTCCGAACCATGAGGCGATCGCGGCTGCCAAGGGAGGCATAGACGCCCTCGTCCGGTCGGCAGCGGCAACATATGGGCGGCTCGGCCTCAGGGTGAACGCAGTGGCCCCCGGGCTAGTGGAGACTCCGATGACGGAACGCATCACGCGCAGCGAATCGGCGCGAGAGACGTCCTTGGCGATGCACGCCCTCAGACGACTGGGAAGCGCGGAGGAAATCGCCACGGCCATCGCCTGGCTGCTTTCGGAGGAAGCGAGCTGGATCACCGGGCAGACGCTCGGCGTGGATGGGGGACTGGGTAAGGTCAGGTCCGCCTGATAGCGCGGGACGGGCTCGGCTCAGTCCCGTGAGGCGAGTCGGTCCGAGCAGCGCGACTCGAGATGGCCGACGAAGTGGGCCGCCACGTCCACACCAGTCGCCTCCTCGATCGCACGAAGACCGGGCGAGGCGTTCACCTCGACGACCAGGGGCCCGTGGTCGGACTCAAGAATGTCGACTCCGGCGACCTCTAGGCCCAGCTCTCGAGTGGCGCGGATGGCGAGCATCGAGAGCTCGCTGGAAGGCTCAAAGGAGGTCGCGCGACCACCCTGCTGCACGTTGGATCGAAAGCGCCCGGGCGGCGCCTCGCGCCTAACGGCGCATACCACCCTCCCACCACACACGATGACTCTCACGTCGCGCCCCTCCGACTCGGAGATGTACTCCTGAACCAACAGCTCCTGTCCAACGAGCAGCAGCGACTCCGCCGCAGAACGGGCGCCATCGAGCGTGTCCCCGCGGACCACACCTTCCCCCCTCGAGCCGATGACCGGCTTGATGACGACGGGCGCCCCGCCGACGTGCTCGATCGCCCAACTCACGCTGTCGACGTGCCTCACCAACGACGTTCGAGGAATCGGAAGGCTCCGACTGGCCAGTCGGGCCAGGGCCCGAAACTTGTGTCCCGCCTCCTCGATCGCACCGGAGCTGTTGAGCGTGGCGGTTCCACCGAGTTCGAGTTGGCGTAGGACGCAAAGCGCGTGTGCGAGGCATCGCGTAGCCGGTATCCGCGGGATCACAACGTCCACTTGCAAAATCGGGACTCCCTTGGCGGTGATCTCCACCGCGTCACCTCGGAGCACAATCGATCCATCCGGAACGGGCAGTACGACTACGTCGTGCCCCCGTCTGTCCGCCGCCTCCTGGAGCCGTTGGGTGGAATAGTGCTCGCTCGAATGGGTGATGATTGCGATCCGCATTGCGTCGGGGAGGAGGTCGGTGAGCCGCAAATCGGTGAGCCGCAAAGAGGAGACACGGTAGAGTGCTCGGGGCACGCGAACAAGCGGGCGAATCCAGTTCTCGATCTCACCGGATGCCCCTCGTTCGCAAAGTCCCGCCAGGCGCCAAGCTACCCTCCCACACGAGCCACGCCGAGCCACTGGCGCTGCAACGCCAGCGGTGGAAGCACAAGCGACCGTCCTCCCCCGGGGCCTCCCGAAGCGCGTGTGGAACATTTGATGTCACAGAATTAGAATTTGGCTTCTAAACATATTTTCCCTCGAAGTGCTGTCGAACCATGACCTTCCTTCGCCACTGGATCAGAGACAGGCGCAAAATGCGCCAATCTACATGAATTGGCTTCGCGGCGAGCAGCCGAAAGAGTTCGAATCCCCCTCGTCGGTCCTCTCTGGCGAAGTCCCCTTCCCATCCCTACCGTTTCCGTCCCCAGAAACATTTGGGGCTCGACCGAAGGGCCGTGTTCAGGCTGTTCTCAATGGCTCGGATGGGTACGATGCAGAACCCTGCAGGATACATACGAGCCCACCGAGGTGCTTCGATCTGGGCTTCCGTCGTGCTCGTCGCGGGCTCGCTCTGCCCGTTCGGGGCGCACGCTCGGGCCCCACAGACAGGCGCATCTTCGGGTATCGGTAATCCAGTCGGTCTTTCACAAGACACGACAGAATCCGGCGTAACAAGTCTGCGTGTGGAAGTCCTAGGCCCAGGTGCCGCCACAGCGGGCGAGGAGACGGCCCTGTCGATCGTGGTGCGCAATCCAAGTCTGACACCCGCCGAGGGCGTGCAAGTGTCGGCGGCGCTGCCACGCGCGGCCCGGGTACTGGAAGATGCTGGAGCGGCTGGGATCCAGAGCGGCGCCATCGTCTCCTGGCCTGACGTGGGGTCGGTCGCGGCGGGAGAGAGTCGTAGTCTGTCGCTCTCGGTCGCCTTCGACGAGCCGGGGGAGTGGGTGACCTTGATTTCCGCCATGAGTCGCTCGCCTGGCTCCCCACCGACGATCAGCTCGAGCCGATTCGTGACGAGGGTCGCGCGAGAACGACCCCTGCGACTGGATACGGCAGGGGATCAGTTGCTCTGGCTAAGAGGTGCTGTCCAAGCGCAACCATCTCCGGAGCCACGGGCCGAAGGCGGCTCCGTTACCGAGATTGCCGGCGACCTCAGCCGCAGCTACGGGCCTCGCCCTGTCATCGAGGTCCACAAGACCGGTCCGGATACCGTGCGGGTCAACCGTCCCGCGACCTACACGATCCTGGTCCGCAACACTGGACCCGTGGTCGCCGAAGATGTGATCGTGACCGACATCCTCCCGGACGACGCGGTCTTCCACAGCGCCAGCGACGGCGGAACGGAGAGTGGCGGTACCGTCACCTGGCCCACCGTCGCATCCCTGGCCCCTGGTGCAAGCCTGACGCGGATGCTGACGGTTGTTGCTCCTCCAGAGCCCGAGTACTTCCTCATGAACACCGCCGTGGCGGAGGCGATGTACGCGTTTCCGGACACGAGCGTATGGCGGACGATCGTAGCACGCGAAATCGCACCTCCGACCCTGGAGATCCAGAAGATCGGTCCCGACACCGTCTGCGTGCGCGATCCGATGACGTACACGATACGGGTCCGGAATGTGGGGACGGAGGTCGCCGAGTACATGGTGCTGAGCGACACGCTTCCGGCGGGCGTGCACTTCGTGTCCGCATCGCACGGAGGGACCGTCAGCGGCAACGTGGTTCGTTGGCCGATGGTCTCGATGTTCGATCCAGGTCTCAGTCTGGTAAGGACTTTGACGTTTCTAGCCCCCCCGAATCCGGGCGAAGTGGTCAACCTCGCGGTCGTGAAGGCGTTGGACATCGAGCCCAAGAGTAGCAGCGCGCGGACCGTCGTCACCGGCGCTCCATGTGCAGCTCGGGGCATCATTGAGATCCGGAAAGAGATCCAGTCGTCCGACGGTGGCGAGCCAGACAACCCACCGAGCCCGAGTCTCGAGGGCTTCGTCTTCTCCATCACGCAGGGTACGACGCACTTCGCCACGGTCCGGACGGACGCGGAAGGGCGGGGCACTGCGACGCTCGCTCCAGGAAGCTACGACGTCCAGGAAATCGACAGTCGAGGGCTGACCAACTACACCGGTCGAATCAACGGGGTCGCAGTGCGAGCGGGGGAGACTACAGTCGTGGAGTGGGTCAATCGTCACCCTCCTAAATCGTCCCGGATCTTCATTCGGAAGAGGATCGAGTCCGCCGACGGCAGGATGCCGGTCGAGGCGCCGGATTCCCTACTGGCCGGCTTCGAGTTCGAAATTCGCAGCGCCGACAACCAAGTGACGGTCGCAAATGTGGTTACGAACG
>JABAOE010017137.1_pt2 | contig 13332 bp, 9 predicted proteins | sample 7062141 | NCBI WGS metagenome assembly JABAOE01 (sample SAMN14538627, study PRJNA623070) | marine sediment metagenome | biome: marine biome [ENVO:00000428]; feature: marine pelagic biome [ENVO:01000023]; material: deep marine sediment [ENVO:00002113] | place: India: Gulf of Khambhat ... | reverse complement strand
CTCAGCGAAGCGGGACTCGCTCTTTCATCACTATAAATTCGGCTTGTGTTCATCATCTCAATCAATAGTAGGATGACGACGACTTCCTTTGCAGTTCAGTTTTAACCTCTTGCACCCACTTGTCGTTCGCCAGTTTGACCTTGTTCAGAAAACCGTAGGAGATCATGACGCTGCCCTCTGTCGTTTTCATGAACGAGCAGACAAAGAAGTTGGTAAAATCTACCTTTTTCCAGATGCTCTCCTGCATGTCTTCCGGGATCGGATATTCCTGTTCCAGTTGGGTCAGCAGGTACGCCTTGTGATCCTCGATTTTGGGTACGGTGTAATTGAGATAAACAAGTCCGGCAATGAGGGCAAAAATGATGATGCGACCAATCATGGGGGAACCACTCNNCTTCTCGACAATTAATGAATCCGCGTTAGAATAACGTAAAATTTAGCGGATGAACAGGCTTTCAATCAGATCTTTTTGCCGTGGGAGCCTTTGCCGGTTGTAAAGCGGTATTCGGGGTAGCTATGCACCAGGCTTTGTTGACGGACCTCTATGAATTGACCATGCTCGCCGGATATTATCGCGAAGGGATGCACGAGCAGCCGGCGGCTTTCGAACTCTTTTTCCGTGAACCACCTTACCGGGGGGGCTATGCGGTTTTTGCCGGTCTGCAACCGGCGTTGGAATACCTGTCCACCCTGAAATTTACCGAGACGGATCTGAGCTACCTTGCAAGCCTGAATATCTTCAGCGAAGCTTTTCTGCGGTTTCTGAAAAACTTTCGTTTCCGTGGCAAGGTCACCGCCCCCAGGGAAGGTGAAGTGGTTTTTCCCGGGGTGCCGCTGCTGACGGTTGAGGGGACCCTCGCCGAAGCCCAGTTTGTCGAAACGGCGCTGCTGAACATTATCAACTTCCAAACCCTTGTCGCGACCAAGGCTGCCCGTTTGAAGGTAGCGGCCGGCGGCGGGCAGATTATCGAGTTCGGACTGCGACGTGCCCAGGGCCCGGATGGAGGAATGAGCGTCGCCCGTGCTGCTGCCGTTGGCGGGGTCCGTTCCACCAGCAACGTACTGGCCGGGCGATGGCTGGGCCTGCCCGTCAAGGGGACCCATGCTCACAGCTGGGTGATGGCTTTTCCAGATGAATTAAGTGCATTTCGTGCCTACGCGGAATGCTTCCCCGATCATTGTGTCTTGCTGGTCGATACTTACGATACCTTGACCAGTGGTCTGCCGAACAGTATCACGGTTGCCCGGGAATTGCGGGAGGCCGGCCACGAACTGCTTGGTGTGCGACTGGATTCAGGCGACCTTGCCTACTTGAGTCGCGAAGCGCGCCGGATGTTTGACGAGGCCGGATTTCAGAAGGTGAAGATTCTGGCCTCCAATGAACTGGATGAATATGTCATCACGTCGATTCGGAGCGAGGGTGGCTGTGTCGATATCTACGGAGTTGGAACACGCCTGGCCACTTGTGCCGGCCCTGCTGGCGGAGCTTTGGGCGGGGTCTATAAATTGGTTGATTATGCCGGGCAGCCTCGCTTGAAAGTGACCAGCGATCCGGCCAAGAGCACCCTGCCGGGAGCCAAACGCTGGCTGAGGGCGATTGATGGCGACGGCCGGTTTGTTATGGATATCCTGGACCTCAAAGATCACCCGGAGGCCGGGGTGCAACCCGGACAGGTAGCTTTTGATCCGGCAAATCCGCAACGGCATAAGACCCTGCCGCTGAACAGCCGGCTGCTTGCATGCCATGCGTTGGTGATGGCGGATGGCCAGGTGCTGGCGCCGGCAGTCACGCTGGCTGAGATGGCAGATTATTGTGAGGGCCAGTTGCGTGCCCTGCCGGACGGCTGCCTGCGTCTGATCAATCCTCACATCTACAAGGTTGGCATCAGTGAAAGACTGCTTGAACTCAGGTCAAAACTGCTGCGTGACAGGGCCGGATGAGTTTAAGCAGCTGTTACTCTACCTTGACGCCCAGGACGTCCGTCATCTGTTTCAAGGCAAAATGTCCGTCGTCATCGCTCAAGCTGGCGACACATTCTGACTTGACGGTAACCTCGTAGCCACGGACCACGGCGTCATAAGCGGTATAGAAGATACAGATATTGGTGACACAGCCGGTCAGGGTCAGCCGGTCAATGCCCTTGCTTTGCAGCAACCCTTCCAGGCCCGTATGCAAAAACCCCGAATAGCTGGTTTTCTCAATGATCGGGTCGGTCTCTTGCGGGGCCAACTCGGCAATGACCTTCGCTCCCTTGGTGTCACGCACAGCATGTGGAGGCCATCCCATCCGGGAGAACTCTGGATCGTCGGGAGCGTGGTGGTCGCAGATGTAAATCACCGGGTCGCCATCAGCGCGAGCTGCGGCTATCTGCTCCTGGATGGGTTTGATGATGGAACGGGTTGCCGGGACTTCCAGTGGGGCATCGGGCAAGACGAAATCGTTGAGCATGTCTATAACCAGCAGGGCATTCTTCATCGAGACCTCCAGGACTATCGCACCGAGGCGCCAAGCTCAACGCGTGCGCGATGGGTGGTTTCTTCTTTCGGGGCTTCCAGAATATCAGGCTCCTTCAGAAAGATCCTATCACGAGGCAACTGGCCGCTTTCGACAAGGAATGTCTGTACGTTCAGGGCGCGAGCAAGTGCCAGCTTTGCCAGGTGATCGTCGGTGACTTCCGCGTTGGCATAGATCAGCTTTTCCATTTCACTTTCCGGCAGTTTTTTCGTCATGCCGATGAAGTTTCGCGGTTTAGGAAACTCTTCGTCTTTGTAGACATCCCAAAGATAATCGGCATATTCCTCAGCCGGGACAGTGATGTCTTCCTCTTTTGCCCCTTCTGGCAGACGGTCCTCATCAACCAGGTCGAGGAACTTGAGCCGCCTGACTTTTGCTGCCAGCTGCTCCTTGCGATAGCCTTCGGGGTCTTTTTCGGGGTCGATGAAGCCGCTGATCTCAATGTCGATAGACGGCCTGTCGAGCAGGGCTTTTGCCATACGCGCAAGCTTGTCGGCCTCGATTTCGCTCAGCCTGCTGGAGCCGTAATCAAAGCTGACAGCACTAAAATCCTCCTGGCCTCCACCGACCAGTGCGCCAAGCAGGGCAAAGGGAGAAGTCGCAGCCTTGACCAGCAGGTTCTTGATGACTGTCCAGACCACGCTGGCAATGCTGAACTGTGGATCATCCAGGCTGCCATAGACAGGGATGTCGAGGTGGATTTCTCCATTACCGTCTTTTAACAGGGCTACCGCAAGCTTGACCGGCAGGCTGACAGCATTTTCGCTTTCAACCGATGCCCCGAAGTCGAACTGGTCAAGAAAAACACTGTTCGTTGCCTTGAGTTGATTGTTCTCGATCAGATAGTCAAGGGCAAGGTTCAGCTTGCCTTTTTCGATCATGTAGCCGACGTAGTTGCCGGAGTAAGGTGAAAATGGCGTCATCTCAATGTCGCGAAAGCTTAACTCGATATCAAGGAAGAGGTCTTTTGCCAGCGGGTTGAGTTGGCCGGTAATGTTCAGCGGCGACTGGTTGCGCAGGTTGCCGCGCAGGTCAACGGTGGCCCGGGCGCCCGGGTCTGAGCTGAGGCCGTCGATACGTCCGCCGAGGTCGCGCATATCGGCGTGAAAGGGCCGGGGCAGGTTGCGATCGGTAAAGTCGACCTGACCGCCCTGCAAGACGACCTTGCCGATACGGATGTCGGATGAGGACTCCTGATCGGTTGATGTCTCTGCAGCGGGGGTGTCCTTGGCGGCGGGCTCAAGCTCTTCTCCTGCAGGGGTTGCTGAATCTTTCCTGAAGGCTTCGACAAGATTGACGCGGGCCTCCTCATCAATCAGTACCTTGGCGAAATAATCACTCAGTGTAACCGAGTCAATCGCCATGGTCAGGGGTTGCAGTCTCCCCTTGATGCCGGCAACTTGCAGGCTGTCCCATTTCAGGAGGTCCTCCCGGTGTGTGCCGTCCAGCAGGTGCATGCGGTTTATGCCTATCTTTCCCTCATACTGCAAATCGAGAGATGTCTCCATGGCTGCCCTGGTGCCGAGCGAGGCATTCAGGTAGCCATTGGTCAGCACCAGGTTGGTCTGTTCGGCAAGATATGGGCTGATCGGTTTGAGCGCGATGTTCTTCAGGCTGGTTTGCAACTCCGCCCGGTAGTCGGCCAGCACCAGTTTGCCGTCTATCTTAATCCGCCCGGCCGGAGGCAGCTCGGCGCTGAAATTCAAGGGGCTGTCAGTTTTCTCAGGCATGGCCAGGTTCTGCATGACCAGGTTCAGATTGTCTATCTGCAGGTGGGCCGGTTCGGCGGGCATGCTGTCTTTGAAGTCTATCTGCCAGTTTTCCAGGTCGAGTGTCTTGACCAGGAAGCCGAAGGGCTTGCCTTCTGCCTCCTTGTCCGGTTTGGCGTCTGTCTGCTGCAGAGTTGCCGCCTGTTTCGAAAGAACAGGGTAGTTTCCGGCCATGAAAGACAGCACGCCATTTGGGTCGCGGGACACCTTGAGCCTGGCGCGGTCGATGCTGACGCCCTCTGTCACAAAGCGGTTGTCGTCCAGGTCAAATGAGAAATCTGCAAGCTTGACCTGTTCAATCCATACGCCTTCGCTGTCCCTGGAGGGAGCGTGCAGCTTGTTTATGTCCAGCTGTCCCTCGGAGAGGAGAAAGGTCTTGTCGGGAGTGACGGCAATGTTGGCATCAAGATTGATGGTCCCTTCCAGGGGTACGTTAGCGAGCTGGTGATAATAGGGCTGGTAGGGAGATAACCCGACATTGCGAACCTTCGTGTCGAGACTGATCGTAAACGGCTTGAGAGTCAGCAGGCCATCGATGGCCAACTGTTCATCGCGTTCCGTTGTGAGACTCATCGCCAGCGGCATGGCCAAGGTATTGTCCAGAGTGAAACCCCTGAGGTCGAAAGAGATATCGTTAGCGACTGTGCTGAATCCGCCCGGCGGCAGGTTGTCATTGAAGAAGACGGTGCCGTCACGCAGCCACAGATCATCAATAACCAGTTGGAATGGGACCTTGTCACTTTTGGCTTCTTCAGGTTCCGGTTCGCTTGCTTGCGCAGAGCTCTCCATTGTTAACCTGGAGTGGTTCCAGCTCCCCTGTGCATCACGTTTGACCTGGACTTCGAGGTTGTAGAGCCTCAGGGCGGCAATGTGGAGCTGATTGTCGAGGAGGTTGACCGGGGCCAGTTCGCACTGCAGCAGCGGCAGAAAAAAAACCTGCTCGCCGACGCGGTCGAAAATATTCAGGGTGGTCAGGTCAACCTGGCCCTTGAGCGATAGTTCCGGCGGGGTCTCCGCCGTAACCCGGTAGACCAGTTCCAGGTCAAAGTTGAGGCGTCCGCTCTTGAGCTCGACAGGCAGTTCGACCGGGACGTAACCCAGGTAGTGGGGGATATCAATGTTATCCAGTGCAAACTTGACGTGCAGTTCCTGTGCTTCGGCGAAAGGCTTGAGGTTGCCTTCAAGTTTTACCGGTGCGTCGTTGATGACGGCTTGCAGGATTGGCTGCACGGGGTGCTCGACCAGGTAGGGAAGGTTGCCAATGAACGGGATGGCAAGATTAAAATCACGAACCGTGTGGTGAGTGGTCGCATCGAGGCTGTGGTCGTAAAAATCGACATTGCCTTTGCTGATCGTCACGTTGTTGACGGAAAAATATACGGGGCCATCGTTCTCCGCCGGTTTTTCATCCACTTGCTGTGGTGGTATGAGATCGCTGAAGTTGAAGCGGTTCTCAGGATGCCTGACCAGGTGTACGTACGGATTGACCAGCTTCAGCTCCCGGATGATCGGGGCCCGGCGCATAATCGAGGTGGGACTGATCGAAACCCGCAACAGGTCCCAGGAGACAAAAACCTCCGCCTGGCCGGGTTCGCTCAGGTTGACGCCGCTTGCTTCGATGGAAAGCGTGAAGGGGTTGATACTGACGGCATTGATTGCAAGGGTTCGCCCGGTTTCGGAACGGACCCACGCCTGGGCTTTGTCAATGATAATGCCGGGCAGAATTGCGCTGGCCAGTATCAGGATCAGGATTGTGATGCCGGTAATGGCCAGGATAAGGCGTTTCCATGTGAACATTTGCTGGTATCCTTCAGAGGTGTTGTTCTCTAAAGGCTAGCATGGATGACGCCGAACGCAAGACTGCAGATGTCTGGAATTACGGGTGGTTATGCACCGCCACAATGGCTTCATTGCGGCACAGGTAATTGTAGGCGACAGAGTGGATGGTGTCAGGCTCAATGGTCTGAGATGACGATGAAGGACTAAGCAGCCGGAAAAGAATCTTGCCTTCCATGTCCATGACGCCGCGCCCTGCTTCGGTCCAATTACGGGCATGACAATCCAGTTCAACGAACAGGACCTGGTTGGTCTCGCGACTGTCGTCGGTGTGGTGCGGCTGTTCCTTTTTGTAGAGATTGACCCTGACCGGGAAGTGGTAGTTGCCGTTGTTCAGCCTCTTCACGTTTTGGCGATCGATGAAATAGGCTGCTGTGCTGGTGTCGCCAAGCATGCACAACCGGGGCTGTTCCATGCTTGCGCAACCGGGCAGCCATAGCAGGCAAATAATCAGCAGCAATCCCCCTCTGGACAACATCTGAGCCTCCCTCCCTGATGATCCATCACATTTGCCTCGACATCATAATTGAACCTGACGGATTTGGCAACGGTCACTGGTTGTCAGGGGAATTCTCTTGACAAAATTAAAACGACTGTTTTAATCATGTGTATAAACTATCGTGTCGAATGGAGGTCTCATTCAATGGCTCCAAAGAGCACCAAGCAGAAAATACTCGATGCCGCCGAACATCTTTTTGCCAAAGATGGTTATCATGCAACGTCATTGCGTGCGATCACAACGTCGGCAGAAGTCAACCTGGCCTCAGTGAACTATCACTTCGGCAGCAAGGAAACTTTGCTTGAAGCCGTGATCGTCCGTCGTCTTGAACCGTTGAACACAATTCGCCGCAGCCAACTGGAAGCATTGCTGAGCGATGCCGGTCGCGCCGGAACGGTTCCGAACTGCAGGGATATCTTGAAAACCTTTGTCGAGCCGACACTGCGTTTGCGCCAGCAGGGTTCCGATGCAGAAGATTTTATTGCCCTGATCGGCAGAACCCTCGCCGAACCGCGCGGGACGGCAATGACGATTTTCATGCGTCACATGGGGCCTTTGATGGCGCAAATATTCCGTGCGCTGTCACTGTCAATGCCTGCATTGTCGCAGCAGGACCTCTTTTGGCGGCTGCATTTCACTATCGGTTCCTTGAGCCATGTCATGCGTTGTCATGAACGTCATGCCCTGGTCCCTGATGATGTCACTATCGACATGCCGGTAGCAGAATTGGTGGAACGGTTTCTCGACTTTGCGACGGCTGGTATGGAGGTCGGAGCATGATGCGTAACCTGCTTGTTCTGGTCGGCTTTCTGTTCGTCGCCGGCTGTACTGCCCACGAACCTGGCAAGGTTGCGTTGCCTGTCGATCTGCCAGATAAGTACGTTGGGGCTGTTGACCGGGAAAACCAGGCCTCCCTGGGCGGGAAATGGTGGCTCGTATTTGCGGACGCCCGCCTCGAGCAAATGATGGCGGAACTGTTCAATCAAAATCTGGAATTGACCCAGGCGGTTGCCCGTTTGCAACAGGTCGAAGCGATCACCTCTATCTCGCGGAGTGCACGGTTGCCAAATTTAAATGCGCTGAGCAATGTGAGTCGCTCACAGCAGCCTGGGCTAACAGGGGATTTTGTCGGAGACACTGAGCAATACTCCTTGCAGGCCGGGTTCGAGGTCGACCTCTGGGGACGGTTGGCTGCGCAGGAAAAAGCTTCACAACTCGATTACTTTGCCACTCGACAGGACATTCAGACCCTCTACCTGGGATTAACTGCACGTCTGGCTGACCTCTATTTCCTGTCCGTAGAACAACGTGCCCAGATCGCCTTGGCTGACCGGCTGATTGCATCTTTTGCCGATACTGCCGAACGTGTCGAACGTCGTTATCGCCTCGGGCTTGCTCCCGCACTGGACATGTACCAGTCACGCCAGAGCCTTTCCGCGGCGCAAGCAGCCCGGCATCTTTATGAGGCGCGCCTGGCTGAGGCTGAGCATGCCATCAGCACCCTCTTGGGACGATATCCGCAACCACAGCAAAAGCACGCCCTTGCTGTTCTGCCCGTGCCGCCTCAGTTATTCGCCGTCGACATACCGGCCAACCTGATGAAAAACCGCCCCGATCTGCGCGCCGCTTTAAACAGGGTCGACGCTGCTGATCAGAGAGTCGCTGCTGCTATCGCAGATCGTTTCCCCGCGATCAGGCTGTCCGGAACTTACGGGGCATTGCGCCAGGAGGTGACAGCCGGTCTGCTTGCGGGCGATTTCTGGTCCCTGCTGGGCAACTTTGCCATGCCGTTGGTTGACGGCGGTCGGCGACGCGCGGAGGTCGATCGCAGCCAGGCTGTTCTCAGGGAAGCTGTTGCCGTTTATCAGCAGAAAGTCCTGCTGGCCTTCCGTGATGTCGAAGATGCCCTGGCCAACAATCATGCTACTGCCCAGAGAGTCGACCGGCTTGCCGAAACCGCCCAGGCGACAGGAGCGTCATTGCAGCTGTCAACGCAACGCTACCTGTCCGGATTGGCCGATTACCTGCCGGTGCTGACTGCGCAACGGGCTGATTTTGAAACACAGAGTCGACTGCTGGCTGCGCAACGGCAGCTGCTCTCTGATCGGATCAGCCTGGCCCGGGCGTTGGGTGGTGCGTGGATGCATGATGAAATGACAACAAGACTGCAGATCGAAAAGGATGACATGCAATGAAGATAAAGAAAGCCGTTTTGCCAGTCCTGGTTCTGGTTGTTGCGCTCGGGGCAACGCTTTTGCTGGTCAAGTCACGCCAGGTTCCTCAACCCCATGATGCTCCTCATCTCGGTCCCCTGGTCGACTATGCAGTGCTTGAGAAAGCAAATCATCAGGTGGTCGTCAATGCAACCGGTACCGTTCAGCCGAGGCACGAGGTGAATATCACACCCCAGGTGAAGGGCCGTGTTTCAGAGCTTTCTCCAAACATGGTTGCCGGCGGCATCTTTAAACAGGGTGAATTGCTGTTTGCCATTGAGGATGTCGATTATCAACTGGCAATCGAGCTGGCCAGGGCCAACCTGGCACAGGCAGAACTCGAACTGCAGCGTAACCAAAACCTGGCCAAGGTGGCACGCGAGGAGTGGCAGGCCCTGAATCCGGACACTACCGTAGTGCCAGAACCTCTTGTCGTTTATGAACCGCAGGTCAAAAGTGCAGAGGCGCAACGGGATGCTGCCCTGGCTAACGTGGAACAGGCAAAGATCAATTTACAGCGCACCAGGGTTTACGCCCCTTTCAGTGGTTTTGTGCGCAGTGAACAACTTGAAGTTGGGCAGTACCTCAACGCCGGTTCCCCGGTCGCGATGATCGTCGGCGCTGAGCAGGCTGAGGTTGTCGTGCCCCTGTCCATCGATGAATTGGCCTGGCTCGAAGTGCCTCGAAATGGTATCCCTGCCAACGGTTCCGGGGCGGAAATCTTGCTGCGTACAGGTGATAAACAGGTTTCCTGGCAGGGGGCTATATCGCGAGCCCTGGGAGAGATCGACCCGCGCAACAGGATGAGTCGAATCATCGTCACGGTCGATAACCCGGTGTCCAGCACGGTCGCCGGCAGCAACCTGCTGAGCCGGTTGCTGCCGGGGATGTTTGTCGAAGTGCAATTGCACGGCAACCAGATTGCTGACGTAATTGCTGTTCCGCGTGGAGCCTTGCATGACAATGACACGCTCTGGATCGTCGACGAAAACAATCAATTGCGCATCCGCAGCGTGGAAATCGTTCGCCGTGAACGTGATGAAGTCCTGGTCAGTGCCGGAGTCGCTGCCGGTGAGAAAATTGTCCTCACTAACCTGTCCGGAGCCGCGGATGGCATGTTGCTGCGGCCGCACAAGCTGGAGGCCGGGCAATGAACGGAGCGATTCGCTGGATGGCGGAGAATCATGTTGCCGCCAACCTCCTGATGCTGGTGTTTATCGTAGGCGGTTTGATTCTCGGTTTCAGCATCAAGCAGGAAGTTTTCCCCGACATCGATCTTGACCGTGTCCAGGTGTCGGTGACCTACCCCGGCGCTGGCCCCGAGGAGGTCGAAGAGGGTGTCATCCTCAAAGTCGAGGAAAATCTGACCGGTGTTGACGGTATCAAGCAAATCAAATCCGTCGCCGCCGAAGGCTACGGAGTGGTAACCGCGGAAATTACCACGGATGCCGATATCGATCTCGTGCTTCAGGATATCAAGAGCGAGGTCGACCGGATCATAACCTTCCCGAAGGATGCAGAGAAGCCGGTGGTCAGCAAGATGCTGAACCGGCGCGAAGTCATCTCGGTGGTGGTGTATGGCGACTTGCCGGAGCGCAGCCTCAGGGAGATGGCCGAGCAGATCAGGGATGAACTGCTCCTTGAGGACAACATCACCCAGGTCGATTTAAGCGGAGTTCGCCCCTACGAGATTTCCATCGAATTCAAGGAAACGGACATGCGGCGATACGGCCTGACTTTTGATCAGGTTGCCCAGCGGATTCGCCAGGCGTCCCTTGACCTGCCCGGCGGCACGATCAAGACAGGGTCCGGAGAAATCCTTGTGCGGACCAAGGAGCGGCGCTATCTCGGTCATGAATATGCCAGCATTGTCATCCTGACGACGACCGACGGTACCGAGGTCACACTGGGTGATGTGGCCACAGTCCGGGACGGTTTTGAGGAAACCGATCAGTTCGGCCTTTTTGACGGCTCGCCGGCGGCCATGGTCAAGATCTTCCGGGTCGGTGAACAGAAGCCGACAGAGATCTCCGAGACAGTCAAGCAATTCGTTGCCGCCAAGCGCCGGCAGTTGCCGGAGTCAGTCGATCTGGCAACCTGGAACGACAACTCGGAGCTGTTCAAGAGCCGCAAGGACCTGCTCGTCAAGAATGCCCTGATTGGCCTGGTGCTGGTTTTTATCGTCCTCGGCCTCTTCCTCGAGATTCGTTTGGCTCTGTGGGTCATGCTCGGCATCCCGATCTCCTTCTGTGGCGCTCTGCTCTTCATGCCGGCGATCGATGTTTCGATCAACATGATTTCGCTCTTCGCGTTCATCATGGCGCTGGGGATCGTGGTTGATGATGCCATCGTCGTTGGCGAGAATATCTATGAGCACAGGCAGTCGGGTGACTCTTACCTGAAGGCCGCTGTGAACGGCACCATCGAGGTCGCCCAGCCGGTTGTTTTTGCGATTCTGACGTCTGTCACGGCGTTTCTGCCCCTGCTTTTTACCAGCGGCATCATGGGCAAGTTCATCATGGTTATCCCGGCCATTGTCATTTCGATCCTGCTGGTGTCTCTGGTGGAATGCCTCTTCATTCTTCCCGCACACCTTGCGCTCGGTCAGCGTCGTCAGGACCAGGGCGGACTGCTGGGTTGGCTTGAAAAGAACCGGCGTCGGTTCGGCCATGCCCTGCAACGTTTCATCGAGGGTCCCTACAAAAATCTGCTCGAGCGTTGCCTTGAGTATCGTTACACGACCATTGCCATCGCCTGCGCAGTCCTTCTCCTGGCAGGGGTCGGGCTCGTCGGTGGCGGTATCGTCAAGTTTCGTTTCATGCCGGATGTTGATGGGGATGTGATCAGGGTGTCTCTGGAGATGGCTCCTGGCAGCCCGGTGGAATTGACGACGAAAATACAGCAGCAGATTGTCGATGCAGGCCTGGCGGTTGTTGCAGAATATGATCAGGAGCGCCCGGCAGGAGATTCGGTAATGCGCAACATCTTTGCCAATGTCGGTTCGGCAGTTACTGACAGGGGTCCGGCCGGCGCTGTTGCCAGTTCCGGAGGCAACCTGGCCAATATCTCGATGTTCCTGACGCCAAGTGAACAGCGCAATGTCGCCGCAACGGACATATCCCATCGCTGGCGGGAGCGCCTGGGAGAGGTCGTCGGTGTGGAAAATCTCACCTTTGTCTCGAACCTGATCCACCTTGGGGCCAATGTTGATATCCAGCTGGCGCACAACGATTTTACCGTTCTGAACCAAGCCGCAGAGCGCCTCAAGGAGGTGATTGCCACCTATCCGGGAACCGGTGATATCACAGACAACTACACCCTTGGTAAACGCGAAGTCAAAGTGCGGCTCAAACCCGAGGCCCGCACCCTGGGTATTACTGAAGAGAACCTGGGCCGCCAGTTGCGCGGTGCCTTTTATGGCTCGGAAGCCCTGCGTCTGCAACGTGGCCGTGACGAGGTCAAGGTTCTGGTCCGTTATCCGGAGGAGAATCGGCGTCGAATCTGGGATCTGGAAACCATGCGTATTCGCGTGCCGGGTGGTGGCGAAATCCCCTTGGATCGTGCCGCATCACTGGTTGAAGCCCGGGGGTTCAGCACCATCAATCGCACGGACCGCAAGCGCGTCATCAATGTCACGGCGACGGTGGACAATAACGTCGCCAATGTGGAAGAGATTTTGGCTGAAATCAAGGTCAAGGAATTGCCGAAGCTGATCGCGGATTACCCGGGGTTGAGTTTTGACATGGAAGGCGAAGAAAAGAATCGACGGGAATCGATGTCCAGTATTTTCAGCGGCTTCCAGTTGGTGCTGATCGTGATCTTTGCCCTCCTGGCAATCCCGTTCCGCAGCTATTCCCAGCCGCTGCTGATTATGGCTGCGATTCCCTTCGGCATCGTCGGCGCGATCCTCGGTCATTTCGTCATGGGTTATGACATGAGCATCCTGAGCATGTTCGGAATCGTCGCCCTGACCGGGGTGGTCGTCAACGACTCATTGCTGCTCATCGATTACATCAATCGTCACCGGCGCGAAGGCAAGACTCTCAAAGATGCCCTGGTGAATGCCGGCCAAAGACGTTTCCGTCCGATCCTGTTGACATCCTTGACGACCTTCTTCGGCTTGACCCCGATGATTCTCGAAACCAGTGTGCAAGCCCAGTTCCTGGTGCCCATGGCGATCAGCCTTGCCTTCGGCATTATCTTCGCCACCGGGATTACCCTATTGCTGATTCCCTCTTTGTACATGGTCCTTGAAGATGGTCGTGCGTTCGTCGGACTGGTCCCTTCCCATGCTGATCATCGCCCTGATGCAGACAGTTGAGGGTCTTGCTTTGCGTAAGTTTGATTGATGATAATGCCTCTTTGAAGTGCTCCAATAGTCTGTGAGCAACATGTCGTTAATTTGCCGCGGACCTGCTTAAAGTCTAAAAGCAGAATCGGCGGGTCTCGTCCCGCCTGACGACATACTTTTGCCCGGCAGCAAAAGTATGCAAAAGTGCC
>JABAOE010002430.1_pt9 | contig 13337 bp, 13 predicted proteins | sample 7062141 | NCBI WGS metagenome assembly JABAOE01 (sample SAMN14538627, study PRJNA623070) | marine sediment metagenome | biome: marine biome [ENVO:00000428]; feature: marine pelagic biome [ENVO:01000023]; material: deep marine sediment [ENVO:00002113] | place: India: Gulf of Khambhat ... | reverse complement strand
CGCCGATTTGTTGAGATTGCTCTCCTTGCCGGTGGACAGGTCATCAATGACCGTCACTTCGTGTCCCTGTTTGATAAAGGCATCGACGATGTTGGAACCAATAAATCCCGCCCCCCCGGTCACGACGATCTTCATGAAACCTGGCCCCCCAGCCGCGTTCGGAAGTACTCGATGGTTTTGCCCAGGCCCTCTTCAAGCCGCACCCTGGGCTGCCAGTCCAGGACTTCCTTGGCTCTCGAGATGTCCGGTTGACGTACCTGAGGGTCGTCCTGAGGGAGCGGACGAAAAATAATGGAGCTCTTGGATCCTGTGAGCTCCAGCACCTTCTCCGCAAATTCAAGCACGGTCATCTCGTGAGGGTTTCCCAGGTTCACCGGCAAATGATATTGGGATTTCAACAGCCTTCGCAGCCCCTCAATGAGATCATCGACATATTGAAAGCTCCGGGTCTGTTGTCCTTTTCCGTAAACCGTCAGGTCCTCACCCTTCAAAGCCTGCATAATGAAGTTAGGGACCACCCGCCCGTCGTTCATCCTCATGCGCGGCCCATAGGTGTTAAAGATCCTGGCGATGCGCGTATCCAGCGAGTGATACTGGTGATAGGCCATGGTCATGGCCTCGGCAAATCGTTTTGCCTCATCGTATACACCCCGGGGGCCTATGGGGTTTACATTCCCCCAGTAGTCTTCCCTCTGGGGTCTCACCAGCGGATCGCCGTATACTTCCGAAGTGGAAGCGAGCAGAAAGACCACCTTCTTTGCTTTGGCCAAACCCAGGGCATTGTGGGTGCCCAGGGAACCCACTTTGAGAGTTTGGATGGGCATTTGCAGGTAATCCTCAGGACTTGCCGGGGATGCAAAGTGAAGGACCATATCCAGAGGGCCGTCCACCTTAATATAGCGAGTGACGTCCTGTTCGACATAGCTGAACCGTGGATGAGAGGCGAAGGGAGCAATGTTTTCTTGCCGGCCGGTGGATATGTTGTCCATGCACAGCACTTCGTCGCCATGATTCAAGAAACTCTCGCACAGATGGGAGCCGATAAACCCCGCGCCCCCGGTGATGAGAACCCTAGCCATCCTGCCTTCCTATGGAATAGTAGGTAAATCCCAACTTTCTCATTTCCACCGGATCGTAGATGTTTCGTCCGTCAAAAACGACGGGTTTGTTGAGCAACTCTTTGATCCGTCCGAAATTCGGACGGCGAAATTCGTTCCACTCTGTAATCACGATCAAGGCGTCCGCACCCCGCAGCGCGTCATAGTTTCTTTTGGCGTACTGAATCCGGTCACCGAAAATTTTCTTACATTCCTGGGTGGCTTCCGGGTCATAGGCCTGGATCCGGGCCCCACCCTTCAGGAGCGACTCTATAACGATCACCGAGGGGGCTTCCCGCATGTCGTCGGTTCGTGGCTTGAAGGAAAGGCCCCAGAGCGCAAACGTGAGTCCCTTGAGATCCGATCCGAAATGACGGGTAACTTTTTCCGCCAACACCTGCTTCTGTCCCTCGTTGACCTGTTCCACCGCCCTCAGGAGCGACATCGGCAACTCCCCAGCTCCCATGCTCACCATGGCCCGTAAATCTTTAGGGAAGCAGGATCCCCCATAGCCGACACCCGGGAAAATGAAATGCGGTCCGATTCTCTGATCCAGGCCGATCACCCGTCGCACCTGGTTAATATCCGCACCCATCTTTTCGCAAAGGCCAGCCACTTCGTTGATAAAAGAGATCTTCGTCGCCAGCATGGCGTTGGAACCATACTTGCTCATTTCCGCGCTACGCGCATCCATGGTCATAATGGGGTTTCCTGTCCGGACGAATGGCTCGTAGAGCTCTTTGAGCACCTCCAGCGCCTCCGGGTCGTCTCCCCCCAGCACGACACGATCGGGTTTCATGAAATCATCCACCGCCGCCCCTTCCTTGAGAAACTCCGGGTTGGATAAAACCGACACTGGATGGGAAGCGTCGGCATTCATGATGGCCGCCACCTTTTCCGCGGTACCGACGGGGACGGTGCTCTTGTTGACAACGATCTTCCTTTCGTTAACTGACTTGGCAATGGATTTTGCTGTGGCGACGACCTGCTCGATGTTGGGGCTCCCGTCATCCTCCTGGGGTGTTCCCACGGCAATAAAGATGACTTTGGACTGCTTTACGGCGGAGTTGATATCCGTGGTGAAGGAAAGCCGCTGCTCCTCGACGTTCCTTTGAACCAGCTCGCCCAGACCCGGCTCGTAAAACGGCACGGCGCCTTTGGTTAGAGCTACCACCTTCTTTTTATCGATGTCGACGCAAACCACATCGTTGCCGCTTTCCGCAAAGCAGGTGCCTGCCACCAGCCCCACGTATCCCGTACCGATAATCGCGATGTTCATCGTGCCTTCTCTTCGTCCAGAATTTCCTCGATGGAGAAAATGGGCTTGTCTTGCGACTCGTGGTAGGTGCGCGCCAGCATCTCCCCCAACAACCCCATAATAATGAACTGACAACCTATAACAATCAAAAGTACCGCCAGCAACAGCAAGGGGCGGCCGCCGATGTCAACACCATACACCAACTTCTGCGCCGTGAGATAGACGCCGATGGCAAAACCAATGGCACCGCTTAACAGCCCGGCGGGCCCGAAGATATGCAGGGGCCGTGTCGCATAGCTCAACAGGAACTTTACCGTCATGAGGTCCAGAATTACGCGGTACGTCCGCACCAAGCCGTACTTGGATTTGCCACCCTGGCGGGCGCGATGGTTCACCTTGAGCTCAGCAATTCGCGCACCACGCTCATAGGCAATGGCGGGAATGAAACGATGCATCTCACCGTAGAGCTTGATCTCCTTGGCCACCGAACGCCGAATGGCCTTCAAGGTACAACCATAGTCGTGCAGCTTGACCTGGGTTAACCAGGAAATCAAAAAATTGGCGATGTGGGACGGCAGACGTCGGCTCCAGAACGGATCTCGTCGAGGCGAACGCCAGCCGGCCACCAGATCGTACCCCTCTTCCATCTTCTCCAACAGGGCGGGAATATCCTTGGGGTCGTTCTGCCCATCGCCGTCCATAAAGACGATCACTTCCCCTTTGGCGTAGGCAAGTCCCGCCGCCAGCGCTGCGGTTTGTCCAAAGTTACGCCTGAGGCGCAAGACTTTGAACTTTGACTCTTCGTCGTGCAATGACAAGAGCCGCTTGTAGGTCTGGTCCCGGCTCCCATCATCCACGAAGATAACCTCAAACTTTTTGCCCAGGGCTCCCACGACGGAAACGAGCTCCTGCGCCACCGTCGCGACGGTTTCCTCCTCGTTGTAAACGGGAACAACGATTGACAGCTCCATACCTTTAGCTCCGGTTCACACCCACCGGAGAAATCCTCTCCTGCTGGTGACTATTTGGGAGTCCGACACCCTGAAGCTTTCCCCGGGCCGGCCAGCGACTTCGCAAGGGTCATTTCCCCGCCGGCTCCGTGGATTCAGCGCAACACCCCCATTTTACTTGAAAACAGGAAGGTTCGCACCTAGTTTTCTCAGGATTCGGGCTCGAATTAGGTATGAAAATCCGTCAAGGCAAGGAACTTCCGATAACGTTCCTCTATTTCCTGGAGAGTGAGGGGAATCATCCTCCTCATGCCGAAATCTTCCACCGCAAATGAGGCCGAAACGCTTCCGTAGGCAATGGCCCGGCGGAGTCCCCTTTCACTGTGGTCGCCGGTACGCGCCAGGTAACCCACAAAACCACCCGCAAAGGAGTCCCCGGCCCCGGTGGGGTCGAATACCTCCTCTAGGGGATAGGCCGGCGTGGCAAACACCGACGAGTCGGTGAACTGAAGCACCCCGTATTCGCCACGCTTGATCAGCAACACCCTTGGACCCATCTTCAAAATGGAACGGGCGGCCCGGACGATGTTGTGCTGACCGCTCAGCATTTTTGCTTCCGAGTCGTTGATCACCAGAATTTCCACCCGGCTGAGCACCTTCTGCAGCTCCGCATGGCTCCCCTGAATCCAGTGGTCCATGGTGTCGCAAGCCACCAGGCGGCTGTTGTTAAGCTGCTCGAGAACTTTCAACTGCATCGTGGGATCGATGTTACCGAGGAACACGTACTGAGCGTCGCGATAGCTCTCCGGAAGTACGGGATCGAAGCCGGCCAGCACGTTCAGGTGAAGTTCCAGAGTATCGCGCACATTGAGGTCTTCGTGATAGCGGCCGCGCCAGTAAAAGGTGTCGCCCTTTTCTTTCTTCAAACCGGCCAGATCCACATTGCGGCCCGAGAGGAGGTCCAGGTACTCCTGAGGGAAATCCTGCCCGATGACCCCCACCAGCTGCACGGGCGAAAAAAAACTAGCCGTCATGGCAAAATAGGCGGCGGAGCCTCCAAGAATCCGTTCCGCCGAAGCATGGGGTGTTTCCACTGAATCAAACGCCACCGTTCCTACTACGAGTACGCTCATATGATCCCTTTTAAAGTTTATAATTTGAGAATATCAGTCCCTACTTTTATCGGCAAAATATTCGGAGATACAACTTCCGTTAGATTTTTTCGCGCCAAGACGCCAAGCTAGCAAAGAATTTCATTCCTTGATCTCTCTCATGCCTTGGCATTCATTGTCCCTCGACCGGACTCGGGACCCTGAGTTAATTGAAGGGCGTCTTTGCGAGAGATATCCTACTAAACATCCCTACAAAGAATCTCACAGGTATTTTCCAATCAACAAATTAAGGTCCTTGCGGACTCCCTTGGGAATTCGCTTTCGTTCCGTGATCAGAGCTTCCTTTAAAGAGGTAGGGCAGGGGCAGGTTCTGTCCCGGGGAAAATTCTGAATGGCCCTCCTGACGATCCGCTGCGCCAGCTGGGCGTTTTGTTGCAGGACCTGAAAGACGTGATCGATCTTTACGTCTTCCGCTGCCTCATTCCAGCAATCGTAATCCGTCGCCATGGCCAGAGTGACGAAGCAGATCTCCGCCTCCCGGGCCAGTTTGGCCTCCTGGAGATTGGTCATCCCGATCACCGCCGCCCCCCAACTGCGGTACAGATGGGACTCCGCCCGAGTGGAAAACTGAGGACCCTCCATGCAAACGTAGGTTCCATTGGGATGGACCGGCGCACCCTCGGACTCCGCCGCATTCACCACCGCACGACACAGATCGGTGCAAACCGGGTCCGCAAAGCTCACGTGGGCCACCAGCCCCCGGCCGAAAAAAGTGCTGGGACGCTTTGTGGTACGGTCGATAAACTGATCCGGCACCACCACGTGACCGGGAGCAATCTCCTCTCTGAGACTCCCCACGCTCGCCACCGAGATGATTCGCTCCACGCCGAGTTTTTTCATGCCGTAGATGTTCGCACGGAAATTGAGTTCCGTGGGCATCAGACGGTGGCCTTTGCCATGGCGCGGCAGAAAAACCAATTCGGTACCGTCCAAGGTTCCGCGTACGTAGGCATCGGAAGGTTTTCCAAAAGGCGTGTCCACCTTTTGCTCTCGAACCTTCTCGAGACCTTCCATCTGATAGAGACCGGTTCCACCGATTATGCCAACGGCTTTGGCTTTGCTTGCCTTCACTCCGCACCTCGCCGGGCAGAGATTTCACTGGTCTCATGGACCAAGCCGGTAGAGAACTTCGTTTCCTGAGGTTGCCTGCAAGAATGACGGGTGGAGGTCATTGAGCCGGTGAATGGATCTCGTTGGGCTGGAAGAAAAAAGAGATCTCCTGCGCCGCGGTTTCAGGTGCGTCGGAGCCGTGGACGGCGTTTCTCTCCACGTCCAAACCCCATTGTTTGCGAATGGTTCCGGCGGCCGCTTTGGCGGGGTCCGTTGCGCCCATAATTTCTCTGTTCTTGGCGATGGCTCCATCGCCCTCCAGGACGGAAACCAACACGGGTCCCGACGACATGTACTGGGTCAGGCTGGAGAAGAAGGGCCTCTCCTTGTGCACGGCGTAAAAACCCTCGGCCTTTTTCTTGTCGAGCCGAACCAGCTTTGTGGCAACGATCTTGAGACCCGCCTTTTCGAACTTTTGCAGGATTTCGCCGATGAGGCCCCGGGCGACCGCCTCCGGCTTGATAATGGAAAGTGTTCTTTCAGTGGCCAATTTATTTCATTACCTCCTGTGTGGTTTTGCCGATCAATGCCGGTGACGGTGCCAGACGAACACCGGCTTGACTCAACGCTTCGATTTTATCCTTGGCCGTGCCTTTCCCGCCCGCGATGATGGCTCCCGCATGCCCCATGCGCTTCCCCGCAGGAGCCGTTTGCCCCACGATGAAACCCACGACGGGTTTTTTCATGTTTGCCTTGATCCATTGGGCGGCTTCTTCTTCCGAGCTACCCCCGATCTCGCCGATCATCACGACGCCATGGGTATCGGAATCCCGATTGAAAAGATCAAGCACGTCGATAAACCCAAGGCCCCGGACCGGATCTCCACCGATTCCAACGCAGGTGGACTGCCCCATTCCCAACCGAGTCAGTTGATCCACCGCCTCGTAAGTCAGGGTCCCGCTGCGGGAAACCACGCCGATGGATCCCGGGTTGTGGATGTGTCCGGGCATGATCCCGATCTTGCACTGACCCGGCGTAATGACTCCGGGACAGTTGGGCCCCACGAGACGGGCGGTCTTGTCCTTCAAATAGCGCTTCACCCGCACCATATCGATAACCGGAATCCCTTCAGTGATGCAGATGACCAGCTGGATACCTGCATCCACGGCTTCGAAAATGGCGTCCGCGGCAAAGGCCGGTGGCACGTAAATCACGCTGGTATTGGCGGCGGTGGCGGCTACCGCCTCGTCCACCGTATTGAAAATGGGTATCCCTTCGAAGCTGGTGCCTCCCTTTGAAGGTGTCACACCGGCAACCATCTGGGTCCCGTACTCTTTGCAGGCGCGGGTGTGAAACTGTCCCGTGGCACCCGTGATACCCTGGGTTACAACCCGCGTCTCTTTATTGACCAGAATCGACATGACGAATGACTTGAGCTTTTTCCAACGTTCTAGGAGGCCGGGGTACCGGCCTGTTTGGCTGCGGCCACCACCTTTTCTGCAGCTTCACTCATGGTATCGGCGGAAATGATGGTAATGTTTGACTCGGCGAGAATCTTTTTACCCTGCTCCACATTGGTTCCCTGAAGCCGCACCACCAGAGGCACCTTGACTCCGATCTTCGACGCAGCCTCCACTATCCCCTGGGCAATAACATCACACTTCATAATGCCGCCAAAAATATTGACCAGGACTCCCCGAACCCGGTCGTCCGCAAGAATGATGCGAAAGGCCTGGGCCACTCTTTCTTTGTCCGCCCCGCCGCCCACGTCGAGGAAGTTGGCCGGCTCGCCGCCGTACAGCTTGATGATGTCCATGGTGGCCATGGCCAGCCCGGCACCGTTCACCATACAACCGATGTTTCCGTTCAACGCGATATAAGAGAGGTTGAACTTCGAGGCCTCCAACTCCTTGGGATCCTCCTCGTCGGGATCTCTGAGCGCCGCAATATCAGGGTGCCGCGACAGTGCGTTATCATCGAAGTTCATCTTGGCGTCCAGGGCCAGAATCCCCCCGTCGCCGGTCAGGACGAGCGGATTGATCTCAACAAGCGTGCAGTCGCATTCCATGTATGCCTTCACAAGACCCTGAAGAAGCGGAAGCAAAAGCTTGACTTTGTCCTCGGGTAATCCCAGCTTGTATGCGACTCGTCGCACCTGAAACGGTAACAGCCCCACGGCGGGATCGATGGATTCCCGGATGATTTTTTCCGGGCTTCTCTTGGCGACTTCCTCGATTTCCACACCGCCTTCCGCGCAGGCTACCACCGAGGGGCGCGACGACGCCGTATCCAAAGCCACGCCAAGGTAAAGTTCGGATTTGATATCGCATCCCTGCTCCACCAGGACCCGCTTCACCTCTTTTCCTTCGGGCCCCGTCTGGTGGGTCACGAGGTTCATCCCGATAATTTTCCCGGCCAGCTCCCTTGCCTCTTCCGCGCTCTTGGCAAGCTTGACCCCTCCGCCTTTTCCCCGCCCGCCGGCATGGATCTGGGCCTTGATCACACAGGGGAATCCCATTTCCCGGGCGGCGGCAACGGCCTCCTCGGCTGTCGCTGCGACTCGACCACGGGGCACCCGTACCCCGAATTTTCCAAGGATCTCCTTAGCCTGATACTCGTGAATATTCATGCGGCAATTGTCGAAACTCTGTTAGCAACCCGTGTTCGGGAATGAGAGAGGCTGCAGAACGCGAATCGAATGATACCAATCTATGCCAGCAGCTTGTCCATGGCCTGAATCAGCTCGTTGACATGGCTCAGGGACTCGTTGAAACATTTCTTTTCTTGATCGCTTAGCTCCAGCTGGATCACCTTCTCCACACCGTTGCCGCCGATGACGACGGGCACGCCAAAGTAGACGCCCTTAACACCATACTCGCCTTCCAGGTAGGCGGCGCAGGGGAGGATCTCTTTGGTATCTAAAAGATACGCTTCTGCCATGCGAACCGCGGCGGAGGCAGGAGAATAATAAGCCGAGCCGGTTTTTAACAACGAGACGATTTCCCCTCCCGCTTGCCTGACTCGCTCTTCAATTTCATCGAGCCTCTTCGGGGAGATGAGTTTCTCAAGCGGCACGCCGGACACCCGGCTGCTGCTTCTGAGCGGCACCATATCGTCACCATGGCCGCCGAGGACCAGAGCCGATACGCTGGCCACGGAAACCTTCAACTCCTGGGCCAGAAAAGTGCAGTAGCGGGAGGAGTCCAGGATGCCGGACTGGCCCACCACCCGGTTTTTGGGAAACCCCGTGATGCGCTTTGTCAGTGTAACCATGGCATCCAGGGGGTTCGTGATGACGATCACCAGGGAATCCGGCGCATTTTTTTTGATCCCTTCCGCCACCTGTTTCATGATCTTACAGTTGGTTCCCAGCAAATCGTCACGGCTCATTCCCGGTTTGCGGGCAATTCCCGCCGTAACAATACAGAGATCAGCGCCGGCAATATCCTCATACTTGTTGGTTCCCGTGATCTGTACGTCGAATCCCTCGATGGGAGCGGATTCCAACAGGTCCAGGGCCTTGCCCTGAGGCAATCCATCCACCACGTCGAAAAGGACTACATCACCGAGTTTTTTGAGGGCGCAGAGATGGGCCATGGTGCCGCCAATATTTCCTGCGCCGATTAATGCAATTTTTCTGCGTTTCATCTTTCTTACTCCTAAAAGGGACTACATATTATCAACAATGGCCGTGCCGAACTCGGAACACTTCAAGAGCTTCGCGCCGGTCATCAGCCGTTCGAAATCGTAGGTAACGGTTTTTTTGCCAATGGTGCGCTCCAGACCCGAAATCACCAGCTCCGCGGCCTCGTTCCAACCCATGTGGCGCAGCATCATCTCTCCGGAAAGGATAACGGAACCCGGATTTACCTTATCCTGGCCCGCATACTTGGGTGCCGTCCCGTGGGTCGCTTCAAAGAGAGCGTGGCCGGTATCGTAGTTGATATTGCCGCCGGGGGCGATACCAATACCGCCAACCTGAGCGGCGAGGGCATCGGAGACCAGGTCGCCGGTGAGATTCATGGTTGCGATCACATCGAACTCGTCGGGGCGGGTCAAGATCTGCTGCAGGAAGGCATCCGTGATGGCGTCTTTGATCAGGATCTGTCCCGGTTTGGGTTTGCCTCCGCAGTCATCCCAAGAGACCACCTTGTCTCCGAATTCACGCTTGGCCAAGTCGTAACCCCAGCGCGTAAATGCGCCTTCGGTGAATTTCTGAATGTTCCCTTTATGCACCAGGGTGACGTTGCGCCTCTTCTGATCGATGGCGTAGCGAATGGCAGCCCGAATCAAACGTTCGGATCCTTCCAAGGACACGGGCTTGATTCCGATACTCGAAGTCTTCGGGAACCTGATGCTCTTCACCCCCATGTCCTTTTGAAGAAAGGAGATAATCTTCTCCGCTTCGGGTTTTCCGGTTTCCCATTCGATACCGGCGTAGATGTCTTCGGTGTTTTCCCGGAAGATGACCATGTCGACAAGCTCCGGCCGTTTCACCGGGGAAGGAACGCCTTTGAAATAACGGACCGGCCGCAGGCAGACGTAAAGGTCCAGCACCTGGCGCAACGTAACGTTCAGGCTACGAAACCCTTCACCCACCGGCGTGGTTAGCGGCCCCTTGATGGCTACCAGGTATTCTCTGATGGCATCCACGGTTTCCTGCGGCAGCAAATTGGGCGGACAATCTTTGCCATAGACGGCCTGGGCCTTTTCTCCGGCATAAACTTCCATCCATGCAATTTTCCGCTTCCCACTGTAGGCCTTCTGGACCGCGCCATCGAGTACACGAACGGACGCGTTCCAGATATCCGGACCCGTTCCGTCCCCTTCGATAAAGGGAATAATCGGATTATCCGGCACTTTGAGTTCCTTGTTTCCGGACAGAGTTACTTTAGATCCACCCGAGGGGACCTTGATATGCTGGTATGCAGCCATAGTGTGTCCTTTAAATGATTAATAAATAGCCTAAGAGCGCCCAAAAAATTGGGACCCTTAGGCTATTGGACAGAAGACGAACGAAAATAGATAGCTTTTTTAACCAATCTTACCTGAGGAGTCAACCCCGATTTCCGTCAAACTTATAATAAGTGATGGAACTTGCAGGTGACGGAGCGGCCGTCCCTTCGCTCCAGCGGTCCCTCGGCGGGAAGCCTTCGCTGCTCGCCTCGGGCAGCCTCGAAACTCGCTGCGCTCAAACATCGAGGCTGCATTCTCCTCACCTTCGCAGAGGCTTCCAACGCCTCACAACCGGACCTCCGCTCAGGAACAGCTGCTCCGAATGAACGAGAATGGGCAAAGGGGGCTTCCTGAGCGCAACTTGGACGGAGCCAGCCGTCACCCACCGTGGTCCGCGCCGCATGCACACCGGAGTCCCCCTCACGGTGAATCTGAGATCCGGGACTTCGACTGAGCTCGCTCGAAGTCAAGGTTCGTGCGAGCGCTTTTTAGCCGCCTCCGATCCTCCTACATAAACTAACTAAAAATTTAATGGAGCAATGGATTAATAGACCGCATTGCCCCTCCACTCATCCAATTCTCCAATTTTCAATGCTCCAAGGAGCAAAGCGCCATCGGGGTCGCCGCGGAGTCCTGTGGAGCAAAGCAAGTCTCCGATGCCCAATACACATAAAAGATTNNTCAATTTGTATATCTAGAATGATCCTTGAATCCCAAACAGTCACAGTTTATATTCATGAATGTTTTTCCCGCGCCATGAACAATCGATCTCATGACGGTGCCTTAAGGAGACAATTTTGGGTGTGGTGGTTCGCCGGCTTTCCAAAGCCTACGGCTATTTATGGGCGCTAAATGAGGTAGACCTTGAACTCAAAGACGGCGACTGTGTGGCCTTGCTGGGTCCCAACGGCGCCGGGAAAACCACGTTGCTCAAGCTTCTCTCCGCTCTGCTCTACCCCACCACGGGAGAAATTGAGATCGACGGTCAACCGTTTAACCGCGGCAACATCCAGCTCAGATCAGCCATTGGACTGCTCTCTCCCGATGGGCAGGTCTACGGCGACCTCACGGCGAAGGAAAACCTTCGCTTCTTTGTCTCTCTTTGCGGCAAGAAGTTAAGCGCTCGGGAACTCGACGACATGTTGGATCAGGTGGGGTTGAGAAAATGGTCGGATACCTATGCTTCCGCTCTTTCCCATGGCATGAAATGTCGTTTGGCCATTGCCAAATGGTCCCTATTGAAACCCAAACTTCTCCTGCTGGACGAGCCTTACGGAGTCCTGGACGGCACGGGGATCGATCTCCTGGAAGGCTATCTGAAAAGCGTCTACGAAAACGGCGGCATCGTCATGATGGCAACCCATAACGTTCCCCGGATACTGACCTACTGCACCAGAGCGCTTATCCTCCACGGCGGTAAGATCATCTTTGACGAGCCCAGACAGGAACCCTGGGAGAGTTTCCAGCGCGCCTTTGCCGCATTTCTTCCCCGAGACGACCAGTGAAAACGATGCAACAGATCTATTGTCTGATTTGGAAAGACGTGCTGCTGGAGATTCGGCGCCGGGAAAATCTTCTTTCCATGTTTTTCTTTGGCACCGTTCTGTTGTTTATATTTCATTTTTCTTTTGAAATGCCCCCCGAACAAACCATGGAGATGGCTCCCGGCCTGTTGTGGCTCGCATTCGTATTTACCGGGACGCTCTCCCTGACCCAACTCTTTCACGTGGAGAAGGAAAATCAGTGCTTGGAAGCCCTGCTCCTCTGCCCCATGGACCGGGGCGCGTTTTACCTCTCCAAGGTGCTTTTCAATTTGATCTTGATGGTGCTGGTGGAAATCGTTGTCTTTCCGCTCTTTGCGATCCTCTTTAATGCCGACATCTGGACGCAGTTCCCTTCGCTCCTGTCCATCGTTGTTCTCGGGACCATCGGATTTTGCGCGCTGGGGGCGTTATTCTCCGGCCTGACCTTGAGGGCCCGGGCCAAGGAACTTTTACTGCCCCTAATCCTTTTTCCATTAATAATTCCTGCTATCCTAGGAACTATCCGGGGAATGCAGATTGTCCTGGGGGCTAGGGACATGCAGGAACTCTGGCCGTGGATCAACATGCTGATCGCTTTTGACGTGATATTTTTGACGGTAGGGTTTCTCATCTTCGAATGGGTCATTGAGTCCTAAGTCATGGCAGCAGGGACAAAAAAAAGCGGCAGAGGGAGAACCATTTTAGGTGGGCTGGCCCTCGTGTTCATTCTCTTCGGTCTCTATTACGGGCTGGTCAAGGCGCCACCGGACGCGAACCAGGGTGATGTCCAGCGGATTATGTACCTGCACATCCCCAGTATTCTCACCGCCTACGTGGCCTTCTTTCTGGTTTTCGTAGGAAGCTGCCTTTACCTGTGGAAGGGAGAGCGCCGCGACGACATCCTCGCCCACTCGGCGGCCGAGGTCGGGGTACTCTTCACCGCCCTGACTATCGTTGAAGGTTCCATCTGGGGGAAACCCACCTGGGGGGTCTGGTGGACCTGGGACGCACGCCTCACTTTGACCGCGCTGCTTCTGCTGATCTTTGTGGGCTATCTGATGCTTCGTTCCCTGATTGAGGACCAAAACCGGAGCGCGATCTGCGGCGCAGTCCTGGGCATCATCGGGTTTCTCGATATCCCGTTGATTCACATGTCCGTCTACTGGTGGCGCACCCTGCATCAGCCGCCCTCCATCTTACGCCCGGACAAAGCTCCCTGGGACAACATCCACCCCGACATGCTCTGGGCCCTTGGCATCAACTTCATCGCTTTCTTCTTGTTATTGTTTTATCTCTTGTCCCTTCGTTTCCGCCTGGGGGAAACGGAGGAA
>JABAOE010008725.1_pt1 | contig 13344 bp, 11 predicted proteins | sample 7062141 | NCBI WGS metagenome assembly JABAOE01 (sample SAMN14538627, study PRJNA623070) | marine sediment metagenome | biome: marine biome [ENVO:00000428]; feature: marine pelagic biome [ENVO:01000023]; material: deep marine sediment [ENVO:00002113] | place: India: Gulf of Khambhat ... | reverse complement strand
ACCTTGCCGACCAGGTCGGCGCCCACGTCCGCCGCCTTCGTGTAGATGCCGCCGCCGACGCGGGCGAAGAGCGCGATCGAGCTGGCCCCCATGGCGAAGCCCGACACGATCTGCGCGAAGCGGGGAAACTCACCGGTGCCCGCGATCGCGTCGGCGGCGATGAGCGCGTACAGCACCCCCAGACCGAGCATCCCCAGCGCCGCCACGGCCAGACCCATCACGGCCCCTCCGAAGAACGCGACCCGCAGCGCCTTGCCCTGCCCCTCCGTGCTCGCGGCCGCCGACGTGCGCGTGTTGGCGCGCGTCGCCGCCTTCATCCCGAAGAAGCCGGCCAGAACCGAGCTCAGCGCCCCGAAGATGTAGGCGCCGGCCGTCTCGAGGCTGATCGCGAAGCTCAAGAGGGCCGCCACGACGATCACGAAGACGGCGAGCACGGTGTACTCCCGCTTCAGGAACGCCATCGCACCGTCGTGGATCTGCTCGCCCAGCTCGATCATGCTCTCGCTGCCGGCCGGCTGCCGCTTCACGTAGCCGTAGATGCCACCCGCGATGCCGAGCCCGGCGAGACCCAGGAGCCAGGCGAATTCCGTAAAGTCGACGAAGTTCATCGCTTTCGCTTTCCTCTGGTTGGTCGTTCGTGTGGTTCGTCGTTCGTGGCTATGGTGCCGTCTCTATCGATTGAAGCGGTTCATCGCCGCCTCGACTCCCTCACGGATCCAGACCTCGACCGCCTCCGTCAGCCCGGGGAGCAGCCCGACCACCACCTCCTCGTCCTCCTCGGGCATCGGCGAAAGGACCCAGTCCGAGAGCTCCCATCCCTCGGGCTTGCGGCCCACGCCGATGCGGAGCCTGCCGTACTCGTCCGACCGAAGGGCCCCGGAGACCGACCTGAGCCCGTTGTGTCCGCCCGCCCCACCCCCGGGGCGGAAGCGGACGCGTCCCACGTCCAGCGCCGCGTCATCGACCACGACGAGGAGGTCGGTGGAGGCATCGAAGTCCCCGAGATCCCTCAGCCGCCTGGTCGCGAGACCGCTCCGGTTCATGTACGTGGCAGGCTTCATGAGCAAGACCGTCGCCTCCCCGACCCGCCCCTCGCTCTCGAACGCCTTGCCCTCCCGCACGAAGGGCCCGAAGTCCCAGTCGTACGCGAGGCGGTCGACGACCCACCATCCGACGTTGTGCCGGGTCGAGTCGTATTCCGGACCCGGGTTGCCGAGTCCCATGACCACCTTCACGCGAGACGCGGATCAGGGGCCCGATCAGCCTTCTTGGTCCCCGGAAGGCTCGGCCTCTTCCCCGGCGGCCTCCGCGGGCTCCTCGCCCTCGGCCAACAGCGCTTCCTCCGCGGCCTCGAGCTCCTCCTCCGTCGGCACCTCACGCGGCACGGCGACCGAGCAGACCGTTCGCTCCGGCGAGATCAGAGCCTCCACGCCTTCGTCGAGCTGGAGGTCGGACACGTGCAGGACGTCGTTGAGACCGAGCCCCGAAACGTCGACCCGGATCGACTCGGGGATCTTCGACGGGATGCAGCGCACCGTGAGCTCGTTCAGGATCTGCTCGAGCACCCCGCCATCGTCCCTGACGCCCGCGGGCACGCCCACCAGCGCGATCGGCACGTCCACGTCGACGGCGACGCCCGCCTGGATGCGCAGGAAGTCGATGTGCAGGAGCGTGGCCTTCCAGGGATGGGTCTGGATCTCCCGCACGAGGGTCTGGTAGGCCTCCTTCTCGCCCTCGACCTCGAGGGCGACGATCGTGTTGTCGACCGAGATCGAGTGGAACAGGTGGTCGGCTTCGTGGGCGTCCACCGAGAGATGGATCGTGTCCAGCTCGCGCCCGTACAGGACGGCGGGCACACGACCGTCCTGGCGCAGCTTGCGCGCGACGCCCTTGCCGGTGCCCTCGCGCTTCCTGGCGCCCAGCGATGCATTCGTTGCCATGGTGCTTTCCCCTGATTGTCGGCCCCCAGGCTCTCCCGGGGCCCTTTCCCTCAGTCGTCCGGAAGCATCTCGAAGAGCTGGCTCACCGACTCGTTCGAGTGCACGTGGTCGATCGCCTTGGCGAGCAGGTCGGCCACGGAGAGCACGCGAAGATTCGGGAACCTCTTCTCCTCCGGTATGTCGATCGTGTTCGTCACGACCATCTCCTCGATGGGCGCCTCGCTGAGGCGCGCCACCGCCTCGCCCGAGAGGAGCGCGTGCGACGCGGCGGCGTAGACCGCCTCCGCACCCCTGTCCCGCAGGGCGTACACCGCGTTGGACAGCGTACCCGCGGTGTCCACCATGTCGTCGACGAGGAGGCAGGTCATGCCCTGTACCTCACCGACCACGTTGAGAACCTCGGCGACGTTCGCCTTCGGCCGCCGCTTGTCGATGATCGCGAAGCTGGCGTCGAGGCGGCGAGCCGTGCCCCGGGCCATCTTCGCCGAGCCGACGTCCGGAGCCACCACCACCAGGTTCTCTAGCTCCAGGTCCTTGAAGTACTTCGTCAGCACCGGAGCCGCGTACAGGTGATCCACGGGGATGTCGAAGAACCCCTGGATCTGGTGCTGATGGAAGTCGATCGAGACGACCCGGTCCGCTCCGGCCGCCACGATCAGGTTCGCCACCAGCTTCGCACCGATCGCCACCCTCGGCTGGTCCTTGCGGTCCTGCCTCCCGTATCCGAAATACGGGACCACCGCCGTGACGCGGGCCGCGGAGGCGCGCCGGGCCGCGTCGATCATGAGGAGCAGCTCGAGGATGTTGTCGGCCGGAGCGGTGGTGGACTGGACGATGAAGACGTCCCGGCCGCGAGCGTTCCGGTCGATGCGGACGAAGATCTCTCCATCCGCGAACTGCTTGATCGTCGCTCCGTCGGGCGACTTTCCGATCTTCTCGCCGATCTCCGCGGCGAGTGGGCGGTTCGACCGACCGGCCAGGAGCAGGAGCGGTCCTCGCCTGTAGGTGTCGTCCATGCGTCCGGGATCGAAGCCGACGGAAAGTCGCGAAACGAGAGCCTAAAAACGTAGATAGAGGGCGCGGAGGGGTCAACGCGCCGGCGATCCGGTGCGCGCGCCGGCCGCGCGGCCCCGAGCGCCTGGCGCCTCGGAGCGCCCGTCAGTCCGGCCGCCGCACCGCGAAGCGCGCGGTCGAGACCGCGTCCGACCGGTCGGCGGTGCGCAGCACGAGCCGGATCTCGTACTCCCCCTCGTCCAGCGACGGAAGGTCGAGGTCGAGGTACCGGAAGTGGTGTGTGGGCCGGTCGGGGCCGGGCTCCCTCCACGACAGGACGAGGGGCTGCGGCGGCTCCGAAAGGCGCAGGAACTGCCCGATACGGCGCAGGACACCGACGCCGCTCCGCTCCACGGACACGTCGAAGACCAGCTCCTCGGGCCGAAAGCCCAGCCCGGCCACCTCCCAGGCGATCGCGAAGCTCTGGCCCGGGCGGATCTCGGGCCGGAGAAGGGCTGCGGGCAGCGCCTCCTCCAAGGACGTCGGCTCGTCCCCCAAAGGTCGGGTCAGGAGCAGGTCGGAGAGCGTCGCGATGTCCTCCGGGGCGGATCTCTCCGGCGCGCCCACCCGCAGGCGGCCGGCGCGACGCCGCTCGGGGCTCCAGGCCTCGGCCGACACCACGTACGCCCCCGTGGGGAGCGTGAGCATGAGCACGCCCTCGGCGCTCCCCTCCGACGTCCGCGCTCGCAGGCGGCCCCCGCCCACCGGCCAGGCGAACACCCCGGCACGATCGGGCATCCCCGCTTGGTCCCCCGGATCGAGCCAGGGCACGTCGTGCTCGTGATCGGCGTGGTACGTCGTGTCCTCCGGGAGGAAGGTGGTCGCCACGACGACGGTTTCCGTGCCCCGCGGAAACAGGACGAGCTGACCGTCCATCGGGAGCAGCACGGGCGCGTAGTCGGGCGCATAGAGGCTCCTCGGTCTGCTCGTCCCCGCCATCAGCTCCTCGGCGGCCGCGAGCCCCGGCTGCGCCAGGACGGTCCCTGACGGCATGTAGTCGCGCCCCTCCGGATGCTTGTGCCCGATCACGTGGTCCAGCGAGCCCCAGTCGCGGCTCGGTGAGCGCTCCCAGCCCATCTCCCACCCGTGTCGGATCGTCAGGGTCTCGAGGTCGTCACCCCATCTGATCCGGAAGGGGTTGCGCGCTCGCTCACGCAGCGTCGACACCGTCCAGCGCGCATAGTGGGCGGTAAGCCGGTCGTTGCCGGCCACGAGGAAGAGCGGGTCGGCCAGCGTCCACAGCCGGTCGAGCTCCGCGCGCGCCGAGTCGGGCTCCAGCCCCTGCCGCCACGTCTCCACCAGGCCCCGCGCGTCACGATCGATCGGCCGCCTGGGAAAGCGCCAATCGTCCGCGCGCTCGGGCTCCATCCCCGAGAGCGCCTCCTCGAAGGCGGCGAGGGCCTCCTCGTACCGTCCGAGGCCGTGCAGGGCGAAGCCCTCGAGCGCCCGACACCACCAGCGCTCCACCGAGCCGCAGGCGCGCGCCGTGCGGAGCGCGGCGGGCCAATCACCGCCCTCGGAACGGTACCACGTGCGCTGACCGAGGAGCCATCCATCTCCCGGGAGGTGCTCCTGGAGCGAGTCGAGCACGGCAACGAGCTCGCGACGGAGGGCCACGATCTCGTCGCGCTCGGCCACGGGATACCACTCGCCCTCCCCATACCACGTGCAGAAGCGTCCCACACGCTCGTCGCAGTCTCCCCCGCCGCGGCTGAGCGTGACCGGGAGGTAGCTCGTGCGCCGCCGCTCGAAGACGGCCTGCGCGGCGCGCCCCACGCTGAGCAGATCGCTCGAGTCGGCCACGATCGATGTCGTGTCCACCGGCTGCCGCGCGGCCTGGCCGCCGACCGGCCCGGGTGAGACGCCGGCCAGGACGAGCAGCGCGGCGGTCGCGCGGCTAGCGTGGCATCGGTCGAGCATGTTCGGCGTGCGCAGGAGGAAGCGACGGCTCTGCCCGGCCCGAGCGGGTCACCCGGCGCAGGCCGTCAGAAGGGAGCCCGGGGCCGCGTTCCACGGCTCGCGAGCCCGACGGGATTGGCCCGGGTGGATTCGAACCACCACCGCCGGTTCCAAAGACCGGTGTCCTGCCATTAGACGACGGGCCAGCAGGGTGCGACCCGCGGGCGCTCCGTGGGCCAGCGCCGACAGATCGGTTCATGCGAGGTGGGTATACCCCATCACGGTGTCGAGGTCCGCATGGAGCTCACCATCCGCCAGCCACATCTAGGACGCGCCGACGACGAGGCTCGGAAGCTGGGGGCGGCTCTGTCGGGAGATCGTGCCGGATCCTAGCGGTCTCGCCTTCGGATGACTTTCGAGGACACGCACTGCGGGACCCCCGAAACCTCCGACCGGAGTCCCCGCGGGCTCCGTCCGAAGACCAGGGGCGTCACTCGGCCAGATAGCCGAGCGTGGTCAGGTGCTCGAACAGGATCTCGGCGACCAGCCGGCTGCCGTCCGGGCCGTAGTGCCCGGCGCAGCGCTCCGGATACACGAGCAGAGCGCAATAGGACTCGCCTTGCAGTCCCGCCCGTAGCGGCTCGTGCAGGTCCAGCACGGTCAGCCCGGCCCTCTCCAACTTCGCGACGAGCGGAGTCGTTACAACGTCCCCGTCTTCCACGAACTCTTCGTAGGACGACAACGTCGGGAAGATCAGAATCAGCGCCTTCTGACCCCGCTCGCCGGCCAGCCCCGCGAAGGCCGTCGCGATTCGCACCGTCACCTCGGTCGCCCTTGACGGGTGTTCGTCGTTCAGAAAGCGCGTCCAGCTGGGGCGACCGCTGAGGCGCGTCAGGAACATGTCGGAGAGAAGGAGGCGACCCAGCGTCACCGTGTACGGGAACCGCAGCCACGGGGGTCCCGATGCCGAGCCCGGGAGGAACTCTTCATCCCTCATCACATTGCCCGGCTCTCGAACCTCGGTCAGTAGCTCCGCGAACGTCGGCGAGGGGATGGACACCAGACGGAGGCTGTCCCCATCGATGACGAAGCGCGGCTTGAACGAGAAGGGGCTGCTCCCCGGACCAGCCAGGTAACGCCGATACTGATTGACGTTGCGGAGGAGGTTGTACGGGTAGATGCCGAGAATCGTGGCGCGGGCATCGTCTCCTTGATTCAGGCGTGCCCTCAGGTACGCCTGGTCCGTTCCGTACCCCGACATCCCGAAGTTCCCGACGCGGCAGCCGAGGAGCTCAGACAGGCGGTTCGCCCACGCGTCGGCGTCCTCTACCTCGTCGCCAAAGGTGTAGGAATCGCCGTACGTAGACACACACTCGACATCGGTGTCCGGAAACGACGGGACGGGCCGCGCCTCGACTTCGCTCGTGCTCCTCCCCTCCCGGACAAGCGGCCATCCGAGAATCGGGTGTCGTACCTGCATGGCCTCATCGAATGCCTCGCGGTTGATCTCGTCCGGCCTGTAAAGAAGCGAGGCATCCCTCGGGTAAATAACCCACTCGAGCGCCGCGAAACACACCGACTCCACTGCCGCGAGGTTGAAGGCGACGACCGCGACGATGCCCAGAATCCGGTAACCCCGGCGGGTCCCCTGCTCGGGAACCCGCTCGCCGGCTTCGTGTCCGTCACCCGGCTTCACCGCGTTTCCTGCTTGGCCAAGTTCACAAGTCAAGTCTAAACCAAGGGAAGGGAGCGGGGGACAATGGGGAGCGTCGAGCCGGATACGACGAGGGACAGACGGCGCGAAGGGCCAATCGGCACCGCGATTGCCCATCGCCCCAACGAACGCCAGCCGATACCCAGGCCGACGATCGGGGCCGAGGCTGCCCGGCGACTGCAGGGCCGGTACACGCCGAAACCCGCCCCCGACAGGCTAGCTTCGCCGCAGCGGGGGCGGGCGGTCCAGCGTCGCCGCCGAGACGCAAGGCCAGCCGAGCTCGTCCGTCAGCCGCTCGGCCACCTCGGCCGCCCTCGACGCGCCCCGAAAGAGCCCGAAGGAGGCCGATCCGCTTCCCGAGAGGAGCGCGAGCTCCGCCCCGACCGAGCGCAGCGCCGCGAGGGAGCGACCGATCTCGGGATGCATGGCCACCACGACCTCCTCGAAGTCGTTGTGCGCCAGGGCTCGTACGGCCGACCAGTCCGACACGCCGGAGAGCGGGAGGCAGCTCGGCTCGCCGGGCCGGGTGGGCCGGCGGGCGCCCAAGGCGCGGTAGGCGGCGGCCGTGGGGACGTGCACGGGCGGAAGGGCGACGACGACGTGCGCGGCCGGCAGCGGCGGCAGGCCGCGCAGCACCTCTCCCCGCCCGGTGCCGATCGCGAGTCCGCTCCCGCCCAGGAAGAACGGCACGTCTGAGCCCAACGCCGCCGCGATGCCGGCCAGGGCGTCGGCGTGCAGGGCGCCGGTGAAGGCCTGGAGGCAGCGCAGGACCGCCGCGGCGTCCGACGAGCCGCCTCCGAGCCCGGCGCCCGCGGGGATGCGCTTCTCGAGGACGATATGGACGCCGGACGGGCGACCCGCGGCGGACCGGAAGGCCTCGGCGGCGCGGACCGCCAGGTTGTCGCGCATCGGACCCACGTCCGGGCCGTGAACCGTCAGTGACACGCCCTCGTCGGCCAGCTCCACGGTCACCTCGTCCGCGAGATCGATGCCCTGAAAGAGGGTCTCGATCTCGTGGTAGCCGTCGGTTCGTCGACCCAGGACCCGGAGGGCGAGGTTGACCTTCGCCGGGGCGTCCACCGTCAAGGTGTCGCTCCGCCCCGCCTTCACGGTTCGGCGTGGCCGGACCCCGAGCCCGCCCCGAAAGCCAACCCGGATTCCGCGGACTCCGCGGTCTCGGCCTCGGCCTCGGCCTCGGGTCTCTCCAGCCGGTCTTCCGATGCCCCCACCTCCGAGAGAGACAGGCCGAGGCTCCACACGTAGTAGAGGCCGATCAGCGTGATCGGGACCCATCCGCCGAAATGGTAGCCGAAGGCGAACGCGAGCGACTGCGCCTCGCTGTAGCCGTACACGTCGGTCAGCGCGAAAAGCGCCGCCGCGTGGAAGGTGCCGAAGAACCCGGGCGCCGACGGCAGCGACACGCCGAACGCGACCACCGAGAGGGTGAAGGCGGCCGCGACATATCCCGCGTCGATCCCGAAGGCCTGCATGGCCAGCCAGAAGGAGACCCCCTGCGACGCCCAGAAGCCAACCGTCCAGGCGAGCCCGAGAACCAGGAGACCCGGATCCCTCAGGATGACGAGGGATTCGAGGAAGGATCCCAGAGAGTGCAGCAGGGGGTCACGAAGAGGTCGGGGCAGAACCGGAGCGACGAGCTCCGCGAAGCGCACGAAGCGCCGGGGCATCGCCACCATGACCCCGAGGGCCACGAGGACCACGGCCACCGCTCCAGCGGCCGCGCGGAAGATCGCCGCCCCCCAGCCCGTCGACAGCGTGTCCGCCGCGGGGAATCCCGGGGAGGACACGGCGAGCACGAGGAAGGCGAGGAGCACGACGCCGTCCATGAAGCGCTCCACCACCACGGTCCCGAAGGCGGCGCTCGCCCGAACGGGCTCCAGCCGCCCGAAGACCCAGGCGCGAGCGAACTCTCCCACGCGCAGCGGCAGGACGTTGTTCGCCATGAAGTGGATGGCCACCGCCGCGAAGCGCGAGCGCAGGCTCGTCCCGGCTCGCAACGGACGGAGGAGGACCTCCCAGCGGAGCGCGCGGATGAGAAAGCCGAAGGTGGCGACCGCGACGGCGGCCCCCAGGAGCCAGGGGTCGCCCCGCCGAACGTTGTCGGCCAGCTCCTCGAAGGCCACTCCGGACAGCGCCCACCAGAGCAGGACGACGGTGAAGACCAGCCCGACGAGGACCTTCCCCCCGTGCCCTCTCATCACGGGCTAGCGTCTCGCACGGCGAAGGATGTCGGCCATGTCGCGCACGGCGCGCTCGAGCCCCGTGAAGACCGCACGCGCGATGATCGAGTGGCCGATGTTGAGCTCCTCGATTTCCTCGATCGCCGCGACCGGGCTCACGTTCTCGTACGTGAGCCCGTGGCCCGCGTGCACGTGCAGATCGAGGGAGCGAGCCAGAACGGCCGCCCGGGCGAGCCGGTCCGCCTGCACGATGCGCTCCGGCGGGCTCGCGTTGGCGTACTCGCCCGTGTGGAGCTCGACGGCGTGCGCGCCCAGCTCCGCCGAAGCGCGCACCACCTCCTCGTCGGGGTCGATGAAGAGCGCGGTCCGAATGCCCGCGCCGACGAGCCTCTCGAGCGCCGACCGAGTGCTCCCGCGATGTGCGTCGTCGGACAGGGCGAGCCCGCCCTCCGTGGTGATCTCCTCACGCTTCTCGGGCACCAGGGTGACCTGCTTGGGCCGGAGCTGGCACGCGAGCTCGAGGATCTCCGAGGTGGCCGCGAGCTCGAGGTTCACGCCGGTGCGGGATGTCTCCATGAGCAAGCGCACGTCCCGGTCGCGGATGTGGCGTCGGTCTTCCCGGAGGTGCACCGTGATACCGTCGGCACCGCCGAGCTCGGCCAGAACGGCCGCGCGAACCGGGTCGGGCTCGTCCGTCTTCCGCGCCTCCCGGACGGTCGCCACGTGGTCGATGTTCACGTAGAGCCGCATCGGTTCCTAGACGCTCCTCTCGAACTGCTCGGTGAGTGCCTCGCGCGACTCCGCTTCCAGCCCGTCGCCGAGCAGGCGCACGAGCTCGGAGCCGAGCAAGGCGTACAATCTGCGATCCTCGGGGTCCATCGCCCTCAGGTGCAGCGCCACGGTCTCCACGTCGCCCGAGGCGATCGGCCCCGGATCGACACCCGCCAGCCCCCGCTCCTCGATGCTTTCGAGCGTGCCGCGCAGGAGCGGGATGAGCGCCGGAAGCGCCTCCTCGCTCGACACCCCGGCGCGCTCCATCAGCCGGGCGGCCAGGTCGAGGAGGGGCGCGAGCGCGCTCGAGGCCAGCACGGTCGCGGCATGGAAGAGGGGCCTGCGCGTGGCGGGAACGCCGATGACCGGAGACCCCAGCGCGGAAGCGAGATGCCGCGCCACCGCGGTCGCCTCGGGCGATCCGATCACGGCTATGTACGAGCCGGGTAGCCGCGCAGCGCCGCTGATCGGGTGCTCCACGACCTGGAGCGGGTGGAAGGAGCCGACCGCGTAGCCGCGCGCGTGCAGCGGCGCGAGCACGTCGGTGGGCAGGGAAGCCGACAGGTGGAACGCGGCGCACCCGGTGGGAGCCGGCCCATGGGCGGCCATCGCGAACGCCATCTCCGGCACGACCTCGTCCGGAACGGCCAGGAAGACCGCGGCCGTGCTGCGGGGGACCGGCTCGACGCCGAATACGTAGCGCGCCCGGCCCTGCATGAAGAGCGGATGGGCCGGCGGCTTCGGCCTCCGGCCGAACACCGTCACGTCGCTCGTCGACCCGCTGTCCAGGAGCGCGCTGGCGATCGCGAGCCCCATTCGGCCAGGGCCGACGACGGTGACGGACCCGATCATCAGGCGACGTCCTCCACCTCGATCCCGGAGCGGGCCTCCAGCCGTCCGAGAAGGTCCCTGGGGACCCGGGCCGTCAGGGAGACGGTCATGCGCTCATCCACCCGCCCGGTGACCTCCCCCTCCCGGTAGAGCGTGGCGATCGCCTCGCCGTCCACCGCCGGCACGCGCACGACGACGTGCGCCATCCGGCCGCGGATCCGCGCCGTCAAGGTGTCCCGGAGAGCCTCCAGCGACCCGGGCCGCAGCGCGGACACGAACACGGAAGGCGTAGGGTCGGACGCGCGCACGCGCGCGCGCAGCCCCGACGCCTCCTCCTCCGTCAACCGGTCGATCTTGTTGAAGACCAGGATCTGGTCGCGGTCTTCGAGGTCGAGGTCCGCGAGCGCCTCGGTGACGACCTCCTGATGCTCCTCCCAGTCGGGGTGGGAGGCGTCGATCACGTGCAGGAGCACGTCCGCCTCACGCGCTTCCTCCAGCGTCGAGCGGAAGGAAGCGACCAGGTGGTGCGGTAGCTTCCGGATGAAGCCGACCGTGTCGGTCACCAGGGCCTCGTGCCCGGATCCCAGGTCGACGCTGCGCGTGGCCGAGTCGAGGGTTGCGAACAGCCGGTCCTCCACGAAGAGGTCCGAGCCGGACAGCGCGCGCAGCAGGGAGGACTTGCCTGCGTTCGTGTAGCCCACCAGCGCCGCGCGGAAGCTCCCCTCGCGCGACCTGCGCTGGACCGCCCGGGCCTTCGCGACCTGCTCCAGCTTTCGCCTGAGGTCTCCGATTCGGGTTCCGATCAGCCGCCGGTCCGTCTCGAGCTGGGTCTCGCCCGGGCCCCGCAGCCCGATGCCGCCGCGGATGCGCGAGAGGTGGCTCCACATCCGCCGCAGGCGGGGGAGCAGATACTGGAGCTGCGCGAGCTCCACCTGCATGCGGGCTTCCCGCGAGCGCGCCCGGGTCGCGAAGATGTCGAGGATCAGCTCGGACCGGTCCATGACGCGCACGCCGAGCAGGTCCTCCAGGTTCTTGCCCTGGGCGGGGCTCAACTCCTCGTCGAAGACCACCAGATCGGCCCGCTCGCGACGCACCAGGTCGGCCAGCTGCCGCGCCTTCCCTTCGCCCAGGTAGTAGCGGGGATAGGGCCGGTCGATCCGCTGCACGAGCGAGCCGACAACCGCGCCTCCGGCCGTATCGGTGAGGCGGGCGAGCTCCTCAAGGTGTTCGTCGGCCAGATGCCGCGGGAGCTCACGAAGAGGCGCGCCGACGAGGACCACGCGATCCACCGGGGTCCGCAGGTCGATCAGTTGAGTCGGGATCCTGCACCTCCACCCGCCGACGGTGCGACGCCCAACCGGTCCATGGCCGACCGGTCATCCGCGTTCGGCGCAGTTGTTCTCGGAATGGAGCCGAGCCCTCCCCGAGCACGTCGACGACCGCCGGGGACAAGGAGGGACGCCGGGTCCGCTGCACAACGATACTCAAGGCGGGTCACCCCGAGAACCCGCCGGTCACGGACGATCTCGCTCCTCGGACCCCTTGGCTCGGCGACGCTCCGCCCACCACTCCAGCCTCCTCGCGATCACCTCCTCGTGGCCGTGTGGCCCGGGTCGGTAGAAACGCGCGCCCCGGGCAGCCTCGGGCAGGTACTCCTGCGCCGCGATCCCGTCCTCCTCCGCCGGGTCGTACCGGTACCCCGCCCCGTACCCGAGCTCCTTCATGAGCTCGGTCGGGGCGTTGCGGATGTGCAGCGGAACGGGCGCCGAGGGCGTCTCACGGGCCGTGGCTCGAGCCGCCGCCCACGCCTCGTACGCTCGATTCGACTTTGGCGCGGTCGCCAGATAGATCGTCGCCTCGGCCAGAGCCAGCTCCCCCTCGGGCGACCCCAGGAAGTGAAAGGCGTCCCGGGCTGCAATCGCGACCGAGAGAGCGTTCGGATCCGCCAGGCCGACGTCCTCGGAGGCCATGCGCACGAGGCGCCGAGCGATGTACATCGGCTCCTCTCCCCCCTCGATCATGCGCGCCAGCCAGTAGAGGGCCCCGTCGGGGTCGCTCCCCCGCACGGCCTTGTGAAGCGCCGAGATGAGGTTGTAGTGCTCTTCGCCGGCCTTGTCGTAAGCGGCGAACCGGTGCTGAAGCGCCTCGCGCGCGATCGACACGTCGATGACCCGTCCCTCCCCCGCGAGCGCCGCGGCGGCCTCGAGGACGCCGAGAGCGCGCCGGGCGTCACCGTCGGCCGCGTGCGCGATGAAGTCGAGCGCCTCGTCGGCGGCGTCCGGAGCCCGGCTGCCGAGGCCCCGCTCTCCCGAGCTCAGCGCGTCGTCGAGGATCGAGCGCAGGTCATCCGGTCCGAGCGGCTCGAGGACGTAGACCGGTGCCCGGGACAGGAGCGGGCGCACGACCTCGAACGAGGGATTCTCCGTCGTCGCCCCGATGAGGATGACGGTGCCGGCCTCGACGTGCGGCAGGAAGGCGTCCTGCTGCGCCTTGTTGAAGCGGTGGATCTCGTCACAGAAGAGGATCGTGCGCCGACCGGTGGCCCGCAGACGCTCGGCGGCCTCGGCGATGATCTCGCGGACGCGGGCGACCCCTTCGGTGACGGCGCTGAACGAGACGAACGCCGCATCGCTCTCCGCCGCGATGAGACGCGCCAGCGTCGTCTTTCCGCTGCCGGGCGGGCCCCAGAGGATCATGCTGCCGGGCCGCCCCCTGTCGAGCATCGCGCGCACGGCCTTCCCCGTCCCGAGCAGGTGCTTCTGGCCGCGAAACTCCTCGAGCGTGCGCGGGCGCATCCGTGCGGCGAGCGGCGCGGATGCCGCAGCGCCGTCCTCCGGTTCCGGCCCCCTCTCCATGGCGGGGTCCTCATCCGGAGCGCCGAAGAGGTCGAGGTCAGCCATCGGAGTCTTCGACGAAGCGCTCCGTGATCCGCTCTCGC
>JABAOE010001619.1_pt5 | contig 13344 bp, 11 predicted proteins | sample 7062141 | NCBI WGS metagenome assembly JABAOE01 (sample SAMN14538627, study PRJNA623070) | marine sediment metagenome | biome: marine biome [ENVO:00000428]; feature: marine pelagic biome [ENVO:01000023]; material: deep marine sediment [ENVO:00002113] | place: India: Gulf of Khambhat ... | reverse complement strand
CATGCGCACGCGGTTGTGCATCCAGCCCGTCGCCCACAGCTCACGCATGCCCGCATCTACGAGCGGATAGCCGGTCTCGCCGCGTTGCCAGCTCCCAAGCTTATTCGCGTTCCGACGCCACGGAAAAGCCCGGAACTCGGGTCGGAACGGCTCTTCGGGCAGGTCGGGCCAGTGGGTTAGCAGGTGATGGGAAAACTCCCGCCAGCCGAGTTCGCGCAGAAAACTCTCCGCGCCTCGGGCAACCCCGCCGAGGTGCAGCTCATTCCGGATTGCATGCCAGACCTGGCGCGGGCTGAGCTCACCAAAATGCAGGTGCGGCGAAAGGCGCGAGGTGCCGCGCACGTCCGGCCGATCGCGCAGGTCCGCGTAGTCGGCTACCAACTCCTCCGCGAAGCCCTGCAGGGCCGCGTGCGCGCCATCCTCGCCGGGCGTCCACCCCTCCCGCAGTCCGGCCGCCCAGTCCGGAGAGCGGGGCAACAATTCCCAGTCCCCCAGCCGGTTCGTATCGATCGCGCCGGTGAAAAACCGGATATGCTCGGGCGCCGCGCGCGGCGCTGATGGCTCCGGTTCCCGCAGGCAGGTCTTCCAGAACGGCGTGAATACGCGGAACGGCTCGCCGGCGCGTGTTCTCACCCGTTCCGGCTCGAACATCAGATTCCCGCCAAACCGCCGCACGCCTGTCGGCAGCTCGTCGTGCAAGCGCTGTTCGAGGGCCGCAGCATGCGGCTCGTAACAGCGGGTGAAGTAAAGCTCGGCGGCCCCGGTCGCATCGATCAGCCGCGCCAGTTCGGCACGGGCATTCCCCCGCAGCAATATCAGCTCGCCGCCGCGTGACCGTATCGCGGACGCAAGGCTGGCTAGACTGTGATGAAGCCACCAGCGGGACGCGCCACCGGGACGCCACCGCCCAGCACTCTCGTCGTCGAGGACGAACGCCGGGATGACCGGACCGCCGGCCGCGGCCGCGGCCGACAACGCGCTGTTGTCCTCGAGCCGCAGATCTGCTCGAAACCAGTGTATGACGGGTCTGGACATTACCTCGGGGCCGCGCCCGCGCTGAAACCGCCGTTCACCCCTTACTACGCGTGGTAAAGTGGCGTTGGATTATAAGCGGTCGACACATGAGAATAATAATAAGCATCATCGTCGTCCTGGCCATCGCGGCCGCTGGCACCTGGTATTCCAGCAGGGACGGCAGACCGTCTGGGCGCCCCCCGTTCGATGGGCCGGTGAGGGTGGTCGCCGAGCCGGCCCGGCGCAGCACCCTGACGATCGTCGTCGAGGCCCTCGGGACCGCGCGCGCGAATGAATCGGTGCTGCTGACGGCGAGCCTCAACGAAATCGTCCGGCGGGTGAACTTCGAAGACGGCGATTATGTCGAGAAGGGAGCGATCCTCGTCGAGCTGAGCAGCGAGGAAGAGTCCGCGCAACTGGCCGAGGCGCGGGCCAACCTCGACGAGGCCCGACGCCAGCTGACACGTCTCGAGGACCTCGACTCGCGGGGCATCGCGGCGGCGTCGGACGTCGATGCCGCGCGGACCGCTGCCGAGGCCGCCGAGGCCCGACTGAACACGGTCATCGCGCGCCTGGATGATCGACTGATTCGCGCGCCGTTCAGCGGCGTGCTGGGCTTCCGGGAGGTCAGCCCCGGCACGATGCTGATGGCCGGCACGCCGATCACGACGATCGACGACGTGTCGCAGATCAAGCTCGATTTCACGGTGCCCGAGACCGCACTGGTCCTGATGCGGCCGGGCGGCCGGATCGTCGCGCGCAGCGCGAGCTGGGGCGCGCGGGAATTCGAAGGCGAGATTCGCGCGGTCGGGTCGCGCGTGGATCCGGTCACCCGCGCCGTCGTCGTCCGGGCGCTGATCGCCAACGAGGACCGCGCACTGCGTCCGGGCATGCTGCTGACGGTTAACATCGTGACGGAAGAACGCCCCGCGCTCATGGTTCCGGAGCGCATCATCGTCCAGGTGGCCGAAGACGCGTACGTCTACGTCGTCGACGACGAGAACACCGCGCGCCGGCAGCAGGTTCAGCTTGGCACGCGTCAGGGTGGCGCCGTGGAGATCGTCGCCGGACTCACGCCGGGAGATCGCGTCGTCACGCAGGGCGTCATCAAGCTGCGCGATGGTTCGCCCGTCCGGATGGCCGGGGATGCATCCGAGGCTCCGCCGCCGACGGCACGCAGGAGATAGATGCGATGTGGCTCTCCGACATCTCCGTCAAGCGTCCGGTCTTCGCTACGGTCATCGCAATGCTGCTGCTCGCGTTCGGGGCGCTGGCCTTCAACAGCCTCGAGTTACGAGAGTATCCGGACATCTCGGCGCCAGTCATATCGGTCAGCGTGGAGTATCCGGGCGCGTCCGCTCAGGTCGTGGAAACGCGCATTACTCAGATCCTCGAGAGCGAAGTCAGCGGCATCGAGGGCGTGAAGAGCATCGAATCGCGGAGCATCGACGGCCGGTCCACGATCTCGGTCGAGTTCGATCTCGACCGGGACATCGACGGCGCGGCCAACGATGTGCGGGACCGGGTCGGGCGCGTCGCCTGGCGTCTGCCGCAAGACGTGGACATCCCGGTGATCGCGAAACAGGATGCGGACGCGACGCCGATTATTTATCTGAACCTGGTTGCCACGGGCATGAGCCTGATGGACCTGACGGACTATGCCGAACGCTATGTCCGCGATCGCCTCGCGATCGTCCCCGGCGTGTCACAGGTCCAGATGAACGGGCTGGGCCGGCCTTCGATGCGAGTGCGACTGGACCGGGTCGCACTGGCCGCGCGAAACCTGACCGTGATGGACATCGAAAACGCGCTGCGCCGGGAAAACGTGGAGCTGCCGGCGGGTCGCGTGGAGTCAAAAGAACGCGAATTCCAGGCTCGCATCGCGCGCAACTACCAGACGGCCGATCAATTCCGGCGTTTGGTCATCGCAACCGGTGCCGACGGGCACCTGATCCGGCTGGGCGAGGTCGCGCAGGTCGAGATCGCGCCGCGCAACTCGCGCACGATTTTCCGCACCAACTTCAGCGACACGGTGGCGTTCGGCATCGTCAAGCAGTCGACGGCGAACACCGTGGAGGTCATCAACGGCCTGAACGCCGAGATCGAAAGGATCAACGCCCAGCTGCCCGAGGGTATGTCCCTCGTCACGAGTGCCGACGACTCTCTGTTCATCCGCGCGGCGATCCAATCCGTTTACGTCACGATTGCGATCACGACGGTGCTGGTCGGCCTGGTCATCCTGCTGTTTCTCGGCAGCGTCCGCGCGATGGCAGTGCCGGTGACCACGATCCCGGTATGCCTGGTCGCCGCGTTCATCATCCTCGCCGCGTTCGGCTACACGATCAACCTGGTGACGCTGCTGGCGCTGGTGTTGTCGATCGGCCTGGTGGTCGACGATTCGATCGTCGTCCTCGAGAACATTCACCGTCGAATCGAGCGGGGCGAAGCGCCGCTGCTGGCTGCCTACCACGGCACGCGCCAAGTCGCATTCGCGGTGATCGCGACGACGGCCGTACTGGTCGCGGTATTCGCACCGATCGCGTTCCTGAAGGACAACATCGGGCGCATCTTTTCGGAACTGGCAATCACGGTCTGCGCGGCCGTCATCTTCTCGAGCGTGCTCGCGCTGTCGCTGGCGCCGATGATGTGTTCGAAGTTGCTGCGCCCGGCGAAGCAACAGAGCCATATCACGCAACTGCTGGACCGTGCCTTCGATCGAATGGCGTCCGGCTACGAGAATGCTCTCAGAGCGAGCCTCGCGGCGCCGGTCATCGTCATGCTGGTACTCGTCGCGGTCGCGACCGGCGCCTTCGCGCTGTATCGGGTCATACCGGAGGAGTATGCGCCGCAGGAAGACCAGGGCATCTTCTTCGGCGTCGTCCGGGCGGCCGAAGGCACCGGCATCGATTACATGACCGAGCAGCTGAAGCAGCTCGAGCGACCCCTGGTGCCGCTCGTCGAGTCTGGCGACATTCAGCGCGCGCTCGTGCGGGCGCCGAGCTGGGGCAACACGGCACCAAACGGCGGCGTGATCATCGTGAGCATGGCGCCGTGGAGCGAACGCCAGATTTCCACCGCCGAAGCCACCCGGAGGATGATGGGTGCGTGGAGCCGGGCACCCGACGTGCGGGTGTTCACGTTCATGAAGTCAGGGATCTCACGGCACGGCGGCGGACAGCCGATACAGATCGTCATCGGCGGCGCCAACTACGAGCAGCTCGCTGCCTGGCGCGACATCATACTGCGCGAGGCCGCACAGAATCCGCGCCTGACCCGTCTCGACGCGGACCTGAAGGAGACGCAGCCACAGCTGCTGGTCCGGATCGATCAAGACCGCGCGGCTGCTCTCGGCGTCTCGGTCGAGAGCATCGGTCAGACGCTGCAGACGATGATGGGCGAAAAGGTCGTGACGACCTATATCGTCGATGGGGAAGAGTACGACGTGTTGCTGCAGGCAAAGGACGAGCAGCGCGCAACCCCGGCCGACCTGTCGAACATTTACGTGCGGCCGAACCGGACCGGCGCGGCCCCGCCGGAGCTGATTCCGCTGGCCAACCTGATCGTGACGGAGGACACCGCCGGCAGCGCCGCTCTGAATCGCTACAATCGCTTGCGGGCCGTCACGATTACCGCCACCCCGGCCCCCGGATACGCGCTAGGCGACGCCTTGGCCTACCTCGAGGACCTCGTGCGAGCCAAACTGCCACCGGCCGCGCGCATCGACTATAAGGGCGAATCGCTCGAGTACAAGGAATCGGCCGGGGCAACCTACTTCACGTTTGCCATCGCGTTGCTCGTGGTCTTCCTCGTGCTCGCTGCGCAGTTCGAGAGCTTCGTGCATCCGCTCGTCATCATGGTCACCGTGCCCCTCGCGCTGGCAGGCGGGCTGCTGGGACTTTACCTGACGGGCAAGACACTCAATATTTATAGCCAGATTGGTGTTCTGATGCTGGTCGGGATCGCCGCTAAGAACGGGGTATTGATCGTCGATTTTATTAACCAGCTGCGTGACCGCGGCGTCGAGTTCCAGCAGGCCATCGTCGAGGGTGCGCGAATCCGGTTCCGTCCGGTCATCATGACGACCGTATCGACGGTGATGGGCTCTACGCCGCTGATACTTGCATCGGGGCCCGGCTCCGAGAGTCGCGGTACGCTCGGCATCGTGATGTTCTGGGGCATGTCGGTCGCCGCGCTGTTCACGCTATTCATCGTACCGGTGGTATACCAACTGTTCGCGCGCCGCACTGGCACTCCGGACGCGATCAGCAAGCAGCTGGAAGCGCTGCGAGAAGACGCCTAGCCGCGCGTTCTGCCGCTACTCTTCGGCGAGTTGCAACTGCGCGCCGAAGGTCTGTCCGACCTCCAGATCTCGGACACGCCAGCCGTCGAGGCCGGTTCTGGTGTCTCCTTGCAGCAGCGACGGGCCGAGTCTCTCCGCCTCTGCATCCAGCGAATCTGCGCCGAGTGCAAGCAGGAAGAAACCCTCGCCGTTCGCGGCCAGGTAGTCGGCGGGCGCACCCGGGCCCGTTGGCTGAACCAGCACGACCCACGTGCCCCCCAGGTCGAATCGCGCGGTGTCGACACCGCGTTCGTCGAGGCGATGACGGGCATCCACGCCACGGCCCAGAATCCGCTCCCAGCTCACCACGGCCGCCTCGAGGTCCCTGACGATGAAATTGATGTGATGCACGCACTGAATCATCACTCTTCCCCGCTGACAGGTTTGCTAAAATTCCAGCAAAAATAACATATTATGGGAATATTACCGCCCCGTGATGCGACGCGAGTCCGAGTCCGCAATGAGGACTGGCATTTGTTACATTACCGGTCCTTTCGATTGCGACCGCTGCGGAGTCAGCTTTGCCCCGAGCACATTCACAATCTGGTTTCATCATGGCCGCTGCGCTTGCCGCAACGGTCACCTCCTGCGACCGCTCTCAGCCACCGACCCCTGGCGGGATGTATGGCGGCGGCCCGGTCGCGGTGATAGCGGCCGAGGTCGGCACACAGAACTACGTCGATCGCTTCACGGCACTCGGCACCGCGCGTGCCAACGAGTCCATCGAAGTCACGTCGCGTATTTCCAGCATCGTCACCGGCATCCATTTCACCGAGGGCCAGCGCGTCGCGGCCGGCGACCTGCTCGTCGAACTCGACAACGCCGAGATTCGGGCCGACCTGACAAGAGCGGAGGCCTCGCTGAAACAGAAGCGCAGCCAGTTCAATCGCAGCCGCACGCTCGGCGAAACTCGCGTTGTATCGGATGCCGAGCTCGAGGAACTCGAGGCCGGCGTGCTGATGGCCGAGGCCGAGGTTCGGGGCGCCAGGGCGAGGCTCGGAAACTCCTATGTTCGCGCGCCGTTTTCCGGGACCGTGGGTCTTCGGCACATCAGCCTCGGCGACCTGGTCGGTCCCGACACGCTGATCACGACACTCGACGACACCCGGCTCATCAAGCTGGAATTCACGATCCCGGAGACGTTCCTGTCGAGCCTGGAGTCCGGCATGCCCATCGAGGCACACAGCAATGTCTACCCCGACCGTAAATTCGTCGGCCGAGTTGGGACGATTGACTCGCGGATCGACCCGGTGACGCGCTCGCTGACCGTGCTCGCAGAGCTGCCAAACGACGACGACGCAGTCCGGCCCGGCATGTTCCTGACGGTGGCGGTCGAGAAGGAACGTGCGAATGTGCTGCTGATTCCCGAGGAGGCGCTCGTTCCGCGGCAGGGCCGTCAGTTCGTCTTCGTGATCGAGGACGGCAAGGCCGTGGAGCGCCAGGTCGAACTCGGCGCACGCGCGCCCGGGCTGGCCGAGGTCCGCAGCGGTCTCGCCGTCGGCGACACGATCATCACCGAGGGGACCCAGAAGGTCCGCAACGGCGCGGTGGTCGAGATCGTGTCGGCTTCCTGATCGACGACCATGGTTATCTCGGATATCTCGGTACGTCGCCCGGTTTTCGCGGCCGTGATCAGCCTCGTGCTTGTCATCCTGGGCCTGCTGTCGATCGACAGGCTGTCGGTGCGCGAGTACCCGGACGTGGATCCGCCGGTGATCGCAGTCAGCACGTTTTACCGCGGCGCATCTGCCGAGGTCATCGAGCGCCGCATCACGCAGGTCATCGAGGACGAGGTCGCGGGCATCGCGGGCGTCGTCAAGTTGAAGTCGACCAGCTCGGATGAGCGCTCGCAGATCAGTATCGAGTTTTCCCTCGATCGTGACATCGACGCCGCCGCGAACGACGTCCGCGAGCGCGTGTCGCGGATTCTGCGCATGCTGCCGCAGGAATCGGACGCCCCGCAGATCACGAAAGAGAACACCGACATGGACGCGACGATGTACATCGACATCTCGAGCGAGAGTCGCAGCGTCATGGAACTGACCGATTATGCCGACCGCAACATCGTGGACCGTATTTCCGTCGTGCCGGGTGTCGCTACCGTTCGGCTGAGCGGAGCTCGCATGCCCGCGATGCGCATCTGGCTCGACCGCGAGGCACTCGCCGCCCGGCAGCTGACCGTCCAGGACATCGAGGACGTGCTCAGAAGGGAGAACGTGGAACTGCCCGCCGGACGGATAGAATCGACCTATCGCGAATTCAGTCTGCGAACGGACAGCGAACTCAGAAGCCCAACCGACTTCGCCCGCCTCGTAATCGCGCGAACGGCCGACAATTTCGTGGTTCGGCTCGGCGACGTCGCGGACATTCGCATGGAGGCCGAGAATACGCGCCGGCTCGCCCGGTCGAACATGGTTCCCGGCATGAGCCTCGGTATCGTGCCCCAGTCACAGGCCAACATCCTGGCCGTCAATCGGGGCGTCGTCGCTGAACTGGAGCGCATCAAGCAAAATTTGCCCGACGACATGCAGATCGCGGTCGCGGTCGACTTCTCGGTATTTATCGGCGAGTCGATGAAAGAGGTCGTGAAGGCGCTGTTCATAGCGCTGGCGATGGTACTCATCGTCATCTTCCTATTCCTCGGCTCGCTGCGGGCGACGGCGATTCCCGCCGTGACGATCCCCGTCTCGATCATCGCCTCGTTCATGGTGATGGCGGTCCTGGGTTATTCGATCAACACGCTGACACTGCTCGGCCTCGTGCTCGCGATCGGTCTCGTCGTCGACGATGGAATCGTCGTGCTGGAAAATGTCGTGCGCCACATGGAGCAGGGACGTCCGGCGCTTCTCGCCGCGATCACGGGCAGTCGTGAGATCGGCTTCGCGGTCGTCGCGACGACGGTTGTGCTCGTGTCGGTATTCATACCGATCTCCTTCATGACGGGCAAGATCGGCCGCCTGTTCGGCGAGTTCGGGATATCGCTGGCGGCGGCGGTTGCGTTCTCGAGCCTGGTCGCGTTGACGCTCGTGCCGATGCTGGCCTCGAAGGCCTTTGCGAAAGGCATTCGTCGCGGCTACGTGGCACGGCAGACGCGCCGCCTTTTCGCATGGCTGACCGAGCAGTATCGTGCGCTCCTTCGCGTCGTTGTGCGGCGAACCGGCGTCGCGGTCTTCATCGTCGTGCTGATCTCCGGGGCCGGGTATGCGCTGTTCGATGCGCTGCCAAAGGAGTATGCGCCGACCGAGGATCGCGGCATGCTCCTCAGCTGGATACTTGCGCCCGAAGGCGCGACGCCGGACTACATGGACCGACAACTCCGCCAGTACGAGACCATGGCAATGAGACTCGTCGAGGAGGGCTATGCGCAACGCGTACTCGCGCGGTCCGGTATCGGCGCGCAAGGGGGGGACGTCAACACCGCGTTCGTTTATATTCCGCTCGTGCCGTGGACCGAACGGAATCGGGCCTCTCCGGACCTGGCCGCCGAGCTCCGCGACGAGGCGGCTCGCATTCCCGGTGCGATCGTGATGGTCATGCTGCCACCAAGCCTCAACATTTGGACCACCGGCCAACCTTTGTCGATCGTCATCGGCGGGACGGACTACGAAGAGCTCGCAGAATGGCGCGACCGGATTCTGAAGCGCGTGCGCGAGGACAACCCGAGCATCATCGGCATGCGCTCCGATTACTTCGAGCGGAAGCCGAAAATCAAGGTCGGCGTAGACCGGGATCGGGCCGCCGATCTCGGCGTGTCGCTCACCGAGGTCGGGCGCACCCTCGAGACCATGCTCGGCTCGCGAATCGTAACGACATTCGTCGATCGCGGCGAAGAATACAACGTCATGCTGCAGGCGAAACCCGAAGACCGGGCCACACCGTCAGATCTCCGGAACATCTATGTCCGCTCGAGCGCCACTCGGGAGCTGATACCACTCGCGAGCCTCGTCGAACTTCAGGAGACGTCAGGACCGCTGCAGCTCAAGCGATTCGACCGGCTGCGCGCGATCGGACTGACGGCGGCACTGGCGCCAAACTACTCGCTAGGTGAGGCCATCGACTACATGCAGACAATCGTCGAGGAGGAGATCCCCGAGGGCGCAAGGCTGGACTACGACGGTGAGTCACGCGAGTTCATCCAGGCCGGCGGCGCGATCTATTTCACATTCGCGCTGGCCCTGGTGATCTCATTCCTGGTTCTCGCGGCACAGTTCGAAAGCTTTCGTCATCCACTGATCATCATGTTCACGGTCCCGCTTGCGCTGTTCGGTGGCCTGATCGGACTGCACATCTACGATTCGACGATCAACGTCTATAGTCAGATCGGCGCGATCATGCTGATCGGCCTGTCCGCGAAAAACGGGATCCTGATCGTCGAATTCGCCAACCAGCTGCGCGACCGCGGCATCGAATTCTACGAGGCAATCGTCGAGGCATCCTGCGTCAGGCTGCGGCCCGTGATCATGACCAGCCTGTGCACCGCTGGCGGCGCGATTCCGCTGATCCTGGCCTTCGGCGCCGGCGCCGAGTCGCGACGCACGATTGGCGCCGTCGTCTTCTTCGGCGTGACGATCTCGGTGCTGCTGACGCTGTTCCTGATACCGTCGGTCTACGCGTTGCTCGCCCGCAAGACGCAGTCACCGGAGCACATCACGCGGCTCGTCGAGGAACTGGAGAGGGACGTCGGCCAGGTCTAGTCCAGCGGCCTGCCCACCGGCATGATACTCAGCGGCTGCTCGTCGTCCTGCATCCGCAGCAGGCGCCTTACCCGGCCATCCCGGAAGGCTCCGACGACCACCGTGCCCAAAGCCAGTGCTCGCGCCTGAAGATAGACATTCTGCGCGGCGTGGCCAGCCTCCATGTGGGCATAGCGAATCCCCCTTTCGCCGTACTTTTTTGTGGTCCGATCGTAGACCGCGGAAATAACCAGGACAGCCGCGCCACCCGCGATCCATTTCTGCCAGTGCGCCGCGTTGGCGAGGGACTTGCGCACGTCGCCGCCTTTGACGTTGCGCAGAACGTGCTTCGCCGAATCGTACCGGTACACTCCGGCCTCCAGACTTTCAACGTCGCCCACCGCGACATAAACCTCTAAAGGGTAGAGGGCGCCGGCCGACGGCGCGGTTCTGAATGGCGCCGCCCTGATACCCTGAGCGGCCCATAGCAGCTGGGACAACTCTTCGAGCGTAAGCGCCGCTGGGCCAAAAGTCCTGGTGGAACGTCTCGTCTTCAGGGCCTGCTCGACCGACGTGTCGCTCCGCTCACGAGGTGCCGGCAGATCGACCACGCCGCCGGCGTCGGCCATTGCCGGCGACCCGATCAGCGCGCAACCCGGCACGACGATGATGCCAGCAGATATTATCGAAATGACTTTTCTCATCGTTCCCCCGCCCGCATTCACCGCACTCCAGGCAAAAAAAAGCCGCGCAATCTTGCTCCGATTGAGCGGCCACTCTTGTTTTTCTTCCCTCGCGGCGTTGTTATTCCGTCACCGCTTCCTGTTCAGGTTGATCCAGCAGCTGCACGAGCGCCATCGGCGCTGAATCTCCGGGGCGGTAGCCGATCTTGAGGATCCGCAGGTAGCCGCCGGGTCGGTCCTTGAAGCGCGGGCCGAGTTCCTTGAACAGCTTGCCGACTGCCTTCTTGTCGCGCAGGCGATCGAAGGCCAGGCGACGGCGTGCAGCGCCGTCTTCCTTGCTCAGCGTGATCAGCGGCTCGACCACGCGGCGCAGCTCCTTGGCCTTCGGCAAAGTGGTGCGAATGGTTTCGTGCTGAATCAGCGACGCCGCCATGTTCTTGTACATCGCCTTGCGATGCGCGCTCTTCCTGCCGAGCGCACGGCCGGATTTACGATGTCGCATGTCTCAATACCTGCGTTCCAATACCCGCGTCAGGCCGCCTGGTTGTCGTCGTGCACCAGGCTCGGCGGCGGCCAGTTCTCGACCCGCATGCCGAGCGCCAGCCCGTGGCTCTCGAGCACCTCTTTGATTTCCGTCAGCGACTTCTTGCCCAGATTCGGCGTCCGCAGGAGTTCGACTTCCGTGCGCTGAATCAGGTCTCCGATGTAATTGATATTCTCGGCCTTCAGACAGTTCGCCGAACGCACTGTCAGTTCGAGCTCGTCGACCGGGCGCATCAGGATCGGATCGATCTGAGCCTCGGCCGAAGCGGCGGCGGCCTCGTCCTGGCCGGACAGGTCGACGAACACGTCGAGCTGGTCCTTCAGGATACTGCCGGCCCTTCGGATGGCTTCCTCGGGGTCGATCGTGCCATTCGTCTCGATATCGATGATCAGCTTGTCCAGATTGGTGCGCTGCTCGACGCGAGCGGCCTCGACGGTATAGCTGACCCGACGTACCGGGCTGAACGTGGCGTCCAGCCGCAACAGGCCGATCGTGCCGGTATGCTCGTCCAGGTCGAGGCGCTGTGCCGCCGGACGGTAACCACGGCCACGCTCGACGGTCAGGATCATCTTCAGCGTTCCGCTGCTGGTCAGATTCGCAATGACGTGGTCGGGGTTGACGACCTCGACATCATGGTCGCGCGCGATATCCCCCGCGGTGACGGGGCCGGGGCCTGTCTTGAACAAGGTCAGCTCCGCACGGTCGCGCGCATGCATGCGAAGCGCGACAGCCTTGAGATTGAGCAGAATCTCGACGATGTCTTCCTGGACGCCCTCGAGGCTCGTGTACTCGTGGAGTACGCCGTCGATGTCGGCCTCTACGATTGCCGCACCCGGCATGCTGGACAGCAAGACCCGCCGCAGCGCATTGCCGAGCGTGTGGCCGAAGCCCCGCTCGAACGGCTCGATGATGATCTTTGCCCTCGTATCGGATTCCTGCTGCACGCGAACACTGCGCGGCTTGAGAAACTCTGTGATCATTTCCTGCATCTTGGCTGTCGCCTCCCGGTTACTTGGAGTAGAGCTCAACGACTAGGTTTTCGTTGATGTCGGGTAATATGTCTTCCCTCTCGGGCAGGTTCCTCAACACGCCCGACAGCTTCTTCTCGTCGACCTCGACCCACTCGGGCAGGCCGACCTGACTCGCGATGTCGAGCGCATTCTTGATTCGCATCTGTCCCTTCGCCTTCTCACGAACCTCAACCTTGTCGCCTGCCGCGACCTGGTACGAAGGGATGTTCACGACCACGTCGTTCACCCGTATCGACTTGTGGCTCACGAGCTGCCGCGCCTCGGCCCGGGTCGACGCGAAACCCATGCGATAGACGGTGTTATCCAACCGGCCCTCGAGCAGCCTCAGCAGGTTCTCACCCGTCGATCCCTTCATTCGGGCCGCGTTCTTGTAGTAATTGCGGAACTGTCGCTCCAGCACGCCATACATCCGGCGTAGCTTCTGCTTCTCGCGGAGCTGCAGGCCATAGTCGCTGAGACGCCCGCGGCGAGCGCCGGCAGTCGAACCGGGCGTGACCTCGAACTTGCACTTCGACTCGAGCGGCTTGATGCCGCTCTTGAGAAACAGATCGGTGCCCTCGCGCCGCGAGAGCTTGCACTTCGGACCTAGATATCTTGCCATGCCATGAAATCCCTAGACGCGCCGTCTCTTCGGCGGCCTGCAGCCGTTATGCGGAATCGGCGTCACATCCTCGATGTTTGTGATCTTGAAACCCGTGGAGTTCAGCGAGCGGACCGCCGACTCTCGACCCGGACCGGGGCCCCGGACCCTTACCTCCAGGTTCTTCATACCGACGTCCTGCGCCGCCTTGCCGGCCCGTTCCGCCGCGACCTGAGCCGCAAAAGGCGTACTCTTGCGCGAGCCGCGAAATCCGCATCCTCCCGCGGTCGCCCACGATACCGCGTTGCCCTGACGATCGGTGATCGTGATGATCGTGTTATTAAAGGAGGCGTGGATATGGGCGATGCCATCCACAATATGCTTCTTGACCTTTTTCCGTGTCTTGGGTGTTGCCATCTCTCAGCGTCTCACTTACGAATTGGACGACGTGGGCCCTTGCGCGTGCGCGCGTTCGTGCGG
>JABAOE010001942.1_pt2 | contig 13352 bp, 14 predicted proteins | sample 7062141 | NCBI WGS metagenome assembly JABAOE01 (sample SAMN14538627, study PRJNA623070) | marine sediment metagenome | biome: marine biome [ENVO:00000428]; feature: marine pelagic biome [ENVO:01000023]; material: deep marine sediment [ENVO:00002113] | place: India: Gulf of Khambhat ... | reverse complement strand
AACGTGCGGCTTGTTGCTGTCGCTCATGTGCTTCCCCGGGAACCTGTAGCGGCGCCTTCGGCCGGCTATGATACCCTGCCGCCGCCGGCGCGCGATTGCAGGGGATCGACAAGATCGGCCGGCGCATCTAAAGACAACAGCAGCGGGGAAGCAATGGCGGAGCGTCGAGTCGGCATCATCATGAACGGTGTCACGGGCCGCATGGGCACGAATCAGCACCTCGTGCGCTCGATTCTGGCGATACGCCAAGATGGGGGTGTCGAACTCGGCGACGGCACACGTGTCATGCCCGACCCGATACTGCTCGGGCGTAATCCGGAGAAAGTGGCAGCGCTAGCTGCGGAGCATGGCGTCGAGCGTTGGTCGACGGATCTCGGCGCCGCGCTCGAAAACGCGGACGACGAGCTTTATTTCGATGCCGCAACGACGGACTTGCGCGCGGAGAATCTCCGGCGAGCGATTGCAGCCGGGAAGCACATCTATTGCGAGAAGCCTGTCGCATCTTCGCTTGCGGATGCGCTCGACGTGCACGCGCTAGCCGAGAAGGCCGGCATCAAGCACGGTGTCGTTCAGGACAAGCTGTTCTTGCCGGGACTCATGAAGCTCCAGGCGCTACGTGACGCCGGTTTCTTTGGGCGAATTCTGTCCGTGCGTATCGAGTTCGGCTATTGGGTGTTCACGGGCGAAGACCAGCCCGCCCAGCGGCCATCGTGGAACTATCGCAAGGAAGATGGTGGCGGCATCATCGTCGACATGCTCTGCCATTGGCGTTATGTGCTCGATAACTTATTCGGCGAGGTCCGAAGCGTCAGCTGTCTAGGTGTCACTCACATTCCGACACGCCGGGATGAGCAAGACGAGCCCTACGACGCCACCGCGGACGATGCAGCCTATGCGACGTTCGAACTCGATGGCGGCATCGTCGCGCAGGTCAACTCGAGCTGGTGCACACGCGTTCGCCGCGACGATCTCGTGACGTTTCACGTCGACGGCACGCAGGGCTCTGCCGTGGCCGGGCTCATGGATTGTGTGACGCAATCGGGCGAGCAAACGCCGCGTCCGATCTGGAGTCCGGATACGCGCCAGCCCATTGATTTCTTCGCCGACTGGCAGACCGTTCCCGACGACGGTCCGCTCGTGAACGGTTTTCGGTTTCAGTGGGAGATGTTCTTGCGCTATCTGATCGAGGGTGGCGATTGGCGTTACACGTTGCTCGAGGGCGCCAAGGGCATACAGCTCGCCGAGCTAGGTCTCAAGAGCTGGGAGGAGCGGCGCTGGGTCGACGTTCCGCCGCTCGGGGCTTGAGGCATGGCGAGTATCGCGCTTCCGACTGAGGATCGACGCCTCGAGACCTTCGAGCTCTCCGATCCACCGTCGTGGCCAAGCCGCCCGACCGCGGAGTTCAACCGCATCGCTTACGGTGCCGTTCACGTCGTCAACGATCCGTTAGCGCCGGGCGATCCCTATCACCGTACAGCCGTGGACTGGGATGCAACGATGGCGTTTCGTCGTCACGTCTGGGACTTAGGCTTAGGCGTGGCCGAGGCTATGGATACGGCGCAGCGTGGCATGGGCATGGACTGGCCCGCGTCGCGCGAGCTCATCGAGCGCACGCTAGCCGAAGCACGTAGCTACGACGGTGAAGCGCTCGTCGGCTGCGGCACGGGCACCGACCAGCTCATTCCGGATTCCTCGACAACGGTCGACGACGTGATTGCTGCCTATGAAGAGCAGTGCGCTGCCGTTGAAGCTGCAGGCGGTCGTATCGTGCTCATGGCGAGCCGCGCGCTCGCGGCTTGCGCACAGTCGACCGATGATTACGCGCGCGTTTATGGCCGAATTCTTAGCCAGATCAAGGAGCCCGTGATCATCCACTGGCTCGGCGATATGTTCGATCCGGCGCTCGCGGGCTACTGGGGTCACAGCGACTTGAGCGCTGCCATGGACGTGTGCCTCGAGATTCTCGAGGACAACGCTGCGCACGTTGACGGCATCAAGGTCTCCGTGCTCGATGCGCAGGTCGAGATCGATATGCGTCGACGCTTGCCCGAAGGTGTGCGCATGTATACGGGCGACGATTTCAATTTCGCAGAGCTCATCGCCGGCGATGACCAGGGGTACTCGGATGCGCTGCTCGGCATCTTCGACGTCATTGCGCCCGCCGCGAGTGTCGCGTTGAGCGCCCTTGCAGAAGGCGACTTGGAGCGCTACCACGAAGTGTTTGCGCCGACCGTGCCGCTCGGACGGCACATCTTTCAAGCGCCGACGCAGTACTACAAGACGGGTGTCGTATTCATGGCCTATCTCAACGGCCTACAAGATCATTTCACGCTCGTCGGTGGGCAGGAGAGTGCGCGCTCGTTGTTGCATCTCTGCGAGCTGTTCCGGCTTGCGGATGCTGCGCAACTGCTCAGCGATCCGGATCTCGCCGTAGCGCGAATGAAGCCCGTGCTTGCCGTGCACGGTGTAGATACAGCGGGCTGATCGTCATGGCGCCTCCGCGCATGAGTCTCAACGTCTATACGGTGCGCGAGCAGTGGAATCTTCGGGAGGCGATCGAAGGCTGTGCACGCCACGGCGTGCCCGCGATCGCGCCGTGGCGCGACAAGCTGGCCGAGCTCGGTGTCGAGGAAGCGTCGCGTCTGATCGCCGACAACGGCCTCGGTGTAAGTAGTCTTTGCCGCGGCGGCATGTTTCCTGCAGCCGACGAGGCCGGTCGGCAAGCTGCGATCGACGACAATCGCCGCGCGCTCGACGATGCTGCGGCGCTCCGCGCCGACTGCCTCGTGCTCGTCGTTGGCGGGCTACCCGAGGGGTCAAAGGACATTGCCGATGCGCGTCGCCAGGTCGAGGACGGCATCGGGGTGTCGTTGGAGCATGCCCGCGAGGTTGGCGTGCCACTCGCCATTGAGCCGTTGCACCCGATGTACGCAGCCGACCGCGCCTGCGTGAACACGCTGTCGCAGGCACTGGACATTTGCGATGCGCTCGGAGACGGCGTCGGCGTCATCGTCGACGTCTACCATGTCTGGTGGGACCCTGAACTCGAAGCGCAGATTGGCCGTGCCGGCGAGCGCATCCTCGGCTTTCACGTCTGCGACTGGCTCGTGCCGACAACGGATCTGCTGCTCGACCGCGGCATGATGGGCGACGGCGTCATCGACCTGCCGCAGATCCGCGCGTGGGTCGAGGGCGCCGGTTTCGACGGCTACACCGAGGTCGAGATCATGTCCGCGCAGAACTGGTGGAAGCGTGACCCCGACGAGGTGGTCACCACCTGCCTTGAGCGCATGCGGACTGTCGTCTGACTTGCGATTTAGGGGGTCAGAGCAAAATTACTTGGTAATTTTGCTCTGACCCCACCAATGTCATTCGCTCGGCTGCAGCGAGCTGCCGTCCCACTCGCACTCGAATGGATGGACTTCCTCACCAGGCACCCAGATCCACGAGCGATCGAGCACGACGGGCTCGGTGAAGATGGCCGGATCTGTAGCAGTCACGGTGTAGTCCAGCGTGTAGCCGTCAGCACTGGGCGTGAAGCGCTCGACGAGCTCGAGCGCATCGCTCTGCGGTATGCCTTCCTGGTCGAACCACTCGAAGTCGATGTCGGTTGTCCTGATGACGAGGGTGTCACCCTCCCATTCGCCGACGGAGTGCCCGTACGGACCGCCGCCTTCGGTCGGCACTGCGACATCGGTCATGTGGATTATCCGTACGACGTCCTGCTCTTCGAGGCGCATGCGGATCTGATCACCTTCGTCGATGAACTCCATCGGGTGCAGCTGATCCATGATCGCCGGCATGGCGTTCTCACAATAGATGAACGGGTTCTCTTCGACCGGGTCCCAGTTTGCGAGGACTTCCTGCGCATACTCGGTCAGCGGGTAGCTCTCGTTCCAGAGCGCTCGGTCGAGATTCTCCTGGTGTCCAGCGAACTGAACGATCGGTGTGCTCCAGACGCGGAACAGTCCGTCGGACGTGATCGGCCGATCTCGCGTCGCTTCGGCTTGCGCTTCGGCCATGGTCGTGCCGGCGATCGCTACGTCGAAGCGTTGCTCTGCAAACGACTCGTTATAGACCTCGCGCCCATCGTCCAACATGATGTTGGTCACGAACAGCGACTCACGGTTACGACGACCACGGAAACCGGCAAGTCGAATCGTGTCTCCAATCGTGAACATGTCCTGCGTGACACCCTTGCGCCCTAGCAGGACGGCGCCGCGCTCTTGGCCGAGCCACATCGTCTCGTTGCCGGCGTCGTCGACGACGCGCACGGTCATTTCGATATGTGGATTGCGCCAGCTCAGCGACACGAGCTCGCCGGTGATATCGACGATCTCGTTTCTGTCGAAATGCACGAACGCAGAGTGGTGCGCGCTCGCCGCGACGCAAAGAACCATGCCTGCGAGGAATGCCGCTATCCGTACCATTTTGGTCGCCCCCGGGGAGCCTTTTCATCGAGGAATCGATTATTGAAAGCCACTTCGTTGAAATCAAGCACTGCCTGTTTCAGCGGCGTGATTTTGCCCGAAATAAGGTGATCAGCGATCTTTGTTTGTACAAGAATCCGCCGCGAGAGGCCCTTTTGTACAAGAAAGCCAGCCCCCGCGGTACCTGGCAGCAGAGCCGAATTCCATCTACCATTCCCCTATACCAATGAGCGTATTGCGGTGTTTCCGAGGCGCTCGATTAGGACATAAGCCAGGGGAAGTGAATGGAAGCCTTCGCGAACAAGAAACAGCTGACGTCTCAGGGCGCCCGGGCGATGCTGGCGGCAGCGATCGCCGAATCCGAGTCGCTCGGTATTCCGACGACCATTGCGATCGTCGACGCCGGCGGGCACCTCGTGCTCCTGGAGCGCATGGAGGGCGGACGTTTTCATACCGTGCATTCGTCGACGACGAAGGCCGTATGTGCGGCATCCAACCGGCGCGTCACGACCGTTCAAGGCGCGCAGGGACAGAGTCTGGATACGCTCCACGCGATCGGTTTGGCGCTTTCAGCGGGTCCGGAGCGCTGGACCGCTATGGAGGGTGGCTATCCAATTTTTGTCGACGGCGAGTGTGTGGGTGGCATCGGTGTCAGCGGCGGTGACTGGGAGCAGGACCAGCAAATTGCCGAGGCTGCCGTCAATGCCGTCGGCGCGCAAATACCGAGTTAATTCGGAGAATAATAATGACGGGTAGAGCGGCGATGAGCGCGCGACAGATCGTTTTCGGATTCCTTGCGGTGTTGTTTGCGCCGCTTGGTCTTGCGCAGTTTCCCGAACGGCCCATCGAGCTCGTCATACCGTTCGATGCCGGCGGTGGTGCCGATATCGAGGGCCGCCTGCTCGCCGAGGAGATGGGCAAGGTGCTCGGCGTCCCCGTCGTGCCCGTGAACAAGCCCGGTGCCGGTGGTGCAGTCGCCTATTCATACGTTAGAAATGCCGCACCCGACGGCTACACCGTCTCGTGGAATTCGACGTCGCTGTTGACGATGTCGAATCTCGGCAACGTCGACTTCATGCACGATGCGATGGATCACATCGGCCGCGTCGAATTTCAACCCATAGTCTTCGCCGTACCCGGCAACGCCCGCTGGGACGACTTTGCAGCCTTCGCAGCCGAGTGCGCGTCGGTGCCCAACACGCTACGCGTCTCCAATTCGGGGACCGGTAGTGCGACGCACTTGGGTGCTATTTCTCTTGCGAACGCAGCAGGCTGCGAGTTCGTGCATCTGCCGGCGGGTACGCGCCGCCGCAATGCCACAATTTTGAGCGGCGAGGCGGATGCGATGGTGGCGCCGTTGACGGGCGCGATCAACCTCGTGCGGGCCGGGCGCTTCAAGCTTCTCGCGTCTTTGAGCGCGGAGCGAAACGCCGTGATTCCAGATGTGCCGACTGCATCCGAGCTCGGTTACGAGGCAACGTTCGAGCTGTTTCGTGGGTTGTCGGTACCGAAAGGCACACCCGATGCAGTGAAGGCCGTCTTGGCCGATGCCATGGCGCAAGCTGCACGCTCCGACGCGTTCATGAAGCTTGCCGGGGAGGTTGGATTCACGGTCGAGCCTATGTCGTCGGATGCATTCGACACGCTCATGCGCACCGAGGATGCGAAGGTCAAGGCGATCATCGACAGCGCCGATCTCGGCGTTCAATAGACCGGTGCGGATCAAGCTGGCGCCGCACTGGGCGCGACTCATCGTTTTGAGCGTTCGTGAGGTCGATGGCGAACCGTAACCTCGTGGCCGGATGCGTGTTGATGGCCTTTAGCCTCACGTATGCCGTTCTCACCGCTGGGTTGCCGGAGCGCAGTCTGCCGAATACGCCCGGTCCGGCGTTCTTTCCGTGGTTCGTCACCACGGGTTTGCTGATCCTATCGGTTGCGTTGCTGATCCAAGGTCAACGCGTGTCGAAGAGTAATTCAGAGCAACCAGCAGCGTCGCACATTACTTCGACCGGCTGGATTGCGCTCGGTGCGTTCGTCGTCTATCTCCTACTCGTGCCTCTGCTCGGATTTTTGACTGCGAGCATACCGTTCTTCGCGGTGCTGACTAGCTTATACGGGCAGCGCAACCACTTGCTCGTTGCCGTATCTGCTATCGCGGTGCCCGTGGTCGTCTTCGTGGTATTTCGCTACGGCTTCCAGATGTTGTTACCACGAGGGTTGTGGTTGTGAGGCGCCGTCGTGGGTGACGTGCTTCTACAGGGGTTCAGTCAGGCGGCTGCGCCATCGAGCTTGCTCGCCACGGCGATCGGCTCTGTGCTCGGCATCGTCATCGGCATGATTCCGGGCATGACGATATCCACGGGTATCATTATCGTGCTGCCACTGACGTTCGTTCTCGATCCGAGCATTTCGATCGCGCTGCTGCTAGGACTGTACGTCGGCGGCATGCTCGGTGGCAGCTTTGCCGCGATCATGCTCAACATACCGGGCACACCATCGGCTGCCGCAACGGCGCTCGACGGACATCCGATGGTTGCGCGCGGCGAAGCTGGGCGGGCGCTCGGCATTGCCGTGCTGGCGAGCTTCTTAGGTGGGCTGTTCAGCGCACTGTGCCTATTTCTCATCGCGCCGCGTCTCGCGGACATCGCGCTAGGTTTTCGCGCGCCGGACCTGTTCAGCCTCGTGCTCCTGGGCTTGACGGTGATTTGCTCGTTCGCTGCGAAGTCTTGGGTCAAAGGCCTGCTCTCGGCCATGATTGGTTTGGCGATCGTGTCGATTGGGCAGGACCCAGTCATGGGCACGGCGCGTTTCACGTTCGGCAGCCCCGATCTTCTGTCGGGTATCAACTTCTTGACGGCGTTGATAGGACTCTTTGCGATCCCGCAGCTTATTGGCAGTCTCGGGCGGACCGGGCCGGGCGCTAGCGCTTCGGTCGCACCCGCAAGTTTCGGGCGGTTGTTGCCCAAGCTCGCCGATATCCGACGCATGCGTTTGCCCGTCGGCATCGGCTCGGTCGTCGGCACGTTCTTAGGTATCTTGCCCGGCGCAGGCGGTCCGATTGCGGCTTTTTTAAGCTACGACTACGCACGCAAGACAACGAAGAAAGCGCCCGAAGCCTTCGGCGAGGGTGCCGTCGAGGGCATCGCCGCGCCCGAGTCTGCGAACAATGCGGTGACGGGCGGTGCGCTCGTGCCGATGATGACGCTCGGAATTCCGGGCGATCCCGTCACGGCGATTCTCGTCGGTGCGTTGCTCGTGCATGGGCTGGCGCCCGGTCCGTTACTATTCATCGAGCGCGCGGACTTTGCCTACGGCGTGATCTTCTCGTTCTTCTGGGCGAATATTTTCAATCTCGTTATCGCGTTCGCGGGTTTGCGCGTGCTCGTCAAGCTCATTGCAATGCCGAGAACGATACTCATGCCGGCCATTGCAATTCTTTGTGTCGTTGGCGCGTATTCATTGCGCAACTCTGTATTCGACATTTACGTCATGTTTTTCTTCGGTTTGCTCGGGCTCGGCATGCGCTGGCTCGAGATGCCGGTCGTGCCTCTACTGCTCGCGCTCGTGCTCGGTCGCCAGCTCGAGGAGCATCTAAGGGTCGCCCTGACGGGCTCCCAGGGAGATATTTCGGTGTTCTTTACTTCACCTTTCAGTGTTTTGTTCCTTTCTCTCGCGGCGGTTTCCGTCATTTGGTCGATCGTGAGCTCGCGCCGCGGCGCCGGAGTTTCCCGATGAGCGCCGGGCCCGTCCGCGTTGGCTGCCTCGGCATGGGCTGGTGGTCGGACGTTCTCGCCGATGCGATTGGCCGTACGGACACGATCGAAATTGCGTCGTGTTTTACGCGATCGGAAGAAAAGCGTGCTGCGTTTGCCGAGAAGTACGGCTGCGCCGCCGTCGACAGTTACGAGGACATGCTGTCGGACGATTCGATCGAGGCGATTATCAATACGACGCCTAATTCCGTCCATCTCGAAACGGTTCGCCAAGCGGCCGAGCACGGTAAGCACATCTTTCTAGATAAGCCGATTGCCAACACCGTTGCTGACGGTAAGGCCATCGCCGCCGCGGCCGAGGAGGCGGGAATTATCCTATCCGTCGGCTATCAGCGTCGCCGCGAGAATCAGTTCCGCTGGATACAAGAGCAGATTGGCGCCGGGCGGTTCGGCAAGCTCGTGCAGGCGGAGTGCAACATCAGCCGCGACCGGCTCGGCAAGATCGACTTGAGCTCATGGCGTTACCAAGCCGCGGGCATGCCCGGCGGTGTCATGCTGCAAATCGGCATCCACTATACGGACGTGCTCGAGATGCTCATGGGGCCGGTCAAGCGCGTCAACGGCATGTCGACCCGTCTGGTTCTGCCCGGTGACAACCCCGACGTCGCGAACGTGACGTTCGAGCACGAGAACGGCGCGCTCTCGAACTTGACCGCGAGCTACGCCTCGGCGTCCGAGTACTACATGATGAATATCTACGGTAAGGAAGCCAGCGCCTACTACGATTTGTTCGGAGGTTTGCGATTCCTCGAGCGCGGCAGCACGGAGTCCAATCCGGTCCCGTTCGAGGAGAACGACACGATCCGTGAGGAGCTCGATGAGTTCGCCGCCTGCGTGCGCGGTGAAGCCGAGCCCGAGGTCGGCGGATTGGGTGCGACGCGTTCGCTGGCCGTGATACTCGCCGGCGTCAAGTCGGCACGAGAAGGTCGCACCGTCGACGTCGATGAGGTGATGAATTCGTCTGATGCGTAACTGCTCTGGGGTCGGAGTAAAATGAATAAGGTCAGGGTCTAGACCCTGACCTTATTCATTTTACTCCGACCCCAATTATTCCTGTTACTCGACCACGCACTCGTAGTGCAGCAGCTCGCCGCCCATGGCGAGCCAGTACTTGTCGAACGTTGCGGGCTCGGTGAACGTGGCCGGATCGGTGATCGTCATGTGAAAGTCGAGGCGGCTCTGGTCCTCACTTAGCGTAAAACGTTCGAATACGTGGACGTCTTCCGTTTGCGGCGTGCCGAGCGTATCGAAGTACGGCCAGTTGATACGTGAGGTCTCGACGAGGAGTGTGTTCTCGTCCTCCCAGCGACCGACCGAGTACCCGAGGCGTGACGGCGGCTGGCTAGCGGGGTCCTCGGCGTTCTCAATGTGGATCGTGCGCTCCATGTTGAAGAACTGTGCGCGGACGTAGATTTCGCCATCGCCTTCGACGAGCTCGTACCGCTGCGGGTTAGTCATCGCGTGTGGCATGCCGCCTGGCTGGCAGCGTGTCAGATAGTTGTCGAGCGTATCCCAGCTCTCGCGTCCTGCGATGGCCGCCTCCGTGAACGCTGCGTATTTTCGATCGAGCCCGCGCATCGGCAGGCTCCAGACGCGGAAAAAACCGCGGTTCTCAACGGCAGCCCGCGCCAGGACTTCCTCGTCGACGACCCAAGACGAGCTGCCGCCGACGTGTACGTCGGTGAAGTGCGGCTCGGCCTCGTACTCGAGCACGGCCTCGCGTCCGTCTGGCAAGAGCACATGATTGGCGAGCAAAACGTTGTTTCTGCGCTGGGAGAGCTTGCCTGCGACTCTGACGACATCGCCGACTTGGAACATGTCGGCACTCAGGCCCGTTCTCTGCAGCGTCAACGCGTTGCCATAAGCCTCGAGTTGCCATTCCTCATCCTGGCCGGCGTCATTGACGGTCGCGAGCCTGAAGATCGGGTGCGGGTTGCGCCACTGCACCTCGACGAGCCGGCCCTCGAGCTCCCTGTCGACATCAGAGAATTCCGCGCGCGAATGATGCGCGCTCGCCAGTGTCGGTATGCAGCTCAGTGCTGCGATGACACCCAAGAGCCTTTGCATAGTTCTTCTCCCGTGGCTCAGCGCCCTCGCTATACGCAAAATTCTAGCAGCGCACGCCGTCGATGCCACGTTGCGCTAACTGGGTGGATGAGACACGGTGCCTCGTATACTCTGTGCGCCCCGAGCAATCCCACTCGTTTGGGATCGAAAACAAAGGCAAGGATCTTAGTATGTCCAACTTGGTACCGCCGCATGGCGCGGACACCCTGAGGCCGCTACTGTTGCCCGAAGCCGAACGGGCAGAAGAAACGCGCCGCGCCGAGCACCTCAAGCAGGTACCGCTATCGAGTCGCGAGGTTTCGGATCTTTTCATGCTCGGCATGGGGGCGTATACGCCGCTCGACGGTTTCATGGGCGAGGCGGATTGGCGCGGTTGCTGCGAGCAGATGCAGCTCGCCAACGGCGTGTTTTGGCCGATCCCGATAACGCTGTCCTGCGCGCAGGATCTCGGCGATAGCATTGGCATTGGTGAGGACGTCGCGCTGCTCGAGGGTGAGACGGGCGATTTGCTCGGCATCTTGCGCGTCGATGAAAAATACACCATCGACCGCGACTTCGAATGTTCCAACGTGTTTCGCACGACCGACATTGCACATCCGGGTGTCGAAAAAGTCATGAGTCAAGGTCCCGTCAATCTCGGCGGCGCCGTGCGCACGCTATCGGAAGGGCATTTTCCGGATACGTACGCTGGCCTGTACCATCGCCCAGCCGAGACGCGCGCGATGTTTCTCGAGCGCGGATGGTCGAAGGTCGCGGCGTTTCAGACACGCAATCCGATGCATCGTAGCCACGAGCATCTGGCGAAGATTGCGATCGAGATCTGCGACGGTGTGCTGATTCATCAGGTGCTCGGCGCGCTCAAACCCGGCGACATCCCGGCCGAGGTGCGCGTTGCTGCAATCGATGCGCTCGTGCGTGACTATTTCGTCCACGGCACGATCGTGCAGGCGGGCTATCCGATCGAGATGCGTTACGCGGGTCCGCGCGAGGCGCTGCTGCACGCGGTGTTCCGCCAGAATTTTGGCTGCTCGCACCTCATCGTGGGCCGCGATCATGCCGGTGTGGGCGATTATTATGGGCCGTTCGACGCGCACCATATATTCGACACGCTGCCAGCCGGGAGTCTCAAGACCGAAGCGCTGAAGATTGACATCACGTTCTACTGCTATAAGTGCCACGGCATGGCGACGGGTAAGACGTGTCCCCACGAGGCCGGGGATCGGCTTGCAATTTCTGGTACACGGCTGCGCGAAATGTTCGCCAACGGTGAGGCAATTCCGCCGGAATTTAGCCGTGCCGAGGTCGTGAAAGTGCTGCAGGCGTACTACAGCGGGTCGGGGTGACTACTTTGTCATATTGTATTACAATCATACACGATTCGACCGTTCGGGAGCCGTCTCGGCTGCCCATGCGTCGCGGCCGTAGCCGGATCTCGCGACGAGTGCGGTTAATCCAGATACCGACGATCGCGCGGCGAGACGCGCGCGCGCCACGAGAGCGGCGCTTGAGGGCAACTCTCGTGTCGATCGGATAGTCGATAAGAACTGGCTAATTTATCGGGGTACTAAATGTTTACGACCAATCCGTTCGCTGACCTTTCGGCGTTCATACCCCCATCCGTTATGCAAACGTACATCGTCGCAATGATCGTTTTGGTCGTCGTCGGCACACTGTACGACGTCATACACAAGAGCAGCGCCAGATATTTCTTCGAGAATTGGCGCAACGCAAAGAAACGCGGCGCGCAACCGGTCAGCGGCGGTGAAATGGTCTCGATCGCGGTCAAGACTGCAGTCGTTGACGTGTTGGCCTCGGGCGAGTTCTGCAATCAGCAGCGTCGGATCGCTCATCTGCTCGGCATGTACGGCTTCATCGCCTTCGCGCTTGCGACGGCGGTCATGGTTTTCTCTTATTCGTCGGCGTCGACGCCGACGCCCGCCATCTGGCCCGCGTTGTGGCACATCGGCGCCCTCATGATCTGCGTCGGTGGCTACTGGTTCTGGTTTTTCATCCGCGTCGACGTTGCAGCTGAGGGTGGCTCGCCGTTTCGTATCATGCGCGCCGATCTGTTCATTCTGTCACTGCTCGCAAGCGCGACACTCGCGCTGATCTGGTCGTATCTGCAGAACGCGGGTAACGCCTGGTCGGATGTGTTTTTTGGCCTGCACGTCATAGCGACGACCGTGCTCTTCGGCTCCGTGCCCTGGTCGAAGTTCGCGCATATGTTCTTCAAGCCCGCGGCGGCGTTCGAGAAACGCGTATCGGCAGCAGACGGCTCGCGGAGCAACCTACCGCCGCCTGCCGACAAGCCGGCCAACTTGGGAAGCCCGCGCGAGCACGCGAGCCACTATTAATCGGCCAGCACTGGACACTAAAGAAACTGGACTTCGAGAGAAGGAGCACCTAATACCATGCCGACCTTCGTATACATGACGCGCTGTGATGGATGCGGCCACTGCGTCGATATCTGTCCGTCCGACATCATGCACATCGATAAGACGTATCGTCGTGCACTCAACATCGAGCCCAATATGTGCTGGGAGTGCTATTCCTGCGTCAAGGCTTGTCCGCAGAACGCCATCGATGCACGCGGCTATGCTGACTTTGCGCCGCTGGGTCATAGCGTGCGTGCGTTGCGAGAGCCTGAGAAAGGAACTATCTCCTGGAAGCTCAAGTTCCGTAACGGCACGGAAAAGGATTTCGTGTCACCGATCCGTACGACGCCATGGGACTCGATCAAAGCGCCGGCCGAGTATGACGCACCGAGCCAGGACGATTTCAAAACTCAGGAGCTCGCACACGAGCCCGATGCACTGAACATCGAAGAGCTGCCAGTGCTTGGTGCCAACAAGCCCAAGGAAGGAGCGAGCTGATGGGCCTGTTCTCGAAAAGAAAAACCATATTCGTCGATTCCGACGTCCTCGTGATCGGCGGCGGCATGGCCGGCTGCGGCGCGACCTACGAGTCGCGCTACTGGGGCCGTGACCTCAAGATCGTCTGCGTCGAGAAGGCGAATATCGAGCGCAGCGGCGCCGTCGCTCAAGGTCTCTACGCGATCAACTGCTACATGGGCATGCAGTGG
>JABAOE010013823.1_pt4 | contig 13355 bp, 14 predicted proteins | sample 7062141 | NCBI WGS metagenome assembly JABAOE01 (sample SAMN14538627, study PRJNA623070) | marine sediment metagenome | biome: marine biome [ENVO:00000428]; feature: marine pelagic biome [ENVO:01000023]; material: deep marine sediment [ENVO:00002113] | place: India: Gulf of Khambhat ... | reverse complement strand
TGACGTTTGGCGATGGTGATGCCGAAGTCCACCTCGGCCCCGTCGAGGTCGGTGATGTGCTGGAGGCCTCCCTCGCCGACCAACCCGCCGGTGGTGGCGTCGCGGATGGCCCACAGCCCCCACCCCTCCGACTTCCAGCACCGTTCCGTGGCGGCGAGTGCCGACTTGGTCTGGTCCCGGTTGCGGGTCCCGCCGTCGACGTACTCCATCACCGCCTCGTCGGCGTGGAGCGTGGCGACCTCGTCGAGGTCGGCCGTGCTGAGCGGCAGCATCACGAGACGCTCGGTGCGCAGAGCGGGTGCGCTCATGGTCCTGATCGTGTCACTCTGGAGCGCGAAAGGGGAATGGTATGGCCATCGAATTCGCGCCGATCACCGCGACCTTCGGTGCCGAGGTGACCGGCGTCGACATGGCCGAGGTCGACGCCGACACCCGCGACCGGCTCCGCAAGGGATGGATGGAGCACAAGGTGCTGGTCCTGCGGGACCAGCACATCACGACCGAGCAACACATCGCCTTCGGCCGGCTCTTCGGGGAACTCGAGATCCACCCCTTCGCGACGGGACACCGGGATCATCCCGAGATCGTGCGGATCAGGTCGAACGAGGAGATCCAGTACGCCGCGTCGAACTGGCATTCCGACGTGACCTGGCGGCTCGAACCGTCGATGGGGTCGATCCTGCGGGGGGTGGAGATCCCGCCCGTCGGTGGTGACACGTGCTTCGCCGACGCGACCGCGGCCTACGAGCGACTCCCCGACGACTGGAAGGAGCGGGTCGACGGGCTCTTCGCCGTCCACGACTTCTCGAAGACGTTCGGTCGCCGCCTCGACGCCGAGGAGCGGGCCGAGAAGCAGAAGGAGTACCCGCCGGCCCGTCATCCCGTCATCCGGACCCACCCCGAGACCGGTGCCAAGGCGATCTACACGAACCGTCCGTTCGTCTCCCACATCGAAGGGGTGGACGCCGAGGAGAGCACCCGGATCCTCGACCGCCTGGAGCGGTCGATCATGGATCCGTCGGTGCAGTGCCGGATCCGCTGGGCGCCCGACACGTTCGTGATGTGGGACAACCGGGCGGTGCAGCACTACGCCACCAACGACTTCTGGCCCGAGACCCGCCACGTCGAACGGGTGACGATCGTCGGTGACCGACCCTTCTGAGCGATGAGCGACTCCTTCGGCCCGGTCGTCGACGCGGCGTGGCTCGCACAGGAGATCGGGGCCGCCGACCTCGTGGTCGCGGACGTTCGGTGGTATCTCGACGGCCGTTCGGCCCGCGACGCCTACGAGGCGGGCCACATCCCGGGGGCCGTCTTCGTCGATCTCGACACCGATCTCGCGGCCGCGCCCTCCCCGGAGGGGGGCCGCCATCCGCTGCCGGAGCCGGCCGGTTTCGCCTCCGCGATGGCGGCACTCGGGATCGGTGACCAGACCCGGGTGGTGGCCTACGACGACACGGGCGGCATCACCGCCGGTCGGCTCTGGTGGATGCTCGACGCGTTGGGCCACCGGGTGGCCGTGCTCGACGGGGGCATCGACGCCTGGAGCGGGCCGCTGGTGGGCGGACCGGGGGTGGCGGAATGGGCGGAGTTCACCGAGAAGGACTGGCCCGCCGACCGGGTCGTGTCCGCCGACGAGCTCGAGGCCGCCCTCGGATCGGGCATCGTCGTCCTCGACGCCCGGAGTGCCGACCGGTACGCCCACGGTGCAGCCGTCGATCCCCGCCCCGGTCACGTGCCCGGGGCCCGCAGCGCGCCGTCGACCGACAACATGGTCGACGGTCGGCTGCGGAGCGCGGAGGACCTCGCCGGGCGCTACGGGTCGCTCGGCGCCGACGGCGACGCACCGGTGGTCGCCTACTGCGGAAGCGGTGTGTCGGCCTGCATCGACCTGCTGGCCCTGCGGCGGGCGGGGCTGCCCGACGGCCGCCTCTTCGTCGGCTCCTGGTCGGCATGGGGGGCCGACCCCGACCGTCCCGCCGAGGAGGGCCCGGATCGTGGTTGACGCCGACCTGCGGACCCGCCGGGAGGCGGTGGTGCGCGAGCACATGGTGGCGGAGAACGAACACCGCTGGGCCGACGCCCTGGCGACGTTCGCCCCGGGCCGGGCCCGGTACGAGCTGATCGCCTCGGGTGAGGTGTTCGACGGGGAGGAGGAGGTCCTCGACTACTGGCGGTCCGGCCGCCTGGTCATCCCCGATCAGCGCAACGAACTGATCGCCCTCCACCACGCCGATGATGCCGTGATCACCGAGTTCTGGCTCCGGGGGACCCACACCGGCGGCGGGCGGCCGACCAATCGGCCCTTCGAGGCCCGGATGGTGGCGGTCTTCGAGTTCGAGGGCGACTCGATCGTCTGCGAGCGGGCCTACTGGGATCGCGAGACCATCACCCGCCAGCTCCGGGGGGAGTGAGCGCGCCGCCGGTGGACGCAACCTTCGACTTCACCGCAGAACTCTGGCTGTGGGACGCCCGCGACGATGCGTCGTGGGTCTTCGCGACCGTGCCGGCCGAGGTCGGGGAGGAGATCGCCGACATGGCCCCGCCCCGGCGGGGGTTCGGCTCGGTGAAGGTGACCGTGCGCGTCGGCGGGAGCGAATGGCGCACCTCGGTGTTCCCCGACTCGAAGCTCGGGTGCTACGTGCTTCCGGTCAAGAAGGCCGTACGGCGGGCCGAGGGCCTCGACGTCGGCGACTCGGCGGCGTTCGAACTCGACGTCGCCCCCGAGTGACGCCGCCCTCGACCCCGTGAGCGACCGCTCCCCACGGGCAGCCGCGAACGCCGTGGGCGGGTTGTAGCCGTGATGGCCCGCCGCTACCGTCAAGGGCCGCGGGGTGGAGCAGTTTGGTAGCTCGTCGGGCTCATAACCCGAAGGTCGCGGGTTCAAATCCCGCCCCCGCCACCACGAGGGATCCCTGCCACGGCGGGGATTCTTCCCGTTTTCCGGGGGAAGCCGCCTAGCCGGTTGCGGCGAGCCCCGCCCGTGCCTCGTCGACGCGGGTCGCGAGCTCCCGGTGGGAGCTGACGCCCGAGACCCACTTCGTGATCTCCCGCCACAGCAGGCCGGATCCGATCTCGGGTTCCATCGAATCCGACGCGTCGAGGCGCACGGTCCCGGCCATGTCGAGGATGCCGTAGAGCCGGTCGCCGAACTCGCCGCCCGGGCCTGCCGGCCCGGCCCGGTGGGGGCTGACGAACCCGCCGGCCTCGGCCCAGGCCCGGCTCCCCTCCGGTGTCGCGAGGTGGCGCATCAAGGCCGCGACCTCCGGCCGGTCGGAGAAGGCCACCGCGACGGTCGCACCGACGAGGAGGGGAACGTCGCCGTCGTCGACGGTGGGGAGGACGAAGAAGTCGAGGTCGCCGTCGGATCCGAACCGCACGTCGTCGCGGATCCAGCCGTAGGCGAAGCTCGCCTGCCGGTGAAAGACGCATTCGACCGGATCGGTGAGGAGCCCGTCGATGCTGCGGTCGAACGGCGTGCGCAGCACGTTCGAGGTCCCTCCGCTGGCGAGCCCGGGGGCCAGGACCAGCTCGTCGAACGCGGTGAACGCATCGGCGACCTCAGGGGACGCGAAGGCGATCTCACCGGCGACCCAGCGGTCGTAGACGTCGGGTCCCGAACGCCGCAGCAGCAGGTCCTCCACCCAGTCGGTCGCCACCCAGCCGGTCGCGCCGCCCGCCTCGATCCCGACGCACCACGGGGTGATCCCCCTCGCCCGGAGGTCCTGCGACAGCGACGAGAGCTCGTCGAGGTCGGTCGGGAGCTCGACGCCGAGCTCGGCGATCACGTCGGGCCGGTACCACACGAGGCTCTTCACGCTGAGCCGGACCGGCACGGCGGTCGCCACCCCGTCGACCTCGACGAGGGATCGAAGCCGTGGGTCCAGGGTCTCGTCGATCGCATCCGTGGTCGGCCCGTCGAGCGGCACCAGATCTCCGGACCGGCCGAGCATCGTGACCACCCCCGGCTGGGGAACGAGCGCGACATCGGGGGGAACGGCCGCGCCCACCTGCTCCATGAGGTCGTCGACGAAGGAGTTCGTGCCGGTCACCCGGACGGCGATGCCCGTCTCCGTCTCGAAGTCGGCGAGTGACTCGGCGAGCAGCTCCACGGTGGCGAGCGGCACGAAGATCTCCACCGGGTCGGCCTGACCCGACGAGGCACCGTCCCCACACGCGCCGGCGAGGAGGCACAGGCCGATGCTCATCACCACGAGGCGACCCGTCATCGCACGTCGATCCGGAATTCGAGGGTCTGGTCGTAGCGCAGTTCGAGTTCGAGGGGACGGTCGATGCGCTCCTGCAGGTCCTGGGCGAGCTGCCAGATCTCGTCGGGGGCGCTCGGGCCCGACACCAGCACGGAGACCACCGCGGTGTCGGCTTCGAAGGACGTGCGGAGCTCCGTGATGCGGGCCCGTGCATCCCATTCCGCCACGGAGGCCGCCACGTCGATTCGGAGCTCACGATCCGCGAGCGTCGACCGGGTGTGCAACGTCAAGGGGACCGCCACCGCGACGACGGTTCCCACCGTGACGATGATCCGCAGCGCGAAGGTCAACGCCGTGTTCTCCCGGTGCGGGCGGAAACCGGCGAGGATCAACATCACGCTGGCCGAGAACGTGATCGCCGCGAGATTGGTGAGGTAGAGCAGCAACGCGTTGGCGGCGTCGTCGGTGGCCCCGAACTCGAATGCGATGCCGACGACGACCAGGGGAGGCACCAACGCGACCGCGATGCCGACACCGGGCAACGCCGACGTGGTCGATCGGCGCGGGAGGATGTAGCCCGCCGCGGCACCGGCGGTGACCGCGACCCCGAGATCCAGCAACCCCGGGAAGGTCCGTGCGTTCACCTCGGCGGGCAGCGTCCCCCCTCCGGTGGTGGCATCGGCCGCCACCAGCGACACGACGTAACCGACGGCGATGGCCAGCACGGTCCCGAGGGCGACGAAGCCGAGGGGGGCGAGGAGTTCCCGGTTCTTGGCCTGCACCGTCGCTGCCGCGGTGGCGAGGATCGGCGTCATCAGCGGCGCGACCAACATCGCGCCGATCACCACCGCCGAGGAATCGGACAGCAACCCGAACGCGGCGATCGACGACGACAGGGAGATCAGCGCGCAGAAGCGCACCGCGTAGTCGTGCCGTCCCGGTGGCGCCGGTATCAGTTCGTCCACCGCCGCCTGGGCGTCCCCGCTCGGCGTCTCTCCCAGACGCCGTGCCGCACCGCGGACGAAGCGACGCACGGCCGCCCCGGTGCCTGATCCGAATCGAGGTGCGGAAACGGAGCGAGAAGACATCGAGGAGTGGGGATGGAGGGCTCCGGCGGTGGACCGCCCGAGACCGGTGACGCGCCCCGTATCCGGATCGCAGCGCCGTTCTACACCCCGCGATCCGTCGACGGCGTGATCCCCCGCGCCGGGCCGGATCGACCGCCCGGCCGATGCGAGTTCCCACCGACCGGCCTGCTAGGGAAGGCACGCATTGATCACCCGCGGGATCGTGGCCCGAGAAAGGACCTGGGGATCGACATGTCACATGCTGCGGACGGCCGCGTCCTCATCCGGTGGTTGACGGTGGTCGTCGCGCTCGCCTTGTCGGTGGCGGCCTGTGGTGGCGGGGACGCACCGGACGACGCCGGCTCCGGCACCCAGGACGGGGATCCGGACGGAACCGGTGACGGGGGCGACGCCGGCAGCGTGGGCGACGTACGGCTCGCCGCTCCCGCCGACTGCGTCGTGAACCCCTTCTGCGCTCCCGGGCTGCGCCGGGTCTACGGCGTGGATGCCCGCGCCGCGCTCCTCCCGCTGGATCCGGACCAGGTGGTCGAGGCGGTCCTGCGGGGCGATGCGACCCTGGGGGTCGTCTTCAGCGCCGACCCCGCCCTCGCACTCGAGCGGGAGCCGTCGCTCGTCGTTCTGGAGGACGATCTCGGCATGCACGGCGCGGAGAACGTCGTGCCGTTGATCCGCCGGCCCGCGATCGATCGTCTCGGGTCGTCGATCGTCGCAGCCCTCGACGCGATCAGTGCGCAGCTCGAGACGGCCGACCTCGCCCGGGTCCTGGATGCGGCCGCCGACGAGCGCGACGGCGCCATCGCCACGTGGGTCTCCGAACACGGCCCCTTCGGCGACGGCGAGGGCACGGTGACCCTCGGGGCCCAGTCGTTCACGGAGAACCGGGTGGTGACGGAGATCTACGCCGCCTCGCTCGCGTCGGCGGGGTACGACGCCTCGGTGTTCGATGTGGAGGGATTCCGCCCCTACGCGGTCGATGCCCTGGTCTTCGGCGACGTGGACGTCATCATCGACTACGCCGCGTCCTCGCTCGAGTTCCTGTCCGGCTACCAGGGGGTGGCCACCGCCGACACGGGGGAGACGATCGAGCTGCTCGCCCGGTTCGCCGACTACCGCGACATCGACGTGCTCGCACCGTCGCCCGCGGCCAGTGCCAACGAGTTCGTGATGGAGTCGGCCACGGCGGCCGAGCTCGGCGTCAGCCGGCTGAGCCAGCTCGACCTGATCCTGCCGTCCGCCCCGCCCGATGTCGACGACGACGACACCCTGCTCTCGATCGGCTCCGGTCCCGACGATCTCGGCGTCGGATTCGTCGGTGAACGGGTGGTGGCCCTCGAGGTCCGGCTGCTCGAGTTGGGATACGACCCCGGACCGGCCGACGGCGTGTTCGACCAGGAGACCCGGGTGGCGGTGGTCGCGCTCCAGCAATGTCGCGGGTTGGTGCCGGACGGGGTGGTCGGGCCCGCCACCCAGGAGTCGCTCGACACCGACGACTCGCCGCCGTGCGACCTCGACGACGGTGCCGACTTCTCCCCGGGTCCCGGGCCCGACGGCGACGATCCCGTCGTCTACTTCACCTTCGACGACGGGCCCCACCCCACCTACACACCCCAGATCCTCGACGTGCTGGCGCAATACGACGCCGCCGCGACCTTCTGGAACATCGGTCAGCAGGTGGGCCCGAACACGGCGCTCGCGCAGCGGATGATCAGCGAGGGCCACGTCGTGGGAAACCACACCTGGAGCCATCCCGACCTCACGAAGGTCGACCGCACCCAGTTCTTCGCGGAGATCGACAGCACCGACGAGGCGATCCTCCTCGCCACCGGGCGTCAGCCGACCTGTCTGCGGCCCCCGTACGGCGCGCGGAACTCGACCGTGGACGCGGAGGCGGCCGAGGCCGGCCTCGACATCGTCTTGTGGGACATCGACCCGCAGGACTGGCGCCGGCCGGGGGTCGACGCCATCGTCGACAACGTCTTGAGCTTCGCGGCCCCGGGCAGCATCGTGTTGATGCACGACGGCGGTGGTGTGCGGGACGAGACGGTTGCCGCGCTGTCGCGGGTGCTCGCCGGGCTCAGCGAGCGGGGCTACCGGTTCGAGGCGCTGCCCTGCAACTGATGCCGTCGCGAGGTCGGTGATCGATCACCCGAGCGCCTTCGCCTTCAGCTGTGCGAACTCCTCGTCGGTGAGCACGCCCTTGTCGCGGAGGGCGGCGAGGCGTTCCAGCTCCTCGGCCACCCCGCCACCGGCGGCGGACCGGATGTAGGTCCGAGCCGCCTCATCCTGGGCCTGCAGGGCCGCCATCTCGCGCTCGGCCATCCCCCCACCCCGGACGATGAGGTAGGCGAAGACGCCGAGGTACGCGGTGAACAGGCAGGCCAGGAGCCATCCGGCCTTGGCCCAGCCGCTGAGATCGGAGCTCCTGAAGATGTCGCCGACGATGCGCAACAGCAGCACCATCCACATGAAGACGAGCGTGAGCCACAGCAGCGACCAGACGACCTGACCGACTCCGAACGCGGCGAGCATGGGGCACCTCCGTGTGCGGCAGGCGGATCCTCGGTCACCCGATCTGGTGCGACCGCCCGACCTGCGGAGGGAGACGATAGTCATCCCCGTCGTGGCAGGAGGACTCGGGCACCCGGCTAGAGTCGGCCGCCAGTCGGCCGCGGGAGGGGTAGGTGCCAGGAGTGTTCGCGTCGGGGGCACCCGTCGCCGCGGCCTCGGGTCGGATGCGGCGGCCGGTCGTGGTCGCGATGGCCCTCACCGTTCTCCTCGGGGTGCTGACCGCGGCGCCGGGGGCGTCGGCCGCCGAGCCGACGGAGGACGAACGCGCCCTGGCCGAACGGTTCGCCCCCGTGATCCGGGTCAAGGAGCAGGACGAGCCGTGCGACACGGACGGCGAGCCGTTCGTGCCGACCTCCGTGGAGATCGTGCTCGACAACCCGGAGGTGGCCCTGCGGCAGGTGAGCCGGGGCGATCCGGTCGTCATGCGGGCCCCCGGTGCGTCGGATCTCGTCGGTCTGGGCGAGGGGTTCTACCTCGACTTCCCGGGGAACTCGCTCACCCCGGAGTGCGTCTACGAACGCGACTTCCGCAAGTACCACGCCGACGCCGCGCCGACCGTGTACGCGCACGTCGTCCAGCCGCCCGGCGAGCCGGATGTGCTCTACGTCCAGTACTGGTTCTACTGGTACTACAACGACTGGAACAACAAGCACGAGAGCGACTGGGAGGGGATCACCCTCAGGTTCGAGGCCGCCTCGATCGCCGACGCCCTGGCATCGGAGCCCGTCGCCGTCGGCTACTCCCAGCACGAGGGGGGTGAGCGGGCCGGATGGGACGCCGACAAGCTCGACCGGGTCGGCGACCACCCGGTGGTCTACTCCTCGGCCCGGTCGCACGCGAGCTACTTCGGGTCGGCGCTCTACCTCGGCCGGGCGGCCAACGAGGGGTTCGGGTGCGACGACACCAGCGGCCCGTCGCAGGAGCTGCTCCCCGAGGTGGTCGTGCTCCCGGACGCCGTCGACGATCCCGACGATCCCCTCGCATGGCTCGGCTATCGGGGGCGCTGGGGGGAACGCCAGAACGGGGCGTTCAACGGGCCGACCGGGCCGGCGGCCAAGGACCGCTGGCTCGATCCCACCCCGTGGTTCGACGATCTCCGCGGCTCCAGCGTGGTCATCCCCGCCGGCGATTCGGCGGCGGCGTCGGTGATCGGGGTGTTCTGCGGCACCGTGGAGGCCGGGTCCCGCGCGCTGATCGGCTTCACCACTTCGCCCGAACGCATGGTGGTCGCCCTCGTGCTCGTCGGCCTGCTCGCCCGGTTCCTCGTGCGGCGCACCGAGTGGGACGCGGTGGCGCCCACCCCGGTGGTCCATCGGCGTCGGGCCGGGCAGATCGTGCGGGCCGCGCTCACCGTGTACCGGCGCGACCCGCTCGTGTTCGTCGCCTTCGGACTCATCTACATCCCGGCTGCGATCGTGACCGGCGCGCTGAGTGCGCTGATCGAGTTGGTGCCGCTCGTCGGCTCGCTGGTGTCGCTCTCCGACGGCGGGGGCACGAGCATCGTCGTCGCCGCGCTCGTGGGTTCGTTGGCGAACGTCGCCGCGTTCGTCGTGGTCAACGCCATGGTCACCGACTACCTGGGCACGGCCGGCCGGGGGGTCGGGGCGGCCGCCGAGGCGGCGCGTACCGGATGGCGGCGACGCGGTGACCTGGCGGGTGCGTTCGGCCGCTCGTACGCGATCGTGTTCCTGTTGCTGTCCACCGTGGTGCTCGCGCCGTTCGGGATCCGCCAGCTGGTGCGGTACCAGTTCGCACCCCAGGCGGTGATGGCCGAGGAGCGGCGGGGTGGTGCAGCCCTGCGGCGCAGCTCGGCGCTGGTGCGCGGCCGGTGGTGGCACACGGCGGTCGTGGTCGCCACGATCAACGGCGCCATCGCGCTGACCGCGCTGGCCGCGGCCCTCCTGTTGCTGGTTGCGGCGAGCGGCGTGCCGCTGTGGATCTTCTCGGGTCTCGTCTCGGTGGTCTACGCGCTCGTCGTGCCGCTCGCCGCGATCGCGGTGACCCTCCTGTACGGCGATGCCGTGGCCGAACGCGAGGAGACCGAGGCGAACGAGCCGGTCCCCGCCGGCTGAGCGACGGCGCTGGATCCCGTCGGCTGCGCGTGACATTCTCACCGCCGACCGACGACCCGANNGTGGCAGACTCGTCGTCGACCGACGACCCGAGAGGCCGAGTCCGATGTCAGACCCCGAGCTCCGCCGGAGCGCGTCCGTGGAGATCCAGGCGCCGCCGCTGGTCGTGTACGACACCGTCCGTCGGCTCGAACGCATGGGCGAGTGGAGCCCCGAGGCCACGGGGGGACGTTGGGTCGAGGGTGACGGGACCCGGGTCGGCGACCGCTTCGAGGGCGACAACCGTCGCGACGAGATGGAGTGGACGCTCCCGGTGGTCGTGAACGCCACCGTCCCCGGTGAGGTGTTCGCGTTCCACACCGGGTCGTCGGAACAACCCCTCGTGCAGTGGACCTACGAGATGGAACCGACCGAGCACGGCACCACCCTCACCGAACGGTGGGAACTGCTGGAGCCGGAGCTGTTCGTCGAGATGCTGGGACCCGACTACCCGACGCAGCGGTCGGCCTCGGTGGCGGAGGACCTGGTCACGACGCTCGCCAACCTCAAGGCCGCGATCGAGGCCGGCTGATCCCGAGGGCTGCTCCACCGGTCGCGGTGGCGGCTCCCGCCCGGCGATGCGGGGGCGGCTCCGTCGTCAGGACCAGGTCGACGGCTCCCGGGGCGTGACCAGGAACACGGGGTGAGCGCCGGCCACCCGTCGGAAGCTCTCGGGCGGCGACTCCTTCCCGACCGGAATGTGCGGTCGGCCCCCCGGGACCTTCTCGACGTACCGTTTCAGGATCGGGCCGCGCTCGTCGACCGGCACCTCCTCGAGCAGACACCGGTACCGCCGCCGGCGGCGCAGCACCACCTGTCCTCCGGCGCTACGGACGTTGCGCACCCACGCACACTCACCCAGCATCGACACCAGGTACCACCGCCCGTCGACGTCGGCCATCCCGAGGGGGAACCGGCGCAGCTCACCGCTCCGGTGGCCGCGGACCTCGAGGGTCACCCACCGTCTGGGCATCAGGCCCATGGAGAAGACCCAGGACCAGCCGCGTGACAGCCGACGTGCGGCGGTGTCGCCCCGTCCCGACGCGTACATCCGTCGCGCCCTGTTGTCCGAGATCGGCTTCCACGCCACGACGTCATCATTCCACCGCGGCCGGGCCGACTCTCCGCGGTCACGGTTGCTGGGGCAAGCTCTGTGCGATGGACGGACAGGTGCACCCCGACTTCGCTCCGGTCGTGGAGAAGTTCCGTCGTGTCCTCGGCGGGAGCCGGTTCCGGCGGGCCCGGGGCGGGGGCGCGGTGGCGGTGTACCACCGTGGTGAGCTGGTCGTCGACGCGTGGGACGGGGTGAAGGACGCGGCCGGCAACCGGTGGGATCGCGACACGATGGCCACGAGCTTCTCCACGACGAAAGGGGTGGTCGCGACCGTGGTCCACCGGCTGGCCGATCGCGGGGAGCTCGCCTACGACGACCCGGTGGCCCGCTACTGGCCGGAGTTCGCCGCCGCCGGGAAGGACCGGATCACGATCCGGCACCTGCTGAGTCATCAGGCCGGGCTCCACGAGGTGCGGGGGCTGGTGAGCTCGGCCCAGAACCTGCTCGACTGGGACGAGATGGTCGCCCGCCTCGTCGCGGCCGAGCCCCGCTGGGAGCCGGGCCTCCGGCCCGGTTACCACGCCCTCACCTACGGCTGGCTCGTCGGCGAGGTGATCCGCCGGGTCACGGGCCTGACCGTCGACCAGGCGGTACAGCGGGAGATCGCGGAGCCGCTCGGTCTCGACGGACTGCGGGTGGGGCTGCCGGAGCCCGAACGGAGCCGCGCCGCCGAGCTGTTGATGACGCCCCGCACCGTGGAGCGACTCGAGCGGCTGGCCCGCCGACTCGAGAGGACCGAGCGCTACCGCCCGTTCGTGGAGGCGCTGGTGGTCGACGACTTCCTCGACATCGCGCTCAGCGAGCGCATCCACGACAGCGAGTTGCCGGCGGCCAACGGCGTGTTCACCGCCCGTTCCCTGGCCCGGATGTACGCCTCGCTCGCCACGCCGGAGTGCTTCGACGAAGCCCCCCTGCTGTCACCCGAGGCCACGGCGCAGGCCACCGAGATCCAGACCCGCGAGCGCGACTCGGTGATCGGCTTCAACATGCGCTGGCGGCTGGGGTACCACATGGCTGCCACGACCGCCGGGGTGTTGCCCCGGGGGTTCGGTCACTTCGGGTTCGGCGGCTCCGGGGCCTGGGGTGATCCCGACTCGGGCCTCGCGATCGGCTTCGTCGTCAACGCCGTGGCGGGGACGCCGTTCGGCGACTTCCGCTGCCTTCGGGTCGGCGGGGCCGCGGTGCGGGCCGCACGGCGGCGTTCGGTCGCGGCCTGATCGTTCAGACCGGCACACCGAGGTTGACGAGGCCGAGGGTCCCGTCGCCCAGGCTGGTCGGCGCGGCGGCGAGGGTGATCCCGGTGCCGTCGGTCGCGGGGTCGCCGATGAGGCCGTCGTCGGCCCACGAGGTGTCGGGTGGCCCGAAGCGGGCGTACTCGCCGGTGGCGTGCACGGTCGCGGTGTAGGCCTCGTCGAAGTAGAGCTGGGTGGTGAGAACGTCGCGGTCCCCGAGGCGGGCGGTCACGTGGATGTGGACGGCCCGGCCCCGGTACCACCCGGGATAGATCGTCTGGAGCTCGAGGATGCCGTCGGTGTCGGCGGTCTGGAAGCCGCGGCAGAAGGTGGTCCCGGCACCTTCGTCCTTGCCGGTTCCCCGGTCGGTGAAGGAGGAGTAGTCGCCGGAGGCGTCGGCGTGCCAGATCTCGACCTCCGCACCGGGAACCGGCCCGCACCCGCGGTCGACGACGCGGATCCCGAGGCGAAGCGGATGGCCCGGGTAGCCCTCGGTGATGTCGCGCCGCTCGAGTCGTTCCCGGGAGGGGAACGGGCCGGCCGGCGCGGCCGGGAGGAGTGTGCAGATCGGGAGGGCCGCGAACATGGCGGTCGTGATCGGCTCGGGTGCGGACCCGCCCTCGTCGCCGGTCGGCGGGCCTGTGGTGGTGGGGGAGGCGGATGGGCCGGTGACGGCGGCGGCGTCGGCCGGGTCCGAGTCGCCCGTGCTGCAGCCGGCCACCAACAGCGCCCCGGCGCCGGCCAGGAACGTCCGGCGGGTGGGGAAGCGGCGGTGCTCGTCGATCGTCCGATGATAGGGCCGGGGGCGTGAAGCCGAGAATGAGACGGGCGGAGCGAGCGGCGGGCCGCCGGGCCAGGCGCCGGGCGTTCCTCGACGATCGATCACGGGGCGCGCGCGGGCGTGGGCGGGCCGTCCTAGGCTCGGCCCCGTGCCCCGGCTGCTCGTCCTGCGTCACGGGAAGTCCGACTGGGACGCCGACTTCGCGACCGACGCCGATCGACCCCTCGCCCCCAGGGGCCGCCGGGCGGCCGCC
>JABAOE010009682.1_pt3 | contig 13362 bp, 14 predicted proteins | sample 7062141 | NCBI WGS metagenome assembly JABAOE01 (sample SAMN14538627, study PRJNA623070) | marine sediment metagenome | biome: marine biome [ENVO:00000428]; feature: marine pelagic biome [ENVO:01000023]; material: deep marine sediment [ENVO:00002113] | place: India: Gulf of Khambhat ... | reverse complement strand
TTGATCACCATATCGATTTCCGTCGCGCCCTCACGGATCGCTTGCTGAGCCTCAAATACTTTGACGTCGGTGGGCGTCGCGCCAAGTGGAAAACCCACTACGGTGCAGACGGCCACACCGCTGTCCTTCAAGAGTTGAGCCGATAATTTCACATAGCTTGGATTGACACAAACCGAAGCAAATTGGTATTTGCGGGCCTCGTAAGCCAATTGTGCGATCTCGTCGTGGGTTGCATCGGGCTTGAGCAGGGTGTGGTCGATCATGTGCGCAACCCGGCCGTCGGTTGGAGCGACCCCGAGCGTGCTCGCCACCCGGTCGGCGCCGGCAGCAACCACAGACTGCATGCCGTCGGCCAGGCTGTCAGCTGACAATTCACCTGACTTCCCATTGCTTCTGTTTTGGCTTTCCTTGACCAGGATCAGCACCTGGCGCGTGATGCCTTCGATCACCCGCTCAACCGTTGCTTCATCCATCGCTACCATGCACCTATCCCCTTAGAGGCGCTGTATTCCGAACAAAACGCCGTTCAATTGCGCTGATTTTGTCAACCCGTCCTGCGTGGCGACCGCCACCGAAGGGGGTTTCCAACCAGGTCTTGGTGATAGATCGGGCAAGCCCGGCCCCGATCAGGCCCGCACCTAGTGTGAGGTAATTTGCGTTGTTGTGTTCTCGGCTGTTGATGGCGGTAGCCTGGTCGTAGCACATGCTGGCCCGGACTCCCGGCACTTTGTTGGCCGCCATGCAGGAGCCAATTCCGGCCCCGTCAATCATTACTCCGCGCCAAGCGCTCCCATTTGCGACCATCTGTGCCACCGCGTAGGCGTAATCAGGATAGTCAACCGAATCGGCGCTATCCGTTCCACAATCCACAACTGCGTAACCCCAGTCGGCAAGGCTTTGCTTGAGCACTTCTTTCAGCTCATAGCCTCCGTGGTCTGCTCCAATGGCCACGGTTTCCGGCTGGTTTCCATTCGGATTGCGCTGAGTTCCACCGAGACTCAATTTGGAGCCATCCAGGAGCTCAACCTTTCGCTCCAAGGCGACCTGCCGCGCCAGGGGCGTGACGAGCGCGCCAGCGGGAACGGTCAGCGCTCCACCTGGTTCGATCGCGGCGACATCTGCTTCAGTAATAAGCTGTCCCGCGCTTCCACCCGGAGAACCCGACGACCTGCCGAGCGTGCGATAAACAACGCGCCGAACCATCCAGCGAACCTGGTCCTCACGCATTCGCGCGCTCTCCATGGCCGGCGATATCAAAGATCTCGACTTCAAAGCTCGAACGGTCTCCCCGGAACAGCGCATCGAAGTATTCCAGCGGTGGACCTTCTGGCGTGAAGCTCACGCTCCTCAAACGAATCAGTGGAGCTCCGACATCGACCTGCAAATGCGCGGCGGTCTGATCATCAGCAGAGGTGGCTTCGATCCTTCGCCAGCCCCGGCCGATGGTCAGGCCGCATTCGGTTTCCAGGAAAGCATAGAGAGAGCCGCGCTCAAAGTCGGCTTTGATGACGTCGCGACACATCTCATACGGAAGAAATGAATTCACCAATACGATGGGTTCCTCTTCCACAAACCGCAGCCGGACCAGCTTCACGACCGGTGCCATCGGCTCAAGCTCGAGGTTCGCAGCGACATCGGGGTTGGCAGGCTCGAGGACCTGGTCGAGCACTCGAGTGGCAACCGATACACCCCGCTCAGCCATGTCTCCATAGAAGCCCTCGAGCGATTGGACCAATCCTCGACTGCTGATCTTTGGCTGCGCGACAAACGTGCCCCTGCCCTTCTGGCGTACGACCAATCCTTCGTAGGTCATTTCATTCAGCGCCTGTCGAACGACCGTCCGACTCACGCCATAGGACTCGCCCAGCTCTGCTTCGCTTGGAATGAGGTCTCCTGGACCCCAATCTCCGTCCTGGATGCCCTCCATCAGAGCCTCTTTCAACTGCAAGTAATATGGGACGTGAGAACTCCGATCGATCGATGCTTGAGCAGCCACCACACACACTTCCTGATGTTACTACTAGTTTGTCATCCTGTTATCACATATTTGATACTACAAGCTTTTGCTTTGGTTGTCAACCAGTCGTTCGGGGCCATTAAATGGAGAAATCTCCCCAAAATGGGGAGATTTTTATAGATTAGGGTAGATTCTCGCCCCAGGATGGGGCTGTTCAAGCCTATTTATGCCCTATTTGCGGGAGCGGAAGGTTCAGGTGTCAAGCCAATTTCGAATCGCGCTTTTTACCTGCTCTTCCATTTTCTGGCCAATCTCTTTCCAGGAGTCCTCCGGAGCGGCTCCGGCCCATTCGCCTACGCCGGTGCGAATCTTCTCCTCCACTCGCTGACCGACCTGGTTCCAGCTCTCATCCGGCTCGCCCCCCACACGCGCAGAGGCTTCGCCCCGGATCTTCCCCTCCATGCTGAGGCCGATGCTTTCCCAATCGGCTTCCGGTTCCGCGTCAGCCCATCCCGCAACGGTGCCGCGCAGATCTTGTTCGGCTGTTCGCCCGATCGTTTCCCAATCCGCGTCTGCCGCACTGCCAACTCCCTTGGCAACCTCGCCGCGGACCTTCGATTCGAGGTCCAGCCCGATCGTGTTCCAGTCCGCGCCTTCATCTGCGCCGACGACCCTGGCGGCTTCGCCGCGGATCTTGGCTTCGATATCGCGGCCAATCTGTTCCCACTCTTCCCTTCGGCCTTTTTCCGTTCCCATTGTGCTCCTCCCTGATTATGCGACGCGATCAGTGCTGCCGACCCATTCTTTGCATTGGGGCATCTAGATCAGAAAGATCGCAGCAATGTATGGTACCAACGCCATCAGCGCCAAAAGCGGATGACCGCGGCGGGTTGTGTTCTGACTGTCCCAGCTGAACAAGAACGATGCCAGCCCAAAGGACACCAGACCGCCAACGAGGAGTACGATCACAGAACCCCACGGGTCGATGTCGACCGCTGCCCCCATGGCCAGTCCATTCAGGGCGATCATACCGTGCGTAGCGGGCAGGGCTTTTGAAATCGCCAGAAATACCTCTGGAAGCTGACTCAGAGGCAGCATGAGTCCCGCCAGCAGCATCGAGGGAATGAAGATGAGCTGCGACAAGAACATTGTCGATCGCGAACTCGGCGACAATACTCCGATCAGCACTCCAAGTCCGGTCGATGNNGCGCAGCAAAAGCGATCACGAAGTAGAGCCAGTTACCGGGCAGCGGTGCGTCAAAGAGGATCGGCGCAGTGACGATAATGATCAGTGAGACCACCACAGCGTGCAGCATTGTGGTAAGCGAGGGTACTGCCAGGATCGAACCGGAGGGGACGCCATTGATTTTGTAGCTCCGGTATATGCCCTGTTCTCGGGATCCCACGATCATTTCGGGCAAGCCTAGCAGCGTGCTGGCCAGCAACGTGAAGACCACCATCGCCGGAATGATGTTTTCGCCGAAGAAAGGATTGATCTCTGCCATGAGAAAGCCCATGAACAGGTAGAAAATAAGCGGGAACATATATGTCAGGAATAGCAGCTGCCGGTTGCGAATTCCTATGCGGAGCTCAAAAGAGAGATGGTGAGCGAATGCAGTCATGCTTCACCTCCATTGGTTGTGATCTCAAGAAATCGATCCTCCAGCGATGGACGCTCCACTCTCAGATCGATGAGCGGATCGTTATTCGCTTCGGCATGCTCAATGATGCCTGCTACTGTGGGACCGATATCAGTCGTGAAATAGATTAGGTAGTCCTCCTTCGAGGTCTGAGACGACACGGCGGGAAAGCTGATCCCATCCCGCGCCAGGCTCGCTTCTTGGGTTCTAACCGATACCTTGGTAAGACCCGCACCCGTAGCGGTTATATCCATGGGGGTACCGGTAGTTGCAATGCTCCCCTTGAGCAAAATGGCGATCCGGTCGGTCATTTCTTCCGCCTCAGCCATGTCGTGGGTAGCAAGCATGATCGTTGTTCCTTTTTGCTTCTGCTCACGCATGATGGCATGGAGCTCCACCCGCGTGGCAACGTCAAGACCGGCAGTCGGCTCATCCAGGATCAGGACAGACGGCTCATGTGCAATAGCAAGTGCCAGGGAAAGCCGGCGCTGTTGGCCAGTTGAGAGCTGGTGGTATTGGGTCTTGCGCTTCTCGGCTAGCCCCAGCCTGTCCAGCAATTCATAATTCGCGGGAGCTCCGTGATAGGCACAGAAGAATTCCATCGCCTCATTGACGGTGATGTTTTCTTGGAGTCCGGAGGTCTGAAGCTGAACACCGATGATGTTGCGCAACTTACGCACATCGCGAGTTGGATCGATCCCTGCGATCCGAAGCTCGCCGCCATTTGGCTCCCTCAGGCCCTCGAGGCTTTCCAGCGTGCTGGTCTTCCCAGCTCCATTTGGACCCAGCAAACCGAAGATCTCGCCAATGTCAACGGAGAAACTGATAGTATCGACTGCCGTGAAATCCCCGTACTTTTTGGTGAAGTCACGAACTTCAATGATTGGCGTCATTTCCTTCGGCCCTCCTCCTCAACAGCAATCACCTCTCTCCGCAAATCAAGAGGCTGCAGATCTCCATTTTTCATAGACCGGTGGATATTGGCACTATCCTTCCAGCAAACCTCCATGCTGGACAGTGGCATATGTCACACAAGCAATGGAGGAAGCACCTATACCGCAAAGACAGGACCGACAAGCACTTCGACCGACTCGATTCATAAAGCGCAACACTACCACCACCGGCTTGAAATCCAATCACGACTGCTGTAGGCGCAAAGCCCTTCTCAGATAGAGCGCGTTTTCCCCTGTAAGGGGGTTGTAAGCGGCACCTCTGTCAGGTCCACCTATACTGAATCCAGAGCCGGGCTCTATGGTAGAGGGCTATAAGAGAGATCGACGATGATTCGTACCTCCCGGGAAGAACGTTTTTGGCTCCTGCGCAACTTCGCGCTGGGACTGATTGACCATCTGGACGCGGTTCATCCGCCCGTTTGGGTGGAGAACCTTCTGAAGTATCCTCCTGCGGTCTACTCCAAGCTATTCGCCAAGGTGCGGGTATCCAATGGGACCTGGAGCCCGATCTATGACCGACCCTTTTATGAAGGTAGCCGGTCGACCAGACCCTGGGAACTGTCGATCGACGAGCGACGCTATGCGATTGCGCGAGAGATACTGGTTGCACTTGGCGACAGTTCGCATGGGCGCAATCTTGGCCTGCCTGATCTGCTTCTGACACATTTGGAGGAGTCGCAAGACTACTTCGCTCGAGTACTCCTGGCTCCCGATCCATTGGTTTCTGCTTATCGCCATCAGGGCAAAGATCTCCGAGGATTTGCGGAGACTTTCCTCATACCGACTCGCATCGCCAACGAGCGTTGGGAAGATCCAATCTTCATTTAGTTAGTATTCCGCAGCCGTTTTGCAAGAGGCCCGCATGGCGGGCTTTTTTTCTTACAGGTGTAGAATGTACTTCCCACCTGTTTGGGGGGGGCTAACTAAAGGAGAAGAACGATGGCTTCAAATCTGACTGTCACCATGCCGGATCGCCCCGGCTTGTTAGCGCAACTCGGCGAAGCGCTCGGACAGGCAGGGGTCAACATCCGTGGAGGGTGTGCTGTAACCACGGATGGCCAGGGCTGGGCCCACATCCTGGTCGACGATGCTGCTGCGGCAACCGCTGCGATAGAAGGCGCAGGCATGAGTGTGTCAAGCGAACGCGAGGTCCTAACGGTAGATGTCCAGGATCATCCCGGCGAACTCGGCGGCATCAGTCGCAAGCTTGCAGATGCTGGCGTGAATATCGAGCTCTTCTACCTTACTACCGGAATGGAGCTTGTATTCGTCGTGGACGATACCGAAAAAGCCAGAGCCGCGCTCTAGCTCCTCTTCCTTCAACCACAACAAAACCCCTGCTCGCAATGAGCAGGGGTTTTGTTTTCGGCGAGCGCAATGCCAGATTGGCCTCGCGAACCGCAAGAGCGGAACTTGCGTAAAGGGAAGGGACTTCGTGGATCGATTGAGAGACTGAGTTGTTAGGTAGTGTGAGATATCAGGAAGAAGGGGTCTTCTGCGTCCTACGCCATGGAGCCGTGATGCCCCATGAAATACCTGCGTCCGGCTCCGAAGCATCCCCTTGCTCGCTTGAGGGAGCTTCCTGGGCCTGATCGGCCCCTACTTTCCTCCGCAGAGCCATGATCCGGCCTTTCTCGTCAGTGCCGATGGGCTCCCATCCATCCGAAAGCAGCGATTGGAGGACGAGTGTATGTAGGTGTCGTGCGGCGTGCTCCAACTCTTCTTCGGAGATCCGTTTGTCTTTCTGCCACTCATATTCACTGGACATGGCAATGGTCTCAGTGCCTTCGTGTGTGGTCCGCTCAGCAACGAACAACAAGCGCATGATTCCCCCGAAGCGACCTACTTCGTGGGTGATTTCCCGAATCTGAGCGACTTCGTACTTTGTTTCACTCATTCGGATTGACCTGCGGGTACCCTGCGTCTCAATCTTTTCGTTCCACCGAGCGTCAAGGACCCGGCGCTTTAAATCCAGTTTATCCACGTCATGCGCCCTTTGGGAAATACTACTGTAGGGATTTCGTGATTTCTGTGGTACGGATTTCCCGTTCAGACGCGGATGCGTTCCAGGAGGCAGAATGTCATTCCGTATGGATTACGCTCGTCAACCTGGCGCTCTTCCTTTAATACGGTTTTCCACTCGGACTGCTCATATTCGGGGAAGAAAGTGTCCCCCTCTAGCTGCGCGTGGACTATGGTCAGGTACATACGATCCACCAGGTTTAGTCGCAGAGCTTCTTTATAGATCTGGGCCCCACCGGCGATGAATATCTCATCGCCGTATTCTGCTTTGGCTGCGACCTCAAGTGCCTCTCCTAGTGAAGTGACTGCGGCCTGCGCCGATGCTTTTGCGGATCCACTTCTGGTGACCACGATGACAAACCGGCCGGGCAACCCGCGCTCCGCGATCGGATCCCATGTGATGCGACCCATGATTACCGGGTTACCCATGGTGAGTTCACGGAAGCGAGCCATATCGGCGGGCAAGCGCCAGGGGAGATCGCCTTGCAGGCCGATAGCCCGATTGCCTTCTGCCATGGCTGCGATGATCGAAACCATCACACCGATACTGAAGCTTTGATATGGGGATGGGGTTCGTAGCCCGTCAAATTGAAATCTTCGTAGTCGAAATCGAGGATGGAGCTGACCTCAGGATTGATCTCCATGCGTGGTAGCGGCTTCGGCTCCCGCTCAAGTTGAAGTGCTGCCTGCTCAAGATGATTCTTGTAGAGATGGGCATCTCCCAGTGTATGCACGAATTCGGCTGCTCTCAAACCGGTGACCTGCGCCATCATCAGCGTGAGCAACGAGTATGAGGCGATATTAAATGGAACCCCGAGGAAGATGTCCGCTGAGCGCTGATACAGCTGACAGGAAAGCGTTCCGTTNNAAACAGCGTCGGGCATGGCGGCAGCGCCATCTCATCGATCTCAGCCGCGTTCCAAGCGCTGACCAGCAACCGGCGCGAATCCGGGTTGTTCTTGATCTCATCCACAACCCATGCGATCTGATCGAAGACCTTGTCCTCCGCTCCTCGCCAGGACCTCCACTGAGCGCCATAGATCGGCCCCAATTCTCCATCCTCATCCGCCCACTCGTCCCAGATGGTCACACCATGTTCATTTAAGTACTCGATGTTCGTTCCACCTTGCAGCATCCACAGCAACTCGTAGATGATGGATTTGAGGTGAAGCTTCTTTGTGGTCAACAGGGGGAATCCCCTGGCTAAGTCGAAGCGCATCTGATAGCCGAAGGTCGAACGTGTTCCAGTCCCGGTTCGGTCATCCTTCTCGGCGCCCTCTTCGAGGACCTGACGCATGAGCTCTAGATATTGCTGCATAGTATTTCTATTGGTCTCCGGATCTATTTATGGGAACTGGCACGAAGTCTAGCACAGTAAACCTGTGGACATCCGTCGCGCAGGTTTGCTTGAGACCCGGACTATAATGAAATTCCCCTGCTACCCCTCAAGGGGTCCTGATAGTCTTCTGGGCCGACCGGCGGTGATCAGAAAAACCTGAGCGCCTATGAGCGCGCGGGCTGGCTGATTCACTGCCGGAATTCTTTTCACTTCACCAGGCATATTGATCAGATTGCTCGCGCGCGTTCTGGCTGCGTTTGCACACCCGGAGGGCTTTGCGCGTGAGACTGTTTTGGATCGGGCTGATTTGGTTGGCCGGCATCGCGATCGGTCGTTTTGCTGGATTGGCTGCCAGCTCCTATTTGCTAGCCGGATTGCTGGGTCTGCTTCTGGCCATCGTTGGCGAAGAAAGTCTACGCACGATAGGAGTTGCTGCAGCCGTATTCTTCCTGGGTGCCTGGCGCGTTGCCCTCGCGATCCCCGATTTCGAACCCGCGCACATTTCAGCTCACAACGACACTTTCCGGATTGCGAGACTGACTGGAGTCATCTCTGACTTTCCGGACGTTCGCGACGATTACATCGGGCTCCGGGTTGACGCAGAGAGCGTCAGATATTCTGAAGAGGACGATCCTTTTGCAGTCAGTGGAGGTGTGCTCGTCCGAGCAGACCGCTTCTCTTCGTTCGCATATGGCGACCGCATCGAGGTGTTGGGTGTGCTCGAAACGCCTCCCGAATTCCAAGATTTCTCATATCGTGAGTTCCTCGCAAGACAAGGAATCTTCAGCCTGATCTCGAACGCGTCGGTGGCTGTCCTCGAGCAGAGGCAAGGAAATCCAATCGTCCATGTCCTCTTCGACCTCAGACAGCGCGGTCTGGAAACTTTGCATTTGATTTTTCCTGATCCGGAGGCCTCACTGCTGGCTGGGATATTGCTCGGCGTTGAGAGCGGGATCAGCTCCGAGGTGCGCGAAGCATTCAACGACACCAGCACAACCCACATCATCGCGATTTCAGGATTCAACATCACCATCCTCGCCGCGATCGTGATCGCGCTTACCGGTCGAATGTTGGGGATGCGGAGAGGTGCGATCGCAGCTGGCCTGGTCATCGCGCTCTACACCGTTTTGGTTGGTGCGGATGCTGCGGTGGTGCGCGCCGCGATCATGGGTGGACTGGTTCTCTTCGCGCGCTACCTCGGCCGGACAGCCCTGGCACTGGCATCGCTGGCTGCTGCCGCGATCGTGATGACAATTGTGAATCCGTTAGTTCTATGGGATGTCGGGTTTCAGCTTTCCTTCGCGGCAACCCTGGGTTTGGTCCTCTACGCTGAGCCAATCAAGGATTGGTTTGTACGAATAGCCGGTCGCTGGTTGGAGCAAGCTCAGGCTCGGCGTCTATCGGTTCCAGTTGGCGAGTTTGTGCTTTTCACTTTTGCGGCTCAAGTAACGACTCTGCCGCTTACCGTCTACTACTTTCAACGACTCTCTCTGGTCGCATTCCTCACCAATCCGGTCGTGCTCCCGGCTCAACCCCCATTGATGATGCTGGGAGGTTTGGCTATGGTCGCTGGAATGATTTGGCTGCCTCTTGGACAGGTAGTTGCCTGGATAGCCTGGCCGTTTCCAGCTTTCACGATCCGCGCAATCGATTGGTTTGCCGAATTTCCATCCGCAGCTATCGACCTGGGTGAGATCAGTCTGCCGACGATGGCCGCGATGTACGCGGTCTTGTTTGGCGTGACAATCTGGTCGCGCATCCCGCGCGAGCGCAGGTGGTCACTGCCGAGGCCTTCACGAATTGCGCTCTCGATCGGGGTGATCGTGATCGCCTTGCTGGCTATCAAAGCCGCGGGAGATCGGCCGGATGGATATGTTCATGTGACGGCACTTGAGTCGGGTGGAACGCTCATTGAATCCGCGGGTGGGCGATTTGTGCTCATTGGCGGAGGCGAGTCGTCAAGTTCCTTGGCGAATACACTCGGAAGAAAGTTGCCGCTGTTCAGTCGGCGTATCGATTGGCTCATCGTCCCGGATGGTGAAGTTGCAGGTCTGGCGGGGATTCCAGCAGGTCTTCAGATCAGTGGATTAATGCATGCAACGGAAACGCCAGGTCGGGCGCTGAGCAGTGTCATCGGATCGCTGCAAGCGAGGGGAACCCGGGTCATCCAACCTGAGCCTGGTATGGCGCTCGATCTGGGGAACGACAGCAGACTGATGATCGCTGGAAGCGAGGATGGAGAGCTCACGCTTCTGTTAACAGTCGGACGTGCACGAATCGGGATCATGCCGAACTCTCGCTCCGTCGACAGCCACTTGCTTGACCCACTTTCCGGGATCTTGCTCCCAAACAGATCTCTGACTCAAGAGGTTCTGGATCTGGATGTTGATTTTGCCGTGATCACAGGTGAAGTTCCAGTATCGATGGAAAGGTCAGGGCCCGAGCTTCTGGCGACAGACGAATTGGGTTGGATCGAACTCATCACTGACGGCGAACAGCTGTGGATCGTCAGCCAGAGAAATGGGTCGCGATAGGTACGGTTGCCTTCAACACCTCGCAGCTTCGGCCGACGGCCCTGAACTCGCCCCTCTCAAAACAGCTTGGGGATAGTCCTGGATCTCCGGCCCCCGGATCCCAGAGTTGAAGTTTTAGCACAGAGGTTCGGATTCAAAGGGCCAGACGAAGGTCTTAGAACCCCTACGCAAGCTGTATGGCGACTGAAAGGTCTCCGTAAAGTCCCCTACTGTAAGATGACTCGTGAGATCTGGTACAAGCCGAGAGTCCTCTCGGGTGCCCTTTTCGTATGCGTACCTATAGGAGTTGCTGAGGTTCATACGGAGTATGCAGTCTAACGGAAAAGAAGAAGTGCAAAAGCTCTCAGGGAGAGTACTGGTTGCCGACGACGATCCCTCATTTCGCGATTTGCTCGTACGCCGGGCGCAGAAGATGGGGCTTTCGGTGCTGGAGGTCGAAGATGGAAATCAAGCCATGGATGCCCTGGAAGCGGAGCGCTTTGACCTGATCATCTCCGATCTGTATATGCCTGGGCATACAGGCCTGGAGGTGATCCAGAAGGCGCAGGAAAAGGATCCACAAATACACGCAATCATTCTGACCGCGAGCGCCACTGTTGAGACAGCCATCGAAGCCCTGCGCTCCGGCGTTTACGACTATCTGACTAAGCCGCTGGAATCCCTGGCGGAATTTGAAGTGACGGTTTCTCGCGCCCTCGAGCATGCGCATCTTGAGCGTGAGAACGATCGGCTCTTCAAGGAGGTCCAGCGCTTGGCTGTGACTGATGGGCTGACCGGGCTGTTCAACCGCCACAAGCTCGATGAAGCCCTGGCGAACGAGTTCGAACGAGCCCGCCGATACAAGCGCCCGCTCTCAATGGTCATGATTGATATGGATGGCTTGAAGACAATCAACGACACCTACGGGCATCCCGCGGGTGATGCAGCGTTGAAGTTGGTCGCGGACGTGATCCGAAGTCACATCCGACGGGTCGATATGCCAGCACGCTTTGGCGGGGACGAGTTCGTCATCCTCCTTCCAGAAGTTGAACTCGAGCTGGCGGTGAAGATTGCGGAACGGATTTGCGAGAAGATTCGACCGAACGAAGACCATGCTGACATGTTCACCGTCAGTGGCGGAGTTGCACAACTGAGTGACGAGCACGCATCTGCTGAAGATTTTTTGCGCGCGGTTGACAACGCGCTGTACCAGGCCAAGCGCGCGGGAGGACAGCAGGTGATGATCCAGATTCCGGAATCGGTAGAAGTGCTAGAGGGAAGCTAGATGCTGAGGCCGAAAGAAAACAAAGTGGGTCGAGTGGGGTGTAGTCATGGAAATTACAAGCACATCATTTGAACGAGGTCCGGGGGATTCCCAGAGTTTAGAGGAACAGCAAGTTCCAACTCTAAACCGATTGATCGGAGTCTTCGCCAGTCTCCGCGCCAAGCTGATCATCCCCTATGTCATCCTGACGCTGATGGTCGCGATGGTCGGCGTTTACGTGATCACGCGGCTGGTGACCTCCTCTCTGCACGAGCGCTTTATCAACCAGCTGCTTGAGGCCAGCCGAGTCGCCGGTGATGGAATCGTTCGTCAGGAGCGGACGCATCTAGAAGATCTACGCCTGATGGCCTTCACCGAGGGTGTCGCGCCAGCGTTGGCTGAGGGTGAATCGCAAGTCTTGCAGGATCTGCTCTTCCCGATCACTCACAACAACGGCCTTCAAGTCATCACTGCTCTGGATACGACAGGCACGGAGATCATGACCCTCGCACGTCATCCGTCCTCGGGTGAGTACATCACTTCCCAGGGTGGAGACTTCTCTCACTTCGAGATCGTATCCGAGATTCTGGCTAGCGACCAGGATGCGATTGGTGACAAGTTTGCCGGGCTCTATGTCACCTCATTCGGTCCGTATTTATTCACAAGCGCACCGGTCCGCGATGCCGAGGGCGACCTTCTGGGCGTGTTGCTGGCGGGCACAAGACTCGAGTCGCTGATGGCTGATGTCAAGAAGCAGGCACTGGCGGATGTCATCCTTCTCAACCAGGATGGATCGCTGGTCGCGACTTCATTTATTGAACCAGATGCCGGATTCGGTCCAGTCGAGATCAATCCTGGATTGCTCAACGAAACCACGCCTTCAGTGACTCTCGACTTCGATCTGTATAACCGAGATTACAAGGCTACATATGCTCCGTTGGTCATCCGTCAGAACGAAGCCGGGATCCTGGGCGTCGCGCTGCCGAGCAACTTCATCGTCACAACGATGGCCACGAGCCGCAACCAATTTGCGATCATCTTCTCGGTCGGAACGATCGCCACGATTGTTGTCGGGTACCTGCTCGCGCAAAGTATCGCCAAACCCATCCTCCGGCTGCGCGCGGTTTCACAGGCTGTGGCAGCTGGAGATCTGAATCAAGACACCGGTGTGCGCGGTGCGGACGAGATCGGTGAGCTCGCGGGCGCCTTCGACATCATGACCTTGCGGTTGCGCGAACGGACAGCTGAAGCCGCGCGTCTCTATGATGAAACCCTGACTCGAAATACGGAACTGGCTGAGATCAATGCTCGATTACAGACCGCGCAAGCCCAGCTGATCCAATCGGAAAAGCTCGCCTCGGTCGGTCAGCTGACGGCTGGCATCGTCCATGACGTTAAGAATCCTCTGGCTGTCATCAAGGGCCTGGCAGAAGAGTTGAGTGAGGAATTCTCTGTCGATCCTTCGATGCAGGAACAGCTGAAAACGATTCGCGAGAGTGCAACGAAAGCCAGCACCATCGTTACCGATCTACTCAAATTTGCACGGCAATCGACACCCGAGCTTGAGCAACGCGATATGCGCGAGACGATCGAGTCGAGCTTGAGGTTGACGGAATACCTGGCTCGCAAGTCACATGTTGAAATCAAGGTCGATATGCCATCCAAGCCGGTCTT
>JABAOE010023125.1_pt1 | contig 13363 bp, 12 predicted proteins | sample 7062141 | NCBI WGS metagenome assembly JABAOE01 (sample SAMN14538627, study PRJNA623070) | marine sediment metagenome | biome: marine biome [ENVO:00000428]; feature: marine pelagic biome [ENVO:01000023]; material: deep marine sediment [ENVO:00002113] | place: India: Gulf of Khambhat ... | reverse complement strand
GAGTAAATGTGATTGAAACCCCATGCGCGCGTCTAACAAGCCAACAGTCAGAAAAGAAGTCATATAATGGAGAAGAGATGTAGTTAACTGTCCAACTCTAACTTGTAGTAAGGAAATTCAACATTAAAACGTCTAACTTTTGATGTTTGCAAAAAAAATCAACCATTAATCTAATTTGTGACCGAGTAAATTTCTAACTTGCTTGACACAGTCCCAAGCGTCTTTTGCATAGGCATCGATTCCATACGCTTTACATGTTTGTTCTGAAACGGCGCGTCCGCCAATTACTGTTTTGACTTTGTCAAGAAGCCCTTCTCGTTTCAAGTTGCTAATTATGTCTTTCAAGAGGGGAACGGTTTCATCTATTGTTACTGAAACAGCGATTATCTGCGCCTTTTCTTGGATAGCAACGTCTACAAACCTTTCAGGTTCAACGTTTACTCCTAGATCAATCACTTCAAGACCTGCAGATTTTAACGTAGCTGCCACAATATCTTTGCCCAAGCCTTGAACGTTACCTTTCAGAGAACCGAGAACCACTTTCCCTCTGATTTCTGCTGGACCTGTCTCGAGATGAGGCTCCAGAACTTTGAAGGCTTCCCGCATGGCTGAGGCTGCTGCGGCGACATCGACAAGGAAGTATTCCTTTTGTTCGTACAGCCTATCTACCTCGTGCATGGCTGCGGTTAATTTTTCTGTGACCTGATTCGCGGGCAACCCAACTGCCAAAGCTTCTTCTGCGACCTTCTTGGCCTCTTGAACATTGCCTTCAACAACGGCTTCAAACAGATTTTGCAGAAGCTTGCTCGATTTCTCCAATTCTCAACCATCTCAGATGCCTAGTGACCTCTTGAGGACCTCGACGTTCAGGTCGCCTGCCCTATGAATTCTGCCAGTTCTCATATTGTCGACAACGATCACCGCAGGAGCAAACAAGCCCGGATCTATTTTGTAAAAGTCATAGCCAGCTTCTTTGAACACTTCAAGGAAAGGGCGGCCATAACCTTTGGAGGCAGAAGATGGAGTCTTGCATACCAGTCTCTCTAGTTCTTTGTCATCTTCATAGTTGACTGTATAGTGAGCAGTGCCCGCATACAGGATTGCATCGTTTGTCCTTCCCATGGCTTCATCAAACCTCGGATGCACGGGTACGATAGGTGCACAGCCCCAGGCGTACTTTACGACTTGCGGGTCAAGACCCAATTTTGTAAGCTTGTGCAGCCCTGTCTCTGCGATTCTTCCAGAAACTTGCGTGGAGCCAGCTACGCTCGCAGTAGGCACTAAAATAAGAGATAAGTTTTGCGGCGTGACTTTGCATTGGCGAGAAATCTGTTGGATTACCTCGTCTGGCGGCCTTTTGCTTGTTTCCAACACAAGTATTGCAAGATCTGCTTCGTCTCTATAGTTGATTTTCTTGTAGAGCTCTTTGGGTTTCAAGGACAACGCTCGAGCTGGACCTGATCCAATAGCTGAGTATTTGTCAGCCTTGATTTGCCAACCAGCAAACTGAGAGCCCAAGGTTGCTACAGCCGGACGGTTGGTTTGCACAGAAATTGATGGTAAAGCGAAGTCGCCATATTTGACGGGGATAATCTGTGCTTTTCCATAACCGCCTAGACAGATTTCAGTGATCGTCTTGCCAGCGAAGAATCCGCCTCGCGCTTTGATTCCAGCGTCGACCAAAGTGCTGCCTGACGTTGTCTCTTCAACAATGACCCCATAGTTTTCAGCTTTGGCACAAAGCTTCCTGACCAACGACAAAGCTGCACGATTCACGCTCAGTTTAGTGTCAGACAAGTTTCGTCCTCTAATCAACTAGACTTGTTCATAACACTCAAGCGTGGCGTAATAAAATCTTTCCTCAGTAACATCAATCTGAGAGCTTGGCTACAGCTCATACTAGCTCTTCATAGAACTGTAGATGCGGATTGGAAGGTTTTGATATGTAGAGTCTGCCCTCTCCTTCTTCTGCGGTGTCGCCTGTGAAAAGGTAGAATGGACCGTCAAGTTTCTCTCCGTTGATCTTCACTCGAGGCTTGATGGTGTCAATGGTGAAAGAGGGAAGAATCGAAGGCACACTGCCACAAACAACAATTTTCCCCCCGGTCATTTCAGCCCCGTTTCTCCCTGCAGAATTGCCATAAACCACAATTGTGCCGTTTTTCATGTGGACGCCTGCGAATTGCCCGGCGTCTCCATGCACCTTGATCATACCCTTATGCATGGAATATCCAAGTTCGTTCCCGGCGTCGCCATGTATAACTATTGTTCCCCCGCTCATCCCTCGCGTGTCGCCTCCTCTGTAGGCCGCGCCCACGTAGTCACCAGCATCGCCTTTGACCTCGATTTCTCCACCCTTCATCATGGATCCTACCCAAGAGGCTACATTCCCATCAACCAGAATCTTTCCTCCAGCCATCTCTTCCCCAAGATGAAACCCAACATCGCCATGAACAAGGACTTCACCAGCCGACATCTGAGTTCCTATCCTTCTGACCCGGTGAACATCGCCAAACATTCGGATTGAAACCTCTTCTGATTTTGCACTGCTTTCGCCTTCAACTTTGAACAGCTCACCTAATTGGCGCCTTCGGTTTCCCTGCCAAACGTCAAGTGTTTCCATTTCTTCAACTGACTTCCCAGCGAAAACATCTGGAGTGATGCATTCGGCCTCAACTGGAACCGTGAACACTTGTTTGGGCCGCAATACTACGACCATGTCATATCTCCGCCTTCGTGTGGACTGGGCATGAGACAGCCAGATGATGTTCTGGCACAATGTAGTTTTCATATTTCACCGTGTAGTAATCTTCGAAAACCTGCTTCAACCTCGGCGCAAACTCGTCGGCACACGAAGTTTCCGTTTCTACCCAGAACGTTTTTCCGTCAACAGATTTTACAATCTCACCATCTTTGACCACAATTTCACCGCCTTTCACTGTGTAGGCCGCGTGTTTGAAGGCTTTCCGAACAAGCTTGAAATCTTTGGACGGCTCCACTATCATCGGGTTTACATCATAAATCGCAAGGTCAGCATCTGCGCCGACCCCCAGATGTCCTTTGTCTTTTAATCCTAAAGCTCTGGCTTGACCAGCTCTTGTGGCGATCGCCACTTCATAGAAAGTGTACTCGCGATCAATTGACGAAAGCAGACTTTTCTCTCGCGCCCGTCTATTCATCTTTTTCATGACTGCTTCCCGTGCCGCTCGGCTCGTCAGCCAAGAAATCACTCTTGGATAGTAGATAAACGGACCAGCGTTTGGATGGTCGGTTGTTAAATAGATCTTCCACGGATCCTTAATTAGCAGAGCAAGCTCAAGTCCGATCGACCACTGGGTAGCGTGAACATAGCTCTTGCGACTGTACGTAAAAGGCACGATTCCAGTGCTTGTTTCGGTTTCTACATCACCATTAATCCATTTGTTTCCGCTTAGCTGGTAAAGAATGAACTGAAATGGGCCATCTGCCGTCATCGTTGTAGTATTTGTGAATATGACCTGACCCATGTCGGTTGTTACGTGACTATGGTTGTTCATGTACTTGGCGATTTCTTCTGATCCAGACGCAAAGGTGCGCCAATCATGCCCTTTGAAAGCACTGAATTGACAATGCGTAATGTGAATCACTGGTTTGTCTCCATGCGCCAAGTCTTCCACGCATTTCATTGTTTCCAAAGTTGTAACGTAATTGCCAGGCTTGCCCAGATTGTTGGTGTGCACATGTATTGTATGCGGCATGTGAAGAAGCTCGTTGACCTTGCATAGTCCATGGACTATTTCTCGTGGGGTGATGTTAAAATTCGGAACGGTGTCATCGATATTCCGCATGTTTCTGCCGAAGCCCCATGCCTCAAGACCACCTGGATTAACCACTTTCACGACGTAACCCTTCGTTGCCCTCATGATCCATGCAACATAAGCGGCACACTCTTCAATCTCGTTCTTGGCCAGACATTCGAGGACAAACCAGCTGTCGCCCAGAAGTGGATAGGCCGCTGTGTCGATAATTGGCGTATCATTGAACTCTTCATGAGTGTGTCTAGCTTTGAGAGCGGGCATTGCCGGATCAAAAACAGTTGTGTAACCCATTCTAGCATAGCGATAGCCAGTTGTAAAGGTCGACGGAATGGAACGTCCAACACCTGACCGGGTCTTTTCGGTTTTCACTTCCACATCTTTGAAGTGGTCCTCTGGGCGTAGCATTCTGCCGGCGTTGACTTTGGCTCCAGCAATGTGCGAGTGAATGTCAACTCCGCCAGGCATCACGATCATTCCGGAAGCATCAATAGTCTTGCAGTTGTTTCCTTTAATCTTCTCAACGATCTTCCCATTTCGTATGGCAACGTCCATGACATCCCCGTCAATCTTGTTGATCGGGTCGTAAACAAATCCGTTCTTGATGAGAAGATCGGACATCCTAGGCCGCCTCCACCTTTTCCTTTCTGATCTTTCTTACTCCATCCAAAATTCTCTGCAATACATCGACGTCTGAAAGACATCCATTGGGTGGTTCAACAACCTTCTTCAAGGGCAAAGGAACGTGATCCATTCGATAGGCAGTTCCTTCGGCTTCTAGACCCACAAAAGCGCTGGGAAAGACAACATCTGCCAGCAACGAAGTGGCTGTATGCTCAGGATCAACGACTATCAGAGGCTTCTTGACAAGATTTTCAGCTGCGGCTTTCGGAAAGTGAGCAACCGGATCAGACGCAACGACTAGGCCAGCATCTGACTCTCCGCGAGCAAGTATGTCCACAACCGAGGTTTCACCCGGATTGTATCTGGGATAACCACGCGAAAAATCAACAGCGTACGGATAACCTGTCTGCCATGAGTAAACAACGTTGGCGCCCGTAACATTGAAGTGACCGCGCATCGGCATGATCATGAATTTGGTGTAACGGTTCAAATCTCGAACAAGTGAAATGGCTGTATCGACGTTCCGCAACTTTCCGGCACTCATCGTCAAGCCTAGCCCAAAGAAGATGACTCCGAACTTGCAGCTCATCATAATGTCGGCCAGATCCTCGAGAGTTTTCACAGGTACTCCAGCAACTTGATCCACATCGATTTCTTCATCTCGAACAAGGGCACGAAGGGCTTCCAAAACCTCATAGTCCTTATTGGGTTCAACCTTCAAGAAATAATCAGCTATATCAGCAGTTCTTGTGCGGCGAACGTCGACCACAATCATCTTCCGGTCTTTTCGAAAAAGTGCTGGAGGCAACTCCGGCCCAATNNATTTCTTTGGGTGGGGGAACTTTGCGGAAAGCCGATAGTTTCAATGCTCTCAGCAGGCGACGTTGCGATCTGTAAGCACCCAAATGTGCCAAATAGCGGTACCATGTACTGTCTTGGAACCTACCCTGCGTAAAAGCCGTATAGCGTTCGATATGACGAGGATGAGCACTCCAAGGGTTGCTCCCCCAGTAAACGACGAGGTCGGCTCTGTGTCTCACTTGACCAAGTGTGCAGGTGGAATAACCAACATCTTGGATGCCAAGCACAGAAGGACCGTGACAAACCGTAGAAGTGTTGTCAATGACCCCGCCAATTTCTTCGGCAAGTTCCAGTCCAATACGAATAGCTTCGCAGCTCGTGTTGCTCCAACCATAGAGAATGGGATAGGTGGCGCAGGTGAGGATCTCAGCGCTCATTCTCACCGCTTCTTCAGTGGTGGTCTCCACTAGCACACCGTTTCTTCGCACAAGCGGCTTCCCGAGACGATGTTCGTTGTAGTTTAGGAATTTGGATTCGCCCATACCGCATGCATTTCTGACTTTCTTGATCTTGTTGTTATCTACATGGAGTTCTATGTCATCGCAGAATGAACCGCAAACGGGGCACGTCACGTTGGAGACGATAGTCATCGATCACGCCTTCTTGAAGTGCCGTTCTAACAACTCTGACAGACTCAGAACATGTTCTGTCGGTGCTGGATTGACTTCCACTATGACACCCTTTAATGACGGCATACCTGTTCCGTGTGTTTTGGAATTCATAACCAAGCTTGCCCACGGACCGTATGGAACAAAGATGGCTCCACGATGGGGAGCTCTCACAGACTTAACCGCTCTGAGAACAACTGAGCCATTTTTTGTGGAAATTTTGACGTTTTCATTCTCACGTATTCCTAGAAGCTTCATGTCGTCAGGGTCGATTTGACAAACTGTCACGCTCCGCCAGTATCGTTCTGAGAGTTTTCCTTGCTCTTTACCTTGTCCTTGACGCAGAGTTCGGCCAGTTAACAATGTGACTTTCAACGAGCACAGGCTTCCAGCATTTTTTCGAGGATGTAATGGCGTTTCGAAAATTCTACATAACGATACTCCAACTAATTAACGTTTATGTAAACCATCTCAGGTGTCTTGACCGCTTCTCCAAGTACAAATTGACCAAGACGAACCTCTATGCTGGTTTCTAGCGGACATGATTGACACGTTCTTAATGGATTCAGACTGGTTTTTGCAGGAAAATCCTCGGCAATACCACTACTCAACAAAGCAGACAGCTAGGCCCAAAGATTAGCCATAGATTCAAAATTTTCGAGGAGCTTCATTCCCTTTTCGGTGGTGCGATACAGTTTTCTGCGAATCTTCCTTTGTTTCACTGTAAAAGGCTCTACGAATCCTTTGCTAACTAAGAGATCCAAGTATTCATTGATCTGAGCATAGCTCAACTTAGCTTTGTACATTATGTGAGTCTTTATTTTCCCATCAATTGCAGTCCTAAGGATTTCAACAATAATATCGTGGCGGTCTCTCCGCTTGGCTACTGTTTCTCCACCATTCGAATTATTCTTCTGCAGGGTTACATTTTCCATGTGCACACATCAAGTTATAGAAGAATCTTCTACTAAAATCTCATGAATAAGGGTTGTCTAAAAATGAATAGCTTCGACGTAGTTCCAGCGAAAGTTTTATATCAAATGTGAATCATTAATTCAATCATGCCCAAAGAACGAATGATTGAGCTCCTTCGTGAACTGCTAAAAAACTCAAAAAGAAGCGACAGAGAATTGGCGAGAATTCTCGGCGCATCGCAGCCAACGATAACACGGACGAGGAGAAAACTGGAGAGAGACGGATACATACATCAGTACACCGCTGTACCAGACCTAACAAAAGTTGGATATGAAATACTAGCCTTTACGTTTATGAAGATAGTCCCGCACGAGGAAACGAGCGGGGAAGCCAAACTCACCGAAAAAACCCACGAATGGACTCTAAAAAACCCAAAAATCATACTCGCAATGCACGGTGATGGACTAAACGGCAAGAATTGCACGATAATTTCGCTGCACAAAGACTTCACTGACTACTACACATTCATATCGGAATTCAGGGGAAAATGGTCTCGCAACTTGAAAGACGTGGAAACGTTCCTGGTATCATTGAAGGCCAAGGCAGTCAAACCTTTTTCTTTCAGCCGCCTAGAACTAATTTCCTAGAACCCCACAAGATTCCCTCGATTCGGCAACATTGTACGCGCATTGGCTTTTTCAACGTTGTGCTTCAATAGAAAACATCACAGGGATATCTTCGTTTATGGTTCATTGTTTTCTCGTATGTCGGGAAGGATAAGCGACAAGAGAAGAGCGCCAACTGCAAACGCCGTAAGCGCATAGAAAGACACGTCTATGCTCAGCTCCATGAGATACCCAGTTACTGACGAGGAAATGGAGCCTAGGCCAAAAGACGTGAAGAAGAGCATACCGTAAACCATGCCTCGTCTTTCTTCAGGGGTCATAATGCCAGCGAGAGAATTCAGCGCGGGCTGATGCCCGTAAAAGGAAAGCCCGTAGAGGAGGATAAAAGCAGGTACTCCGATGAACCAGAAAGGAGTAAATTGGAGAAGAATTAACCCGGCAAGGACACCCACAGAAGTGGCTACCAATACCTTCTTGGAACCAAAGGCATCAGCCGACTTTCCACCCAACCACTGCCCGGGAACACCAGAAGCCAACACGAGGGTGGCTGACACAGCGGCCCACAATTCAGCGGATCCTTTGTCTAAAACTTGAAAAGGTTTCAAAGCTAGGTACGTTGGCAAAAAGAGCTCCAAGCCCTTCATGTATAGACCCAGAACAATGTTGAAAACAAACAATTTCCAAAGTCCAGGAGTCTGGAAAACTCTGCGGATACTGATTTGAGATCTCACCTTCTCTTGCTTGATTCTGCTCCTGAAAAAAAAGAGAGAGACTACCACCGAAAGACCGCCAAAAAATAAAAACGAAAACTGCCATCCAAAAGTAATGCCTAGGACAAAAGCAGCAATTGGAGTGAGCATCACTCCCAGCGTTCCGCCCACGCCATGGAATCCCATAGCTCCTGCCATGTGTCCATGAAAGACTTTAGAAATCAAGGAGTTTGCGGTAGGATGATAAAGGCTTGCCCAAGTCGCCATCAAGATCAGAGCAAAACCGTAGATGAAAACGTTGCTTGCGAAGACGAGAATGAAAGTTGAAGCTCCGGCAAGGGCCAGACAGATTGTGACTATTTTGACTTCGCTGATCCTGTCTGATAAGGGTCCACCCACTAGTGAACCTATTCCGTAGACAAATGAGCTCGCTGTACCTACAATTCCAAGAGCCAACTTGGATGTTTCAAGGTCATTCATAATTATGAGCAAGAGAGGTGGCGCTATAAGGAAGAGTGAATGGTTAAGCGAGTGAGCTATACTCAACAGAGCCAACAAACGATTTCTGCCTTTTTCATTCAAGATCTATTGCTCCCAAGCTCTCCTGTGTTGGCTGCTATTTGACAATTCGTTTTTCTTTGTCCTTCCAATAAGGTCTGGTTCTCAGATAGTGAATCTTGGCTTTTAGGAGGTCCATGTAAAAGTCGTCTTCATTTGGGTGCATCTTACACAGGATTCTAAAGGCCGTTTCAGGTCCAACTCCTCTGACTTGAAGTCCGATCAGAGCTTTTTTTCCATAGCTTAGAATGAGGTCAGCCGAACGCCTTGCCTGAGTCAACTGCTCCATCTCTTCTGGCGTCAGCTTCTTCCTATCACGTCGTTTCTTGAGGAGATTGTGAACTGTATCTGGATCTTGATGCAGACGAACACGCGCTAGCAATCCTGCACCGCACTTGTCGCAGATGAGTTTTTCCGGTAGTTCACGTATTCGCAGTTCCTCTAGCTTGTGACCACAAGAGAGACAGAGCATCGACGCTTTTCGCGCCATTATTGCTCGTTTCATCCGATCGATGTTGCTCAGCAAGACACGTTCAGGCGCCATTAGCTCCGGGATTTCCGCGTGTTTTGCCAGAATATGGTAGCCTAGAGGCGTAGGCTTTTCCAAGCGAAACAGAGAGTTGACCTTGATTCGGCCTTTCTTGACCTCACGCATAATTCTTTTCACAGTTTTCGTATCCGCTTTTTCCAGCATGGCTTCCCGCAAGGTTTCTTTGTAGATCGGCGTCTTCTCGAATCGTATTGGCAACTCCGCGAGTCTATCAGGACCCATGGTTTTGCCACGTGGAAGAGCTCCAAAACGTTCCGCGACGAATTTCATCTTGTTAGAGAAGGGAAAACGACTCTCAAGATACTCGTCAAAGGCCCGGTCCACTTCTTTACTGGCTAGGCCAAACAACGTGACCTGCAATTTTCCCAAATCACGCGATTCTGCTTTTCGAGGCATCTCAATAAGTATGCGGTAGCCATCGTTCCACCAACCAGTTATGAGCTCTCGGTCGGAAAGAACAGCGTCGAAAACGCAGCCTAAGGTTCGGTTCACGATTTCTCCGAAGCAGGCATGAACAATGATATACTTTTCGAAAACCTCAAGAAGAATGCGATTGTGAGTCGGAACTGGAGCGCCTTGCTGCAGCTGTTCATCAATTTCTGAAATAGGCTTGAGCAAAGCTGCCTTGTCAGTGGAGAGCTTTGTGACCAGTTTTTCTGCGAGTTTTTCATGGTTACGCTCTTGTTTCAACGCTTCAGCTATTTCGTGTCTGAGTCTGCCGACTTCTTGGGCAAGAGTAAATGGCACAGGTAGGATTTCGCCATCCCAACCTGGAATTGCTGCAAACGGGTCTTCAGACGGCACAACGTGAACTGTCCCTGTTTCGTCTTCGATCTGAACGATACGCCAGACTTTACCTCTTATTATGATGTTGAGTCCTATGCGGGCTCGCAGAGCCATGAATTCATCGCCGACTGTGCCTATTTTACGGTCTGAGATGACGTCGATAACGGGGTAGCGTCTTTCATCTGGAATCATGGATAGATTCTCATAGTAGTATTGGTAGGTTCTTCTGGTTTTCTTCAACGTGTTGCCTTCTAGCCAAAATTTTCTCAGTCCATGTAGATATGTGATGACGTCTAAAAAGCTAGCTCTAGACAAGTTGCGGTAGGGATAGGCGCGCCGCAAAATCTCAAGCATCTCATCAATGGTCGTTTGGCCCGTGTCGAGTAGTATTCCTGCAATTTGATGGGCCAACACGTCCAAGGCGTTTTCATGCATCTGTGTGGGCTCTAACTGACCTTTGTAGGCTCGTCGTACCGCGGTTAATGCTTCCATTATGTCATCTGGAAAGGCCGTGACAATAACGCCTTCAGAAATCTTGTCCAACTGGTGACCGCTTCTGCCTACGCGTTGAATGAGACTGCAAACTTGGCGAGGCGAAAGATACTGTATGACGAAGTCAACATGACCGATATCGATGCCCAATTGAAGGGTACTTGTGCAGACTATGGCTTTCAAGGTCTTGGCCTTGAACTGGTCTTCGATTGAGGTTCGCTCTTCCTTAGACAGGGAGCCGTGGTGAACTGCTACGTCCTTGGTTAGCTGGTTGAATTTGTGTCCTAGCATTTCGGCGTTTGTTCGACTGTTCACGAAGATGAGGGTTGAAGTGTGCCTTCTCACGTGATCCAAGATTCGCCCTATTCTGGCGGCAGCTTCGGGGGTGGTTCGCAGTTTCTGAGCTAGATCATAGTCCGGGTCGTCTGGGACTGGATGTTCTACGCGGTAATGATAGCCCTTGGGTAACGAGACTTCCAGCACCTTAATAGAACGATTCGTTCCAGCGATGAAATCCGCAACCTTCTGAGGATTTCCCACAGTCGCAGACAGCCCGACTCTTTGAAACTCTTCCTCCGTAAACTGCAAAAGACGTTCCAGTGCAACGGCAAGCTGAACGCCTCGTTTGTCTTCAGCCAACTCATGTACTTCATCAATGATGACGTAGCGAACACGTTTGAGGTGTTGCTGCATTCGACTCCCAGGCAAGATGGCTTGGAGGGTCTCAGGCGTAGTAACCAGAATATTCGGTGGGCGAATGGCTTGACGACGACGAATTCGGATTTCAGTGTCACCATGTCGAACCTCAATTGAAATGCCCAGATGCTCAGCCCAGAATGAAAGCCGCTTCACCATGTCTCTGTTAAGTGCCCGAAGAGGAGTTACGTACAGAATCGAGATTCCAAGCTTCTCTGGTTGTTGAATGAAATTAGAAAGAATTGGAAGCAAGACAGCTTCGGTTTTGCCGCTTCCAGTTGGAGCAATTAAAAGAACGTTTTCTCGTCTCAGAATATGAGGAATAGCCTTAATTTGAGGGAGCGTAGGCTCAGAAAACCCTAGCTCAGCGAATGTGTTCAGCACGGCTTTCTCGAGCAAGTTGAAAACGCTAGAATGCCCGGACTCCGCTTCAACCATTCTCCTACTGTCCTTCAGACCCCAAGGCTCTTCTCCAAATTTTTAAACAGGGATATCAGATAAGGCTTAACCTTCTTTTGCTAGATCGCGCGCTTCTGTAGAAACGGCAGGATATTGCATAGACGGAGAGCAACTGAAATCGCTGAGCGAAGAATGCAAGAATTTGCTATTTTTTTGGTAGCAAACAGAGAGGAAGGGATGCTAATTCCGTCTCACAGGTAGAGAACTCGATCTCTTTATACCAAGTGAAATCTTCGTCTCCACTCTTGAAACGGAAGATGAGAGTCGAAGCTGTTGGGTTGTTTATGCCTCTGATGGTCCGCTGAGGTAAGCCCATGCCGTCATTAGGAGCAACGTTAAAGCGGCGCCAGCGAATCCTGAGAAAATCCAGTCTAAGCCTAGCACGGGCAGCACGATTTGACTGAGCCATGGAAGGACGTACTTGTAGCTAAAGTTGGCAATCATTCCAGCAAAGAATCCCAGTATAGCGAAGGTTGTTAGCATTTTTATTCTATCACTCATTCAATCACCTTAGCTACTCAGTTGGGAGAAGTACTTTTTCTTTTTAACTTACACAATTATGTTTATCGAGACTCGTAGCTACTCACACCTTTGCCTTCGTAAATTTAAACAAATTGAAAGAAACTTCGAATGCCGATACTGCCACATATATACACGAATGTTTTCAACATGTTAACAATGTAATAAAGCGCTTAAAGCCTCTCTCCTCTAAGGAGGAATAATCATGTCAGAAAAATTCGCAAAACAATGGGGAGGTAAAGAGCAAGACATACCGCTCACCACGAGAATCAGAGAGACCGTGAGACCAGCAGGACCGCTGAAACCCCGAATCGACTTTGCAGTCAGGCGAATAGACATGCAAATTCAAAGGCTCGACAAGGCATCTGATCGTTTCACAGAACGCGACAAATCAATTTTCACCCGCATAGTTCAAGCTTACTCAAAACATGACATGACAAGAGCCAACGTCTTCGCCAATGAACTGGCTGAAATCCGCAAAATGGAAAAGATGATAATGCATGCCAGACTGGCGCTAGAACAGATAGTTCTAAGACTGCGAACTGTTTCAGAACTTGGCGACGTGGTATCAACGCTCGCACCGGCAGTAGGAGTGCTTCGCACAGTGAAATCAGGGATGGCAAGCATTTTCCCAGAAGCTGAAAAAGAACTGGGACAAATTGGAACTTTGCTCAGTGGAATAATTGTGGACGCCGGCCATAGCCAAGGCCTGACACTAAACTTTGAAGCCGTAAACGAAGACGCCCAGAAAATCCTGAACGAAGCCGCATCAGTAGCAGAGCAAAAGATCAAAGACAAATTCCCAGAGCTACCAGCGGGTTTGCCAACAGCAAGCGAAAAAACTCTGCCCGAATCCCAATCTCAAAACCTGTAGACCGAACCAGTAATCCGAGGTGAAAACATGTCACACCCAACTTCAAACCTTTTTCTTTATGTTGGAAAACCCGTGAACGACGAATACGGACGCTCAATTGGTCGAATAGTCTCGTTCTCTGTCAACCCAATAGGCAGAGTAACCAACGTCTTTCTTAAGCACGAAGACGGTGAATTCAGAAAATATTCGAGTGAGCAGTTTCGAGTCGACGGAGACAACGTGGTGCTATTGCCCTCAATCAAGTTGAGGGTAAAAACTCTCTGCGACGAGATCCCTTTGATTTGGCGGAAA
>JABAOE010027458.1_pt2 | contig 13370 bp, 15 predicted proteins | sample 7062141 | NCBI WGS metagenome assembly JABAOE01 (sample SAMN14538627, study PRJNA623070) | marine sediment metagenome | biome: marine biome [ENVO:00000428]; feature: marine pelagic biome [ENVO:01000023]; material: deep marine sediment [ENVO:00002113] | place: India: Gulf of Khambhat ... | reverse complement strand
ACCGCATCATCTATCTCGATTCGCATACCGGGAACAGGATTCACACCCTTCCTCTTAAACTCCCGGATGGGAATTACCTTAATCTTCGAAGGATCCCGTTTTCCGAATCCATCTTCCGGCGCCACATCAGTGACCTTTTTTTCCCCCAGCTCAGATCCAACGAGTCCTTTGTCAATCCCAGGAAGGATATGCCTAGCGCCAATTACAACCGGCCGAGCCCTGAATATCAGCTTCGGATCGTAAAGGTCATTCTTCTTGGCAACAGCTTCATAGGTTGTGTCAAAGATCTCTCCAGTCTCTTTTATCTTGCCTGTGAAGTTAATCCTGACAAAATCTCCTTCTTTAAGTGCCATAAAACTTATCTCCTAGACGAGTGTTGCGTCAACTACCTCGGCTGTTTTCACGCCTGATATCGTGTTTATCTTTTCTTCGAGAAGATCAGATACCCCGCCGGTATCTTCTACAACGTATGAAGGCTTAAGCGCCATGAGGCCAAAGGCAATGGGTTCTTTTTCAATGGAGTTGAACTTTCCAATGCCCAGATTTTTTAGGGACTCTGTAATGTCATCTAGGTTGGATTCAAGCCCGTCAGGCATTACCTTTAGAGTGACTAGCACGTTGCCCATTTCAGGGACCTCCGAATCCGCATGTTGAGGTGTAGCTTTTTCCAAGTTTTCTGCATCTGGCGCATCGACCGATTATTTCATCGCAGTTTGGACAGGGAAACTTCACTGATCCATCCCCTATCGAGATTACTGCGCCGCATGATTTGCAGGTTAATCGTTCCAATTTATTTTCCTCCTGTTACAAGAGTGCCAACAGGGTCTCCTTCAAGGGCCCTTCTTATATTATTTTCTACAGTGCCGGATACAACTCTGCAGTCCATATTCCAGGCCTGCAGATAACTTGGCAGGCTCTTATCTAAACAGGTGGTTGTATTTAAGAGTTTTCCTGCGCCTACGGTTTCGACAACCTCTCCATCGAAAATTATGCCGTCAACATCGGTGAGCTTGATAAACTCCTTTTCCCCAGCCTCCCTCGCAATGTAACAAGCAATGGAATCAGAGGTTACATCCCAGGATTCTGGGAGGTCTGAATTTTCAACAATTTTCAGAGGGAGAAGTATCGCGCGTCCCTTGAAATCCTTGATTGAATCAATTGCCGGAATGCCTGATATATCTGAGAGAAAGAGCCCGTATTGATGCATGCCAAGGATCGCCATTTTATGGGCGGTCTCATCTGAAATCATGTGCTCGGAATATATCCTTCGTACAGCGTCGGAAAAAACGCCACCTCCGGGGATGAGCAGGACCTCATAATCAGTGAATACAGGTGTAATCCTTTCAACCAGTGGGAGGAGGCTTCCACCGATCTTGACAACCTTCATAGAATGGATTCAACTGAATGGTTTTTAAGGATAATGTTCAAATATGTGGAGCATTATGAAGTTCTGAGGGTAGTTATGGTCGAAGATTTTGGTATGGGTCAAAAAGGACCTAAGGTTCTCATTGTGGAGGATGATAGTGAATCAGCCACTCTTCTGGAGGTACTTTTTAAACGCAAGGGCTTTGAAGTAATTGATATTGCGACCAACGGAGATGACGCCTTTGAAAAATACAAAAAAAACCGCCCAGACGTGGTGACCATGGATATTATGATGCCACGGGTCGACGGGAGGGTGTGTACAAAAAATATCCTCGAGTTTGATCCCGAGGCAAACATTATTGTTGTTTCGGTCCTTGATTCAGAGGAGTTAGAAAAACTCAAGTCTCTTGGTGTTAAGGCATTTATTAAAAAACCTTTGGACATTCAAGAACTCTTTGCTGCGCTAATAAACATTTCAATTTCCATTGTAAAGGATGAGCGCGGGAGGGAGCTGGGGGCTGTTGGAATGGCAAGCACGGTTGAAGAGGATTCTGAATCAAGCAGTCTCTTTATAAGTGTGCTGCGGCATGACATCCTGAATCCTCTCGGCCTTATCAAAAACTTTGCCGAGCTTTTATCGGATTCTGCCGAGGGATCCCAGAAATCCCCACTCGATGCGATAATCAGAAACACAGAGCGCCTTATAGTGATAATAGAGGACGCGAGTAGATTATTAGAGATTAAAAATCTAAAAAGGCTGAACTTTGAACGACTTGAAATTTCGGGCCTTCTCAACGACGTTATAAATAATCTTGCCGCAGACATTGAATCAAAGGAGATAAATCTAGAGAACAAGGTTAGATCAGAGGTCTTCGTTAATGGGAATATAATATTAAAAGAGGTCTTTTCTCAGCTCCTTTCAAACGCAATAAAGTACAGTCCTAGAGGGGGGCGGATTGTAATTAATGCAGAATCTTCAGACAACCATTCAATAGTATCCTTTAAAGATTCGGGACCGGGTGTGGATGACGAGTACAAAGAGATGATATTTAGAAGGTTTGATCAAACAAAGAAAGAGGGTGTAAAGGGCTCTGGTATTGGGCTTGCTATCGTAAAAAAGATAATTGACCTACATGCAGGGAGGGTTTGGGTGGAGGACAATCCTGAGGGGGGAAGCGTTTTCAAGGTTGAGATTTCAAATAAAGGGCGTGGGGGATAGGGGTAAATGGCGGTTTTAGATCAAATCTTTTTTTGGAGCGTTGTTTTTTGCTTAATAATTGAATTTATTCTCTTAGTAATAGCTGCAGTTAAGAAAAAGACGCTGATTAATGAAGCGTCAAGGAAGATTCTTGAAGATAATAAACTTATATTCCTCATTGCAATTGGGCTTATAATTATATCCATTTCGTTTGAACTCATTGGGGAGATTGCCAAACTATTTGCTACAAAATATCCTGCCATAGAGTTTATAGAGAAAGTTCACATGACCCTTCTTCTTGGCTCACTTATTATAATTGGAATTTTGACGTATAAGATGGTGAGGGCCAAATGATCTATGAAATTTTAACCATAATTGGATTTTCATTGATATTTAGCTTAGCTATAATTAACTTTTATTACTTAAAATATGCTCAAAGATTTCTTAAAGATATTGAAGAATACCAGAATTCACACACGATGTTTTTGATAATTCTTTTTGCTCTTATTCTGCACAGCCTCTACCATTTATCAGATATTTTAGGCTTGTCCTACGAACATATTTTCGAAATCACCTCGGTGTATCTTATTGTTGCTTTTATGGTTATTATAACTAAACGTGCGCTTTATATGGAGGTCAAAACTGAGATCCTAAAAGAGCCCAAGGTACGGGAGTTAATGGAATACAGAACTCTTGAAGGCAGGCTCAGAGATACATCAAAAGAGCTTACAGAGACAAAAAACTTCTTCAACAGCATTATCCAAAGCTCAGCAGACGCCATCGTGGCCAGTGATTTATCAAAAAAGATCACCTATTTTTCAAAAGGCGCTGAAGAACTTTTCGAGCGTAAGGCAAGCGACGTAATAGGAATGAACGTGCTTGAACTCTACCCAAAAGAAGTGCTCAGAAAAAAGGAACGCATAAAACGGGCAAAAGCTCTCAAAAAGGAGGGCTCAATTAGAAATTTGGAGATGCAGATACTCACACCAAAGGGAAGATCAAAAACAATATCCCTCTCTCTTTCACTACTTCGAGATGCCTATGGGAGTGTGAAAGGAACTGTTGGTGTGGCAAAAGACATCACTAGACAAGTGGAAGTCATCAACGAAGTGAGATACCTTCAAGAACTCAGTGATAAAATACTTGATGGGACCCCTGACGGCCTGATTATACTCGATCTCGACATGAGGGTAAAGCTGGTGAACAAGGGCTTTGAAAGGATCAGCGACAGCAAAAAAGAGACAATCGTTGGAAAAAATGCACTAGAATATCTGAAAAACCCCAAGCTCGAGAACCTCTTTGAGGCAATGGATCTGAAAAAGAAGTTTGTCGAAGTCGCATACAGCGGCGAGACCCTCAGCCCAATGGAATTCAACATCACAGTAGAACGCCAGAATAAAACACTAACAGACTTCTGGACGCCGCTCGTTGATGATAAAGGGAAGGTAGAATTCGTTCTCATCATAATCCATGATATATCAAAAAGAAAAGTGCTTGAAGACAGCTTGAAAGACCAGGCCGAGATGCTGAAGCGCTCCAACGAACTAAAGGACATCTTCACAGATATCATGAGACACGACCTCCTAAACCCGATTGGTGTGATAAAAAATTATGTCGAGCTCATGGCCAAAGAGGACATGAATCCATTTATGCTAAAGAGCATTGAGGCGATATCGCGAAACGCCGGCAAAGCTGTTGAAATGATTGAAAACGCATCGAAACTTGAGAAGCTCGAAAGTGTGGAAGACTTACAATTTGAAGAGCGTGATCTAGGAGCGATTTTAACGTGGGCAGTTGAAAGTGTAAAGAGCCTTGCGGCCAAAAAAGAAATAACGATAAAGTGGACCGCCAAAGGCAACTATCCTGCACGAGTAAGTCAATTTATTGAAGCAGTTTTTCTTAACCTTATCACAAACGCGATAAAATACAGTCCAAAGAAGAACACTGTAGTCGCAGGAATAGAGGATGTTGGGAAGAATTGGAAGGTCTTTGTAAAAGACAAAGGCCAGGGAATTGATGATAAGCACAAAGAATCTATTTTCACAAGATTTGAGCGGTTGAATAGAGAGGGCGTCAAAGGAACAGGCCTGGGCCTTGCAATCGTTAAAAGGATTGTTGAGATTCACAAAGGCAGGGTGTGGGTGGAGGACAATCCGGATGGGGGCAGCATATTTATCGTGGAAATCCCAAAAGGTTTAAAGTAAGCAACCCATTCTTTTCCTTATGAACTTTGAAGTTATCTTTTTAGGTACATCAGCAGCTGTTCCCTCTCCTTCTAGAGGTCATGCATCAATCGCACTCAAGTATTTCAATGAAGTCATTCTCTTCGACTGCGGCGAGGGAACACAGCGCCAGCTTATCCGCAGTGGCACCTCATATATGAAGATTAATAAAATTTTCATTTCCCATTATCATGGCGATCACTTCCTGGGTCTTCCTGGCCTTTTTCAAACAATGTCGCTTTCAGACAGAAGCGAGCCGCTCACTGTCTACGGTCCCAGAGGGATTGAGGATGTGCTTGATGGGATAATCAGCATATGTCGTTCAGAAATTAGCTTTGATATCATCCCAAAGGAGATCCTATCCGGACCCACATATGAATGTGACATGTTCAGAATTGATGGAGTGAAAGTGAATCACTCTGCCCTTACCTATGGGCTTGTATTTGAGGAGGTGAAGGGCAGGGAGTTTATTCGCGAAAAGGCGCTGGCCCTTGGACTCTCGCCTGGACCTAATTTCTCGAGGCTTCAGCGCGGCGAGGAGGTAACGGTCAATGGAAAGAAAGTTATGCCTGATGATGTGCTGGGTGAGAAAAAGGCCTGTAAAAAGCTCGTGTACACTTCAGACACTAGGCCATGTCAGGAGATAGTCGATGTTTCGAAAGATGCTATTTTGATCCATGACTCAACGTATGATGATACTCTTCAGAGCCAGGCAGTGGAGGCGACTCATTCCACGTGCGTTGAGGCTGCCGAGGTGGCGCGTGAGGCTGGCGCTAAAAAGCTCTTTTTGACTCATATCAGCCCGAGGTACGGGGACACAACAGTGCTTTTAGATCAAGCCAAAGAAGTGTTTAAAGAAACCCTTGTCGCTAAGGACTTCCTAAGAATTAAACCTTAGCGATCCTCTCCATCGAGAAACACTCCATCGAGAAATGCGACCATAATCGATGAGGCCGTGAGATCAGCCGTCGTTCCAGGGTTGTACATGTTCCCATGGGATCGCAGTTTTGAGTCAAAGGCGGCAACGTCTCTTGGGTTCAGACTTTTTTCAAGAACAGATCTAGCCTCATTAGAAACCTCAATAGCAATGTCGGTTGTATTTTTTCTCGCAATAAGTGTATCAGGGACTTTTGACAGCACTTCAAAAAAGCATCTTAAAATCGACGCTTTTATTTCAGCCTTCTTTTCAAACTCGTCTTTAATTGTTGGGTAACCTATTGTGAAAGTAATCTCCATTTCAGACACAAGCTCCTTTGACACTGAGTCCCACTTCGAAATCTCAAATATATCGTGAAGGTTCAGCCCGTTTTCTAAGACTCTCTGCTTAGATTTTGGATCAGTTACATCGAATCGGTCGCTTCTCCCAACTTCGGCGTTTGCGAGAGTGATTGCATCATAAAGCTCAATTGTATCTCTAGGTGTGGAGCCTTTGATAATCTTTGAAACCCCTTTCCTAATGTTATCAAGGGAAAATCTGCTTTTGTCTATGCAGATTCCGGCGGATGCAGAAAGCGGGATCATGAGCATGGCCATGCCCAGATTGGTGTTTTTGCCCCTATGTCGTCTTGCTGAATCGTCAACTGCAGCCCGTATAAGTGCGCCGATACCCTCGCTTCCTGATTTGTTGAGCATCATCCCGAACTCGACAGCCTTTCTCACCGCATCTCCAATCGCAATCCCAGAGAGCAGGAAATCCGTAAATCCTGTATCCTCAAAATCATGGTGCGGACCCACATTACCGGGCTTGTCCACACTCGCCTCCAGGACACATCCTGCCTGCGCAGAAAAAACCACATCATCAATTGTAAAAGGCCTCATAGCGCGACACTCATCACATACTTGGCAAGGGCCTTTCTCTTTTCCAGCGAGTCCATAGTTATGTCAGTTTTATGTATCTTTAAGCCGGGAATATCTAAGATTTCCTCGCTTGAATAAACAATTAGATGAGAAGCAATATCACTGTAAAACTCTGCAATACCTATGATGCTGACTTCGATTCCAAAGGCCCTCATCAGCTTTTCAGCAGGACCGGAAAAAGCGCTATCTCCCACGATTGGAGATATACATATCACCTTCTCTTTGTTCTTTTTAAGGGCACCTGAGATTTCTGGAAACGATATGATAGGATAAATGCTTGTTACAGGGTTGCTTGGCCCAATGACTATACGTTTTGCATTTTGAATAGCATCTAGTGCATCTTCACAGGCACGAGCTCCATCGCTTGTTTCGATCCTCACCGCTTCGACCCTTGGCTCTCCTCCCTTCTTCACCCAGAACTCGTGAAGATCCAACTCGCCCTGAGGAGTTACAATCACGGATTCAACTCGATCATTGGACATAGGGATTACATCAGCCTTAACACCGAGAGCCTTGCAATGCTTTTTTGTTATGTTTGCGAGGGAAACCCCCGCTTTGATCAGCTCCCCCCGCCAGATATGAAGAGCCCTATCCCTATCACCAATCCTTAAGTACTCTGAGGAATCAAGTGTCTTTAGTGTGTCATGTGTAAAGTGGGTGTCTTCTTTTCTGCCGTGCCATGTTTCATCATCCACTATTCCTGAGATAGTGTAGACAACGGTGTCCACGTCTGGGGAGAAATACCCGTGAGGCAGCCAATGATCTTCAGCAGTGTTCACGATCACCCTTAGATCCTTTTGATCTAGGTGTGTCAGAAGCCCTTGGATGAGCTTGGGAGTCCCTGTGCCCCCTGAGAGAACAGTTATCATTCTTTATTGCTTTAGGTCAATTATTTAAGAAGGTTTTTGCCAACCTGCTAATATGCATGTTTGTAAAGGGCTGTTAATATCATTTTTTTTCGTGTCAGGATTTTTCGTGGGCGTGTCAGGTTTTACTTCAGACGAGATTTCAACATTCGTCTCTCCCGACAGCAGCTACGAGGGCTTCGAGACCTTTATAGACACTGTAGATTCGTTCCTTTATCTCTCGGTCTATCAGATAAGCAGCCCTGGAGTGGCGGAGGAGATTTTCGAGCTCCTGAGGGAAGGAAAAAATGTAACCATAATTGTCGATGATTCGCCGGCAGGAGGAATCCCCCAAAACGAAAAAGCAATTCTTTCAATGCTGCTTGTGAACGGGGCCGAGGTCTATTCTGCAGGCGATGAATACAGGTTTTATCACGGTAAATTCGGAGTCGCGGATAATGAAACCCTCTTCATAACCACTGAAAACCTGGGGGACACTGGATTCCCCCGAAGCGGCGCAAAAGGCAATAGAGGGTGGGGTGCAATCATCGAAGACACCGAGATTTCACGATACTTTGCAAAGATCTTTTTCACCGATCTTTCACATTCCCAGGCATATGAAGCCACTTCCTTTGACATAGACACCTCAACCGAGGCTGAAACCTTTTCACCTGTCTTCGCCTTTAAAAGATACAATGGAAGATTCGAAATTACACCAGTTGTTGCTCCTGAGGATGCGGTTGAAAAGATAGTCAGACTTCTCGACTCAGCGAACGAAAGCATCTATGTGGAGCAGTTCTATATTTACAAGTACTGGGGGAAGAGAAAAACCGGGTCCGTTGAAAAGACACCGAATCTCTTTCTCGAAGCCGCGATTGATGCAGCCCGAAGAGGGGTTGAAGTAAGAATCCTAATGGATTCTACATGGTATAACATAGAGCGCGAGGACCCTATAAGCAACTACCACACGGCAAGCTATGTGAACGATATCGCAAGAAAGGAGGGATTGGATATGGAGGCCCGGCTCGTTGACGCTGATAAGCTAGGAATTGAAAAGCTTCACACGAAAGGGGTTGTGGTTGACGGCCGCCTCGCCCTCGTATCAAGCGTGAACTGGAATGAAAACTCCCCAATGAACAACCGGGAGGTGGGGGTGATAATCGAAGGCGCGCCGGCAGAGTATTTTGAAGAAGTCTTCCTCTATGACTGGGGGATAGTGCAAGGAGAAAATGATGGCGCTGATAAGATGATAGTAATTGTGATAGCTGCGGCTGCTGTGATTGCGATATTTATTGTGAGGCGAGCGCGATGAAACGGGCCAACCCAACTGCGGTTTATGAGACGCTCTTTGAGGCATTTGGCCCGCAGGACTGGTGGCCCGGCGAAACCCAGCTGGAGGTAATCATTGGCGCGGTTCTCACACAGAACACGGCGTGGCAGAATGTGGAGAGGGCGATAGCGAATCTGAAGGAGGCCGGGCTTTTGACAATTCAGGCGTTACATGATGTTCAACAAGAACGGCTCGCTGAGCTGATTCGGCCGTCGGGTTACTTTAATATCAAGGCGAAACGTCTCAAAGCGATGGTGGACTTTTTATCCGAAAACGGCGGAATCGAGAACCTCGCGGAAGGGAGCACAAAAGATTTGCGAAAGGCCTTACTTGAAATCAATGGTGTGGGTGAGGAGACGGCTGACTCGATCCTGCTCTACGCGTTTAATCGGCCGGTGTTTGTGGTTGACGCTTACACGAAGCGCATCTTCCATCGCATCGGGCTGTTGGAGGAGAACGCCAGCTACAGGAAGGTGCAGAACTACTTTGAAAACAGACTCCCGACAGATGTTGCTCTCTACAATGAATATCACGCGCTCATTGTCAGGCTCGGAAAAGAAGTCTGCAAAAAAACACGCCCATTGTGCAAGACCTGTCCGATAAATGATTTGTGCGAGTTTCAAGATAACCTTTAAATCCTCAGAGGTTGGAGAGTAAAACATGTTGTATCTTGTTTATGCGTTTATCGCAACCCTTTCCTCAATACTCGGAGGCGTGCTGCCCCTTTACACCAAGGTCAAAGACATCAGAACCCAGTATCTCATCGGCTTTGCAGCAGGCATACTAGTGTCAACAGCGCTCTTCGAGATACTTCCCGAAGCCCTCACAATCGTTAAGCCAGCGAAGCTGGGGCTCCCACTTTCCCTGGGGTTCTTCTCCCTCTATGTCGTTGAAAAAATCGCTATGATTCACGCCTGCACCGAAACTGAATGCGACATTCACCACGCCGGCTGGGTTGGGCTCATCGGACTAAGCCTCGAAAGCCTTCTCGACGGTATCGCAATCGCAATCGGATACCTGACCAACCCCGTGCTCGGCCTCTTCATCGCGGTAGCCGTCATAGTCCACGAGCTCCCGGTGGGATTTTCCACAAGCATCATTATGCGCTCCTCAGGATACAGCGTTGAAAAAAGCTTACTCGCACTTGTCGTTACATCGTTTCTAACCGTCGCAGGCGCCCTTGTTTCCAGCGTGTTCCCAGCCCAGCTCTTTGGTCCGGTGCTAGCCTTCACTGCTGGAACCTTCATCTACATCGGCGCAAGCGACCTTCTGCCAGAAGCGCATCGAAGCGTGGACTGGACTGTTGTATTTACCGTTCTTGTAGGAGCAGCGCTGATCCCACTTGTAGGAGTTCTCTTCGGAATGTAAGATTAAACCGCATTTATCACAAGAGTCCCCCTGGGAACATCTGCGCTTTCAGAAACACTCAGACACTTGGCCCTGAAGATGTATACCAGCCTTCCCTTGAGCCTGTCCTCAAATTCTGAGAGAGTCTCATAGTTCCCCATCCCCTTAGCAATTATCAGGTATTCAGTTTTGAAGAGCAGATTGAGAAATTCCTCTGGCGCTTCTTCGAGCGAAACACCTACAAATGCACCTGATGGTACAATCATTTCGCGGTTAAATCCAAGTTCCACAAGTTCCTCGACCGTCACATCGTTTATCACAGGCTCGGACTTGGGAGAGGCTATAACTTCCTTCCCCATGGCAACAAGTTCGTCTATTACAAACTTGTCGATAACCACCTCACCAGCGTTGTCCAAGAGATAAAGTATCTTTGAAAACCGCTGGATCGCTTTTTTAGCACCTTCAAGGGCCCCTGCCACGTTTTCCCTGAGGATTTCGGAAAACTCGGATCCAAATCTTTTTTCATCGAAACTGTGCCCCCGCACACCATATTCCATGCTATTTGCGGCAGCTGCGAGTCTCATTAGCGAGATTAGCTTGTCATCGGACCCCTTATAATACCTAAGCGCAAATGGAAGTATCTCCTCCCCGGCCTTGTTGCTCTCATGCTTTAACTCTTCATAAGGGTCGGAAACATCACTCACCGCTGAGATTATCCTCCCTCTCTTTGTACCTATGAGCGCGGGAACCGTGTCTTTGTTTATTTTTTCAGCCGCAAACTTTGCAACCTCAGCCAACGCCTTGAGCTTCCCCATTTCATCAGTGCCAAAGGCAAGGTCGCACTCGAACTTTGCTCTTTCAAATAGACAGGGTATGCACTCTGGATGAATCTTCATCTAGTCCACCTCAATCCAAATGTTGGTAAAGGGTGTTCCTCTTAAGCGGTCTTTTCTCAGCTCCAGCAATTAGGGAGCGCATCTCAGCCTCGTCCAGGACATCAACCTTCTGCCCTGCAGCCCTTGAAATGCTTTCGTCCATGATCGTTCCCCCAAGATCGTTTGCGCCATAACTCAGCGCCACCTGGGCAAGCTTCTTTCCTAGCTTCACCCATGACGCCTGGATGTTTCTGAAGTTGTCTAAAAAGAGCCTTGAAATTGCATAGGTCCTGAGGTCGTCCAGTCCTGAGGCCCCGTGCAGATTTGGATATAAACTCTTAAGGTGTGTGTTGTAGTGTATGAATGAGAGCGGTACGAACTCTGTAAATCCCTCTGTTTCATCCTGGATATTGCGCAGGATTTCAAGGTGGTTTACCCGGTGTTCAGGCCGTTCGATATGACCGTAGAGCATGGTGGCAGTTGTGGGGACCCCTAGGCGGTGAGCGGTCTTGACTATGTCTATCCACTCGTCAGCTGAAATTTTCTCAGGGCAGATGATCTCTCTCACCTCCTGATCAAATATCTCAGCAGCGGTTCCGGGCATCGAGTCCAGACCTTTTTCCTTTAAGAGGGCTAAGGTCTCTTTTGCGCCGAGGCCGCTTTTCTCTGCCATATAAAAAACTTCCATGGGTGAGAACGCGTGAATATGGACTTCACACTTTGACTTGGCTGCCTCAAGGATATCTGCATAGTAATCGATGTCTATTTCCGGGTGAAGGCCGCCCTGGATGCAGATTTCAGTTGCGCCTGATTCAACGGCCTCTTTACAAAGTCTTTGAATGGTGTCAGGACTCATTAAAAAGCCGGATTTCGAGCCTCTGCCTACTTTGTATGCACAGAATTTGCAGCTCCCCTGGCAAATGTTTGTGAAATTGATGTTTCTGTTCACAACGTAAGATACATCAGCACCACACCTTTTTTCCCGGAGGATGTCTGCTGCCTGTCCAATAGAAAATAGTGAGTCAGAGAGCATGAGTTCATAGGCTTCTTCCTTGGTAAGGCGCTCCCCGGAAAGGGACTTTTCGAGGATGTCTGCTGTCTCCTCTTCAACTTGAATCATTTTACAAAACCGTCCTTGCCAACATAGGATGCGGTCAATCTTTTTAATCTTTCTGGCAGAAAGTCTAGGAATTTGGGATAGACCGGCAGTCGTTCTCTCAACTCGAATCCCTGCTCACTAGCAACACTTCGCAGATGCTCAACGGTAGGCCACTGGTCGACGGGATTAACATAATCCGGTGTCACTGGGGAGATTCCGCCGAAGTCATTAGCACCGTGACGTAAAAACACCCCTTCTCGTCCAGGGTTTAGATTCGGAGGGACCTGAAGACCTATATCAGGGAACAATTTTCCTGCAGACTCAAGGGCAAAAATCACCCTATCCAACGATGGCTCAGGGCTGTTTTCCATTGGAGTATCTGGCTTTGGTCGAAAGTTCTGGATAATAATCTCCTGTATATTGCCATATCTATCCTGGATTTTTCTAAGAGCTTCAAGTGAATCCACTACCTCTTTATCGGTCTCGCCAAACCCGATCAAAACACCTGTTGTAAAAGGTATCGAAAGCAATCCAGCATTTTCAATAACTTTGAGACGGACACTTGGATGTTTTCCAGGGCTCTTTTCATGAGGCATTCCACCCTCACAGAGCCGCTTGCTCGAAGACTCAAGCATTAGGCCCATGCTGGAGTTTACCTCTTTCAAAAATTCAAGATCACTTTTTTTGAGCGAGCCGGGGTTGCTGTGGGGGAGCAATCCAAGTTCTATCGCATCAAGGCAGAGATCATATAAGTATTCGATAACTGATGAGTAACCCCACTCTTCAAGGCGCTCCTTTATCTCAGGATAAACTTCAGGCTGCTCGCCGAAGGTGAAAAGCGCTTCTGTACACTTCGTATTAACACCTTTTTTCAGAATACGCACAACCTCGCTACGCGCCATTATCTGCGGAGTTTCCGATCTGAATGTGCAGTAACTACAATTGTTTCGACAGGCGTCTGTCAATGGGATGAAGACGTTTTTAGAGAATGTGATGTATTTCTGCATAATCAAGCTTTAAAGGGACAAGCTTCTGAGCCAGTCCAAATCACTTCGATAGAGAGCCCGAATGTCAGTTAAGTCAAGTCTCAGCATGGCAAGCCGCTCCAATCCGAGTCCCCAGGCGAGAACGGGATTTTTAATTCCCAAGGGCTCTGTTACTTCAGGTCTGAATATTCCAGCGCCGCCAAGCTCGATCCAGCTATCCTTTTTCTCAAAGAAAACCTCCACTTC
>JABAOE010012636.1_pt2 | contig 13376 bp, 11 predicted proteins | sample 7062141 | NCBI WGS metagenome assembly JABAOE01 (sample SAMN14538627, study PRJNA623070) | marine sediment metagenome | biome: marine biome [ENVO:00000428]; feature: marine pelagic biome [ENVO:01000023]; material: deep marine sediment [ENVO:00002113] | place: India: Gulf of Khambhat ... | reverse complement strand
GGGGATGACCGCGCGGCACGACAACCGAATAGGTGGTGTCCTGGCCGTGATACACCACTCCGCCGCCGGTCGGACGACGAACGATCGCATAGCGATCGGCGAGATGGGCGGGGAACGCCTGGAAATACCCGAACGACACCGCCGGTTCGGTCCAGCTATAGATCCGCAACAACGGCCGGCCCCGGTCCGCCGCGGTCAGCAGCAGGACTTCGTCGAGCGCCATGTTCCAGGCCGGCGCACCGGCCGGGTCATCGAGCAGGTCCCAGGTTTNNTGTAGCAGGGGGCGGGAGAGAAGATCCAGTCCCCGGAGCCGGGCCGGCCGGCGGGCCGGGTTCAGCCTGCCTGTTCGGACACGGCCGGCTGGTCGTGGCCGTGCGTGGCCTGTTGGTAGCGGATATCTTCCTGCAGGCAACTGTTGAGGATGAGGTTATCGGTGCTGGTGGTGATGTTGGGCGTGGGCGGTTTCTTGAGCGGCAGGATCTGGAACCGGCCGTCCTGCCAGCGCAGGATATCGTACGCGGCCGCCTCGCCGACCAGCTCCCCGCGCGCGGCGCTGATGACCAGGCCCTTGTGCAGGATCAGCTCGCCGTGGTCCTGGGCCCGCTCGATGACGATCTGGACCGAGCGGCCGCCCTGGCTGAGGATCTGGACCATCTCGATCAGGCCCATCTCTGCCAGGCTGCCCTGGACACCGTTGCCGGCAGCGGTCGCGTTGTCGTGACGACGCCCGGCAATCCGCTCCAGTTTCATCGCGGTGATCTCAATGTTGGAAATCTTCGGGTACCAATCTTCCGCACCGGCCTCGAGCGCCTGCTTGATCAGGGTGGTGTCCGGTTCGGCGTGGAACACGAACGGGATCGTCCGCATCTCCGGATCGTTTTTCATGGTCCGCAACAGCTCGAACCCGGTGGTCTTGTTCGCCAGGTCGTACTCGCTGAGCACCAGGGTGATGTTTTCGTTGCGCAACACCCGCAACGCTTCCTCGATCGAGGTGGCCAGGTGAAGATGCAGATCATCGTTCTCAAGCCGTAACCGCAACAACTGCACGTCGTCCGGCTGGGGATCAACGATCAGGATCGCCGCCCAGAAAATGTTCATGGCGTTGATGGCCTGCTCGTGTTTGCGGATATGGATCAACGATTCCAACGCATCCACGTCGTACTTCCCGTCCGGCTGTTGGCGGAGCCAGTCGAACAGGGTTTCCTCGTCGGGAAACCGGTCTTTCTCGCGGCGGAAGGTTTCGTAGGCGTCGACCACGCGCAAGACGCGGGCGCCGCGGGAAGTCCCCGACGGGCAGAGCGCCTTGGCATCGTCCGAATCCACGGCCGGCCGAACCGGCGCGGTGGCGGCCACCAACAGGTTCTCGATCGGGTACGGGAACGATACATTGGCCAGGAGATCGAGGGTCGGCTGGAAAGAATCCGGCAGCTGCGCGGCCGGCAGGCTGCCCGGTGCCGCGGTCGGATCCTGCGGTTCGAGCAGGCCGAGATCGTGGAGATAAGCCGCGAGGGTCAGCGCATCGAGATCGCGCCGGCTCAGGCCGAGTCGCTGGCCGACCATCCGGCAGTACTTGGCGGTGTTATGGGCATGGCCGCGCACGCCGAGGTTGGCGCCTTCGAGCAATGACGTGGTCAGGTCGAGCAACCCGAGGAAACACTGGCTCAGCGCCTCGTAGTTGATGACCTGGCCCAGCATCAGGTCGCTGAACTCGTCGACGACCCGCACCTCGCATTTCGATTCCAACTCGCGCAACGCCACCTCGCTCTGGTGATTGCGCGGGACACAGGCGCGGCGCGCCAGCAACTTGTTGACCCGGGCCTGTTTCAGCGTCTCCCGCGCCTCGGCCAGGCAGGATGCCGTGAGCAACTCGTATCCTTCGTGGGTCAGCAACCGCGAAATCAGGCGGCACACCTCGGGGTCGGTTTCTACCAACAACACTGTGCCGCGGCCGCGGTTCGTTTCATCGTCGTCGGCCGGGCGCCGGTCGAGGGAGCGGGTTTCATCCTGGTTGAAGGCAAAGATATCCGGCAGGTCGAGCTTGAGCGACGTGTTCGCCGGGTCGCCAACCGGCGCGGGTTTGACCGGCGGTGGGGCGGCGGCGGCCGGGTCGTCGAGCCGGGGCGGGGCGGCGGCGGGCGAGGTTTTCTTTTTTCGGTTGAACAGGCTCATGCCGCAGCCGCGTTGGCGGCAGCCATCGCACCGGCTTTCGTGGCGAGCGCTGCCGGGGTTTCGGAGAACTTGATTGCCTCGGACACCTTGATCTTGCCGGCTTGCACCAGCTCGACCAGGTGTTGATCCATGGTGTGCATCCCTTCCTTGCGGCCGGTACTGATCGCCGAGCCGATCTGGAAGATTTTCTGTTCGCGGATCAGGCTGCGAATGGCCGGCGTGGCGACCATCACCTCGTACACGGCGCAGCGGCCCTGGCCATTGGCCGTCCGCGGCAGGGCCTGGGAAACCACCCCGCGCAGTGACTCGGCCAACATGGCGCGGACCTGGGCCTGGCGATCGGCCGGGAACACGTCGATGATGCGGTCGACGGTTTTGGGCGCGTTGTTGGTGTGCAACGTGGCGAAGACCAGGTGCCCGGTCTCGGCGGCGGTGATGGCGAGCTCGATGGTCTCCAGGTCGCGCATCTCGCCGACCAGGATCACGTCCGGATCCTCGCGCAACGCCGCCCGCAACGCCGCGGCAAAACTGGTGGAATGATCCCCCATCTCGCGTTGGCTCACCAACGCCTGCTTGACCGGGTGAATAAACTCCAGCGGGTCTTCCAGCGTCAGGATGTGTTTCTGGGTGGTGCTGTTGACATGATCGATCATCGCCGCCAGGGTGGTCGACTTGCCGCTGCCGGTCGGGCCGGTCACCAGCACCAGGCCGTGCCGGTACTCGCACATCTGTTTCAGCACCGGCGGCGTGCCCAACTCCTCGAGCGACCGGATCTCGAACGGGATCAACCGAAACGCCGCCGCGATGCCGGTGTGTTTCAGGTAATAATTGCAGCGGAAGCGGGCAATGCCGCCGGCGGAGTAGGCGAAATCCAGGTCGTGGGTTTCCTCGAAATGCGCGATCTGTTTCTCGCTCAGGATCTCGTAGAGCATCGGACGCAACACGTCGTCGGTCAGCGGCGGATAATCAATTTTCTGGAGCGTCCCGCTCAACCGCAACAACGGCGAGGTGCCGACCCCGAGATGCATGTCGGATGATCCCTGGTCGTGCATCGCCTTGAAAAATGAATCGATTTTGGCCATTCGTACCTTTAATAGCAGGCCGGATGCCCAATTTCTCAGTTGCGCGATTTGAGGCTGTCCCGTATGGTTTCCGGCATGACGTTGACCGAAAAAATCCTCGCCCGGGCGGCCGGAAAAGCCGTGGTTCACCCAAATGACAACGTTTGGGTCAAGGTGGACGTGCTGATGACCCATGACGTGTGCGGTCCGGGCACAATCGGCGTTTTTAAGCGTGAATTTGGCGAAACGGCCAAGGTTTGGGATCCGGACCGGGTGGTGATCATACCGGATCATTACATTTTCACGGCCGACTCAAAATCGAACCGAAACGTCGATATCCTGCGCGATTTTGTCCAGGAACAGGGCCTGAAATACTTTTACGACGTGATCGACGATCCGAACGGCAAATGGGTGTTTGACCCCGCCAAGGGCAACCTGAAACGGCAGTACGGCAATCACTATGCCGGTGTCTGTCACACCGCCCTCGCCGCACGCGGTCATACCCGGCCCGGCGAGATCCTGCTCGGGACCGATTCGCATACCTGCATGGCCGGGGCGTTTGGCGAGTTTGCCACCGGGATCGGCAACACCGATGCCGGTTTCGTGCTCGGGACCGGCAAGATCCTGTTGAAAGTGCCGGAGACGATGCGGTTCTGGCTCGAAGGCGAGCTGCCGCCGGCCGTGATGGCCAAGGACGTCATCCTTCACTGCATCGGCGATATCGGGTTCGATGGCGCGACCTACCGCGCGATGCAGTTCCAGGGCCCGGGCGCGCAGGCGCTCGACATGGATGATCGCATGACCATTGCCAACATGGCGATCGAGGCCGGCGGCAAGAACGGCATTTTCGAGCCGGACCAGGTGACCTACGACTACGTCGCCGAGCGCACCGCGGCCAACGGCACCCGCGCCACCTACGACCCGATCACCTGCGACGCGGATGACCAGCAGTCGTTCGTCTACGACAAGTCGTTCGACCTGTCGCAGCTGGAACCGACGGTGGCCTGTCATCCCAACCCGGGCAACCGCAAGCTGGCACGCGAGCTCGGCGATGTTGAGTTGGACCGCGCGTATATCGGGTCGTGTACCGGCGGCAAGACCAGCGATTTCCTCGCGTTCGCCCAGGTGATCAAGGGACACGAAGTGAAAATCGACACGTTCGGTGTGCCGGCCACGCCGGAAGTCGTCGACGACCTGCGCGCCACCCAGATCAACGGCCAACCGGCCTGGGATATTCTCGTCCAAGCCGGCGTGCAGATGACCGAGAACCCCGGTTGCGCCGCCTGTCTTGGCGGGCCGGCCGACACGTTCGGGCGGATGAACAAGCCGATGAAATGCATCAGCGCCACCAACCGGAATTTTCCGGGCCGAATGGGGCATCTCGAGTCCCAGGTATTCCTGGCATCCCCGTACACCGTGGCGGCCAGTGCGCTGACCGGCAGGATCACCGATCCGCGAGAGTTCCTGTGAACCTCTATTTCCTACGCCATGCGACGGCGGTGGACATCGCGTCCAGCGACGCGGCGCGCGCCCTGACGCCGCACGGCGAGGAAGAAGCGCGGTTGGCCGGCCGGACGTTGAAAACGCTGAAAGTGAAACCGGACCGGGTCCTGACCAGCCCGCTGATCCGGGCGGAGCAGACGGCCCAACTGGCGGCCGCCGAGCTCGGGTGTTCCTGCGAGGTGGAACCGATCGAGGAACTGCTCAACGAAGCGACCACGCCGGACGTGTTGCGGGCGGTGCGGCGTTACCCGGACGCGACCGACCTGGTCCTGGTCGGGCACATGCCGAGCCTGGCCGATCACCTGGCGGTCCTGGTCGGCGCGGAGAACCCGGCCGGGCTCGGGCTCGGCAAAGCGGCGGTCGCCTGCGTTGACGTACACCGGTTACAGGCCGGTGACGGCGTGCTGCGCTGGATGCTGCGCCAGGGCCAGATGCGCCATCTCGTCAAGTGAGCTGACATGAAAGATTTCTTTACCGGCATGCTGGTGGGCGTGATCCTGACGGCGTTTAGCGGCTGGTACTTCACCATGGGCCGCAAAAGCCCCCGCGTCCAACGCGCCCAGGACGTCGTCGCCAGCGGCATCGTCAAGACGGTGGACGCGGTCGAGGCGCGGATTGACGCGTTCGAGTTGCGGGGCAAAGACATCAAGGACGAACTCGCCAACAGCGGCCGCGTGGTGCGGCGGTCGGTCCGGTCAGTCGGCTCAACGGTGGCCGATGCCACGCGCGACACCCGGATCACCACCGCGATCAAGGCGAAACTGGTGGCGGACAGCGAATTGTCGGCCTGGAACATTTCCGTGGCGACGAGCGACGGGTTGNNNNGACGCACGACCAGATCGGGCGGGCGATGTTGATCGCCCTGGACACCGGCGGCGTCCACGAGGTCGTGTCCAACCTGCGCGTCAAGCAGCCGCAGTAACGCGGCCGCGCGGTGCCGCACCTTGCGCCCCCCCGTGCCCGAACGGACCGGTTGTGACCGGTCAGCGATCGATGTGCTACACTGACGACCCTGATGAACCGTAAACAGATCGCGGCGGTGTTTGAAGAGATGGCGGTGTTCCTCGAACTGACCGGCGCCAACCCGTTCCGCGTCCGCGCCTACGCCAACGCCGCCCGCACCATCGAGACGCTGGAAGAAGACCTGGCCACCCTGGTGCGGGAACAACGTTTGACCGCGATCAAGGGGATCGGCAAGGACCTGGCCGCCAGGATCACCGAGCTGGTCGAGACCGGCCAGCTCAAGGCATACGAAGAACTGCGCGCCACCGTGCCGCCCGGGTTACTCGAGATGATCCGCATCCCGAACTTCGGACCGAAACGCGCGAAACAGGTCCACGACCAGCTCGGGATCGACTCGATCGACGCGTTGGAGAAAGCGTGCCGCGCGGGCCGGGTGGCGGCCCTGGGCGGATTTGGCGAAAAATCCCAGCAAAAGATCCTGGCCGGCATCGAACAACTGCGCCGCTTCAGCGGGCGGCATCATTATCACACGGCCTACGCGGTGGCGGCGCCGATCCTGGAAGCGCTGCGCGAGTTGTCGACGGTGACCCGCTGCAGCATTGCCGGCAGCCTGCGTCGCTGCCGCGAAACGATCGGGGACCTGGATTTCCTGGTGAGCGCGAAGCCGGCCGATGCCGACGAGATCATGGAGATCTTCGTGCAGTTGCCCGGCGTGGAAAGCGTCAGCGCCCGCGGCGAGACCAAGTCCAGCGTGATCCTCGCCGGCGGGATCCAGGCCGATCTGCGGGTGGTGACCGATGACCAGTACGCGTTTGCGTTGAGTTATTTCACCGGCAGCAAGGAACACAACATCGCGCTGCGGGCGCGCGCCTTGAAACAAAAACAGCTCTCGCTCAACGAGTACGGGTTCTCGCCGGCCGGCGAGAAGGACCGCGCAGCCAGGGACCACGGCAGCGCCGTGCGATGTCGCACCGAGGAAGAGATCTACCGCGCGCTGGACCTTGATTACGTGCCGCCGGAGTTGCGGGAAGACATGGGCGAGCTGGACGCGGCGGAGAACGGCGCACTACCGCGCTTGATCGAGCTGACGAACCTGCGCGGCACGTTTCACAACCACAGTACCTGGAGCGACGGCGCCGAGACGATCGAGGCGATGGCCGAGGCGGCGCGTGATCTGGGCCTGGACTATCTGGGGATCGCCGATCACAGCAAATCCGAGCGGCAGGCGAACGGCCTGGACGAGAAACGCGTTCGCCAACAGGGCCGCGAGATCGAGAAACTGAACCGGAAATTTGCCAGGGACGGGTTCCGCATCTTTTTCGGTACCGAGTGCGATATCCTGTCGGACGGTTCGCTGGATTTCGATGACGAGACGCTGCAGATCTTCGATTACGTGGTGGCATCCGTCCACGGCGGGTTCGGGATGGATCGCGAAACGATGACGGCGCGGATTTGCCGGGCGCTGGCGCACCCGGCGGTGACGATGCTCGGCCACGCCACGGGCCGGCTCCTGCTGCGGCGGGAGTCGTACGAGGTGGACCTGGCAGCGGTGATCGAGACCGCGGCAACCCATGGCAAGATCATCGAGATCAACGCGCACCCGTACCGCCTGGACATGGACTGGCGCTGGTGGAAACGGGCGCGGGACGCCGGCGTGAAATGCAGCATCAACCCGGACGCACACTCGATCGACGACCTGCAATCGCTCGCGATCGGGGTCGGGATCGCGCGGAAAGGCTGGCTGCGGAAACAGGACGTGATCAACTGCCTGACGGTGAAACAGGTGGCGAAGTTGCTGGCTACAATTCGAGGTCGTGCCAGTTCTTCGTGAGGAACAGGTTGCCTTCCAACGCCCCGACGAGAATGCTGTAATCGGCCAACGGATCGGCGCCCACCTCCAGCACCTGCATCGAGACGCCGACAAAACACACGGCCGAGCGGCGGGACACCCGGCCGATGGTCAATAACGGTTTTTCCTGGGACACCACCACCTCGGTCGCGGCATGGAACCGGGCCTCGGCGAGCAGTTTCTCGGTGCCGAGCCGGGCTTCCTCGCGGCCGTCCTCGTCGCGGATGATGCGGATGACGCGGATGGTGTGATCCCGCCAACGCCGGTTGGCCTGGAGCAGGTGGGCCAGGGTCAGCATCAACGACCCGTTCTCTTTCGCCCGCCACCAGATATCGATGTACGGCTCCAGCTGGTCGACCGGCCGGGTTGCTTCGCGAAACACGATCAGGTTCCGTTTCAATTCCAGCACGCGGCGGACGGTGCGGGTGAACAGATGTTGTTTCACGGCATCATCGCTCCAGCCCATCAACACCGTGTTCGGCTGCAACGCGCCCAGGCCGGCCACCTGCAACAGCGTGGTCACCCCGCGCTCAAAGTCATCGGTCATCACGGTCTTGGCGACCGCCGAGAGCCGGTTTTCGCGGATGAACTCTTCCATCGATTTCTGGAGCGCGGCCTGGCGCGGGACGAGTTTTTCCCAGTCACCGGTCACCACCTGGGCGAGGAACAACAACCCGCGCCGCGCCTCGATCCAGTTGGCGAACTGGATCATGGCCTGGCGGGTTTTCGGGTTGCCGACCAGGACGAGGAACACCGGCCGCCAGTTGTGCACGTGCTGGCGCGAGGCGCTGAACCGGAGCAGGCCCTGCCGCGTGCAGGCGAACCAGAACCCGCTGCGCGTGTCGCCCCAAGCGGTCTGGAACCGGCGCTGGGTCAGCAACAGGTACAACATCAGGATCATCACCGAGGCGACAATGAACGCGAGCGGGTTGAGCACGAACATGACAAACGCGCACCCGCCCGCCCCGATCATCGACGGCAACCAGTGGACGCGGAACGTGGGCCGGTAACTGGGATTGGCCACCCAGCGTTCCAGGCCGGCGGCGAGGTTGACCATGCCGTAGGTGGTCAGGAAAAACATCGTGATCACCGGCGCGATCAGGTCGAGGTTGGCTTTCAGGATACAGAACTGGGCGAGGAACACCGACAGCACCAGTCCGATCCGCGGTTCCTGTTGCTGGCCAAACGCGCGCCCGATGAACCGCGGCGTGACACCGTCCCGCGACAATGCCTGCAAGGTCCGCGGCGCGGCGACCAGGCTGGCCAGGGCGGAGGACAACGTGGCCGCCCATAACCCGGCAAAGATCAGCGGCGGGAACACCGAGATATCCTGCATCACCAGCTTGTTCTCGACCAGGTCCCCGCGCTCGGCGTTCATCGCAAACCAGGTCATCTGCGCCACGTACACCAGGAATGTCACCCCCACCGCCCACAAGGTTCCCCGCGGGATGCTCCGCGACGGTTCTTTCAGGTCGCCGGACATGCTCACGCCGGCCATGATGCCGGTCACGGCCGGGAAATAGATGGCGAACACCGACCAGAAATCCTGGCCCGGCTCGTACGCCGGTTCGAGGTTCGGTTTCCAGTCCGGCAACGGGTCGAACCCGAGAAAGAACGACAACAACGACAGGCCGAGCAACCCGAGAATGAAATACTGGGCCTTGATGGCCACATCGGCGCCGAGCCAGGCAATGACGAACAAGACCGACAACACCGCGGTCGAGACCAGGTTCCCGTCGATCGACGGGAACAGGAACTGGAGTGATTCGGTGAACCCGATGATGTAGAACGCGACGGACAACGCCTGGGCAAGGTACAACGGCACGCCGATGCTCCCGCCGATCTCCAGGCCGAGACTGCGGGAGATGAGGAAATAGGCGCCGCCGCCGCCCACCTTGGTATTGGTGGCGATGGCGGACAACGACAGGGAGGTCAGCAGCGTGATACCGGCGGCGATACAGAGCAGGACCAGCGCCTGGACCAGGCCGGCGTTGCCCACCACCCAGCCGGTGCGGAGGAACATGATCACGCCGAGGATCGTGAGCACGTTCGGGACGAACACACCGCCAAACGTCCCGAACTTCTTCGGCTCCGCGGTCGTGGTTACCTCGGTTTCAGGCATCGGCAAGGAATCGTGGGAACTGGGTTGCGGGAGCGGACGATGAACCTAACAAGCACCGCCGGTCATGCGGGCGGTGTTTTCAAATAATCCACCAACATGCCCAGTTGCCGGTCAGCGGCATGGGTGCGGGTCGCGTACGGCGACTTGAAATAATAACTGAGCCAGGCCTGGGCGCCGGTCTCCCCGCGGCGCGCGGCCAGGTCGATGAACCGGACCAGGTCGAGACACATCGGGGCGGCGAGGACCGAGTCGCGGTACAGCTGGTTGACCTTGATCTGCATCGGCAATCCCAGGAAACCCTCGAAATCGATGTTGTCCCAGCTCTCCTTGTTGTCGCCCCGCGGCGGGTAGTAATTGATCTGGACCTTGTGAAACGGTTCGTAACCGAGCATCTCCCCGAGCAACTTCGACTTGTCGCGGATCTTGGCCTTGCCGGTGGTCGGGTGCCCGACGATCTTGCCGTCCTCGTTCCCGAGCAGGTTGGTCGAGTACCAACCGTTGATCCGCAAGCCGCGCGCCTGCAACGCCGGTGCCAGCACCGATTTAAACCAGGTCTGGCCGGTCTTGCCGTCGCGGCCGGCATACGGGATGGCGGTCAGCCTCGATTCGTTGCACTGGTTCGGCGTGAAATTTACAAACCCGCACCCCGCCCGGTTGGCGGCGGCGGCGTACAGCTTCGAGGCGGCGTGGGCCGCGGTTGGCGTCAGGTTCAACACCACCACCCGCTCCAGCCGATGGCGGCGGCGGAATCGCTCCAGGTCGCGGACCGCCGCGGCCTGGGACCGCGCCGCCGGCAGCGGTTTCAGCCCCGCCAGGACCCGGGCGACCGCTGCTAACCGTTGCCCGTCGATCACCGCGTGACGCCGCGCCGCCTGGAGAACCGTTTCACCAAGCGGATCCCAGCCGCCGAACACCAGGTCTCCGAACCGCGCCACGCGTGGCGAACAGACATACGCCTCGGACAACAACCCGAGCGGCTCGGCCAACCGGCGCCGGATCAGCGCCACGCCGGCAATCAGCGTGGAGGCGACGGCGCCGTTGAGGCCGGCGATGAACACGCCCAACTGTTGCGTTCTCATGATCGCCGCAGGCTACCACCCGCCACGCCGGATTGAAACCGGGAAATCAGCCAAGTCCGCGAACCCGGAAAACCGGCGGGCGCCAGGCCGGGATCCCATGCTAGACTCGGAGCGTGTCGTCTCCGCATCACCCGCCACCAAGCTGTCCGCTTTGCCGGAACCGGGCCACCGAGGATCTTTATACCGGTCCGGACGGGCGCCGGTTTCGACAGTGCCCGGCCTGTCGTCTGGTTTTCGTCCCGCCGGAACATCATCTGCCGGCCGCGGCGGAGCAAGCGCGCTACGCCACCCACCAGAACTCGCCGGCTGACCCGGCGTACCGCGCGTTCCTCGACCGGCTGGCGGCGCCGCTGGTCGAGAAGCTGTCGCCGGGATGGCACGGGTTGGATTACGGGGCCGGCCCGGGGCCGACGTTGTCGGTGATGCTGGCCGAGCGCGGGTTTCGGATGGCGATCTACGATCCGTTCTTTGCCCCGGAGCGGTCCGTGATCGCGGCGGGCCAGCAGTATGATTTCATCACCTGCACCGAGACCGCCGAGCATTTCGCCCGGCCCGCGGAAGAGTTCGAACAGCTCGAGCGGTTGCTGCGGCCGGGCGGGTGGTTGGCGATCATGACCGGCGTGATCCCCGCCGACCGGGCGTTTGCCGACTGGTGGTATATCAAGGACCCGACCCATATCGCGTTCTACGCGGAACAGACCCTGGCCTGGATCGCGGCGCGGTTCGGCTGGGCGATGGAACGGCCGGCGCCGACGGTGGTGATGTACCGCAAACCGGAAATGGCGAAAGCCCCGGGGGCTGTCCCGGGGCTTTCGCGCTGCACCTGACGGGCGGTTCTAGGAACAACCCATCGAGTTACCGCAGTTGAGGCATTTGTAGCAGGCACCGTTGCGCACGGTGATCGCCCCGCAAATGTCACAAGCCGGGGCGTCCTGCATGAAATGCTCCATCGTGCGGCTCAGTTTCTGAACGGCCGTCAACCCCTCCCCGCTGAGCTCGGGCTGCGGTCGTGACGGTGCGTCGCTCGTTTGTTCGAGCTCGCGCACCGGGCGGTTCACCGCCTTTTTTTCCTGCTCCGCCACCTCCTTGAGCGGCAGTTCGGACTGGCCCGCGTTGGGGGAGTTGGCCTCGCGGTAGCCGGGAATGAACTGGCATCCCAGCCAGCGGAACAGGTAATCGCTGATCGACTTGGCGACCGGCACGTCCGGGTTCTTGGTGAACCCGCTCGGCTCGAATCGCTGATGAGCAAACTTGTTGACCAGGGTTTCCAGCGGCACACCGTACTGGAACGCGAGGCTGACCAGGGTCCCGATGGTATCCATCAAGCCCCCGATGGTGGAGCCTTCCTTGGCCATGGTGATGAACAACTCGCCGGGGGTGCCGTCCTCGTACAGGCCGACGGTGATGTAGCCTTCGTGGCCGGCGATGTCGAACTTGTGGGTGACCGCCTCGCGCGTATCCGGCAAGCGATGGCGCGTCGGGATATCCACCTGGTTGCGTAGCTGGGTCAGCTCGGCTTCCAGTTCCAGGATCCGATCCTTGAACTGTTTCACCTCGAGCGCCTGGGTCCGGTCCTGGTCGCTGCTGCTGGTCTTGGCGGTGTTCAGCGGCTGGGACCGTTTCGACCCGTCGCGGTAGATCGCAACCGCCTTGAGCCCGAGTTTCCAGCCTTCCACGTACGTTTCCATGATGTCCTGGACGGTGGATTCCTGGGGCATGTTGACGGTCTTGGAGATGGCGCCGCTGAGGAACGGCTGGGCGGCGGCCATCATTTTCAGATGGGCCAGGTAATGGATACTGCGCTGGCCCTTGGCCGGCTTGAACGCGCAGTCGAACACCGCCAGGTGCTCGTCGCTGATGTGCGGGGCGCCCTCGATCGTGTCATGCTCGTCGATGAACGCCACGATCTCCCGGATCTGGTCCTCGTCGTACCCCAGCCCGCGCAACGCCATCGGGACGGTGCGGTTGACGATCTTGAGCATGCCGCCGCCGACCAGCTGCTTGTACTTGACCAGCGCGATGTCCGGCTCGACGCCGGTCGTGTCGCAGTCCATCATGAACGCGATCGTGCCGGTCGGCGCCAGCACGGTCACCTGCGAGTTGCGGTAGCCGTAACGGCGACCGAGCTCGACCGCTTCGTCGCCGCAACGCTGGGCGGCATCCTGCAGGTAGTCCGGGCAGCTTTTGTGAATGTGCTTGACCGCGTCGCGATGCTGTTCGAGCACCTGCAACATCGATTCGCGGTTCTCGACGTAGCCCTCGAACGGCCCGAGTTGCTCCGCGATCCGGGCCGATTGGCTGTAGGCTTCCAGGTGCATGATCGCGGTGATCGCACCGGCCAAGCCGCGGCCCTCGTCGCTGTTGTACGGCAACCCCATCGACATCAACAGCGAGCCGAGGTTGGCATACCCGAGGCCGAGCGGCCGGAACCGATGACTGTTCAGCGCGATCGACTCGGTCGGGTAACTGGCGTTGTCGACAATGATTTCCTGGGCGGTGATGAAGATCGCCACCGCCGACTTGAAGCGGTCGAAATCGAACGTCCCGTCCGCCTGGCGGAATTTCATCAGGTTCAACGACGCCAGGTTGCAGGCGGTGTCGTCGAGGAACATGTACTCGCTGCACGGGTT
>JABAOE010019283.1_pt1 | contig 13379 bp, 10 predicted proteins | sample 7062141 | NCBI WGS metagenome assembly JABAOE01 (sample SAMN14538627, study PRJNA623070) | marine sediment metagenome | biome: marine biome [ENVO:00000428]; feature: marine pelagic biome [ENVO:01000023]; material: deep marine sediment [ENVO:00002113] | place: India: Gulf of Khambhat ... | reverse complement strand
TGACCGGGATCCGCACCGAGAAATCAGGCGTGGCCGTTCATTGCCAGGACGGCAGCGTCTATCGCGCCGGCCGGGTCGTGTGCTCGCTGCCCATCCCCACCATGCGCTGGGTGAAGTTTGATCCTCTGCTGCCGGCTGCGAAAGCGAAGGCCATCCGCACCGTGCAGGTGCAGAAGATCACCAAGGTGGTCATGGTGCCGAAACGTCCCTTCTGGGAGGATGATGGGCTAAACCCTGCCATGTGGACAGATTCCGAGGCGGGCGAGATCCGCGCGCTGCGGGAGGGGACCGATTCCAACGAAGTCACCTGCCTGATGCCGTGGGCCAGAGGCCATCTGGCGGACCGTCTCGACACCCTGGGCGAACAAGCCGCTATGGAGCGGGTGCGCGCGGCCTATGAACAGCTGCGGCCGGCCGCCAAGGGTCAACTCGAATTGGCTGGGATCAAGTCCTGGCAGACTGACCCCTTTGCGGGCGGCGACTGGGCCATCTGGGCGCCCGGGCAGGTGACGGAGCTGCTGCCGGCGCTGATCGCGCCCGCCGATCGGCTGCATTTCTGCGGCGAGCACACGGCCACCACCAACCGCGGCATGGAGGGTGCCATGGAGTCGGGCGAGCGGGCCGCCTTTGAGGTCGCCGAGCTGCTCTGAGGCGCGGGGCCGGCTAGACAGCCGGCGGGTTGGCCGCAGCCTCGCCGAAAAAGCTCAGCACGAGCTCAGCGGTGGCCGCCGGCGCTTCCTCGTGGGGGAATGCACCGGAGTTTGCGACCATAGCCTTGCGCCCATCGGACAGCAGCGCCAGAGACGGGTCCACGAACGCCCCGTAGTTGCCCCGTTCCCCCCAGACCAGCAGCATCGGCGCACTGACCCGCGGCAGCGCCTCGAGGTAGTCAAAGCGACCCACGCCCCGTGATGCCGGCGCAATCCATCGGCCTGCTTCGGCGCGACTGTCGTTCTGCTCCTGCGCAATCGCCCGGTCTTGCAGCCCAAAGGCACGCTGGACGTATTCGAAGGGTCGGGGCAGAGGGTTCTCCTGGCGGTCGAAATGGCCATCGGCGATGCCTCGGTCAGCCATCTCACGCATCTGCGCCCGGTTGGTGGCGCCGCCCAGGGCCGAGCCGACGGTGACCAGGGCGGCCACCTGCTCCGGCCACAGCGCCGCGCAGACCACGGCGACGCAGCCGCCCAGAGAACTGCCGACAAAGCGATAAGGCGGCGCGGCGCCCAGTTCATCGAGCGCTGCCATGAGCTGGGCGGCGACGGCCTCCTGGGTGGCCACGTAGGGCGGCGGCCCGTGCATGGTCGACTGGCCGTGCCCGACGAGGTCAAAGGCCAGCACCCGGTAACGCTGGGCCAAGGCCGGCATGATGCGGCGCCACTCCTGAGCCCGGCCCCCCAGTTTGTGCAACAGCACCACCGTGTCGCCCTCACCGGCGGCCTGGTAATGGAGTTGGCCGCCGAGAACGTCCACCAAACCCTCCGTGGCGCCTGGGGCTGCGTCGTCCGCAGCCAGGGTGCGGCCCGCCATGAGAGCGGTCAGGCCCATACCAAACGTATTCAGTAGCTCGCGACGATCGNNTGGCCTCACTGCGACCCGGGTTTGCATCAGATCAGGATAGGCGATTTGTCGGCAACGGCAAAGGGCGGCCAGGACCACGGAGACCGACACATGATCAAGATTTTTGCTGGCAAGATCCGCATTACCGAGCCCGACGGGCTGGTAAGCCCTTACGAGCGCTTTATCGTCACGGTGAACCCGGACGGTTCCAGAACTCTGCGCACGGTGACGCGCTCGCCCAAGGGCGATTTGTTGCGCGACGTCAATCAGCTGCTGGGCGCGGATTGGCGGGACATCGAGGCCGCCGGGCGGGTCTTTTTCAAGGGCCAGGCGCTGGGAACGGTGCAGCGGCGGATCGTGGGGGATAGGCTTCATTCTCGCGTGTTGACCCGGGATGGGGGGTTGGACGAGGCGACTTTTGATGCGCCGCCCGAGTTGATTCTCGGCTTCCATGCCCTGCTCACCGATGCCTGGAAAATGAGTCGCCTGGACACCTCCCATCACGATTATCAGCCGCTGTTGATTCATACGGTGTCGCGAACCTGGAACGGCTCCACCCTGGGGCACGGCGAGAGGATTCAGAGTAAGGCCCGCTACGACACGACCGAGCAGCTGGATCTGCCGGCGGGTCGCTTCCAGTGCGACAAGTTCATCTGGCAAACCAGCTTCGAAAAGGAGTTGCATGTGTGGCGGACCGGCGAGGCCAATCTGCTGGCGCGGATGGTGGTTGTCGCCGGTGATAAGGCCGGCTCCGTTTACGAGCTCAGCGAATACGAAGAGGAATTCGCGGGCTGAGGCGCGCGGCGAGCCAGAGAGGGCTCAGGGGGCCGCCTGGCCGGGGGCCGTGGCCCAACTCAGGCGACGCACGAATGAAAGGCTCACGAGCATGGCGCCGGCCGGAATCAGGGTAAAGCAGACCAGGATACCCAGCAGAGCGTTGTCCGATTGCGTCGCCGCCACGCCGCCGACGGCCTGCTGATAGCCGAACAGGCCCAGAACGAAACCAATGGCTGCCACGGACGCTGCGTGGGCGACTTTCTCCACCAGCGTAAACATGGAGGCGAAGGTGCCTTCCTGGTTGATCCCAGTCTTTTGAGCCGCGGCCGCAATGGCATCCGGGAGCAGGGCGTTGCTCATCAGCATGACTGCCCCCGCAGCGAGTCCGTTGGTCAGGGCAAGGGCCAGGATCAGCGCCCGCGGGGTGTCCGGGTCGAAGCTGAGCCAGACCAGACTCGCCGCCGCGTAGATCAACGCGCCCAGCGTATAGGTTGTTCGTTTACCCAGCCGGGCGCTGATGCGATACCACAGGTACTGGGACACCAGCATGCCGCCGGTATGACAGAACAATAGCAATGCCAGCAGAGAGTCGGGCGATGCCAGGTTGTAGCGGGTGAAAAACGCCTTGGTGGCCGTATGGGCCGTCACGCCGAACAGCATCGTGACTTTCAGATACAAAAGCCCGCGGAATCGCCGCCCACCCAGCACGATGCGCAGACGCTCGCTGAGCGCCACGTGCCGCGCCGGTCGGTGGGTGAAGGGCGCGTGGCGGGTGGCGCGAACGCAGGTGAGCCCGCCGAACAGGGCGACAAGGGCAAGCACCAGGGCCATCTGACCGTGGGCGGCGCGGGTTTCACCGAACTCGCTGAGCAGGAAGGGTCCGCCGGTGCCCACAATCATCTGTGCCAGCGCACCCCCGTAGACTCGGAAGGTAATCAGAAAGGATCGCTCATCGGGATAGGGCGTCATCTCCGCGGGCATGGCCAGATAGGGCACGTTGAAGACCGTATAGGCCGTTGAAAAGAAAATCAGGCCGAACGCCATGTAAGCCACCATGGCGGAGCCGGTGAGATTGGGCGGATTGAACAAGAGCACCAGGCTCAAAGACGCCATGAATGTGCCCACGAACAGGAAGGGCCGGCGGCGGCCCCGTTCCGAGCGGACCGTATCGCTGAAGATGCCCACGATGGGGTCAGACGCGGCGTCGTAGATCTTGGACAGCGCAAATAACAGACCGGCAGTCACGGCGGCCACGCCGAGATAATCCGTCATGAACCGCAACAGCAGCGTGTTGGTCGTGAACAGGAGAGTCGAGCTCACCAGGGTGCCTGCGCCCCAGCCGACGCACAGGCCCAGGGACAGGACCCGTGGCTGCGTCGATGGGGCGGTTGCCGGCCTCACTGGGCGGCTAGGCCATCAAGCTTGCCCGGGTTCAGGCGATTGTCCGGATCCAGGGCCCCTTTGAGACGCCGAAGCAGGGCCAGGGTTTCGGGCATCAGCACATCCTGGAAACGATAAAACTCGCCGATCTGGACGTGGATAGAGCCCAGGTCATGAAAAAAGTCGCGCAACTCGTGGCGCAGGCGAACCACGGCGGCCCGTGTCTCCGGATTCGGCGAGAATTTCGCAAAGCGGGCCGCCTCAGCAGGGGGCAGATTCTGCAGATGCAGCGGGCTGAGCTCATCCTNNGGGCTCGCAGAGGAAATAGTAGGGGCTGAAGTTGGTGATGTAGGAATGGGCAATGCCCAGCCGATCCATCTCCCTTTGCCGTTCACTGAAGAAGCCCTGCACGGCCGTGGCAATCTCCACCGCGCGCTCAATAGGCCACAGCGCGCTGCTGGCCACCCAGCGTTCGCCATCGGGGCCGAGAAACTTGCGAATGGAGAAACCCACCGCCTCCCGGGCCCGCGGCAGGATTCCCGGAATTTCCCGGCCCCGCTTGAGGCAGATGCGGCGGGCGATGTTCAGGCCGGCCGCGGCAGCTGCCCCGTTGACGCCTTCGGCCTTGATGTGGAAGGACCACTGCACGCCGTCCAGGAAGCTGCGCCCCTGGCGCATCATTTCGGCGGCTTCCTTGAAGCCTGCCAGTCTGCTGTGCTCATGGCCTGCAACCTGCAAGACCGTCTTGATGGCATCGCCCAGCCCGACCCGGGCGATATTGCGCGTCTCGTAGGGATCCAGCCCCGTGCGCCGGGTAATGAAATCGCACGGCGCCAGATCAATCATGGTGGCCGCCAGGTCCTCATAAGTCTCGAACGCAAACGACCCATAGTCGGCACCCGCGGCCTTCGGTTTGAGATGCAGCGCCGCCCCGGTCTTGACCCCCAGGGTGCCGTTGTCGCCCAGGAAAAGTCCGGTGAGGTCCGGTCCGTAGTTGCGCAGGAAGGGCCTGCCGTTGTCCTGGCTGCTCCAAGAGCCCGTCCGGGCCAAGCCGCCGTCGGCCAGCGCCACCTCCAGTCCCAGAACGCCCTGCATCCCGCCGGGCACGTTCTGGGACAGGGCACCGCCGACGGTGGAGTGGCTGCCCGATAAGGGTGCCGGAAAGTCGACCACCATGTCGTGGTCGGCCACCGCCCTGGCCACCTGCCGCCAGGTGCAGCCACAGTCCGCCACCACATAGCGGCTGACGGGATTCACTTCGCGGACCTGATTCAAGCCGGACAGATCCAGCAGCAGGCTGCCCGGCTGGGTCGGGCCAAAAGCATTGGTGTACGACATGCCGCCGCCGCGGACGTAGACCGGTCGCTGAAAGTGGCCTGCCGTCTGCAGGAGCGCGGCTACCTGCTGGCTGGAGCGGGGTTGCGCGATACAGGCGGGCGCCTTGGTACCTTCCCAGAAAAACAGATCTGTGCCCATGTGGGCGTTGTCCGACTGGCTCCCCCGAGCTTGCCCATCACCGACGATATCAGCGACGGCCGCTAGAAACGCGGCGTCATCCACCGCTCCTGTAGAGCCCGACGCGGACATGTCAGACCTGAAAAACTGCAGCAAGCGCATGCATTGCAGCATGGTATCAGGTGCGCAGGCGGCCGGCGTCAAGGGGCGGTGGGTGCTTGGTCGTCAAGCTTGGATTCCCGGATAATGTCCGGCGTCGCCAGTGGAGAGGGAGACCTGGAAAGACCGAGCACTGCCAGCCGACGGGCCTTGCTGCGCTCCGCGGCTGGGTTGGTCACTCTGCTGATCTATCCGAGAATAGAGATTAGTAAAGATAATTAAAATAGATAGTTATTAAATAAACCTAAAGAGGTAGTTAAGTGCAGGCAAGCGAGCGTGCCGGCGCTGAGCGGTACTCGCTGCTGGCCATCACCGGGCGTTTTCAGCCCTTTCATTGCGATCACCTGCACCTGGTGCGACACGGTCTGGGTCGTGCAAAGCGCGTGGTGATCGGCATCACCAATCCGGACTCACGGTCCTTAGCGCCGCTACCGGAGAGTCCCCACCGGCACCTGGAAGGCGCTAACCCGTTCTCCTATCTCGAGCGGCTATGGATGATTCAGGCGGCTCTGGATGTCGCCGGTGTGAGGCGGGAACGCTATGACGTGGTGCCTTTCCCCCTGGATCTGCCGGCGGTGTGGGCGGCCTATGTGCCGTTCAGCGCCACCCAGCTGGTGCGGGTGTACTCCGACTGGGAAAGGGAAAAGACGCGGCGTCTCAGGGCGGGTGGCTACGCCGTCTGGGTGTTAGAGGGGGATCCTGCAAGCCGGATCTCCGGCAGCGATATCCGCGCGGCGATGGCGTCGGGCGGGTCCTGGCGCCAGTGGGTGCCGCCTGGCGCCCGGGACTATGTGCGGGCGCGGAGCGTAACGTGACCACCGCGGACGATCGGCTGCCCATGCTGCTGGTGGTGCTCGACGGCCTCGGCGATCGGCCCAGCGACGTGCTCGGGGGTCGGACGCCGGCGGAAGCCGCCGCGACCCCGGTGCTGGATGCCCTGGCTGCTCGCGGTCAGAGCGGCCTGCACGTGCCTTTCGGTCCGGGTCGCGCCACCTCCAGCGAGCTCGCCCACTGGTCCCTGTTCGGTTTCCAGCAGATTGCGTTTCCCGGCCGAGCCGCCTTGGAGGGTCTGGGCCAGGGCCTCAAGCTGCCGGAGGCAACGCCCATGTTCCACCTGGCCCTGCGTGCCGGCGCCGTGCGGGACGGTGCCTTGTATCTCGGCCGCCGCGCCCATCCCCGTGACGATGTAGAGGCCGCGGCAGCGCTGTTTGGCGCCCTGGGAGGGCGCCGGATAGACGGTGTCGAGTTTGAGTTGAAGCCGCTGCGCACCGGGGAGTGCGTCCTGGTTGCGCACGGTGCAGCCAGTCACGCCGTGAGCGATACGGACGCGCTCTTCAGTCACCTGCATCCCTGGCTGCGGCCCCGGGCGCAGGCAGACGCCGCCGATTACGGCGCGGCGGCGGACTTTGCCGTCACCCTCGAGCGCTGGCTGCTGGAGAGTCGGCGGATTCTGGATGAACATTCCGTGAACCATCAGCGTCGAGGGGCGGGGGTGCCTGGGCTGGATATTCCGGTGACCAAGTGGGCCAGCTGGCTGGATCCCGCGATGCCCGATTTCCAGGCCCAGATCGGGCTGGGCGGTGCCGCGGTCACCGACTCTGCGCTGTATCGCGGGCTGGCGCGGGTACTGGGGATGGCCCACCGCGATCTGGTTTACGACGGTGGGGATGCCGCGGGGGATATGACCGCACGGCTCCGTTGCGCCGAGCAGCTGCTGGCGGACGCCGATTTCGTCCACGTGCACATTAAGGCCACGGACGAGGCCGGCCATGCCAAGCGTCCGGAACTCAAGCGCGACGTGATTGCGGCGACAGATAGCGGCCTGGCGGGGCTTCTGGAGCTTGCCAATCGCGCCATCATTGCCGTGACCGGCGACCACGCGACCCCCTCGGTCGGCAGCCTGCTGCACAGCGGCGATCCGACGCCGTTGCTGGTGGCCGGACCGGGGATCCATCCTGATTCGATACGGCATTTCGGCGAACGCCATGCTCTGGGAGGTGCCCTGGGGCGTCTGGCAGCGGCTGATATCCTGCCGTTGTTGACCGGGTTTGCGAACCGACCCTTTTTTCTCGGCCACCGGCCGGGCCCGCGCCAGACACTGGCGCTGCCCAACGCGCCCGAGCCCATGCCGATCAACGCATCACACGGAGAGCCAGATGAGTGACAAAGTAACGGACGAGCAGCCGCTGGCGGCGGAGCTGCGGCCGCCGGAGCATTTGACAGATATTCTCCAGCGGGTCGAGCGTCTCTATGAGTCCGACGTGGCGCCCCGGGAAGAGGCGCTTCAAGCGCGCCTCAGCGAGGAGCGCCAGTTTCTGGATGAGTCGGGCAAGCTGCATCCAGAGATCATCGCCGCGCGTCGGGAAATCATGCGCGCGGCGGGTGCCGCGGGCGTCTACAGCGCCCATCTGCCCGAGCATCTGGGCGGCGGCGGCCTGGGCCGCACCGACATGATCTACGTGGAGGAAAAGGTCTACGGCTACGGCTGCAAGCTCAATCCAGCGCTCTTGTCCTGGTCCGAGGGCGCAACGCCGCGCTTGCTCTACTGTCACGACCACCAGCGGGAGCAGTTCGTGGACCCGCTGGTGCGTGGTGAGAAGACCAGCCTGCACGGCGTGACCGAGGCCGGCGCGGGCTCGAACCTGTTTGACATGCAGACCCGCGCGGTGCGACGGGGCAGCGACTGGGTGCTCAGCGGCGCCAAGGCCTATATCACCAATGCCTTCGATGCGGATGTGGCCCAGGTTCTTGCCATCACCGAGCCGGGCGGCGGCCGGCGATCCTTCACCTATTTCATGTTCGACACCCGGGAATACCTGCACAAGGGCTATCGCACCGGGCGGGTCTATCAGACCATGTTTGGCGATGGGTACACGGGCGAGATCTTCTTCGACGATATGGTCCTGCCCGAGTCAGCCATCATTGGCGAGCCCGGCCAGGGCTTCGACATCGCAGTGATGTCCTTCAACTACACGCGTATGCGCCGTGCGGGCATGTGTTCGGGTTGGTCCAAGTATCTGATCGAGCGCTGCCTGGAGCGAGTCAAATCGCGCCAGGTGGGTAACAAGCCCCTGGGCGCCAACCAGGGTATTCAGTGGATGATCGCCGACATGTACCTGGATTGGCTGCAGGCCCGCTCCTTGTCGCTGGAAGTGGCTCGTCACATTGATACCCCGGGCCCCTGGTATGCCCTGCCGCGACCCAAGGACGAGATCCGCAAGATCTGTGCGCTGAAGGTCAGCAACGACGAGTCGTTTTATCGCGTGGCCGATCGGGCTCTGCAGATTCACGGCGGTCTGGGCGTGATGCGCGATACGGATGTCAACAAGCTGTTCCAGATCGCGCGCAACCTGCGAATCCCGGGCGGGACGGACGAGGTGCAGCGCACGACCATCGCCGAGACCCTGGGCCTACGGTTCGACCGCTCCAAGTCGGAGCCCAGCAAGTCCCAGTGAAACCATCGGCCGACATGCAGGGGCAGGTCGGGTTTGCCGGACTGCGGATGCTGGCCACCTGTGGCGGCTGCGCCGCCAAGGCAGACCCGGGACTGGTCACGCTGTTGACCAGTCTGGTCGCGGCAGCAACGCCGAATAATCCGGCGGTGCTGGCAGGCCTCGCGCCCTGCGACGACGCAGCCGTTTATCAACTGGATGCGGAGCGGGCACTGGTGGCGACGGTGGATTTCTTTCCGCCGCTGGTGGATGACCCGGAGGACTACGGCGCCATCGCCGCGGCCAACGCGGTCAGTGACATTTACGCCATGGGCGGCGAAGTTGCCTTTGCGCTGGTGGTTTCCGGATTTCCCGGGGGCGTGCCCGAGCAGGTCATTGCGGCGGCGACGGCCGCTGCGGCAGAGGTGGTCAGCGGCTGTGGCGGTCAGGTGCTGGGCGGCCATTCCATTCACTGCGCGGAACCCGTTTTCGGCCTATGCGTCCTGGGTTTTGCGCATCCGGATCACCTGTGGCGCAAATCCGGCGCGCGGCCCGGAGATGTGTTGGTGTTGTCCAAGCCGGTGGGGACCGGCGTGCTGTTATCCCAGCACGCCCCGGAAGGCGTGGCCACAGCCGTAGCGAGCATGCGCCGTACCAACCGGGATGGGGCCGCTACCCTCGGCGCGGCGCTGCCGAATGCGGTCACGGACATCACGGGTTACGGATTGCTGGGCCATGCTTTTGAAGTGGCGCAAAGTTCCGGGGTGTCTTTNNTCGAAGAGCGCCACCTGCTTCTACCTGGCCTACGCCGGCGTGCGCGCCGCCAACGTGCCGCTGCTGCCGGGCGCCTTGGCCGCGGCAGCGGGCGGCACGCGCACCAGCGCTCACGACAGCAATTGCGCCGCCCTAGCGGACGCCCTCACCATCGCGCCCGCGGTTTCCCCAGCACACCGCGCGCTGCTTTGCGATCCACAAACCTCCGGCGGCTTGCTGGCCGCCGTGCACCCCGACCGCGCGCCGGCCCTGGTACAAAGGGGCTTCTCCGTCATCGGCAGCGCAGCTTCCGGACCGCCGCGGATCAGCGTGGTTTAGCCAGCTTTGGACAGATCATGGCTGCCGGCCCACGTCAGGGATGCAGCCCAACGGCGGCACCGAAATGCACGCTGAAGATCAGCACTGCAATGGCGAGCAAAAACAGCTTCAGCAATAAGGGACCGACGAAACGGACCCAGGCGCCATAGGGAATCCGGCCCAGGGCCAGCGTGCCCATCATCAACGCATTGGTGGGGATGATCATATTGGTGAAACCGTCGCCGAACTGATAGGCAATGACCGCCGTTTGTTGCGGAACATTCGTGAGCGTGGCCAGGGGCGACATGATCGGCATGGTCACGAAGGCCTGCCCGCTGCCCGAAGGAATGAACAGATTGCAGATGGTCTGCACGGCCAACATGCCCAATGCCGCCACCTCCGGCCCCGTGCCCTGCAACAGGCTGGCGATGCTGTGAATGATCGTGTCGATGACCTGACCATCATCCAGTACCACCTGAATTGTGCGAGCAAAGCCTACCAGCAGCGCGGCACCAGTCATGTCGGCGGCGCCGCGAATGAAGGTGACGCTGGTGTCTCTGGCCGACATGCCGGCCAGCAGCGCTGCGATGAGCCCGACCGCGATGAACACTGCGTTCAACTCGGCGATATACCAACCGAAGGTGCCGACGCCGACCACGAAACCCACAATACCCAGTACCAGGGTCAATAGAATCAGGATCCGGCGCGGGTTGAAGTGCAGGTCGTCGGGTGGCTGGAAGCCCGAACTGTAATCCACGTGGGCGACCAGACTGGCCGCCGGATCGCGCTGCACCTTGCGGGCATAGCGATACACGTGATGAAAAGCGATGCCGAGAAACAGCACCATCATGGCCAGTCGGAATGGCCATCCTGAGGTAATTGGCACGTTGGCGATATTCTGGGCAATCACTACGCCGAAAGGATTGGTACCCGCGCACGCCCAGCCAATGCCGTAGGGCACCCAGACCATGCCCATGGCCACGACGGCATCCATGCGCATCGCCAGGCTCATGGTCACCAGAATCGGGATCAGCGGCACGTATTCCTCGCCCATGCCGATGGTGAAGGAGCCCAGGCTGAACATCACCAGGCAACCGCCAATCAATAGCCCGGGGCTGTGGCTGAACTTGTCTACCGCGCCGTGCAGCGCGGCGTCGATGGCGCCCGTCTCGCGCAGAATTGCGATGACCCCGCCAACCAGGAAGATCAGAAAAATGATGTCCTGAGCGGCTTCCAGGCCCTTGGGAATGGCGAGAAGAAAATGCCAGGGCCACAACCGAACCTGATCGATTTCCGCGGTGCTGGCATAAGTTCCTGCCACCACCATATTCCGGGAAGGATTCTCCGGATACGGCTGCCGCTCGAAGGCGCCCTGGGGTACGACATAGGTCAGTAACTGAGCCACGATGATGATCGCAAAGATCAGCACCAGCGAATCCAGGGACCACGCGCGCTTTTCGGGCATAGGATCTGAGCCGGGCGACACCAGAAGTGTCCCGAATTCTAACGGCTCGCCGTGGCCCGCGCAGGCCTGCTGGGCGCAACGAGACCGGAGCCCGGGCCTGTTCAATCGAAGCAGGTATACTCGATCAAGAACGCTGCGCCAGTGCCGCCGCACATCCGGGCATGTCCAGCACCCGGCAGCGGCGGTGCCCGCAGATGATCTGGAGACCGATTGAGATGCCCAGACAGGTAACCCACGAACTTGGCCTTGACTGGACCCGCGAGGAGNNCGTTTCATGCGCACGGCCTACGAGCAGCGGGTGGAGCCTGCGTTTAACCGTGAGCACGGTCGCGGACCCCGGGAGGGCCGGGAAGTGCATCGCGCCATAAAGGGCGAAACCCTGTTCAAGTTCTATTCGCGCATGCGCAGCGATACGCAGCGCATGGTCTATCGCTCCGTGATTCCGGGCATTGAACGGCAAGTCACGGATCTCGCGGCCCACTGCCGCGCTCTCGGCAAGCGCGATGTGGGCGGCACGCTGACTCTGGATCCGGAGTTGGAGATACCCCGCAACATCACCGCGCTGGACGTGCACTGGATGCCCGGCTGTTACGACGCCGAATACTTCGAAGACGATGTGGCCGCCGGGGCGCTCTACGAGCAGGGCCTAAGCGTGTTTTTTCTGGGCTTCCTGGGAGACGACCACGACGATGTGGGCCGCAGCGCCGCGCACTACCTGCGCGCGCGCTATCCCGACTTTACGCCGCGCAGCATGCTGGAAATCGGTTGCACCGTAGGTGGTAGCACGTTGCCCTGGAAGGAGACTTTCGCGGATCTGGACATACACGCCACGGATCCCTGCGCGCCGGTACTGCGCTACGCCCACGGGCGTGCCCAGTCTTTCGGGGTACCGGTGCATTTTCATCAGATGCGGGGTGATGATCTCAAGTTTGCCGACAGCAGCTTCGATCTCATTTGGTCGTCCCAGGTTCTGCACGAGCTGCCGGCGAAAATGCTCAAGCAGTGCCTGGCGGAATGCTATCGGGTGTTGAAGCCGGGCGGACTGATGCTGCACGTGGAGCTGCCGCCCAACAGCAAGGCTGCCCCCTATGATCAGTTCTACGTGGACTGGGATGCCTATTACAACAACGAGCCCTGGTACAAGCAGCTGCGGGACATGGACCTCAAGGCGTTGGTGAGCGAGGCCGGCTTCTCACCCGATCGCTATGTCGAGCTGATCATCCCCAGTCTGCACAGCCAGAGTCGGGAGGTGATTTTCGGCGCGGAGCGGGATTGCGGCGCCGAGACTCCAAGGGAGCGGCGCCTGGGTCTGTCGGTCTCCGACCCAAGCCGCCGTCCGGGCGGCGTCACCTGGTTCAGCTTCGGCGCCTGGAAATAGCTTCAATCGTCGTCGCCGCGGGCCAAGCGTTGCCCGAGCCAGCGGCCAAAGCCCAGCGCCGGGGTCAGCGACATCCCACCGACCGTGAAGTCGCCGCTCAGGGCAGACATGCCAAGCACCTCACCCGCGGCATAGAGCCCCGGGATGGGTTCGCCGGCGGCGTTCAGCACGCGCAGTTGGGCATCGACGTTCAGGCCCGCCCAGCTGAGCCCCGAGCCCCCCTGCAGGCGAAATGCGTAGAACGGCGGCGTCTTCAAAGGATAGGCGGGCGAGCGCCGGCCAAGGCGGTCGGATCCCTTGACAACGGCTTCATTATATTCGGCCACGGTGTGCTCAAGACCGTCGGCTTCTATGCCCGCCCGGTCTGCCAGATCCTCAATCGTGGCCGCGGCAAAGCAGAGCTCACCCGCGTCGGCGGCCGCCACGATATCGTGGTTTTGCCAACCCTTGATCAGGCACTCGCCGGCGAACAGCGCCTCAGAATCAAACACGGCCCAGAAGGTCTCGTCGGCCAGGTCCATCACCGCGAACTCCCGCCGATCGTTGCTGGGTTCGTCTTCGTTGATGAAACGCCGGCCGCTGGCGTCCACATAGATCTCCCGTGGCGCCCGTTGATTCGCAGAACCCACCATGGCCCAGCCGTCCCGCCAGTCGCGGAGACGGCCTGGGCCGGGCTCGGCCTTGAACCCGCCCAGACCCGTCATGT
>JABAOE010001252.1_pt1 | contig 13398 bp, 12 predicted proteins | sample 7062141 | NCBI WGS metagenome assembly JABAOE01 (sample SAMN14538627, study PRJNA623070) | marine sediment metagenome | biome: marine biome [ENVO:00000428]; feature: marine pelagic biome [ENVO:01000023]; material: deep marine sediment [ENVO:00002113] | place: India: Gulf of Khambhat ... | reverse complement strand
ACCTCGAGCAGGGACTGCTTGATTGAGAGGGGTAGCGGCAAGAGCTCTGCGAGACGGTAGCCTACCCAAGACGCGTCGTCGAAATCTCTCGGCAGATTGTCGTAAGGCGCGCCAGCCTCCGCGAGCAGTCCCTTGAGCAGATCGGTAAGCCCGGAAAAATGCTCGGTTAGGCTCTCGCGCGGCTCCTTCACGAGCATCTCGATCGTGCCAACGTACAGGCCGTCGGCCTGTTGCTCATAGCTCGTTACACGAAATCGCTCGCGCCCTTCGACGGTAAGCCCGAGTAGACCATCGCTGCCCTGATGCCAGTCGACGATCTCGGCGACCGTACCCATCGATACGAACTCTGCGGAGCCCACCTCCGAGCCCTCCTCTATTAGCACGACACCGAACCCGTGCCCCTCGCGCATGCAACGGCTGACCATGCTCAAATAGCGCGGCTCAAATACACGCAGCAGCAACTGGCCGCCGGGGAACAGCACCGTACTCAACGGAAACAGGGGAAGCGTGAGCGCAGCCATGCCAGATTCCGAGCTCAGATCTAGGCGCGGGCTGCGCTAGGACGATCGCTCTTGAGCGCCTGCTGTAGCAGACGAAGTAGACCTTTGAAATCGCCGTTGGACATGAAAACGACCTGATCTCCCGCCTCGAGCTCATCGAGCAGCAGACCGAGCAGCGTATCGGCATCCAATGCCACACTGAGTTTAGCGCCCAAGGATTTGAGCGCCGACTTGGGATTCCAAGACAGACTGTCTGATGACAATACGAACACACGGTCGGCTTGGTCGAACGCATCGCTCAACGTGTCACGATGAACGCCGAGGCGCATGGTGTTCGACCGCGGCTCGAATACCGCGACGATGCGCTGATCGGTCTTCTGACTTCGGACGGCCTCGAGCGTCTTGGCAATCGCCGTCGGATGATGCGCAAAGTCATCGTAGAGCGCGATGCCGTCGATCACAGCTCGCTTGTCCAAGCGCCGTCGCACGCCCTGAAACTGAGACAACGCCTCCAGAGCGACGTCGACGCTTACGCCTGCATGAACCGCGGCGCTAATGGCAGCCAGCGCGTTCTCGAGGTTATGCTGGCCGAGCAGCGCCCAGTCAGTCTGTCCGACTTCCTGACCGTGCTTTGCGACACTAAAGCGCGATTTGACACCGATAAGGTCGTATTTCGCCGACCACGTCGCACCATCGTCGCTCGTACTGAACGACTCGATGGGCGTCCAAACGCCGCGCTCGAGAAGGGCCTCGATGTTGCTGTTCCCTGCCTGCACGGCTACGAGACCCTCGTTCGGTACAGTGCGAATGAGCTGATGGAACTGCCAGATAATGGCCTCGAGATCGGGGTAAATATCGGCATGATCGTATTCGAGATTCGTGATCGCGAGCGTGCGCGGATGGTAATGCACGAACTTCGCGCGCTTGTCGAAGAAAGCCGTGTCATATTCATCGGCCTCGACCACGAAGTAGTTGGACTGGCCAAGTCGTGCCGAAATCTTGAAGTTGCTCGGCACGCCACCGATCAGAAAGCCCGGCGATAGACCGGCGTAGTCGAGTATCCACGCCAGCATGCTGGACGTCGTTGTTTTTCCGTGTGTCCCGGCTACACCGATAACCCATCTGCCCTTTAGCACGTTGTTCGCGAGCCACTCGGGACCGGAGTAGTACGGTAATCCAGAGTTCAGCAACGCCTCGACTGCCGGATTCCCGCGTGACATCACGTTGCCGACGACAACGCAATCAAGATTGCGCTCGAGAAATGTCCCGTCGTAGCCCTCGTGTAGCTCGATGCCGAGCTTGCGCAACTGCGTGCTCATCGGCGGGTAGACGTTCTCGTCCGAGCCTGACACCTGATGGCCGGCCGCCTTCGCAAGGGCAGCTACACCGCCCATGAACGTGCCGNNACCGCCCATGAACGTTCCGCAGATTCCGAGTATGTGAATACGCATTATTCGACGGTGGGAAAGAAGAACTCACCGAGCATGAACGAACTGATAACGTACCCTACCATGATAAATACGCCCACGACATACGCCTGCTCGAGCGCTCGTGACAGAATGAATCCGCCAACGTCGACCGACCAGAGCAAGACGCCGGTAAGCAAGAGAACAGTTATTGGCTCGAACGCTTCGCTACCGGTCGCCGCAGAACGAAGTATGAGCAAGGGCAACGCGACGAGGCTCAAGAAAGTTTCCGCGCCGAGCAAAGCCGTTACCGTCTGCCAGTATCTTTCACCGCGCTGCCCCAACTGGAGTATGGCCCAGAAGAACGCCATGCAGAACGCTACGTCAGCCACGAGCGGACCAGCGGCCTGACTCAAAGGCCAATTGATCTGTAATGCCAATAGGCTTACCGTCACGTACGCAACGAGCACGAGCCCGAAGAGAAATCGCGATTCTGGCAGCGCTGCCGGACCCTTTCGATGAAACGCGATCTCGACAAAGACAAATACGAGCTGTGACAAGTTAGAACTCGAGTCCGTGAACAGCGCACGATCATAAACCAAGCCGGAAGTAGCCACGTACCTATGCCCCGATCAGAGTCGTACGTCGACAACCAGGCGCTGTTGACGAGCCTCCTCGATGAACTGACGGGCAGCGACCCGATCGCGCTCGACACAGAGTTCGTCCGGGAGAAGACCTACTACCCACAGCTGTGTCTGATCCAGCTCGCGTACGGAGACTTGATCGCGTGCGTCGATTGCCTCGCCGAAATCGACCTCAGCGCGCTATATGAGAATCTGTTACGCGCGGACTGCACGTGGATCGTCCACAGCAGTCGCCAGGATCTGGAGGTGATCTTTCAGCACACGCAGCGGCTGCCTTCCGCGCTCATCGATACGCAAATCGCCGCTGGGTTGGTCGGCTATGCGCCGCAGATCAGCCTGCAAGACCTCGTTGCGCACGCGCTAGGCGTGGAGCTCGACAAGAGCCATACGCGAACGGACTGGAGCCGCCGCCCGCTTCCGAGCGCAGCCATCGAATACGCGCGCGACGATGTGCGAAGCTTGCACGCGCTGTGGGAAGCGCTCGCCGCGAAGCTCGATACGCTCGGTCGCCGCGATTGGCTCGAGCAGGACTGCGCGCTGCTGCTCGCACAAGAGCCCCTCACGCCCGTCGAGCAGATCTTCACGCGGCTCAAGGGCATGAGATCGCTCGATGCGCCGGGACAGTGCGCGGCGCTCGCGCTCGTCGAGTGGCGTGAAAATCGTGCCCGTGAGCGCGATCGGCCACGACGCTGGATACTCAGCGACGAGCAGCTCGTCGGCATCGCCCGCGCGCGGCCAAGGTCCGTCGCTGCGCTCGCCACAGAGGACGTACCCAAGAAACTCACTCAGCATGCCGGCCGCGAAATCCTTGCTGCGCTCGAGCGTTCCACGACGTCGGACTACGCGGCACGAATCGAACGGCTCAGCGACTCGGAAAAACCCGAGAAACGCCACCTGCGAGAGCTTCAGACACGAGCGAAGGCCCGTGCGGCGGAGCTCGATATCTACCCGGAGGTGCTTGCGACGAAACAGGATCTCGTCGCCTTGTTGCTCGGCCGCGAACCGGCGCGCATCAGCGACACCTGGAGAGCCGGTGAATTGCGCCGGCTACTCGAGGGCCTCGAGTAACCGCGCATAGACCTCATCCGCGCTACCTTGCGCATCAACCACGCGCAGCAGGCCGGTGTCCCGGTAGTAATCGACGAGCGGAGCCGTTCGTTCCTCATAGACCTCGAGCCGATGACGAATCGTTTCCTCGTTGTCATCTTCACGCTGTAAGAGCTCGCCTCCGGCTTCAGTTACGGCGTCGATCTCTTGCTGGCTCGAGAAGTAAATGTTGAGCAACGCACCGGTCCTCGAGCACGTTCTACGTCCCGTCAGACGCTTCATGAGAATCTCGAAGTCGACGCTCAGTAACACGACGGCGTCGATCTTCTGACCGAGATCGGCGAGCAGCTCCTCGAGGGCTTTCGCCTGCTCGAGATTGCGTGGGAAACCGTCGAGAACGTATCCGCCGCTGGCGTCAGCCTGATCCAAACGTTCGCGGATCATCGCGAGCACGATCTCATTCGAGACGAGGTTTCCGGTGCTCATAGCCGCTTTGGCCTCGACGCCGAGCGGCGTTTGCTCGGCTACGGCAGCACGGAGCAGATCGCCCGTGGAGATTTGCGGCAAGCCGCGTTCGGCCTGGAGCTTCTTCGCCTGTGTCCCCTTGCCCGAACCCGGCGCTCCGAGCAGTACGATTCGCATCGAGGCCTCTCCCGCGGCACCCGCTTGATCGCGTCGGACGCGTAAACTATCTTGAGCCAGGCTCACCGTCAAACGAACATCAAATATTCCGCGGGGTAGGGACGACGTGGCAAAGAACGCTTTTTATGCGCAGTCCGGCGGTGTTACCGCGGTCATCAATGCTACCGCCTGCGGCGTGCTCGAGACCGCCCGCCAACACACAGACAAGATCAGCAAGGTCTATGCAGGACGCAACGGCATCATCGGCGCCTTGACTGAAGACCTTATCGACACGAGCGCCGAAACGGCAGATACGATTGCGGGCCTTCGGCATACGCCAGGTGGCGCGTTTGGATCAGCGCGGTACAAGCTCAAGGGACTGGACGAGAACCGCCTCGAATACGAGCGTCTCATCGAAGTATTCAAAGCCCACGACATCGGCTATTTCTTCTACAACGGCGGCGGTGATTCGATGGACACCGCGCACAAGATCTCTCAGCTCGGTAGAAAGCTCGGCTTCGATATTACCTGCATCGGCATTCCCAAAACCGTCGATAACGATCTACCGGTCACGGACGTCTGCCCGGGCTTCGGCTCGGTCGCCAAATACGTAGCGATCTCGACGCGTGAGGCGGCGCTCGATATCGCCTCCATGGCAAAGACGTCGACGAAGGTCTTCATTCTCGAGGTCATGGGGCGCCACGCGGGCTGGATCGCGGCGGCCGCAGGCCTAGCCGGGGAAACCCCGGCAGAACCGCCACATGTCATCCTGTTTCCCGAAACACCCTTCGATGAGCCGGCGTTTCTCGCACGCGTCAAACAGAGCGTCGACAAGCACGAATACTGTGTCGTCGTCGTTTCCGAGGGCGTACAGCACCCGGACGGTCGTTTTCTCGCCGACGCCGGCACCATAGACGCGTTCGGGCACTCGCAGCTCGGTGGCGTAGCGGTCACGATCGCGGAGATCATCAAGAGCCGTCTCGGCTATAAGTATCACTACGCGATTGCCGACTATCTACAGCGCTCTGCACGACATATCGCCTCGGCGGTCGACGTGGAGCAAGCGTATGCAGTTGGCAGGCACGCGGTCGAGCTTGCCGTTGCGGGTCATAACGCGGTCATGCCGACTATCGTTCGCGAATCCGATAAGCCTTACCGGTGGAGCATTGGACACGTCGAGCTAAGCCGGGTCGCGAATCGCGAAAAGAAGATGCCGCGCAGCTTCATCAGCCGTGACGGATTCGCCATCACACCGACCGGGCGTCGTTACCTCAAGCCGCTGATCGCTGGGGAGGATTATCCGCCCTACAAGGACGGCCTACCCTGTTATGTGACGCCCAAGAACAAGCGCGTGCCGAAGCGGCTCAAAGAGCCGTTTGTGCTAAGATAGCGCGCACTTCACGGCCACCATCCGGCCGCGGCACCAAACAGGTTTCGGTTTGGACTTGCATTCCCAACGCCGCACACGGGCCGTCGCCGCAGCGAGCGGCTGACGATCGGGAAGTGCTGTTTAGCGCCGCCGGACGGACTAGAAGAGTATGCGCGGGATGCTGCNNGGGGCCGCCGTGCTCGCAATTCTGTACGGAATGGTTTCGGTCACGTGGATCTTGGGCCAGTCAGCAGGCAACGAGCGCATGCAGGAGATCGCCGCGGCTATCCAGGAAGGCGCCAAGGCCTATATGGACCGCCAGTACATGACGATCGGTATCGTCGGCGTTGTCCTGTTCCTCATCCTTGGTCTGGCGCTGGACTGGGCCACAGCAGGCGGGTTCGCGATCGGTGCAGTCTTTTCAGGCCTTGCCGGTTATATCGGCATGTTCGTCTCGGTGCGCGCCAACGTTCGCACAGCTCAGGCTGCAACGGTCGGCGNNCTCGGTGCGCGCTAACGTTCGCACGGCCCAGGCAGCCACCGTAGGCGTCAACCCGGCACTGCGTATCGCGTTTCGCGGCGGGGCGATCACAGGCTTGCTCGTCGTCGGCTTGGGGCTACTCGGCGTCGCCGGATACTTCGCGCTCCTGCAGTCGGTGGGTCTAGAGGAGCGCGATATCCTGCACGCGCTTGTCGGCCTGGCGTTCGGCGGTTCGTTAATCTCGATCTTCGCGCGTCTGGGCGGCGGCNNNGCCGACAACGTCGGCGACAACGTCGGTGACTGCGCCGGTATGGCAGCGGATCTGTTCGAGACGTATGCGGTGACGGTCATCGCGACGATGCTGCTCGGTGGCCTTGCGGCCGGCGCGCTCGGCGCGAACGCCGTGATCTACCCAATTGTGCTCGGCGGCGTTTCGATCGTCGCGTCCATCATCGGCACGTTCTTCGTAAGCACATCGAGCGGCAAAATCATGAGCGCCCTCTATAAGGGCGTCATCGTCTCCGGCGTGCTTGCGGCAGTCGCTTTCTATCCGATCACGACGGCCCTCATGGGCGAGGGTGCAACCAACATCTACTTCGCCGCGCTGATCGGCCTCGCGCTCACCGCAGCGATGGTCGTGATCACTGAATACTACACGGGCACGGAGTTCGGCCCCGTCAAAAAGGTAGCAGGCGCCTCGATGACGGGCGATGCGACAAACATCATCGCTGGACTCGGCGTATCAATGAAGTCAACGGCGCTGCCGGTCATCTCTGTGTGCCTGTCGATTTGGGGCGCGTTCGAGCTTGCGGGGCTCTATGGCATTGCAATTGCGGCCACGAGCATGCTGTCGATGACCGGCATGATCGTCGCGCTCGACGCCTTCGGCCCGATCACCGACAACGCCGGCGGCATCGCGGAGATGGCGGAGCTGCCGACGGACGTGCGCAACGTCACCGACCCGCTCGATGCGGTCGGCAACACGACCAAAGCCGTAACGAAGGGTTATGCGATCGGCTCGGCCGGTCTTGCCGCGCTAGTGCTGTTCGCCGACTACACCAACAGCCTCGAAGAGGCCGGCATCTCAGGGCTAGGCTTCAACCTGTTCGAGCCGTTGGTCATCATCGGTCTGTTCATTGGCGGTCTCGTACCGTATCTGTTCGGCGCGATGGCCATGGAGGCCGTCGGCCGTGCAGCGGGCTCAGTTGTAGAAGAGGTCCGCCGCCAGTTCCGTGAGATCAGCGGCATCATGGAGGGCACGACGAAGCCTGATTACTCGACGGCGGTCGACCTGCTGACGAAGGCAGCAATCAAGGAGATGATCGTGCCCTCGCTGCTGCCGATCGGCGTACCAATTCTCGTCGGTCTCATACTCGGACCCGAGGCCCTCGGCGGCCTTTTGATCGGCACGATCGTGACCGGCCTGTTCGTTGCGATCTCGATGACGACGGGTGGCGGCGCGTGGGACAACGCCAAGAAATATATCGAGGATGGCAACTTCGGCGGTAAGGGCTCCGACGCCCACAAGGCCGCCGTTACCGGCGACACGGTCGGCGACCCGTACAAGGATACGGCGGGGCCCGCGATCAATCCGCTGATCAAGATCATCAACATCGTCGCGCTCTTAATCGTGCCGCTGCTCTGACTTTACCGGCGTAGCGTCAGCGCTCGCGCTGAACTGTCGCGCGCCCGTTGCGCGACATCGCGCGGTGAACGAATCGAGTTCGGTCATTGCGCTGGGCAGCGCGTGCGGATCGCCCGTGGCGAACGCACGCGATAGGCCCATAGCGCGGCTGCCGACGCCGAAAGTTTCCCGGCGCGCGACTTAGCTAACGCGTAGATAGCACCGCCGGCTCGCGAAATGCCGGTCAGTGCAGCATCTGCTGCATCGGGTGCGGGCGCTCGACGACGAAGCCCTGCACGAAATCGACGCCCATGCGCCGCACGGCCTCGAACGATTCTCGATCCTCGACTTCCTCGGCCACGATTCGAAAATCCAAGCTACGCGCGAGCTTAATCATGGCCGTTACCATTGCATGATTGACGCTGTCTTGGGCGATGTTGCGGATATAGGCCCCATCGATCTTGAGGTAGTCGATAGAAAGCTGCTTGAGATTAGAGAACGAGCCAAGGCCGCTACCGAAGTCGTCTAGCCCGAAACGACAACCAATGCCGTGCAACACGTTGATAAAACGGCGCGCGTGATCGATATCACCGACGACAGCGGCTTCCGGGATTTCAAAGCAAAGCTTTTCCGGATCGACGCCGGAATGATCGAGCGCTTCGACGATGAACTCTAGAAATGTCTCATCAGCTAATGTCTGCGCTGAGAGATTGATCCCGCAGCATCGCCCGTCGGGCACACGAATCGAGCCGCTGGCCAACGCCGTCAGCGTAGCCTGCACGACCCAGCGGTCGATGCTCGTCATGAGTTGGTAGCGCTCGGCCGCCTGGAGAAATTGCGCCGGGGCAATGAGCGCACCGGTCTCGTCTCGCATTCGCAGCAACAACTCGAGCGCTGGGCCGGAGTCGACGCGTCCGGCCACGGAGATGATCGGCTGCACGAACAGCTCGAAGTTGTTCTCTCTTAGCGCGTGTTGCAGGCGTTGTAACCATTGAATTTCGCCGCGCTGTCGGGCGACGATCTCATCGCGCGCCGAGTAGACGTGAACACGCCCGCGGCCACGCTGCTTGGCGACATAACATGCAGAATCCGCCGCGCTGATCACCATCTCGGGCGATCCGCTATCGGGGCCGATCTCTACAACGCCTATGCTGACGCCGATATCGAAGATCTGGTCACGCCAGACGAATCGGTAGTCGGCCACGGCCTTACAAATGTCTTCAGTGATCTGCTGCGCCTTCTCGAGTGGACAGCCGATCAGCAAGAGGCCGAATTCGTCACCGCCGAGCCGCGCAACGGTATCCGAGTCACGGACCTTCTCGCGCAATAAGGATGCGATCTCGCGCAGTAGATTGTCGCCCGCGAGATGACCGCACGTGTCGTTGACGGCCTTGAAGCGGTCGAGATCTAGATAGCAAACGATATGACCCGCGCCGTTTCCGGCCCGGGCGACCTGGAGAGCAGATTCCAGCCGCGTCTCGAACTCCGCGCGGTTTACGAGTCCCGTCAGCGCGTCGTGACTCGCCTGATACGACATCCGCTTCGCAAGCCCGCGCAATTCGGTAACGTCATGAAAGATGACCACGCAACCCGCAACGCTGCCGTCGGGCGCGCGAATGGGCGAAGCGGTAAGCTCGATCGAGCACTCGCGATCGCCGTGCTTGCTCAGCAACAGCGCGCGCCGACCGAGACTGACCCGCTTACGCGTCGCAAGGCATCGCTCCACGGGATCTCCCAACGATTCTCGGTCAACCTCATCGACGAGCGTTATGAGATCTGTCAGACGCTTGCCCAAGCCCAAGCTTCTCGACGCTCCGGTCAACTCCTCTGCCGTCCCGTTCATGTAATCGATGTTGCCGATGGTGTCCGTGGTGACGACAGCTTCCCCGATCGATTCGAGCGTTATGCGCGCCTGAAGCTTGCCGCGGCCCAGCGACGCTTCCATGCTCTTGCGGTGCGTGATGTCCTTAGCCACCGTAAGCAACGCCCGCTGACCGTCGAAAACGACGGCTTGCGAATGAAACTCCGCCCATATCCCTTCGTCGGTGCTCGTGATGAGCTGCACTTCCAACGGATCGGCAGGCGCCTCGGCGCCCTCCAGCAGGGCCGCGATTTGCTTACGTAGGACCGAACGGTAAGCCGGTCGCACGAGATCGACGATGGCTTTGCCGAGAAGGGCATTCGGCTCGAGACCGAAATGCGCGGCTGCGGCGCTGTTGGCATAGAGAATTTCTTCCGTATGCACGAGCGCAAGCTCAGGCAACAACGAGGTCAGCGTGCCGAAGAGCTGCTGAGACTCGACGAGCGGCTCAGTACTGCCATCGAGTACGGCGTTGACACTTTGTACGAGAACGGCGATTTCCTCGCTGAGACCAGAGGCGTCCAGCCGGCCCTGTGGCTGCTCCGCAGCCAACGACTGCAATTCCTGAGTGATCTCGGCAACCGAGTTGAGCGCCTGCCGGCGCGAACGCAACGCCAGGGTCAGCGCGACGACCAGCAGCACGGCAACTGCCGGGCCTACCCATGGGTACTGCGTAATCAGCTCCACGTGCTCGCCCACTTCTGCGCGCCGGGCGCCGCTACGCCGGACAGAGGCGACGGCAAGCGGCGCGCGTTCCGCTCGGCTGAGTCACGGGATGTAGTCGGCTTCTTCCCTGCTTGCATTGGGCTGTGCGCCCTTGTCGCTTCGCTGCGTTGCGGCGAGCTTGTTATCTATTGGACCGCAATCACGCCCCAGCCAACCGGCGCAAGTTCGTGTTCTGCGGCTCTCATTGCTTTCGCCTCGTGGTAGCAAAGATACCGCATCCGCCTCGTCGGGGCGCCAGCGATTAACCATAATTCGGGCGCGGATCGCCTTGTGCCCTTGAATCAAACTCCGTAACCTACGCTGCGCCGCAGACCAGCCGGGCTTTTCCCAATGAATCTCGAATACGCGCGTTCTCAGATGCTCCGCCAACAGATCCGAGCTTGGGAGGTCTTGGACGATCGCGTTCTCGAAGCACTCGGCGCGACGCCTCGAGAGCACTTCGTGCCGGCTGAGTACGCAGACGTCGCATTTGCAGACTTGGAGATTCCGCTCGCTCACGGACAGCACATGATGGCGCCAAGCGTCGAGGGTCGATTGCTGCAGTCTCTCCAGATCGAGCCGACGGAGCGTGTGCTCGAGATCGGAACGGGAAGCGGGTTCATGACGGCCTGTCTTGCGCGTCTTGCCGATTGGGTCGTTAGCGTGGATATCTTCGAGGAATTCATTGACGCTGCGAGTCCCAAGCTCCAGCACGTGGAGCTCGCAAACGTTGAGCTACGCGCCGCAGACGGTCTCGCGCTCGACTACGAGTCTGAGTTCGATGCGATCGCGGTCACAGGCTCGGTGCCCGAGCTCGATGAGCGCTTCATTCGCATGCTGCGTCCCGGCGGGAGGCTCTTTCTCGTCACCGGTCGCGCGCCGATCATGGAGGCGCAGCTCGTTACGCTTCATACATACGGCAACTGGACTCGTCAGAGCCTGTTCGAGACGTTGCTCACGCCGCTCGTCAACGCCGATACGCCGCCGCCATTTGTCCTCTAAAGGTTTTCGGCATGAGCGTCATGCCCGACGAGCTGACCCCGACGTCTTTCTGCGAACGCTGGCCGGACGAGCGGCGCCATGAGGTCCAGCTCCTCGACGTGCGCGAGCCCGAAGAGCTCGCGATCGTTTCTCTCCCCGACACCGTGCATATTCCAATGCGCGCAATCCCAGGACGCATCGTCGAGCTCGATCCTGATCGGCCCATCGTCGTCATGTGTCACACCGGAGTTCGAAGTAGACACGTTGCCGGCTTTCTGTTAGCAAACGACTTCAAGCAGGTTTTCAACCTGGCCGGGGGCATAGATGCCTGGGCAGTCGAGATCGCTCCGGATCTTTCACGCTATTAAGGCGCTTTTCCGTCGCCGATTTTTCTTTCAATCAACCATCGGAAGGTTTGCGATGAGCTACAAACATCTACAGGTTCTCTGCCTCGTGGTGCTGAGCAACGTGGTCACGAGCATGGCCGGTGCCGAAGATCTTCTGGAGATCTACCAGCGAGCGCTGCAGAACGATCCCGCGATCCGCGAAGCCGAAGCGGTCTATCTCTCCGGCATCGAGGCCAAACCGCAGGCGCGTAGCAACATCTTGCCGGCGCTGGATCTTTCGGCCGGCCTCGGATCAGCTAACTCGGAGGATCCGAACCGCCCGATCAACTTCGCGACGGGCCAGGTCGATCCGAACATCCTCAGCACCGAGGTCGAACGGGACAGCTCCAACTGGTCGGTCAGCCTCAGTCAGACCGTGTTCGACTGGGGACAGTTTCTCCAGCTCAAGCAAGCAGACAAGGTCGTCGCTCGGGCCGAGGCCTTCTTCCAGGTTGCACAACAGGACCTGCTCGTGCGCGTCGCGAATACGTATTTTCTCGTTCTCGCTGCGGAGGACACGCTCGCGGCCGAGCAGTCCTCACGCGAAGCCATCGGGCGCCAGCTCGAGCAGGCCCAGCGGCGCTTCGAGGTCGGCCTGATCGCGATCACCGACGTCCAAGAAGCGCAAGCCGGCTACGACCTCGCGGTTGCGACTGAGATCGCGGCTCAGCAAAACCTCGCGACGACGCAGGAGTTCCTACGCGAGATCATTGGCGAGTACGTGCAGGACCTTGCCGGTCCGGCCAGCGAGATTCCGCTAGCGACGCCACAGCCCGCCAGCGTTCAGGCCTGGGTCGATCAAGCGCTCGAGCAAAACCTGCTACTGGCGACCAACCGGATATCGGCCGACATCGCACGCGATACTATCTCTATCCAACGCAGCGTGCGCCTGCCGAGCGTGAGCTTATCTGGCTCCCTGGGCACTTCCTCCTCCGAGACGGTGCGCATCAACAATCTCGTCGCTGGTGCGCCTTGTTTCTCCGCACCGCCGTGCCCGCCGACGCGAAACCCCTCGCAGACGGCTTCCGAGAGCGTGAGCTGGTTCCTGAGCCTGCGGGTACCTATCTATTCGGGCGGCTTCAACTCCTCGCGCATCCAACAGGCTGTGTACGACCACCGTGCTGCGATCGAGGCACTGGAGCGGATCGCGCGTCAGACAGAGCGCGAGGCGCGCGATGCCTATCTAAGTGTCGTCTCGGAGATCTCCCGCGTGCGCGCGCTCGCACAGGCCGTGGAATCCTCACAGACCGCCCTTCGAGCAACCGAAGCGGGCTTCGAGGTCGGGACGCGCACGACAGTCGATGTGTTGACGTCGCAGAACAATCTCAGACGGGCCGAAACGACCTATGCACGCAGCCGTTACGACTACATTCTCAACGTCCTACGGCTCAAGCTCGCCGCGGGCAGTCTATCGATCCAGGATCTCGAGGAGGTGAATAGCTGGCTGGAGGCCTCAACGTCTTAGTCGGTGTGTCGATTGGTTGCCGCGGATCGCATCGATGACAGCCGTCGTCGAGCGACCCTCTCGAAACGCCAAGACGCGAACCTCACCGCCGTTGGCAATCACGGCTTTCGCGCCGACGATCTCTTCCGCACGGTAGTCGCCGCCCTTGACGAGCACGTCGGGCAGCAGCTGGCCGATTACATTGGCGGGCGTGTCCTCGCTGAATGGGACGACCCAATCGACAGCCGCGAGACCGGAGAGCACGGCCATCCTGTCCTCGAGCGGATTAACGGGCCGATCCTTGCCCTTGAGGCGAGCGACTGAACCCT
>JABAOE010005163.1_pt5 | contig 13407 bp, 11 predicted proteins | sample 7062141 | NCBI WGS metagenome assembly JABAOE01 (sample SAMN14538627, study PRJNA623070) | marine sediment metagenome | biome: marine biome [ENVO:00000428]; feature: marine pelagic biome [ENVO:01000023]; material: deep marine sediment [ENVO:00002113] | place: India: Gulf of Khambhat ... | reverse complement strand
GCCTTACGGCCGAGGCGGCTGCTGAAGCCTATGCGCTTGCGCTTCCGCGATATCACGGAGACCCGGTACTGAGCACCGGCAACCCGCTGTTCGAAGTGGTTTTGCTCGGGCTCGGGGACGACGGCCATACGGCATCGCTCTTCCCGGGCTCTCCGGCCCTGGAGGAGCGATCGAGTTGGGTAACGCCCGTAAACTCGACTCAGGCTGTGTCACGAATCACGTTGACCTACCCTGCGCTAGAGTCATGCCATAACTGTATCTTTCTCGTGGCGGGCTCGGCGAAGAAGGCTGTTCTGAGTGCCGTGTTTCGCGACGAAGACTTCCCAGCGACTCGGCTGAAGCCGCAGGGCCGCCGTGTTTGGCTAGTAGATCGACACGCCGCACCCAACGGCATATAGAACGCGCCAGCGATAGTCCGTTTCTCAGAGGCAATGCGGGATGGCACTACCCACTCATCTGCGAGTCACCACTGTTCGCCCGACTTCTTCTATGGATCCGCACGAGCCAACCGCATCGACGGCTTAGCTCTCGAGCTGTGGACGGTCGGGGTGCGGCCAGTCCACATGGAAGAACCGTCCGCGTGCGGCGTCGGTACGCTCGAACGTGTGGGCACCAAAGTAATCGCGCTGCGCCTGAAGCAGATTGGCGGGCAAAACGGCGCTGCGATAACCGTCATAGTAGGCAAGTGCGGACATGAACGCCGGGCAGGGGACCCCGGCTTCGGCGGCCATGCTGACCACACTGCGCCAGCCCGACTGTCCCTTCTTCAACTGCCCGTTGAAGTAGGGATCCAGGGTGAGATTCGTTAGGCTGCGGTCGTTTCGGTAAGCCTCCGTGATCTTCTGTAGAAACTGAGCGCGGATGATGCAGCCGCCGCGGAAGATTTTGGCGAGACTGGCGAAGTTCAATGCCCAGTCGTACTCCCTCGCCGCCTCCGCCATCAACGCGAAACCCTGCGCGTAGGCGCAGATCTTGGAGCAATAGAGCGCATCGCGAATGGCGGGAATCAGCTCGCGTTTCTGCTTGCTAGTCAGCGCGGGTGCCTTCGGGCCCCTCAACCGTTTGCTCGCGGCCACGCGTTCGTCTTTCTGCGCCGAGAGGCAGCGGGCGAAGACCGCCTCGGCCATGGCGTTGGCGGGGCTACCGAGATCCAGCGCCGACTGGCTGGTCCACTTTCCGGTGCCCTTTTGCCCGGCCGTATCCAGCACCCGATCCACCAGGAAACGCCGGCTGTTCGTCGGATCTTTCTGTTGCAGGATGTCGGCGGTGATTTCGATCAGGTAAGAATCCAACTCGCCCTCATTCCAGCCGGTGAAGACCTCGCTCATCTCATCGGGCTTCATGCCCAGGAGCTCCTTCATGAGGTGGTAGGCCTCGCAGATCAGCTGCATGTCGATGTATTCGATGCCGTTGTGGACCATCTTCACGTAGTGCCCCGCTCCGTTCGCTCCCACGTAAGTCGTGCAGGGCTCACCACCCTTCACCGGTTTTCCAGGTCGAGCGCCCTCGATGGGTTTGCCACTCTTGCGATCGACTTTCGCCGCGATCGCCGTCCATATCGGCTTGAGCGATGCCCAGGCCTCTCTGCTGCCACCCGGCATCAGGCTCGGCCCGAACCGCGCGCCCAACTCACCCCCGGAGACGCCCGAACCGACGAAGTGAATGCGCTTGGCTGCCAACTCCCCCTCCCGGCGAATGGTGTCGGTCCATAGTGAGTTACCGCCATCGATAACGATGTCGCCTTCATCAAGCAGTGGTAGCACGGCGTCGATGGTCGCGTCCGTCGCATGTCCCGCCTGAACCAGCGTCATCACTTTTCTGGGTCGCGCGAGGCTCTCGATGAAAGCCTCCAGGGTCTCGAACGCCTCGACGTTGCCGCCGCAGGGCTCCTCGGCGCATCGCTTCATGAAGGTCTCGGTTCGCGCATACGTGCGGTTGAAGACCGCCACTTTGAAACCGTGGTCCGCGATATTGAGCACCAGGTTCTGACCCATCACGGCGAGCCCGATTAGGCCGATGTCGCGGTCGCCCTGCTGGCCGGTCGACTTCAACTATGCGCGCCAACGAAAGGTCCAACACCGACGACGGCAAGGCCTAGCAGCATCCTATTCATCAGTCCAACCTCCCCCGGGCCGAGATCCCGTTGTCGCCAAGATCTCCGGTGCTGTTTTCGGTACCGCTACTGCTTCGGGCATCTTGCCACACTAAACCCAAAGTTGGGATACCGAGTCCGAATCTGCCGGATGGAAGCTAAGCTCATTCGTAGTCTAATAGATTCGTTTCTATACATGCCCGCATTGACCGTTAGATCAACGCAACTGGCAGCTCACCAGAGATTCGGTCAGGCGCATCCGCGCTGATGCAGGCCGTCGTAGCCGATCTCACCGATGACGACGTGATCGATCGAGCTGCTTACATGGCATCGCTCGATCCGTAGAATAGGCCGCCGCACAACATCCCACTCAACGTAAGACACCAGAGGCATTTCGTACATGAAAGGCAAGATCGCGTTCGAGGAGCACACGGCGATCGAAGAGACCCTGCAGAAGGCCACGAGTTTCGCGCGGGCATCCGGGAGCTGGGAGGATTACACCAGTCAGATCATGGATATGGGCGCTCGACGGTTGGAGAACATGGATGCGGCCGGCATCGAGTTTGCGCTCCAGTCGCTAAACCCGCCCGGCGTCCAGGGCATCCTCGACACAGAGGAAGCCATAGCGGTCGCGAAGAAGGGTAACGACACCATTGCAGATGCGGTCGTTCGCCACCCGGACCGTTACGGGGGGCTGGCTGCCTTACCGATGCAGGATCCCGATGCTGCTTCGGCCGAGCTAACCCGGTGCATCAAAGAGCTCGGATTCAAAGGCGCAATGGTCAATGGATTTACGCAGAAGGACGTGCCGGATTCCGCGATTTATTACGATATCCCTGAGTATCGGACTTTCTGGGCCACCGTTGCCGAGTTGGATGTGCCTCTTTATCTTCATCCCCGCATGCAGATCCCATCTCGTGCCCAGAACTATGAGGGTCACCCGTGGTTGATGAGTGCGCCGTGGGGGTTCGCTGTAGAGACTTCGATACACTCTCTTCGTTTGTGCGGCTCTGGAGTATTCGATGATTATCCGAGCTTGAAGATCGTTATCGGGCATCTGGGTGAGCTTATTCCACACGGCCTGTGGCGTATCGATGCGCAAATGCGTCATTCTCCACGCGGCTACCGTGGGAGTCGCCCGCTGGGTGAGGTATTTCTCGATCACTTTCGGGTGACGACCAGCGGGTATTTCAATGATCCGGCGTTCAAGAACACGCTTGCAGTCATGGGAACGGACCGCGTGTTCTTCTCCGTCGATTACCCGTTCGAGGCCATGCAGGACGCGGCGGAATGGTACGACAACACACCCGTCGTCTCCGAGGAAGACCGAATCAAGATTGGTAGAACCAACGCGATCGCGCTATGGGATCTGGACCTGGAAAGCGAAATATAAACCTGTAACACAACTCGGAGTGACTTCATGATCGAGATTCGAATGGAAAATCCTGCGGGACTGGCAGCTCCAAACGGGCCGTACGCACACGTAACGCGGCTCAAGACTCATCAAGAGCTGATCTTCATTGCCGGCCAGCTAGCCGTCGACAAGGACGGAAATATGGTTGGGAAGGATGATTTCGACCTGCAGTGTACGCAGGTCTATGAGAACATTGGAGCCGCGCTTCGAGGGATGGGCGCTAATTACTCGAATATCGTGCAGTTTACGACTTATCTCGTGAGTGCCAAGCACATCCCACTTATCTACGACTGGCGCAAGCGTGAATTTCCCAGCATGTTTCCTAACGGGGCGTATCCTCCAAATACCCTGTTAGTGGTCGAGCGTCTAGTCGAAGAAGCGTTCCTGATCGAAGTGCAAACAGTCGCAGCGATCTAGGAGAACACGAACTTCCGTATGTCCTCGAATACGAAGCTGTCCTTGGATGCGCACTCGTCCATCGAAACCATAATCCACGGTGAGAGCGGCATAGTCTAGGAGCTCCGTGGGCGAGAACTGCTCGGCTCAACCGAATCTCAGCACCTGCTAACCGCTCTCCGCGCCACGTGGTAGGGCTTACTGCAGATGGGGTAGGACTTTTGTTCCGAGGAGCTCGATCGACTCGAACCAGCGGTCGAAACAAAGCCGCAGATCAAATACCAGGTGCTCGACTCCGACCGCGGCGAATTTTTGTACCTCCTCCACCACGTCGTCGGGCCCGCCGGCGATCAATGAGCCTTCGATATCCTCGGCCGTCTCGAAGCGGCCAGAAGCGGGCTTGACCCACCACTTGCCGCGCTTGTTGGCCCACTTCACAAGGCCGTCAACGTTCAGCCCCTTGAAAGCCTCTTCCCGGGAGCTCGCAATCGAAGTGGGTGGGATGACGCCCACCGTCGGGGGCGACCGGCCCGCTTCCGCGGAGAGCTTGGTCATCACCTCGACACGCTTCTGAATCGTTTTCAGTGTGATGCGACCTGGCATCCAGCCGTCGGCATACTTCACGGCGAGACGGGCGGAACGAGGCGTCACACCGCAATACCAGAACGGCACCGGCCCCGTGGGCTTCGGTTCCAGCGACACGTTCTCGAACCCATAGACGTCATCCTTGTACGACGCGCTCTTCTGAGTAAAGACCTGTTTGAAGATTCTCGCGTTCGACTCGACCAACTCGGGCCTGGGTATTCCGCTCATCCCGATAGCCTCGAACTCATGATCGAAGTAGCCTGCACCGAAACCTATGATCAGCCTGGGTCCGAATAAATTCGTCATAGTCGAGACGCTCAGCGCGGTATGAAGCGGATGACGAAACGGGATAAGTGACCCAGTGCCCAGCGTAATCTCATTCGTGACCGCGCCGACGGCACTCAGTGTGACGAGCGCCTCGTAAAAATCCGGAATGGTTTTCTCCATCTCCGCATGCGGTTGGAAGACCAGATGATCTCTTACCCAAAGGGAATCAAAGCCGATATCCTCGGCCAGTTGCGCCCCCCTCAGGATCAACGTCCGGGATGCATGCTCCCCGAAATGGGGAAGCAGTAGTCCAAATTTCATCTTATCTGCGAAGATACCTTACTTGAGCGGAACGCCGGAAGTTATCGCCGGCTTTCCGTCCCGATATAATCCCTTAAAGAATCGGAGAAAACAAAACATGAATCCCTGCCACAACCAATGGGAAGACGAGCGTAATCATTAATCCAACTCGGATCATGTTTTTCATCTTGATCTGCCCGGAGGCGAACGCCAGTCCGGGTGAGGCGCCCGCCCAAGGAAAGACAATGCCTGTGGCCACGTTGGGGATCAGCATGGCCATAGAGGCCGGGTTGAAACCGATCTCCTGAGCGGCTGGTATCACGATACTGCCGAAAAATGAGGTGGCAGCGACGCCCGAAATCAGGTTTGTGGCAAAGGCCACCACGTAGGCCGAAACAAATGGCAACAGGCGAGGCCCCATCCCCAGTCCGCCGAACGCCTCCCCAATGAACGTCATAAAGCCTAGCTGGACAAGAACTCCGGTCACGGCGACTGCGCTCGTCACAAGGAACATGATATCCCAGGGAGTGTGTTCGACACATTCCCTCCACGTTACCAGCGACTCGCCTCGTCTCCAATCCACCGGGAAAGTAAACAACAACAACAGCAGCAGAATCACCGGAACGGTCCAGATGTTCAACGTCATCTCCGTCCATTGCGCCACGGGGTGACTACTGCCGAGCAGGAGAGGGACTAAGGGGGGGACCGTAAATAAGATGACCATGGCAATGAAGACGAAAAGCGTCCCGCGTTCGGCTATCGTCATCGGCCCGAGCTTTTCCCGTTCGCGCTGTATCATCCTGGCGCCGCCGGGAATTTCGGACGTTGTCATCGGCAGCATTAATCGCAGCAGAAGAAAATAGACCACGAGCGTGGCCAAGAAAATCGGAACGCCCACCATCATCCAGTTGAACCACCCCAGCGTACGTTCCGTGGTTTGTTGCAGGAGCACGACGCCGAGCGCATTTCCCGGAAACCCGACGATGGTGGCCTTACCGCCGGCTACTGCCCCGTATAGGATCCCCAGCGCCATGAAGTCACCAACACTGTCGTCTTGCGGACCGGGGTTGGCTGGAACTTCCCGAACGTATACCACCACGGATATCGCGATCGGCATCATAAGCGCCAAGGAGGCAACGTCTGCGACGAAGGCAGAGATCAACCCTGTCACCAGCATCAGCCCGAAACCCATCCGATAAGTGCTGTTGCTCATGCCACGAACGGACAACAACAGCAGGGCCGCGCGCTTCGCCAAGCCGCTCTTAGCCATGGCGTAACCCAACAGGCTCGCTCCCCACATGAAGAAAAAAATGTTCTGGCCGTACAGCCCTCCGGCCCTGGTGACGTCCATGATTCCCAGCGCCGGAAACAGCAGCAGGGGCAGCAAAGAGGTGATCGCCCAGGGAACGGGTTGGGTTATCCACCACGCTACCATCCAACAAAAAATGGCTAGGACCACATGAGCGTCCGCCGAGAGGCCTTCGAACGGAATTGCGTAGACAAGAAGAAACACAATCGGGCCGGACGCGAGCCTCAGGATCAGTTTCATTTCCCTCTCCAAACGGAATTCACGTTCGTGCCTGGGCCTAGGTTAGCTACAACACCGCCGCCATGAACTCTCTAAAAGTCCCTTCTCTGTCACTTCCGTCCGCTCCGTACGGAATAATCGCGATCTGGTTGATTCCACTGTCCCCCAATCGCTCTACCTGGGCGCGGCATTCGGCCCGGATACCATAGAGATTGACGAGGGCTATCTCAAAAGCTGACCGGATCCTTAATGTTAGAGTCTTTTCGCTAGGCCGTAAAACGAACGTTGTTTGACAAAGCGCCACCCTTTAGTTAGGAATGGACGTCACGGCGCAAAGAGCTGCGAACCTTTTAGAGACGGAGCATCTCTCGAAGAAGAAAAGTTCTGTCATTATCGAACGAACGTGAGACATCTCGGAGTCATAGTTGATTGTGGCATCGGATGAGATTTCTCACTGGCGTTCGAAATGACAAGAGCAGTGCGACAATTCAAGATCGATGGGGCCCGGCGATCGAAACCGGAAATCTAAGATGAATCGTTTGGGTGTCGACATAGGTGGAACGTTTACGGATCTACTCATCATCGGTGAGGGCGGTAAGACGTTCATCGGCAAAACCCTGACCACTCCGGCGGATCCAAGCGTTGCGGTGGAGACGGCACTGCGTCAAGGACTCGAAGCGGGCGTCGCGAGCCGGCGTGAGAGGGGAACGCTGATCCACGGTACTACGCTCGTGACCAATGCCTTGATCGAGCGTAAGGGGGCTCCCACGGCGCTGCTGACCACGGCCGGTTTTCGTGACGCCCTCGAGATCGGACGCGAGCACCGCTATGAGCTCTACGATCTTAATCTGGAGTTTCCGGACCCTCTCGTGCCGCGTCATCTGCGGTTCGATGTGCCGGAACGAGTCGCCGCTGACGGTGAAGTGTTGGTACCGCTGGACGAAGGGTTCGTTCGCAGCCTCGTGGCCGAGCTCAGGGACAAGGGTATCCGCGCCATCGCCGTCTGTTATCTGAACAGCTTCCGCAACCCGGCCCACGAGCGCCGGACCGAGGAGCTTATCGCTGAGATCGCTCCGGAGATTCGCGTTTCTATAAGCGCGGATGTCGTGGCCGAAATCCGCGAGTTTCAAAGAACCAGCACTACGGTCGCCAATGTCTATGTACAAGAGCGCGTGGCCGATTATCTCGAGGAGCTACAGCTCCGTCTGGATAATTTGGGGTTTGTCGACACTTTCTTCGTCATGCTCTCCACCGGCGGCATCGGCACCCCGCAAACCGCGGCCCGCTACCCTGTTCGCATGCTCGAGTCCGGGCCTGCGGCTGGAGCCCTAGCCGCAGCTGCTATGGGAAATCGCGCGGGCTATGCGGACCTCCTTTCCTTTGACATGGGCGGTACGACAGCCAAGCTCTGCGCAGTGGAGAACGGCTACCCGCTCAAGGCGCGCGAATTTGAAGTGGACCGCGTGTACCGCTTCAGAAAAGGCAGCGGTCTCCCGATCAAGATCCCCGTAATCGACATGATCGAGATTGGGGCGGGCGGTGGGAGTATCGCCCATACGGACGCTCTAGGCCTCCTGAAGGTCGGTCCCGAGAGCGCCAGCGCGGAGCCCGGGCCGGCGTGTTACGGCCTCGGAGGGACACAGCCCACGGTCACCGATGCCAACTTGGTGTTGGGTTATTTCGATGCCGGTTACTTCCTGGGTGGTGAGATGCAGCTCGATGTGGAGGCTGCGCGGCGCGCTCTTGACGGTCTCGCCGACCGTTTGGATATGCGTATCGAGGAGGTGGCCTGGGGCATTCATCAAATCGTTAATGAAAATATGGCGAATGCCGCACGCGCGCACCTCGGTGAGCGCGGCAAGGACCCACGCCAGCTTCCCATGTACGCGTTCGGAGGCGCCGGCCCAGTTCATGGCTGCCAGGTAGCGGAGATCCTACGCTCACCAGCACTGATTTCTCCCTTGGGCGCTGGAGTAGGTTCTACTTTTGGACTTCTGGTGGCACCGCTGGCCTTCGACTTTGTGCGCAGCGCTTACAGTCGGCTCGATCAACTGGACTGGAAGCTTGCCAATGACCTACTAGATGAAATGAGTCTAGAGGGTTGCCGCGTCCTGGAAAGCTCTGGGCTGCCGGCCTCTGAGGTTTCCTACCAGCGAAGCGCAGACATGCGCTACATGGGTCAGGGCCACGAGGTTTCTGTACCCCTGTTGGATGGCGTACTCAACGAAGCGCACTTCAGCGCAATCACGGAACGCTTCGAAGAAGTCTATCAGACGCTCTATGGGCGCAAAGTCCCGGACGTACCGCTTGAGATCATCAATTGGCGCGTCGTCGCCAGTGGTCCAGAGCCGAAGATGGAGTTTTCCTCGCCCCGTTTCACTGATGCGGGCCGGAGCGCTGAAAAAGGGGTGCGTTTGGCCTTTTTTCCGGAACACGGCCGCTACGTTGAGACGAAGGTCTACGATCGGTACGCCCTGACCCCTGGCGCGACTATCGACGGTCCGGCGATCGTCGAAGAACGTGAGTCCACGCTGGTGGTGAGCCCGCGAGGCCGTGCCACTCTGGATGAGCACTTGAATGTCATTGTGGAGTTTGCCTATGAGTAACCGTGTGATCGATGCAGTGACATTGGAAGTCATCTGGAACCGGCTTCTTTCGGTAGCGAATGAGCAGCAGGACGCGCTCATGCGCACGGCTTTCAGCACCATTGTGCGTGAGAGTCAGGACCTGGCCTGTGGACTTTTCGACACCCGCGGGCGCATGGTCGCGCAGTCCGTCAGCGGTACGCCCGGCCACATCAACGCCATGGCAACGTCCATGAACCATTTTCTTGCTGCGTTTCCGCCGGAAACGCTCCGGCCGGGGGATGTCCTGCTTACGAATGATCCCTGGATGACAGCGGGACAGATTAACGACATCACAATAACGACGCCCGCTTTTAAGGACGGGCGTCTCGTCGCTCTGTTCGCCAACACATGCCACGCTGCGGATATCGGGGGGCGCATCCTTTCGGCGGAAGCGCGAGAGGTTTATGAAGAAGGCCTACGCCTCCCGATCATGAAGCTCTTTGATCGGGGAGAGCCCAATGAGATCCTTCTTCAGATCGTGCGGGCCAACGTGCGGCAGCCGGAGGAAGTTGTCGGGGACCTCTACGCACAGGCGGCGTGCAACGACGCGGGCGGCAAGGCCCTCATCGAGACGATGACTGAGTTCGACCTGGACAGTCTCGATCCCGTGGCCGATGAAATCATTCGCCGTTCTGAAGCTGCGGTTCGAGGGGCCATCGGTGAGCTCAAGGATGGGGAATGGCAAAGTGAAACCTGGAGCGACGGCTTTGAGGAACCTATTCTCATTCGATGCAAGCTCCGCGTCGTTGGGGATGAGATTCTTATCGATTTCTCTGGCTCGTCGTCCCAGAGCCCTCGCGGCATTAACGTCGTGCTCAACTATACGCACGCCTATGCCAGTTTTGCGGTCAAAGCGGCGATTTATCCTGACGTGCCGCACAACGAAGGCAGTTTTCGGCCCGTTCGGGTGACAGCCCCTCCCGGCAGCATCTTGAATGCGTTGGAACCTGCCCCGGTGGCGAGCCGCCAGGCTGTGGGTCACTTCGTGCCCACGGCCATTTTTACTGCGCTAGCCCAGGCGCTTCCCGGGCGGCTTATGGCTGCGGGAGCGGACCCTATCTGGTTGAGCGTGTGGCGCGGGCAAGAGCCGCCTTTTACGCTTACCGTTTTCCAGGTTGGTGGGACCGGGGCACGCCCCACCAAGGACGGGCTCAACGCTGTGGGCTTTCCCAGTGGTGTGGCTGGAGTCCCCGCAGAGGTCGTCGAAAGTCTGTCGCCGCTGGTGATGCGTCGGCGTCAGCTCCGTTGCGACTCGGGCGGCGCAGGCACTTGGCGCGGCGGCCTGGGCCAACTCACGGAGTTTACCAATCGCGCCGACGGGCACTGGAGCGTCAGCTGCATCGTGGATCGGACCAATTACCCGGCCCAGGGGCTCTTGGGGGGNNTGCCTGGCGAGCTTGTTCTCGACTCGGGGGAGCGGCCCAATCCAAAGGCACAGGTTGAGCTTCAGGGTCATCGAGTCGTTCATCTCAACCAGCCGGGTGGCGGCGGTTACGGAGACCCCTTCTGCCGTGATCCAGAGCGCGTTCGTGAGGACGTCATCGCGGACTACGTAAGCCCGGAAGCTGCTGCCAGAGACTACGGTGTTGTCGTTCGATTCACTGGCGGCGCTGACGAAAAGGTACGCCTGCCGGAACAGTGGGTGCTCGATCCGGCGGCAACCCAGGAGCTAAGGCGCAGCAGCTCCGAAGTTTCGTGATCAAGGCTGAACGCTGAACACTCGACACTTATTGGTACTTTACCCATGGAGCTGAAAGGCCGCATCGCATTAGTCACCGGGGCAGCCACGGGGATAGGCCGGGCAACCGTGCTGGAACTGGCAAGGGCCGGCGCGGCCGGTGTAGCGATCAATTATCGTACAGCCAAGAAAAAGGCCGAGGAGGTTGCGGCGGAAGCCGAAAAGAGAGGCGCGCAAGCACTGTGCGTTCATGCCGACGTCAAAAACGACGAAGAGATTAACGGAATGATACAACAGGCGACGGAGCAGTTCGGTCGTCTGGATGTTCTGGTCAACAATGCAGGCATCACCCACTGGGTCCCCGTATGTGATCTGGAGGGATTGACGGACGCCATCTGGCATGAGGTTTTCGACGTCAATGTAACAGGCGCGTTTCGGTGCGCGCGCGCGGCCGCTCCGTTTTTGGCGCAGACGCAAGGCATGGTTGTTAACGTTTCGTCTATAACTGGAGTCATTGCGCCCTCCACCATGTCTTCTCTGGCTTACGGAACAGCTAAAGCGGCGTTGATCTACCTGACTCGGGGGCTTGCCGTGGCTCTCGGACCGCAGGTGAGAGTCAACGCGGTCGCTCCTGCCTTTACTGATACGCAATGGATGCGTGACCATTACGGTGCGGATTACGCCGATACGATCTCCCGGGCAGCCGGCAACTACCCGCTGCGCCGCATCGCCACTCCGGAAGAGGTGGCCCAGGCGATCGTCGGTCTGATAACAGGGGGAGACTTCGTAACCGGTCAGACCCTCATCGTTGATGGCGGATTGAGTCTCAGCTGAGACTCCATCGGCGACGCTAAAAGGACGTCACACGATGACACAGAGGGAATTACTCGATGCAACGCAGCGTCATCGGCTCGTTACTGAGGGGCGTTCTAGAACTNNTACCAGAGCGGTCTCGAAAGGCGGAGTGAAGTTCGTCGAGATCACCTTCACGGTTCCTGGCGCGGTAGATGTGATCGACGAGGTATTCGGGTTGTGAAACGGTGATGTGGGAAGCGGAGCGAATGAAGGGGATACCTTTCTCGGGTATCCGGCAAATGATGGGGCGAGCCCTCGAGCTCGAGCAGGAGGGAAAACCCGTTATTCATCTCGAGATCGGCCGCCCCGACTTTGACACGCCAGGTCACATTAAGGAGGCGGCAACCAGGGCCCTGGAACAAGGGATGGTCCATTACACGTCGAACTATGGCACGCTGGAGTTACGCAGTGCCATCGCCGACAAGCTCCAGCGCGAGAACAAGCTCGATTTTGACCCGGATACGGAGATTATCGTCACGATAGGAGCCAACGAGGCTGTCTTTCTCGCGATCATGGCTACAGTGAACGAGGGCGATGAGGTGCTCATCCCCGATCCATCGTGGCTCAATTACTTTCACTGCGTAACCATGGCCGGTGGCCGGGCCGTGAGCGTGCCCTTGCACGAGGGAAAGGGTTTCCGAATGGATCCCGATGACGTGGCTCGGGCGATTACACCGCGCACGCGTATGCTCGTGGTGCTGACGCCGCACAACCCCACGGGTGCCGTACTCGGTGAGGAAGAGCTTACGGCTCTCGCTGCGCTGGCTCGCGCGCATAACCTCGTGGTCCTGTCCGACGAAATCTACGAACGACTGGTCTATGACGAGGCCGTGCACCGAAGCATCGGCGTCCTTCCGGGTATGCGTGAGCGGACTCTGACCGTGAATGGATTCTCCAAGACATACTCGATGACGGGCTGGCGTGTGGGTTACGTTGCCGGACCTCGCGAGCTTATCGACATTCTTGTTCGCGTACATCAGTACACCGTTGTTTGCGCAACTTCCTTTGCCCAGAGTGGCGGCGTGGCGGCTTATTGCGGACCTCAGGAATGCGTCGAAGAGATGAGAAGGGAGTTTGGCCGACGCCGTGCGTTGATTCTCGAGAGTCTCAAGCGGATGAAGGGGGTCGACTGTACTGTGCCCCAGGGAGCCTTCTACGTTTTTCCGTCGATCCGCGGCATCAGCCGTTCGTCAGAGGAAGTGTCCCTGCACCTGCTGGAGGACGCGTTCATTGCCACGGTTCCAGGGGTAGCGTTCGGAAGGAACGGGGAAGGCTATATCCGGCTTGCCTACTCCAATTCCTACGAAAACATCGAGGAGGCAATGAAGCGCATGGAAGCGAGCCTCAAGAAATTCTCAGGCACTAGGCAGTAGTCGGTCGGCGTTGAACAGGCCGCCCATTCGACATTTAGCCATTCGAGAAAATTATGGGTGATATTCAGTTGACACTGCGCGTGGATGGCGAATCAGTATGAACGTTCTCCTGAGCTGACCGCTGCAATCGTTCACGTGAAACGAAGGAATCCCCGTTTTTGGTGCCGGCGGATCGCCGGGCAGATCTCCATTACCTTTGGTGTCGACATCGACGAGGACGTTGTCCGCCGGGTGCTGGCCAATCAGTGCCGCCAAGCGAGGCTGCCCCACTTTTGCCCCACACCAGTGTGCT
>JABAOE010021762.1_pt8 | contig 13409 bp, 11 predicted proteins | sample 7062141 | NCBI WGS metagenome assembly JABAOE01 (sample SAMN14538627, study PRJNA623070) | marine sediment metagenome | biome: marine biome [ENVO:00000428]; feature: marine pelagic biome [ENVO:01000023]; material: deep marine sediment [ENVO:00002113] | place: India: Gulf of Khambhat ... | reverse complement strand
GGCTACTGCCAGTCGGGCCAGATCATGCAGGCGGCTGCCTTGCTGGCCGACAACCCGAATCCTTCGCGGGAAGAGATCGTCCGGCAGATGAATGGTGTCATCTGCCGCTGCGGCACCTACACCCGGATCATCGCCGCGATCCAGCGCGCGGCGAGGGAGGTATAGCCCATGCCTGCCAACAAAGAAATGGCCACGCAACTGACGCGCAGGGACTTTCTCGCCGGGAGTGCCGGACTCACTTTTGCCGTGGGCTTCAGCTCCGGGCCAACCTGGCTCGTTGCCGATGCCAGGGCCACCAAAGCAGATCTCGACGTCGGTGTCTGGGTACGCATCTCGGCTGATGATCGTGTCACGATCATTACGCCCGGAGCCGAAATGGGCCAGGGTTCGATGACCGGAGTCCCGGTCGTGCTCGCCGAGGAACTCGATGCCGATTGGTCCCGCGTAATCCTCGAAATGGCGCCGGCCGAGCCGGAGATTTACGGCTACGACTCGCGGCGCGGCAAAAGAATGAGCATTACCGGTAGTCGGGCCATCCGCTCTTACTTCGATCAGATGCGCCTGGCCGGCGCCCAGGTCAGAAAAGCTCTGATCGCTGCCGCCGCCGAGCATTGGGGTGTCGATGCGGCCGGACTCATCACGGAACCGAACACCGTGATCGATCCCGCCAGCGGGCGGAGGCTTAGCTACGGCGAGATTGCGAGTTTTGCCGTAATACCCGAATCGCTGCCGGCCATCTCCCGTGACGAGCTCAAAAAACCCGGGGCGTTCCGATTGATCGGCAATGCCGTGCCGCGCCGCGATATCCCGGCCAAGGTTGACGGGTCGGCACAGTTCTCGATCGACGTGCAGTTGCCGGGCATGGTGTATGCGAGCGTCGTTCACTCACCGGTTCAGCTGGCCAAACCCAGGGATTGGAACGATAAGGATGTTCGCAAGTCGGCCGGCCTCATCGACATCGTCGAGCTCGATCACGGCATCGCCGTGGTTGCAGACACGTTCGAGAACGTATTGGCGGCGCGCCGGGCGCTGGCCGTCGAATGGGCGGGTTCCCAGGCCGTGGGTTTCGACTCGGAGCTAGCCCTCGACTCGGACTATGCGGATGCCATGCTCGATCCGACGGCAGAAGTCCGGATTGTCAACCGGGCCGGCAGCGGTGCCGATGCGTTCGATCGTGCTGCCAAGGTCTATCGGGCCGATTTCAGGAGCGACTTCGCTTATCACGCCCAGATGGAGCCTCTCAATGCCGTCGCGCGTTTTAATGAGGCTTTCGATCGCGTCGAAGTCTGGGAGGGAAGCCAATCGCCGGACAGGTCGCGCCAGGCCATCGCCGCGGCACTGGGATTCGACTTGGATCAGGTCATCCACCACCAGCAGTACATGGGTGGAGCCTTCGGCAGACGGTCACTGGGCGACTATGCGGTCGAGGCTGCACTAGTCGCTCGCGCAACCCGGCGCCCCGTCAAGATGATCTGGACGCGCGAGGAGGACCTGGCGTTTGGCATGTTCCGCCCGCAGAACCTGCAATGCGTCGAGGCCGCGTTGGATGACAACGGCAAGATCGCCGGCTGGCGGCACTGCGTCGTCGGTGACGGCGGCGGACTGCTGTACTCGGGTATCAACATAGAGGACTATTACGGCGTTGCCCATCGGCAGATAGAAACACGCGGTACCTCGCACGGGATTCGCCTTAAGCACTGGCGAGCTGTCGCCCATCCCTTCAACGTGTTCGCGATCGAAGCACTGGTCGATGAAATGGCCGCTGCCGAAGGCCTCGACCCGCTCACGTTCAGGCGCGAGCGCATGGCGTTGACGCCGAAAGCGCGCGCTGTGTTCGACGCCGTCGAGAACCTTAGCGACTGGCATGCGCAACGGCCCGAAGGCCGTGCACTGGGCTTGTCCGTAACGGAACGCTCCGGCTCGCTCGGTGCCGGCGTCGTCGAGATCTCGCTGGAGCAGACAACGGGCCGGATTCGCGTGCACAAGGTCTGGGTCTCGATCGATGGCGGCATCGTCGTCCAGCCCGACATGGCTCGCGCTAACGTCGAGAGCGGTATTGTCTACGGCCTGTCGAGCGTCCTCAAAGAACGAGTCACTGTGAAAAATGGCACGGTGCAGCAGTCGAACTTCCATGATTACCGGGTGCTGCGCATGGCCGAGGCGCCCGAGGAAATTCACGTTGAATTCCTCAAGCGCGATACGCCGCCGACCGGCCTCGGCGAGATCGGCAACCCGTTCATCGCCGCGGCCGTCGCCAACGCTTTTCACGCGCTGACCGGCAAGCGGCTCTATCACATGCCGTTCACGCCGGGCCGGGTTCGCGCCGCGCTACAAGCCTGATCAGGAATCCTCACGCCGCAGCCTGCTCCGATGATATCGAGAGGCAGCCGCGGCGACGCAACAGGCGATCCCGGTCAATACAACCACGTTCTGCAGGCCCCAGGCAGTCGCCGCCGAGCCGATGATGAGGCTGCCGAGCGCGGTGCCGCCAAAGGCGATCACACCCCAGAAACTGCTGACGCGACCACGGACTTCGTCTTCGACGAGCTGCTGCAGGAGAATCTGCGAGCCGATGCCGCTGAGAGCCAGGATCGTGCCGAGTGCGCCAACAATCACAACGGCGAGCCAGAACTGCTGTACGATGCCGAGCATGCCAATCAGTAGCCCGGCGGCGATGACGGCAGCGCGGACAACCCTGACTCGGAGCCATTTGACGCCGCGCGACAGCACGAGGCCTGCGACCACTGCACCGGCTCCGACCGACGAGGTGAGCACGGCCAGCGCGGAGGCACCACCCCGATAGACCGCATCGGCAAATGCCGGCAGCATCTCCAGCGCGCCGCGACCGAAAATCGAGGCAACCGCGATGATAAGCAGCAAGGCACGGATCCGCGGTTGCCGCCAGGCGTAGAGGAAGCCCTCCCCCATTTCGTACCAGACATGCCGGCGGGGCCGAGNNGACAAGCATCGCCGCGATCAGTGTCAGGTAGGACACGCCGTTGACGATGAAGGCCGCCGCGACACCGAAACCCGCGATGACGAAACCGGCGATCGCTGGACCGACAAGGCGCGAAACATTGAATGAAATCGAGCTCGTCGCAACGGCGCTTTCGAGCTGGTCCCGTTCGACGAGATTGGGCACGACGGACATCCTGACCGGCATGTGCGCGCCGTCGAGCGTGCCCTGAATGAACGAAAACAGGGTAAGGACCTCGATGTCGACATGACCAGCGAACGTCAGCGAACCCAGCAACAGCATGTTGAGGATACTCATCGAGTTGATCAAAAGCGATGCGGCCCGCCGGTCGAATCGATCGGCGAGCACGCCGAAAAATGGCCCGAACACGACGGCCGGAGCAAACTGCGTGAAGGCGACCAGCCCGACCCAGAATTCCGAACCCGATAGCTGCCAGGCAAACCAGCCCAGAGCGACCCGGTAAACCCAGAGTCCGTGCAGGGAAATCGTATTACCGATCAGAAATATCAGGTAGTTGGGATTCGATACGGCGCTTTTTGTCATGCTTGTCGGGCGGAATCGGGAGAGCTGTTAGACTTTGTAAATAGCGCCGCCAATCGAGGATCGTGCATGGCCAAAAAACTCAAGAACGAAAAAGCGCTGCTCAGGATTGCGCTCTCGATGATTATGGACGATGCCGTCAAACGCGGCATCGTCGAGTTCGAACCGACCGACTCGCATGACCTCAAGATCGAGTATGCGTACCGGCTCCTGATCCATGACAAGAAAATCACTCCGCTGCCGAGGGGCCAGGAGACCCTACCAAACATCCGGCACCGGCTGGCGAGATGGGTGATGCGCGAACTGCCCGCCGGTCACGAACTGCTGAATTAACGGCGTCGACGAGGCAGCAAGCCGCTAAGCGCCGCGCCACAGACGACGAGGCCGAAGGCCGCGACGTCGATGCCCGGGAGTGCGGTCTTGCCGAATCCGAAACCGGCCAACAGAGCCACGCCGAGACATAGCAGCACGCCTCCGCTGACCTGCCGAGCAGCAGGTGGCACGGGCGCATCCAGCGATCGCGGCCAATTTTCCACGCGCGAGAGCAAGAAAGTTACCGGTAACAGGACGGCATACAGAAATCCGATCCAGAGCGGGCGCGTCAGCCACCAGCTCATCGTGCCGGGCTCGTAACCGAGGCCAGCTCCCCCGACCAGCCAGGCCAGGGCGACGACGAGCATCATGACGGTCAGGTGCCAGAGATAGAGCGTCATGATCATGCTGTTGATCAGCACCGTGACTGCCCAGAGTCGCACTCTGGATAGCAGTGCCCGCATCGGCATCTCCAGCGCCAGCAGCACACCGAGCTGCACGATCGCCAAAGCCAGCAGCGTCGCCTTCGGGGGCAAGGTATTGCTGAGCTCGGCATCGGGTGATCCGGCCATGGCCAGCGGGTAGNNCAACACATAAAGGACGACGAAGGCAACCGCGGAATTCATCAGCAAGCGCGCCGGCGACCCAAGTTTGCCATCACGCCAGGCATAACCGAGTTGGTGCACGGCAAGCCAGACCCACAGGTAATTGGTCCAGCCGGCGAGACGAATATCGCCGAGAAAGAATGCCATATCGGTCAACACGGCGCCCAGCGCGAAAGCCCAGAAGGACACGAATCCCCGGCGCGCCCAGAAGCGATAAGTCAGCGGGGCGAGCATGACGACAACGATATAGATCGCGAGGAACCAGATCGGGATCAGCGCTCCGCGCGAGCCCGCGGCTATGGTCGAGCCACTCAGCGGTGAGAGTCGCAGCGCGAGCGCAAGTCCTGCCCAACCGACGACGAGTACGAGTAAGGGCGTTACGAGCCGGTGCAGGCGGTTTGCAAGCCATTCCGCGTAGTCCAGCTCCCGGCGCCTCGCGCTCTCGAGCGACACTGCATTGGCGTAGCCGCCGACAATGAAAAATATCGGCATGACCTGGAAAATCCAAGTCAGCCACTGCGTCGGTGGTTGAGTCTCGAGAACGTCGCTGTAAATGATCGCGCCGTCTGCATAGTACATCCCGGCGATGAGCCAGTGGCCTGTTACGACGACAAGTATTGAAAAAGCGCGCAGAAAATCGACGTATCGATTGCGCTCGGGCGGGGTTTGCTCGGCAAGGCTCTTCACCCTGGACCACATACTCATCGCGCTACTCTCGATTCGCCGCGAAAGCTGTCGCCGATACTAACGGAATCCGACCGCGATGGGTGTGTTTTATTGCGCCAACTGTGCTCCGCTGCCGAACCCGGACAGGCCGATGCGACCGCGTACAAGCGGGTCCCGGGCCTGGCCTCGAGGTCGGCCGTAAAGCTTGTGAAAAGACGCCCTATCACCCCGCGCTTACAGCTAGAATCAGGCTCCGCAACGAATCCATGGAGATCGATCATGACGCGGCGAGGTCAACGTCCGAAACGCGTCGCGAACTCGATACGACAGCTGCAATGGCAGCGGGTCGTCAATCCCTATGCGCCGATCGAGGTTCTCGATGCGGCCTCGCTGGAAATGATTCTGGATGCGGCATTCGAACTGCTCGAGACTCAGGGGATGCGGTTCCTGGAAGGGAGAAGCCGGGACCTGCTGCGACAGGCGGGAGCGGGCGTCGATGACGAGCAGATCGTGCGCTTCGATCGCGGATTGATCGAGGAGAAGTTAGCCGCTGCACCAGCTCGATTTACGCTGCGGGCACGCAATCCCCAGCATGACCTCGACTTCGGCGATAACGGCATTGTCTTCGGCTCCGTCGGCGGGCCCGCGTTCGTCAGCGACCTCGACAAGGGGCGCAGGCCCGGATGCTACGCCGAGCAGTGTGACTTTTTGCGCCTCGTGCAGAGCCTCAATATTATTCATCACGAGGGTGGTGGCCCGTTCGAGGCCATGGACCTGCCGGCCGAAACGCGTCATCTCGATCTCTACCTAGCGCAGGCCAGGTATACCGACAAGAACTGCCAGGCTTATGCACTCGGCCGCGAAAGAACACTCGATGCGATCGAGATGATCGCGATCGCGCTCGGCACTGACCGGGACGAACTTGTCAGAAGACCGGCCCTGCTCGCAATTATCAACACCAACTCGCCGTTGCAATTCGACATCCCGATGACCGAGGCCGTTATCGAACTCGCATCGGCCGGCCAGGCCTGCTGCATCACTCCGTTCACGCTGGCCGGCTCGATGAGCCCGGCGACGATGGCCGGTACACTCGTTCAGCAAACGGCCGAGGTGCTTGCCGTGGCGACGTTTGCGCAGACTGTCAGGGCCGGCGTGCCGCTCATGTATGGCAGTTTTGCATCGAATGTAGACATGCAGAGCGGCGCGCCCGCACTCGGCACACCGGAGTACACCAAAGCCGCGCTTGCCAGTGGTCAGATCGCGCGTCGCCTGGGGCTGCCGTTTCGGTCGAGCAATACGACCGTGGCGAACCTGGTCGATGCGCAGGCTGCGTTCGAGAGCCAGATGTCGTTATGGGGATCCGTGATGGGACACGCCAATCTCGTCAATCATGCGGCGGGCTGGCTCGAGGGCGGCCTGACGGCTTCCTTCGAAAAACTGATTATCGACGCCGAAATGTTGCAGATGATTGCCGAGTACTTGCGGCCGATTCCTGTCGATACCGATCAGATTGCGCTCGATGCCATTGCCGAGGCAGGTCCGGGCGGGCATCACTTCGGCACGAAACACACGCTCGCGCGCTATGAGCATGCGTTCTATGCACCGTTGCTGGCAGATCGGCAGAATTTCGAGTCATGGCAAGAATCAGGTAGCCTTGACATCGCAAGGCGTGCCAATGCGCTCTGGAAGGTTTTGCTTCGGAATTACGAGCAGCCCGCGCTGGACCCGGCGATCGACGAGGCCCTCGTCGACTACGTGGAAAAACGTAAAAGCGCGCTGCGTTGAGGACGGAATCATAAGGAACGCTGAATGCGACCGACGCTGAATGTCCTTTCGGACGAACTGATCGACAGAATCTTGACCGAGGCCAAGTCCATTCTCGCCGAAATGGGCATGGAGATTCGCGGCGAGAATCTCAGGAACCGCCTGCTCGAGCACGGCTTAAAAACCAACGACGGTGGCGAGCGCGTATTGTTCCCGCCTGAGGTCGTCGAGAAAGCAATCAGCGATGCGCCGACGTCGTTTACGCTTTTCGATCGCGACGGCCAGGCGCATGCCGAACTCGGCGGATATAACGTGCATTACGTGCCAGGCTCGAGTGGCCTGAAGATCCAGGACCATCGAACCGGGGAGACGCGGCTCGCAAACTCGACCGACTTCATCGAATACGCCCGACTGTGCGACGGGATGGAGCACATCGCCTACCTGGCAACAGCCTTCTCGACGAACAAGGACATCGAGGCACGGGTGTCGGACGCCTGGCGTTTGTATATGTGCCTGACGACGTCGAAAAAACCGGTCGTGACCGGTGCCTTCACGGAACATGGTGTGCCGCGCATGGCGGACATGCTCGAGGTCTTTCGCGAGAGTCGTGCCGACCTCATCGCGAGGCCGTACACGATTTTTACGATCACGGCGACCGGCAATTTCCGCTACGGCGAAGACTCCTGTCAGAACCTGCTCGACTGTGTCGAAGCCGGCATCCCGATCGAAATCGTACCGGTCACCCTGATGGGTTTGATCGCTCCGGTCACTCTCGTCGGCGCACTCGTATTCCACTGTGTCGATGTCCTTGCCGGTATCACGATGGCGCAGATTATTCGGCCCAGTGCGCCGGTTTTGTTCGGTGGCGCACCAGCGACATTTCACATGAAAGCGGCGAGTTCGCCGATGGCAGCCATCGAAGCGCAGCACCTTAATGTCGGCTACGTTACGATCGCCAAATCGCTCGGCTTGCCGACGCAGGCCTACATGGCGCTCTCGGACGCCAAATTCCTCGATGCGCAGGGCGGCGGTGAAACTTTCTCGAGCGCGCTGCTCGCTGCGATCTCCGGCGTCAATTCGGTCTCGGGGCCCGGCATGCTCGATTTCGTTCTGACCTTCAGCCTGCCCAAGCTCGTCTTCGACAACGAGGTCTGCGGCCAGTGCCTGCACTTCGTGCGCGACCTCGAGCCGCTCGGAGACCTGCCAACGCGCAGCCTCGTCGAAGACCTGATGCAAGAGGACCACCTGATCACATCGGAACATACGCTCGAGCATTGGCCGCAGCAGCTCTACCTGACGGATCCGGTGATCGACCGCTCGAACCGCGAGAGCTGGGAAGAGTCGGGATCGAGAACCTTGATGGACCGGGCGTGCACCGAGGTCGAGGAGCGACTCGCCAAGTACACGCCGATTTCGACGGATGCGGCGCAAGATACGGCCATGCGCGAAATGATCGAGCACGGTCTCGAGGAACAGACCGTACTTCCCGAGCTACCGCCGCCTCCCGATGCGCCTGCGCGATCCCGAGCACCGGGTCGCCGCGGGCGTGCCGGACGTCGCAGAGCGACCTGAGACAAGAAAAAATCGGCTTTCCCGTTAGGCAGAATTGGCGCAGAATCGCCGCGCATGAAACACGCGTTTGCGCCCGTTGCCGCTTTACTGATGAGCGTTGCGATCCTGATGACAGGCTCGGGCCTGCAAGGCACGCTGTTGCCCGTGCGCGCCGGTCTCGAATCTTTTTCAACTTTCTCGATCGGCCTGATTGGCGCTGCGTACTTTATGGGTTTTACGCTCGGCTGCCTGCGCGGTGGCGAACTCGTCAAGAGCGTCGGCCACGTGCGCGTTTTCCTCGCGATGACGGCGCTCGGATCAGCAGCGCCGCTCGTGCACGGCCTCGTACTCGAACCGCTTGCCTGGGCTTTGTTACGCTTCCTGAGTGGTTTCTGTTTCGCCGTGCTGTTTCTCGTCATCGAAAGCTGGCTGAACGAGCGTTCGAGCAACGACAACCGCGGCATCATCTTCTCCACCTACGTCATGATCACGCTGACCGTGCTCGCCGTTGGCCAGATGATGACCCTGCTCTATCCCCGGGAAGGCCTCGAACTCTTCCTGATTGCCTCGGTTCTCGTCTCGCTTGCCGCCATTCCGGTGGCCCTCTCGCAGGCAGTGACGCCCGAACAGCCGACAGAGGTCGAAGTCGATTTGAAGCGGCTTTTTGGCATCTCGCGTGCCGGCACCGTGGGTTGCCTGGCCACCGGTATTGCCAGCGGCGCTTTCTGGTCCATGGCGCCGGTCTTTACGGCGAGCCTGTCGTCTGACACCGGCCTGGCCGCCTGGTTCATGTCCTCGACCGTCATCGGCGGCGCGCTGGCGCAATGGCCGTTGGGCTATATTTCCGATCGAATCGGCCGGCGCAAAACACTTTCAGCCGCAGCAGCCACAGCTGCCCTGATCGCTGCAGTGATCGTCGTCATGCACGATGACCTCAGTTTCTCGGGCATCATATCGCTGGGCGCGGCCTGGGGATTCTTCGCATTTCCCCTGTATGCCATGTCCGTGGCACATGCGAACGACAAGGCTCATCCTTCAGACTACGTGGTGGTCTCGAGCGGGCTGCTGCTCATTTACGGAACGGGAGCCGTAATTGGACCCTTCGCGGCCTCGGCAGTCATGGCCCTGAGCGGACCCTACGGGCTTTACCTGGCGAGCGGGATAACGCACCTTCTCGCTGCTGCCTACGTGATGCAACGAATACTGCGACGGGAAAGCATCCCGGTAGAGCAGCACATTGCTTTCGGTGACGCGCTCGCGACTGCGCACACGGCATCGCAAGTGTACGAAGAGGAATACTTGCAGCATGTCGAGGAGGACAGCTCGGCGGCCTGACTTGTTATCGGACACGGCCTGTTGCTAAGCTATTTGGGAACCTTCACAGAAATATCTCTTCGCATTCTTCCGACTTGCGTACGCCGCGGCACCAGTCCGCCTCGCGGCACAGTGGTCTTGGGTGCGCCAAATCAGACCACAGGAGCCAACTCATGGGCGAGGCCAAATCGGGCGACACCGTTCGCATTCACTACACGGGCAAACTCGATGACGGAACCGAATTCGACAGTTCGGCAGGCCGCGATCCTCTCGAGTTTGCACTCGGCAGCAGCCAGGTCATCCGCGGTTTCAACTCGGCCGTCGAGGGCATGTCGGTCGGCGACAGCATATCAGTGAGCATCGAGCCTGCCGATGGCTACGGCGAGCGCCACGAACAGCTCGTTCAGGACATCCCTAAAAATGCGCTGCCCGACGAGATCAATGCCGTGGTCGGCATGCAGTTGCAGGGACAGGGACCCGACGGCCAGGTCACTCGATTCATCGTGGCCGCGGTTAACGAGGAAACGATTACCCTCGATGCGAATCACCCGCTCGCAGGACAAAGACTCAATTTCGACATCGAACTCATCGAGATCGTCTGAGCCAATCCCGAAATCCCTGCCCGGCCGCGAGCCTTTCGGCGAACCGCCCTACCTTGCGCGAGGGTGCACCAATTCGCTGGCAAAGGCAGGTGAAAACCGAGCGGACCCACTCGGCGGCAAGCCTCAACCCGGGTTGCCGACGGTCTCTTTTCGATAACTGTTTGCGTGAACTTCGGGATACGGATGCTCGTGGCCTTACGCTGCCGAATCGTCTCCATTGCGGCGCCGCTCCGCGCTCGGCGCATGACCGTAATACTCTTTGTACGACTTACTGAAGTGCGAACTCGACACGAAGCCCGTCAGCGTGGCGATCTCGACGAGGTTCAGGCTCGTCTGGTGTAGCAATTCCCGGGCCCGGGACAGGCGAATCCAGAGGTAGTAACGGGACGGCGTGCACAGGAGGTAGCGCTGAAACAGCCGCTGCAACTGGCGTCGGGAAATACCCGTGTACTCGGCGATGTCTTCCTGGCTGATCGGTTCCTTGATGTTTGCTTCCATCAACTCGACGGCCACGATGAGTTTATGCGACTGCGTCCCGATAACATGCCGCAGCGGAATCCGTTGGATGTCGGCAGACCCCCGGATGCGTTCGTAGACGAACTGCTCGGCGATGCCGGCACTGACATCCGGCCCGCATTGGCGGCGGATGAGGTACAGCATCATGTCGATCGGCGAGGTGCCACCCGAACAGGTATAGCGTTTACCGTCGATCGTGAACACGCTGCGGCTGACGTGGACCTCCGGAAACAGGTCTGCCAACGACCCCATGTTTTCCCAGTGAATACTGCACCGATAGCCGTCGAGGAGTCCGGCCTTGGCCAGCAGATAGGTACCGGTGTCCGTTGCACCGAAGCCAATCCCGCCCTGATCGACCGTGCGCAGCCAGCGCAAAACAGCGTCAGTCGTATTGGACTCCACGTTCCAACCGCCGCAAACGATCAGCGCATCGACGTCGCGCAATGCATCGCTATCGTTGATCCCGGCATCGACATTGATCGAGATGCCGTCACTCGCAGTGGCGGCCTCGCCTGTTTCGGATATCGTCCGCCAGCGGTAAACCTCCCGCCCGCAGATTCGGTTGGCCATGCGCAAGGGCTCGATCGCCGCTGACATCGAAATCAGCGTGAAATGATTGATTAGCAGGAAACCGAAACTCGTCGGCCAATCATTAGTCGGATTCTGACTCATCCTGCAGTGCGCCCCGGTTTGACGCCCGCAGTATGTAACGGCCCCTAGCCGAACTCAATCCCGAAAGGCGAAGCCATACGGCTTAACCATTTCAGCAGGTAATCGGCGAAACTGCGCCTGACGATCAATTCGAAAGTTTCGCCGTCACCGAGCAAGCCGAGTAGTACGCTGGCTTTGCCAAGCCCGCTCTGGGCGCAACTGCCTGGCGTAAAGACTCGCGCATGCAGATCGAGCGTCGAGCCCCGCGCCAGCAAGTCCCTGACCGCCGCACCGCTGAGCTGCAGCACGGTGCTCCCGCCGCTGACGTCGTTGACGGCAACGTGCAAATCGGTGAGCTGCCCGTCGAGACGCTGCCGAAGCTCCTTGGCTCCGGCCGCGGCGGTCACTATCAACCACTCGTCAGGCCCGAGCCAGTATATGCGGTGCCCGGCCTCGGAAATCGTGTTGCTCATCACCGGCAGAGCCTGCCCGAGCACCGCTTCACTGGCGGTCAGAAACGCCTGATCGGCGGGATCCCCACGCAGGTTGATCACGCCGCGGTCGTTGACCACGCTCAGCCGGATCGACGTCTCAGACATGTTGACGCTCGCTCTTCGGATCGTAGAACACCGGCGAGACGATCGTAACCGGCACCGCCGAACCATCGGCAAGCGATGCATGAATCGTTTCGCCTTGGCGCGAGTGTCCGCCCGTTACCAGCGCCAATGCGATCGGATGTCCGAGGCAGGCGCTCAGGTAACTTGACGTGACGTGACCGCACATGGGGACGGGGATTGCTGCCGCGGGGTCCTCGACGAGCTGCGTCCCCTCCGGCAGCACGGTAATCCCGTCCGCCGACAACAACCCGACGAACTGTTTGCGATCCGGGCGCGCACAGTCGGCCCGCGCCAGTGAGCGCTTGCCGAGAAAATCCTTGTTCTCTGCCAGCAGCCAGTTCATACCCAGATCCACGGGCGTAACCGAGCCATCGGTATCCTGCCCGACAATCACAAAGCCCTTCTCGGCGCGGAGCACGTGCATCGACTCCGTTCCGTAAGGCGTGATGCCGAAGGCCTTACCGGCCGCCAAGACGCTCCGCCACATGTCGAGCGCACAGTTGCTGTCGAGATTGATCTCGAATGCGAGTTCACCGGAAAAGCTGACCCTAAACAGCTGCACGGGAGTACCACCGAGTTCGGCCTCCCGAACGGTCATGAACGGAAAATTTTTTGGCCCGAGGTCGATATCGCAGCCGATCTTCTCGAGGACCTTGCGACTGTTCGGCCCGGCAACGGCAAGAGTCGAAAACTGGTCCGTCAGCGAAGTCAGGTAAACCTCCAGCTCGGGCCACTCGGTCTGCAACCAGGTTTCGAGCCAGGCAAGCACCTTCGCGGCCCCACCTGTGGTCGTGGTCAGATAGAAGTGCCGATCCCCGAGACGCGCCATGACCCCATCGTCCATCAGCATGCCGTCCTCGCCGAGCATGATGCCGTAAGCACATCGACCCGGCTGCATCTTGCCGACCTCGTGCGTGTAGATTCGCTCCAGGAACTCGACGACGTCGGGCCCGCGCGCGTCAATCTTGCCGAGCGTCGATGCATCCATGACACCGACAGAATTACGCACTGCCAGGCATTCGCGAGCGACGGCCGCATGCAGATCCTCATCACCTGTAGGGAAATACCACGGCCGATGCCACTGACCGACAACCTCCATCGGCGCGCCAGCCCCGGCATGCGCTTCGTGGATCGCGGTTTTGCGCACCGGGTCGAAAAGCTCGTTGACGCTTTCGCCGGCGCCGACCCCGAAGGAGACCGGCGTGTAGGCGGGCCGGAATGTCGTCGTGCCGACGACCTCGATGTCTTCGCCCAGGCACCCGGCCAGGATCGCCATGCCGTTGATGTTGCCGAG
>JABAOE010018774.1_pt1 | contig 13409 bp, 16 predicted proteins | sample 7062141 | NCBI WGS metagenome assembly JABAOE01 (sample SAMN14538627, study PRJNA623070) | marine sediment metagenome | biome: marine biome [ENVO:00000428]; feature: marine pelagic biome [ENVO:01000023]; material: deep marine sediment [ENVO:00002113] | place: India: Gulf of Khambhat ... | reverse complement strand
TCCAACACTTAACCCATCAAGGAGGAGACCTGATTTATGGCTAAACTGACGAAGTCACAGACGATCAAGGAACTGGCCGAGCGCACGGGCTTGGAGAAGAAGAAAGCCGCTGAAGTGGTGGACGAGTTGGTGAAGATGTCCTACGAGCATGCCAAGGACTCGTTCACGATCCCTGGCCTGGGCAAATTGGTATTGGTGAACCGCGCGGCGCGGATGGGTCGCAACCCCGCCACCGGTGAGCAGATACAGATTCCGGCCAAACGGGTTCTGAAATTCCGCATTGCGAAGCAGGCGAAAGACGCTGTGCTCGGTTAGGTAACTACCTTTCCATCAGCGACTTGAAGTAAAAGCGGGCGGTCGTGTCCTGACGGGCACGGCCGCCTTTGTTTTTCGGCCTGGAAGCACGCGGGACCGGGGCCGGCGATGGGCGATGGTTGCCGGCGTTGTGGCCGGTTACTCGACGGATTTGCGGGTAAACGCGGTGAGATTCTCGATACCGGCTTCGCGGGCGGCGTCGATGACCGCGACGATGCGGCCGTAGCTGACGCTTTTATCGGCCGAGAACTGGAGCACGATGCCGGGTTGCTCGGCGCGGGCGCGGGCCAGCGCATCGGCGAGTTGGCCAAGATCGATTTGGTCCTGGCCGAGATAGATTTGTTCGTCCGGACCGACACTGAGCAGGAGACGCTGGATTTTTTCGCGGCCGATTTCCTCGGCGGTCTTGGCTTCCGGCAGGGCAAGTTTCACGGCGGAGGGTGATTCGACACGGAAGGTGGTGGTGACGAAAAGAAACAGGAGCAGGACCAGGAGGATATCGACCAGGTTAATGATCCGGATCTTGGGGGTGTACGCTTCGCGTTTGGTTTCAAAAATGCGCATGCCGGTATTGGTGGATGTTCGGGTTTAATCAGGCCGGAGCGGGGCGGGTGCCGGACCGTGCCGACCGGCGCCCGTGGCCGCTGTGGTCGGTATGGCTAGTGATAGAGATGGGCGAGGAGTTCATCGATATGGCGTTCGATTTCGAGCAGGAGATTATCGATCCGGCGGCGGAGATACATGTAGGCGACCAGGGCCGGGATCGAGACGGCCAGGCCGGTAAACGTCGCGATGAGCGCCTCGGAGATCCCCTTGGAAATCAGGGCGGGATCGCTGAGACCGTGTTGGGCGACGTCGCCGAAGACGTGGACCATGCCGGACACGGCGCCGAGCAGGCCGAGTAACGGACCGAGCTCGACCACGAGGGACAGGGTGGTGAGACCGCGTTCGAGGCGGGAACTGATCTGGCGGGCGGTGGCCTGGATCGCCTCGACATTTTCCGGCTTGGGAAGCCAGGAATGGGCGAAGGTGACGCGGGCGAGTTCGCCCAGCACGCTACGATCTTTCTCGCAGCAACCGCGGACGCGGTCGGTCATGTCCGGCTGGCGGGGTTGGCGATGGATCTCGGTGACCAGGCCGGGCGAGATGATCTTGGGTCGTTGCAGGGCCCAGACCCGTTCGATGACGATCGCGACGGCGGCAATCGAGCAGACCAGTAACGGCCACATCACGATCCCGCCCTTGAAAAACCATTCAGGCATGACGGCTCCTTCCGGCTGAGACGGGAAAGAATGCGCGGGACGAAACGGTCGTCCCCGCGCGCGCGGTTCCTTGGTTCATCTGTGGCCCAGCCTTTCCCTGTTTTTGTTCATTAGTAATAGAAGGTGAAATCAACTTGCCGCGCCTGGCTGCCGACCAGGCGCCGCAGCTCCTCGGTCAACGGCGCGAACGGAGCGGCGTCGGTGACGGCTTTCTCGCAGTACAGCGCGAGAATTTCCCCGGCAGTATTTTCACGACGTTGCAGGTTACGGATGGTGCCGTCGTCGTACAACTCAAAATGCAGGGTGACTGACCCGGCCCGCTCGAACACGCCGAAACGATCGATCAAGACATACCAGCTTTGCTGGACGGCCCGGATCAGTTCGCGGTCGTAGGCCCCGAACGGGTTCGAGGCGACATTGAACGCGGTCACACCGCTGCGGTCGACGCCGCCGGCCACGAGGCGCGATTTCTTGGCGGCGATGTCGCGTCCCGGAAACGCCAGCGCAGTGCGGGGCTCGGAGTTGGCGCGGTCGGGCCCGGCCGGGTCGCCGGCCATCGCCAGTTGCGGCCGTTGCGGGTCGGCCGCCGGCTGGGTGAGACCAAACGGCGCTGCCGTTTCGGGTTCCGCGGCCGGTTCCGCGGCCTGGCGGGCGTCCTGGAGTCGTTGACGGGAGAGCGCGAGGGCGCCCGGGGTTGGCATGGGAACGTCGGCGGTGCTGAGGATCCTGGTCTCCTCACCCTTGACGTAGGGGGTGTCTCCCTCGATATCGGTCGGGTTTTCCGGGTTGGCCGCCACGGTGGCCTGGTCGGAATAGAACGGGGTGGGCCCGGGCTCGTCGCCGGTGACCTGGCTGTTATCGGTCTCGATGAAGACCTGCGGGGCGGTGGGTTCGGGCTCGGGTTGCATCACCGGCACGAACGTCAGGGTCGGGGTCGGGCGGGCCAGGGCGGTGGCGGCCGGGCGCTTGGCGAGGCCGACCGTGCGGAGGATATTCCGCAGCGAATGACTGGCGTGGTAAGCCCCGATGAAAGCCAGGTGAAGCCAGAGCGACACCAGCACGGCGACCATGAGATGGAACTGGTACGGGGTCATTAAATTACCGGCCGAATCATAGCAGAAAGCGTGCGGGAGGCAACCGAAGGTGGCGGCCAGAATGGGCCGGCTGGGTTGTGGCGCGGGGCAGGAACCGAACCGCGCGGGATCAGTACTTCTTGCGGAGGTTACTCGGCAGGATATTGAGTTCGTTACGGTACTTGGCGACCGTGCGGCGGGCGATAGGGATCCCTTTTTCCTTGAGGATCGCCACGATCTCCTGGTCGGACAACGGTTTGTTGGTGTCTTCGCGCTCGATCAACTGCGAGATCTGCTCTTTGACACTGGTATTGCTCATGGCAGCGCCGCTGGCGGTTTCGAAACCGGGCGTGAAGAAATACTTCATCTCGAACAAACCCTGTGGGGTTTGCATGTATTTGTTCGCGACCGCGCGGCTGACGGTGGTTTCGTGCACGCCGACTTCCTCGGCGACCTGGGCCATGGTCAACGGTTTGAGACAGGAAACGCCTTTCTCGAGAAACTCGTGCTGGCGATCGACGATGACCTTGGCGATGTTGCCGATCGTCTGCTGGCGTTGGTGAATGCTCTTGATCAGGAACTTGCCGGCGCGGATCTTGTCGCGGATGTAATCCTTGGCCTCGGCCGCTTTTTCCGGATTGGCCATCAGTTCCTTGTACGCGTTGCTGATGCGGAGATGCGGGATCTGGTCGTTGTTCAGGACGACCACGTAATCGCCGTTGACCTTCTGGATCACCACGTCGGCGGAGACGTACTGGTGTTGTTCACTGCTGAACATGCGGCCGGGCTTGGGTTCCAGCGTGGAAATGAAATCGGCGAGTTTTTGGACTTCCTGGGGGCTGACGCCGAGCGCCCGCGCGATCTCCGGGTAGCGGCGCCGGCCCAGGTCTTCGAGATGTTTTTGGACCAGGCTGGCCTCGATCCCCTCGGATTTGCCGAGCCGGTCGAGCTGGATCAGCAGGCATTCCTGCAGGTTACGGGCACCGACACCGACCGGATGGAAAGATTGGACGAGATCAAGCGCTGTCTCGAGTTGGTCGAGGGAGACGCCGGAACTGACGGCCATTTCCTCGATCGGGGTAAGCAGGTAGCCGTCATCGTTGATGGTGCCGACGATGAGCTCGGCGATTTTCCGTTCGGATTCCTCGAGGTTGAGGAAGGTGAGCTGCTCAATCAGGTGTTGTTGGAGCGATTCTTCCTCGGTGAGCGAGTCGAAGAAGTGCTGGCGTTGTTCTTCCTGTTCGCGGGAGAACTTGCCGAAGCTGCTGGTTTGGGAGAAATATTCCCGCCATTCCTCGTCGAGCTTGGAGAGGACCTCGAACTCCTCCTTGAAATCGAGTTCTTCCTTGGCGGCGGCGTCGGCGTCTTTCTCTTTGGCCGCAGTATCCTCGCTGCTGCGCTCGATCTCGACCTGCGGTTCGTCCTTGGGAACATCCTCGAGCAGCGGGTTTTGTTGGAGTTCTTCCTGGACCAGCGACTGGAGTTCGAGGGTGGACACCTGGAGCAGGTGCAGGCTCTGTTGCAACTGCGGCGCCAGGATTTGCTGGAGCGAGAGCCGTTGAACCTGTTGTAAACCGGGGCCTTGTGCCATTGCCCAGCAACTTACGAGCGAAGGTTGACCAAGTAAAGTTGAAAAACGATATCAGAAAGCTTGAGTCCGCCGGCCGAAGTTGTATCATCCGCCGCATGGGGGTGCAGTTAACGATTCTCGGCAGCGGCAGTGCGGGGAACTGTACCCTGATCGAATCCGACACCACCCGGATCCTGGTCGATGCCGGCTTGAGCGGTCGCCAGATCAAGACCCGGTTGCAGGCTATCGGCCGGGACCTGGACGAGCTCGACGGCGTGGTGTTGACCCACGAACACAGCGATCACACGCGCGGTCTGGGGGTGATCTGCCGCAAACGCCAACTGCCGGTGTTTGCCAACCGGTTGACGGCCGAGACGTTCCTGGAACGCGAGCCAGGCGACAAGTCCGTATCGATTTCCTGGCGGCTGTTCACGACCGGTCACTCGTTCGAGATCGGCGACCTGGTGATCGATTCGTTCAGTGTGCCGCATGACGCCTACGACCCGGTCGGGTTCGTGGTCCGGTGCGGCGCGCAGGCGATCGGGTTGCTGACCGATCTTGGGCATCCGACCAAGCTGGTGACCGAGCGGGTGCGACAAGCGGACGTGTTGGTGGTGGAAGCCAACCACGATGTACGGTTGTTGCAGGAAGACACCGCGCGGCCGTGGGCGACCAAGCAGCGGATCATGAGCCGGCACGGGCACCTGAGCAACGACGCGGCCGCGATGTTGACGGCCGAGGTGGCCACGGACCGGCTGCGGCACGTGTTCCTGGCGCACCTGAGCCGCGATTGCAACCGGCCGGAACTCGCGGAGCAGGTGGTCTACCGCCAACTCGGCGAGCGCGGCGCGCGGCATGTGAAAGTGACGGTGGCGACCCAGGACAAGGCGACCGAAACCCTGGCCTTGTAAAGGAGCGGCGACCCGGATGACGGAAGGTCACCCCCACGCAAACCAGCCGGCCGGTCCCTGGCCGAACCTTGCAGCCTCGCCGGAGGCGGTGCTCCCATGATCATCGGCGTGCCCCGGGAGATCAAGACGCACGAGTACCGCGTTGGATTGTTGCCGGTGCACTGCGAGGCGCTCGCCGACGCCGGGCACACGGTCCTGGTCGAGCGCGGCGCCGGCGACGGGAGCGGCGCCCCGGACCGCGATTACCGGGCGGTGGGCGCACGGGTCGTGACGTCCTCGGCCGCGCTGTATCGGCGGGCGGAGCTGATCGTGAAAGTGAAAGAACCGCAGCCGGGCGAACTTCGTCGACTCCGGCGCGGCCAGGTGGTGTTTACCTATTTCCATTTTGCGGCGGATCGCCCGCTGTTTGAAGCGACGCGCCGCAGCGGGATCGTGGCGGTGGCGTACGAGACGATCCAGACTGACGACGGCCGCTTGCCGTTGTTGACCCCGATGAGCGAGATCGCGGGGCGGATGGCGGTTCATGAAGGTGCCAAGTATCTTGAAGAACCGATGCAAGGCCGCGGCCTGTTGCTGGCCGGGGTGCCGGGGGTGTCGGCGGCGAAAGTGGTGATCCTGGGCGGCGGCGTGGTGGGAGCGAACGCGGCAAAGATGGCCGCGGGGCTGGGAGCGGACGTGGTGATCCTGGACATTGACCTGGAGCGGCTGCGATACCTCGACGACGTGATGCCGCCGAATGTCGACACGGTGATGAGCAACGCGCACAACATCCGCGAGCAGGCATGCCAGGCGGACCTGTTGATCGGGGCGGTGTTGGTGCCGGGCGCGCGCGCGCCGCGGTTGGTGAGCCGCCACACGGTGCGGGCCATGAAACGGGGCGCGGTGATCGTCGACGTGGCGATCGACCAGGGCGGTTGCGTGGAGACGTCACGGCCGACCAGTCATGATCGCCCGACCTACGTGCAGCACGGGGTGGTACACTATTGCGTGACCAACATGCCCGGCGCGGTGGCGCGCACCTCGACCCTGGCCTTGACCAACGCCACGTTCCCGTACGTGCTGGAGTTGGCGAACAAAGGCTGGCAAACCGCGGCACAGACCAACCGCTCGATTGCGCGCGGGCTGAACCTGGTGGCGGGCGAGGTGGTGTACGAAAAAATTGCCCGGCTGTTCAAAGTGAAATACACGCCGCTGGCCGAGCGATGGTAAGCGGCTGCCCGGCAACGACAGGGTCAGATCCCGGGCGTTGAGCGGGTGGTAATCACCCTCAGTAACACGCGTAGGACCGACGATAGGTCACGTAATGCCGGGTGGGCGCGTAGTACCGGTAATACCGCCGCGGAGCGGGGGTGTAGTAGCGATAGGTGTATCGCGGGTAGTACACGTGTTGCCGGTACACATGGCGCGGGTAATGATGACCGTGACGGTAATACCCGCCGTGATGGGCATGGCCCTGGCGGTAACCGATACTGAAACCAACATCGCCGCCGCTGTAACCGAACCCGAACGAATACGAACTGCCGGCCTGCGCCAACGTCGGTCCCGCCAAGGCGACGGCACCGGCAAGGGCGAGCAAACTAATCAACTTGGTCGAGCGTTTCATTGGTGGTTTCCCTTCTGCCGGTTAAGACGTCCCTACCGGTAAGATATTCAATCCCCGCGCGGAATCAACCCACCCGCCGCGCTCTCGTTTGCGGCGGCGACAATCCGCCGCGGGTTACCGCTGCCGGGGCCGGGTGAGCCGTTCGCGGATGGAAAACCGGTCGGTGCCGCCGGCCTGCATCCCGACCGCGCGGTGGCCGCTGCCGGCCTGGAACAGGATGAACGCCGCCAGGACAACCAGCCAATAATCCTGGCGGGCCAGCGCCCAGGCGATGGCGGCGATGGCGATCACCTGGCTGGTGCGCACCGCGATGGTCGTGGCCCGGGTCGCATCCATGAAATGCCAGAGACCGTCCCGCAACATGCGTCCGCCGTCCATCGGGAAAGCCGGGATCAGGTTAAACAACAACAGCCACTTGTTCCACTGGGCCATGACCAGGACCAGCGCGTAGCCGTAGCGGGCGACGGGGTCGGAGGCAGTGGACGGCAACGGCAACACGCTGGCGGCCGCGCTGAGCCCGAGCCAGAGCGCGAGGGTCACCGCCGGGCCGGCAACGGTCGTGAGCAGGTGCGCGGTCGGGTGCCAGACCGGCCGACAAAACGCCAGGCCGCCCAGGGGCCAGAGCACGATCAGGTCGACCTCGCCGTCGCACCAGCGCGCCATCAGCGCGTGACCGAATTCGTGGAGCAGGATGCTGAGGTAAAGACCGGCGACGATAGCGATGGCGAAGACCGGGCTGCCGAAGACCGACGCGTACTCGTTGATGCGGTAGAACGCGAACGCGAGGAAGGTCCAGTGCAGTCGGACATCAATCCCGAAATATCGGCCGGCGGGCAGGCCTGCGGCGAGAAAGTTCATAGCAGGTTCACGCAGACAGTTCGGGCAGGGTCGGGTGGGTAACGATGGTTGGCCAGGACCGGCAGGCGGCCACGCGACGGTGGTTAGTGCTTGGCGCGATCGATGGCGCGGATGGCGCGGCGGGGAATTTCCTCGAGCTCGCGCATCTTGGTGGCGCACTGGTTGAGGATCCGGTCGAGCCGGTCGGCCGTGAGCAGGTCCGGCCGGCGCTGGGCGCGTTGGATGGCAAGTTCCATGCGGCGGGAATAACTTTCCAGTTCACGGGCGACTTTCTGGGTGGTGCGGTGCAGGGTTTCGAGGCGGTGGAACGCGGTCATCTTCCGGCTCATGCCATGGAGGAGCTGGTCGATATCTTCCGCGACACTCTCGATCACATCCGGATCAAACGTGAAAAAGCCCAGGCTGCTGGGTCCGTCGGAGATGGGCGAGCGGCGGGTATCGCGTGAGATGAACAGGACCGGCCAGCGCTCGTCCTCGAACGCCACCCGGTAGCGGGCGAGCGGCGAATCGCCGACCGCGTGGTATTCCACACCGCCGGCGAGGCGGGCCGGGTCACGCGGCTGATCGAGGCCGAAGACGCGGATGGAACTGAACTTGGGGGCAATATGCTGGAGCCGGTGTTGCTGGGCGCGAAACTCGCCACTAAACGGGTAGCTGACGGTCAAGCGCCCGCCCGGATGGGCGCTGGCCAGCTCGATCACGGCATCGCTGAACGCGTGGGCGGTGATATCGTCCAGGTAATAGAACGTGTTGGCGGTCAGCTTGCTGAACGGGACCAGTACCGGTTGGCGATGATCGGTGGTGAACGCCTCGCGCAGGCGGCGTTTCACCGAGGGTAACCGACGCTGGACCTCGGCCAGCAACTGCCGGCTCGGGTTGGATGGTCGGTAGTATCGGCTCGCGGTTTCGTTGGTCTGGATATCTGCCATGGCGCAACTGCTTACTCGCCTGCACTTCCTTTATACCGCTTCGGGCGCTGGAGGAAAAGCCAATATTTCCGCTTGCATCAGATCATCGACAGGGTAAGATTCTCAGCTTGCTGTCTTTGCGGGCAGCGACCGAACCGCCGCCCTGCCGGGAGCACCGGCCGGTGGCATAACAACAAAAAACCGCAATCCCGACCATGACGGCGGGATGTCCTGTTGTCGGCCAGCATCGCGGTGCGATGCGCGCTCCGGCGACCGGATGCAACAGCAGGAGGATCAATTGGTTAGTACCACAGTCGCAGAATTGCTTGAAGCCGGGGTTCATTTCGGTCACCAGACCAAGCGGTGGAACCCCAAGATGAAGCGTTACATTTTTGCCGAGCGTAACGGGATCCATATTTTCGACCTCAACAAGACCCTGACCCAGCTCCAGGTCGCCTGCGGGTTTCTGCAGGAGATCGTCGGGGCCGGCGGTACCGTCCTGTTCATCGGCACCAAGAAACAAGCCCAGCACGAGTTGCGGGATGCCGCCGAGAAAACCGGCATGCCCTACGTGGTGGATCGCTGGCTCGGCGGTACCCTGACCAACCTGCGCACCATCCGCGCCAGCGTCAACCGGCTCAAGAAACTTGACGAGCAGCTCAGCTCCGAGGACGCCCTGCATTTGCCGAAGAAAGAAGCGGCCTCGATGCGGCGCGAACAGTACAAGCTGCACCGCAACCTCGACGGGATCGTGATGATGGATCAATTGCCGTCGGCGATCTACGTGGTGGACATGATCCGCGAGGAGATTGCCGTGCGGGAAGCGCGGCGGCTGAACATCCCGATCGTGGCGATGGTCGATACCAACTGCGATCCGGACCTGGCGACGTACCCGATCGCTGCCAACGACGACGGGATCCGGTCGATCCGCTGTATTACCGGCGTGATTACCGACAACATTGCCGCGGCCCAGGCAGCGACCGGCCAGCAGATCCCGCCGCCGCCATCGGCCATCGAGGCGGCCGCAGCCGGAACAACCGCGGCCGCGGTGACCGAGACACCGGCGCCGACGCCGGCACCATCGGCGTCACCTGCACCGGCTGCAGAACCCACGCCAGCGGCCGACCTTGCCGTCCCGCCACCAGCCACGGCCGCGGCATCGGCCCCTGCCGAGGAACCTGCCTCGTAAGGTCCGCACCGCCGAGTCCATCCCCTTTCGCAAACCGAGAACCGAGAACCGAGGACTTTTCCCGACATGACAACAACCACGACTCCCCAGATTGATTCCAAGCAGGTCAAGGCGCTGCGCGAGAAAACCGGTGCCGGCATGATGGACTGCAAGAAAGCGTTGCAGGAAGCCGGCGGCGACGCCGCGGCGGCCGAGACGCTATTGCGCAAGAAAGGTATTGCGGTGGCCGGCAAGAAAGCCAGCCGCGCGGCCAACGAAGGATGCATTGCCAGTTACATTCATCACGGCAGCAAGCTGGGGGTGCTGGTCGAAGTGAACTGCGAGACCGATTTCGTGGCGCGCAACGATGCGTTCCGCGATTTGGTCAAGGACATTGCCCAGCAGATTGCGGCGGCCTACCCGCGCTACGTCAGCCGCGAGGAGGTGCCCGCCGAGGTGGTGGAAGCCGAGAAAGACATTTACCGCGCCCAGGTCAAAGACAAGCCGGCCGCGGCGATCGAGAAAATCGTGGAGGGCAAACTCGACAAGTTTTTCTCCACGCTCTGCCTGATGGAACAGCCGTTCGTGAAGAACACCGACGTGATCATCAAGGATCACCTGACCGAGAAGATCGCGGCGCTGGGCGAGAACATCGTGATTCGCCGGTTTGTCCGCTGGCAACTTGGCGAAGAGTCCGGCGCCGAAGCCGAGGAATAGACCGGTTGCGCGCGTGGGCAGGCGGGGCGGTTGCCGGTCTTCGACGGCGCTTGCCAATCGGTGCCTGACTGGGTAAAACCGTTGGCATGTCCGATACCGATCCTGGCGTTGCTTCCGCCGCGCCGAAATATCAGCGGGTGATGTTGAAGTTGAGCGGGGAAGCCCTCCTGGGCGACCGCGAACACGGGATTTCGCCGGAGACCTGCGACGCGATTGCCGCCGAGATCAAGGAGATCCAGGCGCTCGGCATCCAGCTCTCGGTGGTTATCGGCGGCGGCAACATCTTCCGCGGGTTACCCGCCACCAAGCACGGTCTCGACCGGGTGACGGGCGATTACATGGGTATGCTCGCCACGGTGATCAACAGCCTGGCGCTGCAGGACGCGCTCGAGAAAAACGGCGTGTTGACCCGGGTCCAGTCCGCGATCGAGATGCGGTCGGTCGCCGAACCGTTCATTCGCCGCCGGGCGTTCCGCCACCTGGAAAAAGGGCGGGTGGTGATTTTTGCGGCGGGTACGGGCAACCCGTTTTTCAGCACCGATACCACCGCCGCGTTGCGGGCGAACGAGATGGGCGCGGAGATTCTCCTGAAAGCGACCAAGGTCGACGGGGTCTACACGGCCGACCCGGTCAAGGATCCGACCGCCACGCGGTACGAGAAGCTGACCTACATGGAAGCGTTGAAGAACCGGTTGCGGGTGATGGACTCCACGGCGTTTTCCCTCTGCATGGACAACCGGTTGCCGATCCTGGTGTTCAACCTGTTCAAGCCCGGCAACATCAAGCGCGCGATCATGGGCGAATCCATCGGCACGCTGGTCAGCGAGGACTAGCCGGCCATGGCCCGTCTCCGCCTGGATCTGCCGGCCACGTTCCCGTTCCAGCTGGAGTTGCCGGTGCGGATCACCGACCTGAACTACGGCCAGCATGTGGGCAACGATACCGTGCTGGCGTTCCTGCACGAGGCGCGGGTCGGGTTCCTCGCCGCGCACGGTTACCGCGAAGACGACGTGGCCGGGTGCGGCATGATCATGCTCGATGCGTCGGTGGTCTATCGGCGGCAGATGTTTCACGGCGACCGGTTACGGGTCGAGGTGGCGGTGGTGGAGGTAACCCGGACCGGTTGCGAGATGGTGTACCGCATCACGCGCGAGGGCGACGGCCAGGTCACGGCCGAGGCTCGGACCGGCATGGCGTTCTACGATTACGCGGCGGAGAAAGTGTGCCGTACGCCAGCCGGGTTTCGGGAGACGACTACACCGGGCGCCTAGAAGCGCGGCTGGGCAACGGCGTTCCCGGCTTGCCCGCCGGCGCTGTTGCCGGCCGGTCGACCGCGATGGCTCTCCCCGCGGTTACGAGAAATAGCGGTCGAGTTCGCCAAAGTTATCCAGCATCAGCGTCTCGGGTCCGTCGGGCACGATTTCCTCGATCTCGTGTTGCCAGGTGGTGTGGTAGGGGATGAAGACGGTTTTCAGGCCGGCGGCCTTGGCGGGATTAATATCGGAACGGGGACTGTTGCCAACCATGTAGCTCGAGGGGACCGGCAGGTCGTGACGGGCGGCCAGGGTGCGGTAGGTTTCCACGCTTTTCTCGAAGACGACCTCGATCACCGGGAAATAGGGAGCCAGGCCGGAACGTTCCAGCTTGGCGTGTTGTTCCTTGTCGCAACCCTTGGTGACGAGGATCAGCCGGTTGCCGGCGGCGAGGCGGGGGAGGGTCGCCGCCACCCCCGGCATCAACTCGATCGGGTGATGAAAGATCCAGTCTTCCTGTTCCTGGATCCACGGTTCCAGGCTGGCCACGCCGAGCGCGCTGGCAGTTTCGTGGAGTGACCGGCAGAACGCGCTGCTGCCGTAACCCGTGATCTTGACGTTGCGTTGCTCGGTTTCCCAGAGCGCCTGCTCGGCCCGGGCCAGGTCCACGCCGGCGGCAACCAGGCGCGTGAAAAACCGGGTGGCGACGTTCTCGAAATAGATATTGTTCTCCCACAACGTGTCGTCGGCGTCGATCAGGAGGGTTGTCGGTTCCCGGTTCACGGTTTGGATCTGGCGGCAGTTAACGCTTGGGGCGGTTGTACAACGCCAACCGCGCCGAGCGAAGTAAATTATTCCGCCGGCCGACGGACCACTTCGATGGACCGGGAAACCCAACCCGGCCCGGCAGTTCACTGTTGAAATCCGTCATGCGGCCACCTAGACTGTCGCCACTATGAGCATGCAAGACGTGTTGGACACGATGGAAGAGAAGATGATGAAGACGCTCGATGTCGTTCACAACGAGTTCGCCACGGTGCGAACCGGCAAGGCATCGACGTCGCTGGTGGAGAACATCCAGGTGGATGCTTACGGCGGGCATGTCCACCTGAAGGAGGTGGCCGGGATCTCGACGCCGGAGCCGCGATTGATCGTGATCCAGCCGTGGGATCCGAGCGTGGTGCAGGCGATCGAGAAAGCGATCATGAGCTCGGAACTCGGGATCACGCCGAACGTGGACGGCAAGATCCTTCNNGTGGTGCAGGCGATCGAGAAAGCGATTATGTCATCAGAACTTGGGATCACACCGAACGTCGATGGCAAGATCATTCGCATCCCGATCCCGGAACTCGACGCGGAACGCCGCCGCGAGTTGGACAAGGTCTGCAAACGAATGGCGGAAGATGGTCGGATCGCGATTCGCAACGAGCGTCGGCATGCGATTGACGGGGCGAAGAAGCTGCAGAAAGCCGGTACGATCACCGAGGATGACCTGGCCCAGGCCGAGAAAGATATCCAGAAGAAAACCGACGAGTACGTCGGCGAGATCGACAACACGCTGAAAAAGAAGGAAGAAGAGATCCTATCGATTTAGCGCGGTCGGGGTTCAAGCGATGAATCAAGGCTTCGACTCCCCAAGTGTGCGGTCTGGGAAATTGATTCGTCATTGGGAAATTGTTAATTCGTCGTTGCGCGGGTGGAGATTCGGGCTATAGTTTTGCCTTCTTGCGGTTCGACCGCACCGACCCCATCGTCTAGCCAGGTCCAGGAC
>JABAOE010000536.1_pt2 | contig 13411 bp, 10 predicted proteins | sample 7062141 | NCBI WGS metagenome assembly JABAOE01 (sample SAMN14538627, study PRJNA623070) | marine sediment metagenome | biome: marine biome [ENVO:00000428]; feature: marine pelagic biome [ENVO:01000023]; material: deep marine sediment [ENVO:00002113] | place: India: Gulf of Khambhat ... | reverse complement strand
AGCAGACCTTGCCGAAGTCGAAGTCTTGTAGTCATCGTAGAGTCTCCCAATGAGCCGAGTTCCTTATGCCTATCGCTTTTCTGTGCTTCTTCGCCGCGCGAGGGCCAATGGCACGCAAAGCAACAACAGCCCGCCTGCTATGGAGGGCTCCGAAACGACGAAAACGATCGGCGTCAGTGCCACCCGAGTTGCCCAGCGCAACACCTCGTAGTCCTCGATCACAGCTGCGATGGGAGGCGACGTGCGGTAGTACCATGCGACAAACGCTCGTCCAGGCGCGTTCGTCAGCAGGTATTCGTCTCTGAAGTTGCGCAGCGTCTGCACGTGGGAATCGAGATACGATCCATACGCGGCCGTGGCAATGAAGCAGTTCGGGCCAACCGTAGGGTCATAAAATACGCGGCGTCCAGTATCCGGCAGAAGGTCGACCGGTTCGGGGAGAATATTCAGAATTGACGCGGCGCGTCGTAACTCGAGAACGGCCTCCTCACCGGACAGCGCGATGGGGTTCGACAGTGTTATGTTGACGGTTTCTATGTTCTCGGGGAACGGCGCATCTAGAAGCCCTCCCACCGTAAACGACGCCTGCGTTTGGTCTGGGCCGAAGAATAACGTGCCACTTACACCGACATAATCGATGGGATCAATGGCGGTGCCGTCACTTGTCGCATAATCGATCGACACTGAGTTGCTGAGGTCGCCCGTGCGCTCGACCGTGATCGTTGCGAAAAGATCCAGCTCGCTTACCGTGTACTCCGACTGGCTCAGCCTGATCGTAGCGGGGCCTAGATATCGTTGAGCGAAGATCTCGATCTCGTCATCTACAAGAGCTGACGTGTTGTCATCGGCATTCCACGTAATCAAATACTCATTGCCCGCAGGACCGTGCGCGATCGCGGGAAGATAGGCGCCATAAATTGGATCTGCGTCCGGTCCCATATCACTGAGTCGGACGTCGTTCGGACNNGCTGCCCAAAGATCTCGATTTCATCGTCAACCAGTGGGGCAACGTCATCATCTCCTTGCCAGACGACATAGAACTCGCGACTCGCCGGGTTATAGGTGATATCGGGCTTGACGAGGCTATCGTCGCCTGTACGAACGCCAAATAGAGGGTTGGCATCCCCTCCCATATCACTGATACGAAAATCGTTGGTTCCAACTTCAGCGCCCGTAGCTGCGTCTATGCGCTGACCGAAGACTTCGGATTCAAAGTTGTCGAGCGGCGGCGTATCGTCAATTCCAAGCCAGACGACTAGATACTCGCCCGAGTCTTCACTATATGCGACCGCCGGGCGAGTGGCGAAGAGATTTGGATCATCGTCCACAGATCCCATGTCGCTGATACGAAAATCGTTTTCCCCTTCTTCACCTATGAAGAAAAAGACTCCCGTGTAGCCAATTCTCTGACCGAAGATCTCAAAGGCGTCATCGACGGACGTGCCAGCATCGTCGTCCCCGGCCCAAACCACGAGGAACTCATTGTCAGCGGGGTTATACGCAACATCCGGATGGAGCGCGTCGTAGCGTACGTCGTTTTCAGGGCCCATATCGCTTATGCGCGAATATCCGTGGATGGACCCGTTCTCATCGAGCGAGGTTGCGAATATTTCAAACTCACCGGGATCCTGGGGATGGGGGAAGACTACTAGGTATACGTTTTCGACTGAGTTGTATGCGACCGAGACCGTCTGCGCAAGGGGGTCGAACGTCGTTGGTGCCATCGGTGGCTCGGGTAGCCGAAAGGGACCTTCGATTGGTTGGCCCGTCGATGCGTCGAGCCTCTGAGCTCGGATACCGAACCAGGGATAGACAACTGGGTCTGTTTGCCCCCACCAGACCACAAGGTATTCATTTTCTGATGGGTTGTATGCAACAGCCGGGCTGAAGGCCGCGAACGTATCATTCCTACCGGCACCCGACGAGCTGATAGGAAAATCGTTCGCGCCGATCTCGAGGCCGGTGCTCGGATCGATTCGCTGTCCATAGATCTGCTGCTCGCCGGCGGCGAGCGGTGGGCTATCGTCATTTCCGGCCCAGACGATGAGATATTCGTTATCTGTCGAGTTATAGGCAATGGCCGGGCTATAGGCTGCGTAAGCGATATCGCCGTCCGGACCCATGTCGCTGACACGGAAGTCGTTGACACCGATTTCCTGGGCAAGACCAGCCGGCCCGCCACCCAGACAAGCGACTGCACTTACAGCGACTAATAGCGAAGATTTTCTAGTGTTCAAAACCCCAACCAGCTTTCTCGATAAATGATCGGAAAGTCGTTTGATCTTGGGTATGGGTATGAATTGTCTCGAAGGGAATAGGTAGATATACGTAAGTCAGAGTTTGCTGATTCATCTTGCACGTCGGCGCGTTGCGTAGGCACGCCGCCACCTCTAGACTCGAGACAGATGCCCAATAGTCGAAGGGGCGGCGATGCGTCTGGCTCGCATAGCTCGGTACTGTCTGTACTTCCTCCTCACAACTTTGGGGCTCCTCTCCGTTTGCATAGTCTTGCTGCTTACGCTCGATCTGGGATGGTTGCTCCGAGAGCGCGCCGAGACATTCGCCAGCGAAATGCTTGGCAGCGACGTGGAAATCGATGGCCCACTCCATCTGGACCTGGGCAGAACAATCTCTTTCAGCGCCGAGAACGCGCACATCGTGTCTCCAGACTGGAGCGCTGAGCGTGATCTCGTCAGTGTCCGACGGCTCGAGTCGCACTTCGACGCCTGGTCGTTGCTCGATGAAACGATACAGGTCGACTCCATCACGATCGACGGTCTACGAGTCCACCTCGAGCGTGACGTAGACGGATCGAGCAACTGGCCGAGCCTTCTTGCCGTTCGGGTCATCGAGTTGCTTGTCGGGCAGTCGATTGATCTGCCTGCCGTCGTCGCCAGGGTCGAGATCGTCGACAGCGTCGTGAGGTACATGGCGCCCGGCCGGCTCAGGGATGCGATTCTGACCGTGCCCCGCACCGCGGTTAGGCTCGAGGACTCGGCGCTCTACCATGCTGAGCTCGACGGCGAGCTCAACGCGACACCACTGTCAATTTCCCTGGATGCCAGAGCCGTTCAGGATACGGCTGATCGGACCGGCGCTGAGATCGAGTTTCTCGGGGAGCTCGGCGAGGTTTATTTCGAAGGGGAGACGGCGTTTGCCGATCTTTTCGAAACGAACCGGCCGACGGCCAGGCTCGAGGTTGCAGGGCCGAGCGTCGAATACCTGACGGACGTCCTTGGTATTGAGCGCATCACCTCGGGCCCGTTGGACGTCTCCTTGACAATTGAGCCGGCCGGGGAAGATATCCAGTTCAGCTTGAGTGGCGACATGGGCGAGTTCGCAGTGATGGCGGCAGGTCGCTTCGACGACCTGCAACGGCTCGAGCGGGTCGACGTCGAGTTCTCCGCGCGTGGCCCGAGCGCAGACACGATCATGGAGCTGCTCGACTGGCCCACGGTGCCTGACGCCGCTTTCGATGCGAGTGGGGCGATTCGTCGCGATGGCTCCGATGCAGAGTTCGAAAACGTGAGCATCGCAATTGGAGAGACGCGGCTCGTCATCGACGGCCAGTTCTACGATTTGCCAAATCCGAGCATGTCGAACGCGAGACTGCAGATCAGCGGGCCGGACATCGGTCAGTTCGATGACGTTCTCGATTTGCCCGGACCGCTCGACGGTCCGTTCGAGCTGACTGCGGACTTGCAGGCCCTGGAGACGGGCGGGGCGCAAGTCGACATCACTGGAACGGTTCGTGACCTGGTTATGCGGATTCAGGGCGAACTCGGCGATAGTCCGGATCTAGTCGGTTCCGAGCTCAATCTGAGTCTCTCGGGAGAAGACTCGAGCGTGGTCGCCCGCGCAGCCGGTCACGATACCGGAACCGAAGAGCATTACATGCTGGAAATGTTCTTGAGCCGATCGCCTGAGGCGACGATCATCGAGCACGGTATTGCCAGTCTCGGTCAGGACCGCTTCACGTTCAGCGGGCGCGTTGGCGATGGATCTCCGGCCGAGTGGATGCTCGTTTTCGACGGGACGATCCCGGACATGGCGGGCCGGCTGGCAGGATTTGGCATCGAGCAGCCGTGGGTACCTGCGGGTCTTGCCGAGATCAGCGCCACGGTTCGCAACGCGGGGGCAGGATACCTTATCGATGCCGCGACGATCTCTGTTGCCGGGATGGATGTTGCGCTGCGTGGCCGGCTGGGGCCGCTACCGGGGTTCGAAGGATCAGATCTCGAGGTACGCGCGTCGGGATCGTCATTAGCGAACGCATTCCCAATGCTCGAGGACCTCGTCGGCTCCGACGGCTCTTTTGCTATTACGGCGACTGCGCGCATCGGTGCGGGCGAGGTCGTGCTCGAGGAAGCTGCGCTCGAAGTCGATGATGTTGCGCTCGACGGCAGCTTGGCGCTCGCGCTCGACGAGAGGCCCTTGCGCGGAAGTTTTTCAGTTGAGACGAGCTCGACGGCGGTGCTCGAGCGCTGGCCGATGCTCGCCGAGCTGGCCCAGTCGGAGGGTGAGCCTTTCGCGGTGAGCGTCGCCGGGGGCTGGAGTGAGGCGGCTTGGAACATCGACGTACTCGATATGGCGATTGCCGGTGCTTCGCTGACGGCAGGCGGCCGGACCAGTGGTCCGCCGAGCTTCGGCGCTACTGCCTTGATCGTCGATGGAGAGACGCCGAGTCTCAGCACACTGAACGCGCTCGTTGGACGTGAGCTGCCGGATGTCCCTGCTCGAATGCAATTCGAGCTCACAGGTGACCGTGAGCAGTTCGCGCTAAGGAACCTCACGGGCGTCTCAGGTGATAGCGACTTGCGTGGAGATATCGAATTTAAGGCCGGCGACGTGTGGGTCATCGAAGCCGATCTGAGGTCCGATCGGATCGATTTGGTGCCTTATCTCGAGGCTAGGTCAGAGGAATCCGTCGAGGACGAAGTTGAGCAGATCGATAACGACGGCAGATGGTTGCCTGAATTTCTAGTACAGATCGACGCGCTGAAAGAACGGGAAGTCGCTGCGAGCGTTCGAGCGAACGAGGTTCGTACGCGTCGTCGGACTCTTAACGACGTAACTCTCGAGGCTTCAATCCTCAACGGAGTGCTGAGGCTCGGCAGCTTTGATCTGGAGACTGACGGTGGAACGATGCGCGGAGAGCTCACGCTCCGTCGTGGCGAGATCGCTCCCGAGATCGCCGTGCGCATCAGTGGCGAGAACATCAGCATCGGCCTCGACGCGTTGTCCCCTGAGGATCTCAGCACGTTGCCCAGATACACGGCGGATTTGGGTTTCGCGGCCAGTGGCAACAGTCTCCAGGAGATGGCCGCCACCATGAACGGCTATCTATACCTAGTAGGCGGCGCGGGGAAAGTGCGATCGACGGCGATTCGATTCTATACGCGCGATTTCTTTTCCGAGTTGTTCGACACGCTCAACCCGTCCAGCGCCACGGATCCGGATCTCGAGCTGAGCTGTGCCGTCGTGCTAGCCGCGATTGAAGACGGCGTGGTCACGGGTGATCCGGCACTCGTCATGCAGAGCGACGAGGTGACCGTGTATGCAGATGCGCGTATTGACCTTGAGACGGAGTTGGTGGATGTCAATCTCCGTACAGTTCCGCGTCGCGGGCTGGGGATTAGCCTGTCAGATTTGATTTCACCGTACGTCAAGATAGGGGGAACGCTGTCCGAGCCTTCGGTCGCGTTCGATCCGGAGGGCACGCTGATCGAAGGTGGATTAGCAGTGGCCACCGGCGGCGCCTCGCTGATCGCGGAGAATTTATGGGAGCGTTTTCTCAGTGCTGGTGATCCGTGTGACCGCGCCATCAGCTATGCTGACGAGCGGTTACAGGAGCTCGAGGATCGATTCGGACCTGCTGTCTCGGCAGCGCTGCGGTGACGGAGCCGTCAAGTCATTCATCTCCCAGGCGCGATCGGCGATCTGTGTTGAGCTAAAGCGATACCGCTATTCGAGACCGAGGAAGCGCGCGGGATTGCGCTTCGTCATAATGTCGAGCTCGGCCTCACTGAAGCCCGCGTCGCGCATGAGGCTGATGTAGCCGGCGAAACCATCTGCCGGTGTAGGGCGCATGACTTGGCCGAGGTCCGTGCTGAGGATCACGCTCTCGGGCCCTACGGCACGGATGCGTTCGGCAAACTCTTCTTGCGTCAGCTGCGCTGGCTCCATGGCCAGCGCAACCGGATACTCGAGCCACGCGCCCATGGCGGCCGCTTCGCGCTGCTGCCCGACCGACATCTGCACCATGCGCGACTCGGGATGCGTCACGATGATGCGCTCGACGCCGGCGGCTTGGGCGAGCGGAATGAGCGTGAGTGACTCCTCGGGGCTCGAATGCCCGGTAGCCAGCGAGAGATCATATTGCGCGATGAGCTCAAAGACGCGCAGGACCTCGGGTATCGGCTCACCGTCGCGCATGACGGGCACGTGCGATGGGTTCGGTCTGACCGAGAGATGGCCGTGCTCGGAGTCGAACGTCGGCAACCAGACGACCTTGCCCAGGCCGCCCGTCGTCAGCGCCATATGCTCCACTGCGGCGGGGTTGACACCACCGAGCGTACTGTTGAGCGCAATGCCGCCAAAGAACTGCACGTCCGGCACGATCTGCGAGACGAGGTAGGCGAGCGACGCCGTGTGCGTGTAGTGATTCTTCATGACGACGGCACGCATGCCTGTGCGCTGCGCCATACGCGCAACCTCGAACGCGTCGAGACCCCGATCGCGGCTATCCGGCGCGTTGTGGACGTGCACATCGATGACGCCTTCGAGCTGTGCCCACGCAGGTGACGTCAGAATCAAACAGAGGACAGCGATTGACGATTTGAGTTGCATGAGGGCATTCTGCCGTCGGGGAGCGACTGATGACAAGCGCAGGATCGTCGAGAAAGGTCAACGCGGGGCTGCGATGTTGAGTAACGAGCAGCGTGGTGTGCTGGCTCGCATGCTATCGGCGCTTGCGATCTCGTGCCTCGCGCTAACGGCTTCGGTCTTATGGCCGCCGTCGATACTACTTCCTACCGAGGCTGATTCCGCTGCGCTCCAGACAGCACTGAAGTGGGATGCGCTCGTTGCGCTCACTCTTGTCGTTTCGATCATGCGGCTTGCGCGCCACCGGTTTTTCACATCCGAGGACATAGCGGGAGGCGGCGCGAGCCGCGGAACACCACGTGCCCAGCAGCTGCAGGCGATTCTGCAGAACACGGTCGAGCAAGTCGTGCTCGCCGTGATTGTCCATTCCATCTGGGCCGTGACGATGCCGGCGCACTGGCAGGCGGCCGTCCCGGTCGCAGTCACGTTATTTGTCGTCGGTCGTGTGTTGTTTAGTGCCGGTTACGCCCACGGCGCACCGAGTCGGGCGCTCGGTTTTGCGCTGACGTTCTATCCGACCAGTGTGATGCTGTTCTTGTTGTTGATGCGCCTCGCGGCCGACGTCCTGCAAGCCGGAGCGTAAGCTTATTTCCAAGCGGAGTAGACCCACCGACCAACCAAGAAGTCGGGATTGGCACCGGTTGCGGCCTGAACGTCTGCGCGCCGCCGTTGTTCACTCGAGCTGCTTGGATCAGGTAACGCCTAGTAGCTTCGGTGCAGTCTGTAGCCACCAGGGCGAGGTCCAGAGAATCCGTCCAATGATCATCCAAGATCCAAGCAGCGCCATTCCGATGACGTAGGAACGATGCAGCGTGCGCTGCTTGAAGACTTCATAGACTAGAGCCGGCATTATCAGGATAAGAAGGTAGAAATGCCGCGCATCGAGGAGCGTCATTCCGAAATCGGGTAGCACGCTGGTCACGGACAGTAATCGCCCGAGGCCCGGAATCATCAAGACCAACGTCGCTAAGATCATCAGCCGTCTGTGCGTCTCGTTGTCTTTTCGCCGTACGAGGATTGCCCATACGAAGAAAGTCGGAAACAGAAAATAGCTAGAGCCATGAATAAGTAGGATCGAGGCTATATACCGCTGCATTTGCGCAACTTGCTCGGGCCGCGTCTCGGCCATAGCGAGGACGTTGGTTTCGGTTCTAAACGTCTCAAGGCCGTACAGATCCATGCCATACATAGAAAACATGATGCAGGGCGCCAGGATCAGAGAGAGGACACCGAGTTTTCTGTGTACATCCAAGCGATTTTTGAACGCGAGCGTTGACTGCGCCAACAGCAGGAGTAGCCAGGAAGTCATCGAGACTGCGTGAAAGTGAACGACGAAAGGTGGTGGAAGCTGCTCGCCCGACCAGACTCGAAGAACCAAGCGAAGCGATGTGGGAGCAAAGCTTGCGATCGCCGTCACGATAAACAAGACGGCCATGAATACATAGATGAATCTAGGAGTGCTTCTTGTGCTTTGCATGAATGGGCCCAGATCAGGCCGCGAACGAAATTAACTCAATGCGAACGTGACAGTTAGGTAAGTGGCGAAGATCAGCCATATTACGCTCCACGTGTCTGCGAAAGCGCTATATAGCTCGTAGTCTGTCAATGTTCCAGGCGACCTTAGACGATGTAGTCTCGATTGATGTCCGCGATCCGCGTGGTCCGAGCCTGCATCATGACGATCTCCAGCTCCCGCTTGAGAATATCCAGCACGGTCTCAACGCCTTCCTGTCCGAAAGCGGATAGCCCCCAAATGTAGGGTCGGCCAATTGCAACGGCGTCTGCGCCGAGCGCGAGTGCCTTGAAGATATCGGTACCGCGGCGGAACCCGCCGTCAACGATCACTGGCATTCGCCCATCCACGGCATCCACGACCTCGGGCAGCGAGTCGATCGTGCCACGTCCGCTATCCTCGGCACGCCCGCCGTGATTCGAGACGATGATGCCGTCGATGCCGTGCTCGACGGCTAACTGAGCATCTTCCGCAGCTACGATTCCTTTCAGGACGATCCGCATCGAGGTGGCATCTCTGAGTCGGTTCACGTAATCCCAATCCACGAACCGAGTATTGAGTCGTACGCCGTCCGTCATCGGCTTAGGTGGAATGACGCCGGCATTGGGTGCATGGCAGGCCTGGCATTCCGCGTTCGTATCTCTACGGTGCCGTGCCAGTACTTCTCGATTACTGATTGGGAGATCGACGGTTACAGCGAGCACAGGGCAACCGGACGCTTCCGCGCGTTTAACCATGGCGAGCGTGTCTTGCCACTCCGGGAGCGTGTAGAGCTGATACCAGACGGGTCTGCCACGCGCGGCGTTGACGTCCTCAACAGGCACGGAAGTTACGGTGGAGAGAATCTGTTCCACGCCCTTGACGTTGGCAGCGCGTGCCACAGGCATCTCGCCCTCTGCATGGAAGGCTTTCTGATGTCCAACCGGCGCAATCATGATCGGCAGCGGATACTGCTCGCCGAACAGCTCGATGGACGTGTCGACATTGCTGACATCGACGAGTCGTCGCATTCGCAGCTGGAACTTGTCGAACCCAGCGCGGTTTGCCCGCAGCGTACCGCCATCGTCCGTGCCCAGTGCCATGTAGGTGTAGTGACCGGGCATCAGAACGCGCTTGGCGACCTCGTGAAAGTCGAACACGTTAATTGCGTCACTGGCCCTGGATACAGCCTCAGGCGCATACGCTTCTTCGAGTAGCTGGCCCATCGCATTCCTCGCCCCGAGAAATGCTGGGCTCGACGCCAAGAAACTCAGAAAGGCGCGCCTGGACGTCAATGCAAACTCGTTTTTCATGCTGCCTCCGTTTCGTACCCCAGTTTCAGCCTTCTTTATTCGATCCGTTTCGTTAATCTTCTTGCTTACGTCAGCATTCGATCGTTGGTAGACGCTCTCACCTCAGAGAGGAAAATTCAAGAGTGTTCTGGGTGGACTTGAGGCTGGGAAGAAACTACTTTACGACTATGCTTAAACGCTCCGACGGCCGCCAGTGATCGGAGAGGGCAGCCGCAGGTAACGTCTCTTCATTTTGGAGTTTTAACAATGGCCAAACTCACGCGTGCACTGATAACCGTAATGTTCGTGCTATCCGGTTGGTCTTCGGTCTCGGCCGAGACGATCGCTGTCATCGGCACCGGCAACGTTGGAGGCGCATTGGGTCCGCGGTTTTCCGAGCTCGGGCACGACATCATCTATGGATCACGCCAGCCACAACGTGCAGATGTCCAGGCGCTCGTTGCGCGAACCTTTGGAGACCCGAGCGCAATGCTGCCGGCCGAGGCGGCGGCAGCAGCCGACATCGTCGTCATGGCGACAAAGTGGGCCGATGCAGAAGTCGCGTTGAGGAGTCTGGGTGATTTGTCGGGCAAGATTATTCTCGACCCGAACAACGCCGTGCGCATCAACTCGGCCGGCATGCGGGAACACGACGTGCAGACTTCAACTGCGCAGATGATTCAGAGCTGGGCACCGAATGCAAGAGTGGTCAAGGCCTTCAACACGCTAGGCGCGGGAACGATGGCGAATCCGAGTAGCGCCGGTGGCCCGGTTACGATTCCGATTGCAGGTGACGATGCCGATGCGAAAGCGGTTGTCGCGAGCCTCGTAACGGGAATCGGCTTTGAGGTCGTCGATATGGGCGATCTATCCGCTGCTCATGTCATTGAGGGGATGCTTATCATCCGTGGCAACGCAGGGTCCTTGGGTCAACCTTTCAATTACTACTTCCGGCCGGTACCCGAGAACTAAGACCTTAGAGTAGAGATGGCATGCGCTCGACCAGGAACCGGCGCGCCGTCGTCGCTTCTTTGGAGAAAAGCACATGAAAATGGATCGCAAGACCTTTCTTCGTTTGATGTCGGCGACGGCGGCTTCGGCTGCGTTCGGCAACCGCGTGCGCGCTCAAGCGCCGTCGGGTGGCGCAAGCGATTCGAGTTCATCGACAGGGCCTGTGTTGATTCGCGGTGCGGACCTGCTGACCATGGACCCGGCGCTAGGCGAAATCGAGGGCGGCGATGTCCTGATCGAAGATGGTCGTATTTCGGCAGTCGGTGACGGGCTGACGACAGAAGGCGCCGAAGTCGTCGATGCAAGGGGCATGATCCTCATGCCTGGGATGACGGACGGTCACCGGCACGTCTGGCAGATCGTCGATTCGGGCCGACTCGCAAAAACCTCTCCATCGCTGTATGCGGGCTACCAGGAATGGAAGATGCGCACGATCGTGTCGCTCACGCCCGAAGACTTCTATCTTGGCGGGCTCGTCGGTGGGCTAATCGCTATCGATTCCGGTGTCACATCGATCATCGACTACGCGCACGGGCAGATTAATGCCGAGACTGCGCTTGCGTCGGCGCGGGGCGTCAAAGACTCAGGCATTAGCGGGTGGTTTGCGTTTCAGATGGGTGTCTCTTCTTCGTACGGGCCCGGCGATACGATATCGCTGGCTGAGGCGGACGCGCAGCGAATCGCCAAGACGACAGAGACGCATTGGGCGACTGCGGAACGACTGCAAAACGAAGTGTTCTCCGACAGCGATGGACTCATGCAACTGAGTCTTGCGCCTGCCTCCGGAAACGGTAGTCCGCTTGCCGAAATCGAGATGGAGTGGTCTCGAATCAGAAGCATGGGCATCGATATGGTCTCGGCGCATTTGCACAAGACGGCACAACCCATGCCCGAGGGGTATATGGGACACCGCGATTCCGGCATTCCCGACCTCCACGATGCCGGTCTACTGGGGCCGGACTACCATGCGACGCACGCTAACCGGTTGACGGCCGAGGAACTCGCCATGCTGCGCGACAGCGGCGGCATGCTCTGCGCAACGACAATGGGGGAGTTTCCCTATGTAGCCGCCGGTGCGCACCGCGGTCCCTCGATGCACGCGCGGGCGCGGGCGGCGGGCGTGGCGGTCGGCATCGGCATGGACGTGAGTCTCGTGCTGACGCACGACTATTTCGAGCACGTTCGCGCTGCCTTCTGGTCTCATTACATGGAGCCCGCCGGTACGGATATCGCACGGGATTACCATGCCAGCGACGTGCTCGATTTCGCCACGACCCTGGGCGCTAAAAGCATTCGGTTGGGCAATGTCACGGGAAGCATAACCGTCGGCAAACGAGCCGACCTTGTGTTGCTCAGAACGGATCGCATCGGCTTCGCCATGCAGGGCAGCCTTGCGGATCGTGTCGTCAATCACGCGGCACGCGAAGATGTCGACAGCGTTTGGATCAGCGGCGAAGCCAAGAAGCGTAACGGCGAGATGATCGGCGTAGATTGGACCGACTACAAGGCGCAGATCGCAGAGGCCCAGGCGCGCTTCGGACCGCTGGCCGAAAGCATCACGTTTACCTGAGCCGCGCATCGTCGGTGAATTGGCCGATCACCAGCCTTAGCCATCGGCGGCAAGTCGTACTCTGTGAGAGGCGTTGGCTAACAATTGTGCGTTCGGTGCGCCGAGCAGGCCGAGAGCTCTACATAACTTTCTTATTGGCGATTTCTACTCAACAGTAGATGTTGCCGCCAAAGTGACATCAGCGAGTGGTTGACACGCTGAGACTGTTAGAGCAGCAGGCGCGAAGTTCAGCGAAAACGGCTGTAAACGTCGAAGGGCGCTCAAACCTAGAATGTCGCGATCAGCATTGCGTAGCACGACCGCCTCGACATCTCGCAAGACACAATCCTCGCTGAGGGCAAGCTCCGAAATCGAGTACACCTTGGCTTCCATCGATCGGCCCGCCGCCGTCGTGCCCCGAATCGTTCGCTGGAGTGAAGTCGCGCCATTTCGTTTTAGCTTCGCGAACGTACCGCGAGATAAGACGACGTAGCTGGACCCGGTATCCACCAGTAACTCCGACTCGATCCCTCCGGAGAAGACACCGCGAACGTAGTAGCCTCCCGCGCCCTGCTGCCACATGGGCAGAGAGACGCTGCTCATCAGTTCGGCCTGAGCCAGCAGCGGCAGCAGCGAGAGGATTGCCAGCAATGTCGTGGATCGGAACATCTTGCTGCATATACAAGCAAGATTCTTGCCAAGCTGCGTGTACTATATTTTTCAACTACTTACGTTGCCGTATCCGTATTTATACCGATAGAATTGCTCCATATTGGTGCGTAAGGTTCGTGACAGTGCACTGTTTGAGCGCGCTCTGAGGAACCTTCTCGGCGCTTGTTACGTCCATCGGACAGGATTTTCTGGACAGTTGTGAGGAGTTAAAAATGACTCGGTTTTCGAAGTTCTTTACGGCAGCAACGGTTCTAGCGTTCGGTCTTTTCGCCATACCGACGTTATGGGCAGCGGATGAGACCGACACGGCCGCGAACACAAGCAGTGTCCGCGTCACGAGTTTCCGCGGTCATCCCCCGTTCAAACGCCGATTCATGTCCATTGAGGACACGGCTGAGTTAGCGCGCTTCGAAGAGGCCGCGCCCGAAGCGACGCCAGAGAGCGTTCGCGTCACCGATTACCGTGGCCGGCCGCCGTTCCAGCGCAAGGTCCTGTCCTCTGAGGAAGTTG
>JABAOE010008128.1_pt4 | contig 13413 bp, 17 predicted proteins | sample 7062141 | NCBI WGS metagenome assembly JABAOE01 (sample SAMN14538627, study PRJNA623070) | marine sediment metagenome | biome: marine biome [ENVO:00000428]; feature: marine pelagic biome [ENVO:01000023]; material: deep marine sediment [ENVO:00002113] | place: India: Gulf of Khambhat ... | reverse complement strand
AATCACGAACTCCTGATCAGCGATCCTGCTCCCCACGAGATCACCGACTGATACGATCCCAACCAGCTTTCCATTTTCAAGGACCGGGAGATGGCGTATTCGCTTATCAGTCATCACGGCCATGCATTCCTCGATAGTCTGCTCGGGCGACGCACAGATAACGCGCGTGCTCATAACGTTCCGAATCAGCGTGCTCGGCGATTGCCTGCCTTTAAGAAACACTTCCCGGGCGTAATGCCGCTCTGTGAAGATTCCGACCGGCTTGCCGTCCTCGATCACGACGAGCGAGCCGACGTCCTGGTCAGCCATTTTCTGAATCGCATCAAGCACGGTCTCATTGGCTTGTATCGTCCAGATTTCGCGACCTTTGGCGTCGAGCAATTCTCGCACGGTATCCATCGCCCATCTTTTACCTATAGCTTACTGGCCATCCCCTCAAAACGCCGGAATGTAGGGATTCTCGATTGACCATCTGTTCTCAGCATTGACCGGTCAATCGGGGTTTCTACGTAGCATTCCGGATTCGAGAGTCACGTTCCCCTGCCCAAGGGCGCATCAGTCTACAAAGGGACCGCATCGATCAAGTTACATAGGTTCCGAGGATCTCCTGGCTCATCGTCTGGAATGTCCTTCCACGCCTCTAACGCCTCGCGCATTCGTGCCTGCACGCTCTGCAACTCCGCAATCTTCTCATCGATCTGCTCAAGCCGAGCATGCACCAAACGACGTACTTGCGAGCAGGGCACAACTCCGCTATCCACGTCGCGGAGAATGGAATGGACATCGTTCAAAGTTAACCCGATACCCTTAGCACGACGAATGAAATTCAATCGACGGAGATCATGCTCCCTGTACTCCCGGTACCCGTTACGGGCATTGCGCTGAGGGTGCAACAAACCTCGTCTCGTGTAATATCTCACCACGTGAGGCGAGATTCCGCCTCGCTCAGCTAGTTCACGCACTGTCACGTTGCCCCCCTCCTCGTAAGTTAGTATTCCTCTCCGGTGGTCACTTGAGACAATAACGACGGGGTTCTGTCTCTAACATGACGTAGACATTACGAATACGTCATACTTTTGTAATCCTGCTCAGCAGGAAAGCTGATAGCGCTTTGCCCTTTCTCAGTCACCGGCGCGCCTGCCAGCGCGCGCTGGACGGCGTCACCGGACGACTGACCCCATATATCCCCAAGAGACTCAAAGCGATGCCTGCCACCTCCATGGCGCGCAGTTGTTCGTTGAAGAAGAGAACCGGCAATTCTCCTTGGTGTAACTACCTATAGACGACACACGATCCTCCGCTAGGCTTGATCGTGATGGACGGCCCGGCTCCACAGAGCGGTGTGATTTCTCGAGTTTTGCCCCTGTTATTGGCCCTCGTGGCACCTGCGACGCTGGCCCATCATTCGATTTCCGCTCACTTCGATCTCGAAGCTCGAACTGTCGTCGAAGGTGTGGTCACGGAATTCTCCTTCAGGAACCCACACTCTCTCGTTTATGTCGAGGTCCCGGTCGACGCAGGCACGACGGAGACGTGGGTCCTGCAGTGGCAGAACACGGCCGTGATGACCCGAAGGGGATACGGGCGGGACACTGTCCAGCCGGGGGATCGGGTCATCGCCGGCGGCAACCCCGCCAGGGACGGCTCGAACTGGCTTCGGCTTCTTCGCCTGCAGAGACCAGCCGACGGCTTCGAGTACCAGGCGAGTATGGAAGAAGAATACCTATTGATTCCCCGGCCATAGACGTAGGGGTGACCGGTGAATCGATCGCAAAGGAAGACCGCCTCTCTGGCCCTGTGGTCGCTGGCCACCTCATCCTTGCCCTTCGCGCAAGCCGTGGGCCAGGTGACGCAGGAAGGTATCAGCGCTCCCCAGCTGCCCCCCATGGAAGAGATCGTCGTCTACGGCCGGGCGTCCCAACTCCTCGGGGTGGCGGACGCGGCCTCTCAGGGCATCGTCGGCTACGCCGATTTTTCGACCCGACCATTGATGCGGGTCGGGGAACTCGTCGAGGTCGTGCCGGGAATGATTGCGACCCAGCACAGCGGATCGGGCAAGGCCAATCAATACTTTCTCCGCGGGATGAACCTCGATCACGGATCGGATTTCGCTGCTCACTTCGACGGCATGCCGGTCAACTTCCGGACGCATGGCCACGCCCAGGGCTACCTCGACCTGAACTTCATCATCCCGGAAATCATCGAGAGGGTGGAATACCGCAAAGGTCCGCACTACGCCGACTCGGGGGACTTTTCTCTCGCGGGTTCCGCAGCGTTCAAGACTTATGACCGTCTGGAACGCGGATTCTCCGAGCTCATGGTGGGCACGCATGATGACTACCGCTTCGTGGGCGCAGCATCGCACGATCTCCCCTCAGGCACGCTCCTCTACGCCGGCGAGTTGCACACCCGTAACGGTCCTTGGGATCTCGAAGAGGATCTCGAGAAGCTCAACGGACTCTTGAAGTACAGCGGCAGAATCGCGGGTCTCGAAACTCATCTCACCGCGACGGCCTACTCGGCCGAGTGGAACTCCACAGACCAGATTCCCCAGCGCGCCATCGAGTCAGGGCAGTTGACGCGGTTCGGCTTCGTGGATCCCGACATCGGCGGCGAGTCCAGCCGCTTTTCCCTGGCGGCGACGCTCTATTTGGACGCCACCGAGCTGGTCGTGTACGGCAGCCGGTACGAGCTCAATCTGCTGTCCAATCCCACCTATTTCCTGAGTGACCCGATGAATGGCGATGAGATCGAGCAGGAGGACCGACGCACCGTGCTGGGGGCCGCTGTACGCCACGACTGGGATGTGATCGCCGGTGACCGTGTCATCATCCCCAGCGTGGGGGCCCAGCTTCGTTACGACGACGTGGATGAGGTCAACCTCTTTAACACGGTCGCGCGGCAGCGTATCGGGAGCGTGCGCGAGGACGAAGCGGAGGAGCTCAGCTTGGGCGTCTTCGGTCGGGTCGAGATTCTGTGGTCCGACAGACTGCGCACGACCTTCGGTCTGCGCGCGGACTATTACGACTTCGACGTTACGGCCCTCACACCTCAAAACTCTGGCAGCGGCTCCGATTCGCTGGTGCAGCCGAAGCTCGGATTGGCCTACGAGGTTGCGGACGATATCGAGCTCTACGCCAACTACGGACGCGGCTTTCACTCCAACGACGTCCGGGGCGTCACGATCAGCGTCGATCCCGTCACGGGTGATCCCGCCGTGCCGGTAGACGCACTGGTCGAAGGCGAGGGCTACGAGCTCGGCTTTCGCTCCGAAGCCTGGCGCGACCTGAAATTCTCCGCCGCTCTTTTCTCCCTGGATCTCGACTCGGAGCTGCTGTTCATCGGCGATGCCGGCACCACCGAACCCAGCGGGGCGACCCGGCGCCGGGGCATCGAGGTCTCGGCGTTCTGGCAGCCGAACGACTCCCTGGCCCTGGATCTGACCGCCGCCAAGACCCGCGGAAGATTCAGGGACGCCCCTGCGGGCGAGGACCGCATCCCGGATGCCCACGAGCTCGTCGTCGGAGCCGGCGCCACGTGGGTGTACCCGGGGGGACTCATCGCGAGCGTGCGAGTCCGGCACTTCGCCGAGGCTCCACTCACCGAAGACGCGTCGGTTAGCAAAGGCGACTCGACGCTCGTCAATCTGGGCGTTTCGTATGACTTCGGAAACCTTGAGGCCGGGATAGACGTGCTGAACCTGTTCGACGCCGAAGACGATGACATCGCCTATTTCTTCGAGTCCCGGCTGCTCGGAGAGGCCGCGGGAGTGGAAGATATCCATTTCCATCCCGCGGAGTCGCGCGCCATCCGAGCGTCGATTCGGTGGCGCTTCTAGAGCCCGCTAGAAGCGCAGGAGGCGGTCGGGTCAAGATTGTGATGGCACGAGCCATCTCGCTTCGAATGACAGCGCTCGGTGAGAAGCGGAGGTTCGGCCCCATCGGCCGAGGAGACTCCAGGCATCTGAGCCTGTATTGCCTGGCGAGGGGCTCGCTCATACCCCTTTCCTTCGGATCATTCAGGCTGCTCCAAGTCTTCGATGACTGCGTTCAGGAAATGGGTCGCTTCGACGCCGGTCACGACCCGGTGGTCGAAACTCAAGGACAGCGGTAGCACGCGCCGCACAGCGGCTTGCCCAGCTACAGCGACGACCCGGGGTTCGGCCCGTCCCGCGCCGAGAATCGCAACCTGCGGCGGCACGATGACTAGCGCTGCGAAGCGCCCTCCAAACATACCGAAATTACTCAGCGTAATCGTCTGACCGACTAATGCCGCGTGGGGGATGGATCGGCTCTCGATATCTTGCTTCATCGACTCGAGACCCCGCCGCAAATCCGCTGCGTCACGTTGAGCGACATCGCGCATCACGGGGGCGAACAATCCATCGTCCGTTTCGACCGCTAGCCCCAAGTCGATATGGTCATGCAGTGTACGCGTCTCCGTTTCTGCATCGAACCAAGCGTTAAGCGTTGGCGAAGCTTTGCAGCCCACCGCAAGCGCCCGGATCAAACGCACCGTTGGATCGCCACCAGCGGTCCAGGATTCGATGTCGGCCTCGTCGGTCACGGTCGCGGCCACGACCTCGCGGCCGGCTCTCGTCATGTTCTGCAGCATCGCTCGGCGCACACCGCGGAGCTTCTGAGTTTTTGTCGGCTCGCGCTCCGCGGCCGCTTCGATATCGCGTTCGGTCACCGTGCCACCGACGCCCGTCGCGATCACGGTTGCGAGATCGACACCAAGCGCTTCTGCAAGCCTTCGAACCGCGGGTGCGGCCTTGACCCGCCCGGCCACCTCCGGCTGATCCGCGACTTTTTCTTCCGGCGCTTCGAGCACTGTGCCAACAATTGCGCCCGCGTCGTCTCCTTCGGCGGTATCGAACTCGACGAGTGATGAGCCGACCGCAATGACATCGCCCGGATCGCCGTGCAGGGCTGAGATGTGCCCGGATCGGGGTGACGGGACCTCGACGATGGCCTTATCCGTCTCGACGGACACTAGCGGTTGGTCGGCCACGACGTGATCGCCGACGCCGACGTGCCACGTCACGATTTCAGCTTCGTGCAGGCCCTCGCCCAGATCCGGCAGGCGGAACACTTCGTCTATCATGTGTACTCCATGACGCGGCGGACGGCCGAGACTATTCGCGTCACGGACGGCATGTAACGCGCCTCAAGGCGTGGCAGCGGCATCACCGTGTCCCAGCCTGCAACTCGTTTGACGGGCGCGAGCAAGTGCATTAAGCCTTCGCCCGCAATCCGCGCGGCGATCTCGGCGCCGAAGCCGCCGCTGAGGGGAGCTTCGTGGACGATGACGCAGCGCCCGGTTTTTCGGATCGACGATAAGATGGTGTCTATGTCGAGAAACTTGAGCGTGGCGACGTCGATGACTTCGGCTTCGATACCATCGCCGGCTAGGATATCGGCGGCACCGAGGATTTCGGTAAGCATGGCACCCCACCCTATCAGGGTCACCTGATTGCCGGTTCGCAGAAAAAATGCCTTGTCCAACGGCAACGCCGCGCCGTCATCGACGATATGCTCACGTCGCGCGCGATAGACGCGTTTGGGCTCCAAGAACACCACCGGATCCGGATCACGAATTGCGGCTAATAACAGGCCGTAGGCCTTCGATGGCGAGGATGGGATCACGACGCGTATGCCCGGAATGTGAGCGAATAGCGTCTCCATGCTCTCTGAGTGATGCTCGGGCGCGTGAATGCCGCCCCCATAGGGCGCGCGGATCACGAGCGGGCAGCTCAAGCGTCCACGCGTGCGCGTGCGCATCCGCGAGGCGTGATTGACGAGTTGATCGATGGTCGGGTAGATGAAGCCCATGAACTGAATCTCGGCGACGGGTCGGAATCCCATGGCCGAGAGCCCGATAGGCAAACCGCCGATTAAAGCTTCGCTCAATGGCGTATCGCGAACCCGATCTTCATCGAATCGACTGATCAAGCTTTCGGTGGCTCGAAACACGCCGCCGTCGATACCAACATCCTCGCCGAGCACGATGACTGTCGGGTCTTCTTCCATTGCACGTGTCAAGGCAAGGTTCACGGCTTCGACAAGCGTATGCTCAGAGGTCGACGCCGCAGGGCTCGGATTGTCTCGTCGCGACCTCACGACGGCTCTTCCGACAGCAGTGCGGCGCGTTGCTTCGCGAGCGCGGTCGGTAATGTCGCGTAAAGGTGGTCGAACATGGCCTCGGGCGGCTCGAGCGGTTTCGCGAGGTAGGCGTCAACGGACTGCTCGACCTCGGCTGCACAGGATTCGAGTAAGGCTTGCTCTTCGTCCTTGCTCCAGCCATGTGCAGCGGTCAAATAGTTACGCAGCCTCGCGACCGGCTCTTGTTTCCAATGGCGCCCAACCTCCGCGTCATCGCGATAGCGGCTCGCGTCATCCGCAGTCGTGTGATCGCCGAGCCGGTAGGTCAAGGCTTCGATCAAGGTAGCACCGCCGCCGGCACGCGCCTTGGCAAGCGCGGTCGCGGCTGCATCGCGCACGGCGACGACGTCATTGCCGTCGACCTGTAGCCCTTCGAAACCCGCCGCGATAGCCTTTTGGGCCAGTGTGTCAGCGGCGGTTTGGGCCGACCGCGGCAACGATATCGCCCACTGATTATTGGTAACGATAAACACCACGGGAAGCGCCCAAGCGCCGGCTACGTTCATCGCTTCATATACGTCACCCTTCGAGGTTGCGCCTTCGCCGAACATCGCCACGGCCACTCTGGGCTCTTTGCGAAGCTTGAAAGCTAGAGCCGCACCGGCCGCGTGGGCTGCATGGCTGCCGACGGGGATCGAGACGGGAAAATCCTCGCGCGGACCCGCGAAGTCGCTGCCACGTTCGTCACCACCCCAATATTGGAACAGTTCCTCAAGCTTTACGCCGCGCAATAGCTGTGCGCCATGCTCCCTGAAGCTCGGCAGCAAGACGTCTTCAGGTCGCATCGCATGGGCCGTGCCGATAGTCACGGCTTCCTGCCCGAGGCTCGACGCGTAAGTGCCGAGTCGACCGGTCCGTTGGAGCGAAATCGCCTTCGCGTCGAAACTCCGGGTCAGTACCATCCAGCGATATAGCTCGATGAGCGTCGCGCGCTCGCCTGCAAATTCCGGGAGATCACGCAGCGCCTTCCCGTCGGCCGCAATGAACCGGCTGAATTCGATCGCGAAGCGCTCAACGACCGTCATTAGACAGTCCCGACAACGAGGCCGAGTTTCTCGGCCATGCGCTTGCGCATCACAAACTTCTGAGCCTTGCCAGTCACGGTCATCGGAAACTCAGCGACGAACTTGATGTACTTCGGAATCTTGAATGCGCGAGCCGACCATCGCAAAGCCCTCGAATCTCGTCGGCGCTCGCCGATTGCCCAAAGTAGCAAGTTGAATAGAGGAAGAAGGAATACAAAGGTTCTCATTTGATGCCTGACGACAATTAGAAGTTTCGTTAGACTGTGGGCGGCGAATTCGTAATTCATAACCGAAATCACTAGCAAATCCAAGAGTTGCGAATCCTCAGCTGGTTGCATGTGCGTAACTGTCAGGTCAAGAACACGAACATGTACGTTACTTGCAACTAGTACATTTGCTTATGCGAGTGTTTTCGCACACTCTATCTTGATACGAACATAGTGTTCCTCTGCCGGGTCGCATTCATCTAAGAGGAAAACGTAGAGTATTATCGTTTTGGCAGTCTCACTGGAAGTAACAGACGCCCAGGAACTTCGGGGGATCACGTTGCTTCATGCCAGCGCCAAGGCGGGAAATACTGAAGCACAGCTCAGCTTGAGGGGCATGTATCGCGATGGTACAGGCGTCGCAAGAAACCTCGAAGAAACCGCCCGAAGGTATCGGGCCGCCGCGGACCATGGACATGTGGAGGCTCAATACAACCTCGGTTTGATGTACAAGATCGGTGTCAACAACTCGGGAGGTCGCCCCGTGACCTCGCGATCGCTGGTGAAAGCCATCGAGCAGCTGCTCGAGCCGACCGGGATCAAGGTCAACGGCAGGAACCCGTGGGATCCCCAGGTGCACGATGACCGCCTGTACTCCCGCGTCCTCGCCCAGGGCTCGCCAGGTCTCGGGGAGGCCTACGTCGACGGGTGGTGGGACTGCGAGCAGCTGGATGAGTTCTTCTGCCGCGTGGTCCGGGCCCACGTCTCGGAGCGACTGCCCGGGAACTTTCGCGTGCTCTGGTTCGGACTCCAGGCGCGCCTACGCAACTTGCAGAGCCGGCGCCGCGCGTTCATCCCGGCCGAGGCCCACTATGACCTGGGCAACGACCTATTCCGGGCCACCTTCGACACCCGCATCACCGGCAGCTGCGGCTACTGGCGCGAGGCCAGCGACCTGGACGCCGCCCAGGACGCCAAGCTCGATCTGATCTGCCGCAAGCTCGGCCTCAAGGTAGGACAGCGGGTGTTGGATATCGGTTGCGGTTGGGGCGCTTTCATGAAGTTCGCGGCCGAGCGCTACGGTGCCGAGTGCGTCGGCGTGACCGTTTCCGAAGAGCAGGTGGCGCTGGGCCGGGAGCTCTGCCGCGGCCTGCCGGTGGAGTTCCGCCTGATGGACTACCGCGAGGTCACTGGGAAGTTCGATCACCTCGTCTCGATGGGCATGTTCGAGCACGTCGGATACAAGAACTACGCTACCTACCTGGACGTCGCGCGCCGCTGCCTGCGCCCCGACGGCCTGTTCGTGCTGCATACGATCGGCTCCAACACTACCACCCGCTACATCGACCCTTGGCTCGATCGCTACATCTTCCCGAACGGCGTGCTGCCGTCGATCAAGCAGCTGGGCGAGGCGCTCGAGTGGCGCTTCGTGGTCGAGGACTGGCACAACTTCGGGGCCGATTACGATAAGACGCTGATGGCTTGGTCCGAGAAATTCGACCGCAACTGGCCTCAGCTGCGGGACAAGTACGCCGACCGCTTCTACCGGCTGTGGCAGTACTATCTGCGCTCCTGCGCGGGTGGCTTCCGCTCCCGCGTGATCCAGCTCTGGCAGCTCGTGCTCTCTGCCGAGGGCGTGGCGGGCGGGTACGTGTCGGTCCGCTGAGCGCGCAACGGCTGAACCGGAGGAGCCTCGCGGACTATCCTTTGGCGCAGGCGCTCCGCTAGACCGGAACGACGCTGTATTGGCCGTGGCGGGGATCCCGTTAGCGCCTTATTACCAAGCGCCAAATGCTCACAGCGAGATACGGGCGTCATCTGGCGTCCACTCGGCTTCCTGGTTGGGGGCTGCCTTGACCGAGCACGTGGCGGAGCAGACTCACGCACGGTTCGTAAGCGTGCACCGAGCACTACGGGCCTTAGCGCAGCGAACGATTCAAAGTCATGAGCGATCAGCGGAGGACGTTGTCCAGCTATACGGCCGGTTCTCCACCAAACGTTATGCGCGGCCCGAGCATGCGCTTAAGCATTACGCGCTAACGAAGTACAGCGTTTTTGCGGTCAAGAGCGACGGCGGGATGTCCGAGTAAGTGACAGAGATATTGCGCACTGTGTCGAGGATTTTTTGATGCGGGCTATTGAAACGCATAGTCTTGAAGTCGCGGCGGCCGCTTAGAACCTTGTCGAGTGGGAACTCCCACTTTCCTGGCCGGGGGTAGACTGATCTAGCTGGACGCAGAAATCTCCGCGCTGTCGGGTCCAGCAGGGCTTCGATAATCGGGCATTCTGGCGAAGGTCCGCCGTCACACCGTGATGCGATATCCACCAGGATTCTCTCCATCCGCTGCAAATCGGCAATCTTCTCACGCACGACGTCTGTGTGGTCCAGTGTCAATGCTTTGACTTCCCTACACGTGTAGGCACCGCCATCGACCAAGGCGAGAAAGCTCCGAATCTCCTCCATAGAGAACCCCAGCTCTCGGCAGCGCCGAATGAACGTCAGCCGCTTCATATGGTTTTCGCTGTAGGAGCGGTGACCGCCAGTCGTTCGAGGAGGCTTTGGCAGCAGGCCCTCGCGCTCGTAATAACGGATGGTCTCGACTTTGACGCCGGTTTGGGCGGAGAGCGCCCCGATGCCGAAATGCTCTGGAGTGCTCATTTCCTCACTAAGCCCTTGCATCTGTAGTAACTACAGGTTTTATCATAGCCGACAGATTATCCAGAGGCTCATGTCCCATGGACCACGCCGTCTCCATCCAGTTCCTCACTTTCGAGGGGTGTCCCCTGACGGATGCAGCCAGAGCCGAGCTGGAGCGAGCGCTCGCTGAATGTGGAATCCGCGACTATGAGGAGATCGACATCCTCGATCCCGACGCGCCAGAAGAGCTGAGAGGCTGGGGTTCACCGACGATTCTTGTCAAGGGCCAGGACGTCGCAGGCCAGACAAAGGGCAACAGCGCTTCCTGCCGAATCTACCCCGGCCGGAAACGAGTTCCAGACGCCGCAACCATTGCCTCGAGTATCGAAGCGGCTGCCCGAAGGAGCGCGGCGTAACGATGACTGACGGCAGGACGACAACGAGCCTCATCGGTGGCGCCGGACTGGCATTGCTCGGAGGTACATGTTGCGCACTACCTATTACTCTGGTCGTGCTTGGAATGGGCGGCGCGGTCGCATCCATGATGTCAGTGGCACGTTGGCTGGGTACGCTGGCGCAGTACAAGCTCTTGATGTTTACCGCAACGGGCCTCGTCATTGGGTATACCTGGTGGCGGATCCGATCCGTGGAGCAATGCGCCCTCGGCGAAGGACCCCGACTTCGGGGTCGAAAGGTCGTTCTGTGGGCTACCACAGTCGTGTTTTTCATATCGGTTTTCGCTGCTTATGCCCTATATCCGATTGCCCGCTATCTGGATCAGGTGAGCTAGGAGAGACTGATGAGCCGTATATTGTTGACCATGGCGATGATGCTGATGTGTAGCAGCGCAGCATTCGCCGATACTCACTACCACGTCGGCGTGGATGGCATGCCCTGACCTTTTTGTCTCTACGGGGTAGAGAAAAAACTGAGTAGTCTTAAGGGCGTTCTAGAGGTCGAATCCGACGTCTCCACGGGCCTTTTTTTCGTCCGACTGGCCGACGGCGCTCAATTATCCGAAGAAACCGTGCAGACCATCGTGACGGAAGCAGGATTCAGCTTGCGTTCCTTCGAGGAAGTTGACGAGACGACGGACGGGGAATGACTAGCTGGCGATTCCATGCCGGTCTCGTTCTTTCACTGGCGTTCGCACCCGTATTCGGCGCGCCGATCACCTTTAATACGGCGCTGCCGGTCGGTGATGGCAAGCTTATCCTTCGGGAGCAGGTCGTCGTATCCCGTTCGGGCGATGATCCATCGGGCGCAGGCCGGGAGGTTAATTCTCGGTCGTTGCTCTCGCTGGTCGCGTACGGGGTAAACGCCAAGCTAGCGATGTTTGGCATATTGCCGTACACGACCAAAGAAGCGGAGACGGCTGGTGCACCGGACCGCTCCAATGACGGTCTTGGCGATCTAACCGTATTTGGTCGGTATACGCTCTATCAGCAAGACTGGCCCGGACGCACCCTGCGCGTCGCCGGTGTCGCNNACAATGACGCCGATGGACTTGGAAGGCTGCCCGCAACTCTCCAACTCGGGACCGGTTCCTGGGACGGTTTCGTCGGTGGAGTCATCTCCTATCAAACGCTGGACTTCGGAATCGATGCCCAGCTCTCGTATCGAGAGAATACGGAAGCCAACGGGTTCGAAGCGGGGGACGAGGTCCGCATCGATGTCTCGTATCAACACAGGTTGTTGCCCGGCGTCCTGGACTCGGAGACGCGCTCGTTCCTCTATGGTGTCGTGGAACTGAACACAGTTGTAAAGGAGCGGCGCAGGCAGCGTGGCGCGTCGGTCGGTGCCTCGGGCGGCACCACAGTATTCATTACGCCCGGCATTCAATACGTGACCAGAAAGATCATCGCCGAGTTGGCTCTCCAAGTGCCGGTGGTGCAGGATCTCAACGGCGCTGCGTTGGAGAACGAGTTTGTGCTCCGGGGGGGATTCAGGGTCAATTTCTGAAAGCAAAACTAGCCCAGTCAAGGAGGGCAATAACTCCGCCGCCTCTCCTCTATCTCGCGTTCCTGCTGACAGGGGGTGGACTCGAGTTACGCCTGACCCAGGCCGTTTGTCCCTCGTTTCTTACTGTATCCGGCTGGCGTGAGCATCATGGTCCTGGTTCTTGATCTTCCGTTCCGTGCTGCGTGAGTTCCCAGGACCAGAAAACAACACCCATCACCGCACGCCGACGACTGAGTTAATTTCATCCGACCCCGCCGATTTTCAATATTATCGTGCCCCGCGAAGACAGCTATGGTTAAGCGGTGATCATCACGCCTAAACCGTCGACGAAGGAACGCTAGGGTTAGGGACGTGTCCCAGCAACGTATCGCAGCCCTGTTGTGAGAGGCAAGCTAGCTTTGCATTAAGACGATAGCAGACACCTTTAGCGGAGCAACAGAACCGGTTATTCAGCCTTCATCATTTGGTGCGTCATCTAACTCAATTTTCTGAGTCTCCGAGTACCCACCATCTGAAAAAGTGACCATCTGGCGAACCAGACCGGTGCCAACGCTGACCCATTCCTCGCTTTTCATTCGGTATCGCTTAACAGGGATCCGCAGCACGAACACTCTTGCTTGGACATTACTCAACACCTTATATCCTTGTCCGTCAGCGAGATTGCCCTGAGATTCAAAAGGAATGACGGATCGATCAGTCAAAGTGACCCGTGTCCGAGTCCCCAACAATGCAAGAAACCCTGTCGTGATCTCAATATCGAGTTCGACGTCGGGGAGGGCGGTGATCCCCTCGTAAACTGCCGGAAATACCAAAGCTCCTCCCTGCACGGTGACGCGAAAATCTCGCTTGAAGCGCTCGCCGGCCAGAATTAACAGATTCATGAACATTTCGGCCGCGCCCCGGTTGCAGTACCAGACGACTTCATTAGTACCGATTGGACGATCGTTAGCGTCAAAGCTTGTAGCGCGTATCCGGATTTCCAGGCGGTCGTCCTCCAACGATTCCACGATTTCGCTCACACTGAACACGGTCCGACCGGCGGAAACCCTATCCGCGTTGTAAGCACGTCGCTCGTAACGATGACCGGCAATCCTATTCATCAGCATGTCGTCTGCGCTGACTCCAAGAGACGTAATCGATGCGCAGCTAGCGATACCAACGATCAACGCGACTTTGACAATGTGTCGAGTCAATCGATTCGCAGGATATGTGAGCCCGAATATCATTGCGGTTCCCAAATGTCGACGTGTGCTGGTGGATCTGCAGTCAAACAAAAGTTCGTCGAGAGGCACTTCGCACTAAGATACAACGTGAGGACGAACAGAACAATATTCGGATCTCCACAAAGACCACGCTGACCGCGTCAGTCACAAACGTTCTCGTTTATCACTTGGTAGTAGCTTACTCGGGGAGCCTCC
>JABAOE010010476.1_pt1 | contig 13420 bp, 15 predicted proteins | sample 7062141 | NCBI WGS metagenome assembly JABAOE01 (sample SAMN14538627, study PRJNA623070) | marine sediment metagenome | biome: marine biome [ENVO:00000428]; feature: marine pelagic biome [ENVO:01000023]; material: deep marine sediment [ENVO:00002113] | place: India: Gulf of Khambhat ... | reverse complement strand
GCCATCATGAACCAGTCGCGCACGGTCCGTCTGCCGATTCATATCATCAAAGACATCAATGCCGTGCTCAGAGCATCGCGCAGCCTGCGTCATTCCCGGGAAGCGACTCCAACCACTGCGGAAATCGCCGAATTCATGCATCGTGACGTGGAAGAGATCGAGCGCCTGCTGGCATTGCACAACCGCGTCACCATCGGTTCGTCCGGGAGCGGGGTCGGGAACGAGGGCCACGGACCCCTCGACACGCTGCCGGCGCGGTGTGAGGCGGAGCCGCCGCAATGCGCACAAAGAGATGGCGTGTATAAGATCCTCGACCATTGGGTATTCAAGCTGGATGACAAGCAGCGGGCGGTCGTGGAACGGCGCTTCGGTCTGCACGGCTATCGTCGCCTGACCCTGGAAGAGATCGGCCGGGAGATCGGCGTGACGCGGGAACGGGTGCGCCAGATTCAGCTCGATGCGCTGAATAATCTTCGCAACATGATGGAGAGTCAGGGCGTCAGCAGCGACTTGTTCCTGGATTAGCGGCCTTTCTCAATGCTGAATGACAAGGATCGCCGCGACGTCGCGGCCTTCGCTCAACAGGATATTGAACGTGCGGCAGGCGGCAGGCGTATCCATGCTCTCGAAGCCGATCCCCCTGCGCGCCATTGCGAATACCAGCTCCCGCGGAGGGCGTTGGGTTTCCCATCCGGTGCCGAGAATCACGAGTTCCGGCTCGAGCTGCAGCAAATGCTCCAGCTGTTGTTCGCTCAGTGTGGCGACGTCGTCAATCGCAATGCCGCGCTGAATCTCGTCCCTGAAGATCAGTACGTTGTCCCTGACCGTCTCCTCACCGATCTTGACGGCTCCCGGTTCGACCTGGCGGATGGTCAGGCGTGAAGAATTGTCGCGGGTAAATTTCAATGGCTTTCGGGCACACTGCCGGGCGGATGCNNAAAGTTGGGCCGGTCGATCAACCGGGACAACTCCCTGCTGGCTTGATTGAATTGGCACAATCTGTTTACAAATCGCATGCGGTCATCGTGCTGCCGCCAGGGCGGGGCGGTCGTGTCCAGCGGCAGCAGCACAGGAAATGGCTGTCCAGGGGACTGCTTAGTACGGATGACCCTGCGCAAGAAATGCTTGCGCGGGCGTTGCGCGCGATTGGACATGCGGTGCCTTCGGTGGGACTCGCCGCGCTGCGATTCTGGGGGCAGACAGGCGAGAGATCCGGCGCCTGGATGGCGGCCGCGGATCCGGTGCATCTGGAGGCGCGTCTTAATCATGTTTTCCTGCACGCGTTGCGTGGTGACGAGCTTTCCCGCTCCGACCTGCGAGCATTGTTCAAGAGCTTGCAAGAAATGCTGGGAGACAGCGAAAGATTTGCACTCGCCAGGCTGGGGCCGCTGGCCTACCTGCGCGCCGATGGACCCATGGCCACGGCGGCTGTGTCACCATCCGTGGTGGACGGCCTGCCACTGGATGGGTTCATGCCCGCGGGCGATAGCGCGCATGATCTGCTGGTCAGTGAGTTGCAGATGGCGCTGCACGATCACGCGATTAATCAAGCTCGTGCATTACGCGGCAAGCGGAGCGTAAACTCGATCTGGTTATGGGGAGGCGGAACAGCGCCCGACCCGGAGCGGCGGAAGATTCCACCGCTGCTTGCCGACGATCCACTTTTTCGCGGTTACTGGTTGAGCTGTACGGGTGTCATGCAGACGTGGAAAGGAAATTTCGAGGGTGTATCGGACTTCGCGCCGGATGGATTTGTCGCTGTCGCTCCGCAAGAACTGGATTTCGCACCGACCGACGCGATCACCGATTGCCTGGAAAGCCTTCGAGTCGTGATGAAACGGGGTGACCTGGCAAAGCTGACCCTGTTGTTTCGCGACGGGCTCAGGATTGAAATCGAAAAGAAGGATCTGTTGCGATTCTGGCGCAAGGTGTCACCTTTGCTAGTGGAACAAAATGCCCATGCATGATGCGCGCCTGCGGCCTTTACGCAAAAGAGTCGCGGCCGATGAAGGCGCTGCTGAGGAATTGCGACAATTCGATCCGATATTGCAGCGCGTCTATAGCACGCGCGGCATTAAGAGATCCGAACAACTCGATTACACCTTGCCGCGCCTCGCGCCGGTGCGCACGCTGAGTGGCATCGATACTGCGGTCGAGCTCGTGGTTCATCACCGCGACAATCGAATCATCATCATCGGCGATTTCGACGCGGACGGGGCAACGAGCACCGCTCTGGTCATTCGCTGCCTCAGGGAGTTCGGCTGGAAAGATGTCGACTACCTGGTGCCGAACCGGTTCGAGTACGGCTACGGCCTGTCCCCGGAAATCGTGCGCGTGGCGGCTGCGCGTTCCCCTGACTTGCTGATTACGGTCGACAACGGCGTATCGAGCATCGACGGCGTCAACGAGGCAAAGCGGCTCGGCATGCAGGTGCTGATCACGGATCATCACCTGCCTGGCGCCGACTTGCCGGCGGCCGATGCGCTGCTGAACCCGAACCTCGAGGGCAGCGAATTCGCGAGCCCGCATCTGGCCGGCGTCGGCGTCGCGTTTTACCTGATGGCGGCACTCGGGCGCGCGCTCGAGGCGGCAGGTCAGTCCGGGGCCGCCCGGGTGCCCGCCCGCTACCTGGACCTGGTTGCATTGGGTACCGTCGCCGACGTGGTGACCCTGGACCACAACAATCGCATCCTCGTGCAGCAGGGGTTGCAGCGGATACGCGCCGGAAAAATGCTCGCCGGGATCAGCGAGCTGTTCCTTGCCGCAGGACGATCTCCGGCGCGAGCGGTCAGCAGCGATCTCGGATTCGCGATTGCGCCGCGACTGAATGCAGCGGGACGACTCGAAGACATGTCGTTAGGCATCGAGTGCCTGCTCACTGACGAAGCGATGACCGCCGCGAAATTTGCGTCCAAGCTCGACGACATTAACAAGGAGCGACGCGTCATCGAGGCCGACATGCGTCGCGAGGCATTCGAGTACGTCGATGCAATCGATGCGCGGGAGTTGCCGGGATGCGTGTGCCTTTACGAGCGGACATGGCATCCGGGTATCGTCGGGCTGATCGCGTCGCGCGTGCGCGAACGCTGTGATCGTCCCGTGATCGCATTCGCGCAGGAAAGCGAGGGTGTGCTGAAAGGATCCGCGCGTTCCGTGTCCGGCGTGCACATCCGCGATTTGCTCGAAGCGGTTGCAACGGCGAGGCCTGGTCTGATCCTCAAGTTTGGCGGGCATGCGATGGCGGCGGGCCTGAATATCGAGGAGCGGAACCTCGACGAATTTTCCGCGGTCGCTGCCATGCAGCTGGGACGCCTCTATCCCGACGCCGATTTCAGCGGCGCGATACTGACCGATGGCGATTTGCCGGCCGCCGCCATGAATCTCGATTTTGCAAAGCTGTTGCGGGATGCGGGACCCTGGGGCGCCGGTTTCCCGGAGCCGGTATTCACCGGCCACTTCGAGATAGACGAACAGCGTACGGTCGGTGAGAAACATCTCAAGCTGCGGGTGCGCCCCGCCAGTGGCGGTAGCGGCGTCGACGCGATCGCTTTCAACCAGGCAGGGCCGGCCTACCGAGGCGTGGTGCAGTTGACCTACCGGCTCGACGTGAATGAATACCGGGGCTTCGAATCGCCGCAGCTCCACGTCCTGCAGATCGCCAGCATTGCTTCGTGATAACATCCCGCGTCTTTTTATTTAAGCTTGGCTTGCAGTATGGAAACCGGCCCGATCAGGCAAACGATCTCTGACCTCACCGAACGCGTAACGGCGTTAAGGGGGTACCTTTGACTATGAGGGCAAGTCCGAGCGTCTGACCGAAGTCCGGCGCGAGCTGGAGGAACCCGATATCTGGAACAAGCCCGACCGCGCGCAGGCGCTCGGCCAGGAGCGGGCGCAGCTGGAAAAAGTGGTTACGACGCTCGACACCCTGAGGTCGGGTCTCTCGGACGCGCAAGACCTGTTCGAGCTGGCCGCCGAAGAGGATGATGCCGACACGATGTCCTCGGTCGTTTCCGATCTCGAGGATTTCGAGAAGCAGGTAAACGATCTGGAATTTCGCCGCATGTTTTCGGGCGAGCTCGACAACAGCAATGCGTTCCTCGACATCCAGTCGGGCGCCGGCGGCACCGAGGCGCAGGACTGGGCAGAGATGATCCTGCGCATGTACCTGCGCTGGGCCGAGTCCCACGGCTTCAAGACGGAAATCATCGAGGCGTCTGCCGGGGAAGTCGCCGGCATCAAGAGTGCCACTGTCCTGGTATCCGGCGAATTTGCATACGGCTGGCTGCGCACGGAAACGGGCGTGCATCGGCTCGTGCGCAAATCGCCTTTCGATTCGGGGAACCGGCGCCACACGTCGTTTGCATCCGTGTTTGTCTCGCCCGAAGTGTCCGACGACATAGATATCGATATCGATCCCTCTGACTTGCGGATTGACGTGTACCGGGCGAGTGGTGCCGGTGGCCAGCACGTCAATCGTACCGAGTCGGCCGTGCGCATAACACATTTACCGACGAACATCGTGGTGCAGTGCCAGAACGACCGTTCGCAGCACAAGAACAAGGCGACTGCAATGAAGCAACTCAGGGCCAAGCTTTACGAGATGGAAATGCAGGAACGCCGGGCCAGGGCATCGGAAGTCGAGGAAAGCAAGTCCGATGTCGGCTGGGGTAACCAGATTCGCAACTACGTGCTCGATCAGAGTCGCATCAAAGATTTGCGTACCAGCGTTGAAACCGGTAACACTCAGGCCGTACTGGACGGCAGGCTGGACGAATTCATCGAGGCGAGCCTGAAACAGGGACTTTAAGTGAGCAAGGGCAAGGAAAAACAGGAAGAGCATGAACTGATCGCCGAACGCCGACGCAAGCTGACCGCACTGCGCGAATCCGGAGATCCCTATCCCAATGATTTTCGCAGGAATGCCGTAGCGGAAGAGCTTGCGCAGAGCTATGGCAAGCACACCGACGAGCACCTGCGGGAGGAGGCCGTTCGCGTCAGTGTTGCCGGCCGCATGATGGCGAAACGCGTGATGGGAAAAGCCAGCTTCGTCAAACTCCAGGACCGGACCGGCCAGATACAGGTGCGCCTCGAGCGGGACCGGCTGCCAGACGGTTTGTACCAGGATTTCAAGAAATGGGACGTCGGTGACATCCTCGGCGCATCCGGGACGCTGTTCAGGACCAAGACCGGCGAACTGACTGTGATGGCGGACGAACTGCGATTGCTGACCAAGTCGCTGCGGCCGTTGCCGGAAAAATTTCACGGGCTTGCCGACCAGGAGATTCGCTACCGGCAACGCTACGTCGACCTGATCATGAACGAAGACACGCGCGAGGTCTTCAGGAAGCGCTCGGAGATCATCGCCTACATTCGCTCATTCCTCGAGTCGCAGGACTATCTAGAGGTCGAGACGCCGATGATGCAGACGACGCCGGGCGGCGCAATCGCGCGTCCGTTCACGACGCATCACAACGCGCTGGACATGACGCTTTTCCTGCGCGTCGCGCCGGAACTCAATTTGAAACGGCTCACGGTCGGCGGCTTCGAACGCGTTTACGAGATCAATCGCAATTTCCGCAACGAAGGCGTCTCCACGCAGCACAATCCCGAGTTCACGATGCTGGAGCTTTACCGCGCCTATGCCGATTACGAGGACCTTATGTCCATGCTGGAGGCGCTGCTAAAAGGTCTGTCGCAGGCCGTGGCCGGCGATACCTCGGTAAGCTACCTCGGTGAAAACATTGACTTCGACAAGCCGTTCGGTCGCATCACGCTCGAGGAGGCGATCCTGAAATTCAATCCGGATTTGGACAAGAAAAAGATTCGTGATCGGGAATACCTTGCGGCCGCCGCCGAAAAACTCGGCATCAAGGTCGAGGGCAATTACCAGAGCGGCAAGCTGCAACTCGAGATCTTCGAGAAGACCTGTGAGGATCAGCTGCGCCAGCCCGTATTCGTTTACCGTTACCCGACAGAGGTTTCGCCGCTGTCGCGAAAGAATGACGAGGATCCGTTCGTCACGGACCGTTTCGAACTTTTCATCGGCGGCAGCGAAATCGCGAACGGCTTTTCCGAGTTGAACGATCCGGAAGACCAGGTGGATCGCTTCAGGGCGCAGGCCGAAAACCGTACCGCCGGCGACGACGAGGCGCTGGTTTACGACGCGGATTACATCCGGGCACTCGAGTACGGATTGCCACCGTCGGCAGGGCTTGGCCTCGGCATCGACCGGCTGGTCATGCTGTTCACCGATTCACCATCGATCAGGGATGTGCTCCTGTTTCCGCACATGCGGCCCGAGGTGTTTGACTAGAGGTCAAAACCTGCGCGGCTCGCCGGCGGCGCCGTCACTCCAATTAATTGTAATTAATTCAAAGGAATAGCGGTCACGCTATCGATTGTCAGTGGCTCTTCATGGAGCGCGACCGGTGTTACTGCGAGCAGCTCGGGACCCTGGAAGTTGACGACGGTGCCGACCTCGCGCTCTCCGTCGGACAACTTGTCCCCGATTGCAATGCCTGGTGCATCGCATCGATACCGCTTGAGACGCCGCTTGCTCTCTCCCAGGTTCTCCGTTCTCGCGACGACTTCCTGCCCGGTATAGCAGCCCTTGTCGAAACTGATTGCACCGAGCCGGTCCAGGTTCAGCATATGCGGCGTGTATTTTTCCGTGTTCTCCGCGGTTATTTCCGCGAGTCCCGCAAGAATCTTCAGCCTGGCGTGTTCCTCGTCCGACAATGCATGCTCAAACGCCAGACCGGCCTTGTCGAATGCGACTGCGGTGCCGAACACTTCGACGAAACGATCTCCATAGGAAAAGTCGACGGCAATCAAACCGTGTTTCGAGCGGGCCGCATTTGCATCCGGCAACAAGCCGGCATTATCCAGTTGTGCAAGGTCTTGCGTATCGCTGATCGCGATGCACGACCAGTTATCATTCGATCGTTCGATGCTTACATCCGAACGCAGACGATACATCGTGAGTCGCGGGATAATGGTTTCGACGAGCGCGGCCGGCACGACCAGGCCGATCGAATCGCCGAGCGCGAGCAAACGAATCATCGTGACGACCCGCCCCTTGGCATTGCACCATGCCGCGGGCAGGCTGATTGCCGCATCGAGTTTTGCAACGTCCTGCGTCAACTGTCCTTGCAGGAAGTCCTCCGCATCGTTTCCGCTAATTTCGATCAGTTGGTACAACATCACTTCGGGCCAATCCTGTATCCGTCCGCCCACTCTGGCATACTTCGCGCATGAGCGAAGATACCAGCAAAACCCCGGCAGGGAACGAATCACAAGTGGATTCCGCGGTGCAGGACAGGCCCGAAAAGGAGCGCGAGGAGTCCGCGCGGCAAAAGGAAATCGGCGGCCGGGGAGGGCTGGACCCGACGCGATACGGCGACTGGGAAAAGGACGGCCGATGCATCGACTTCTGACGTCGAACGCCGGACACACGGATGGATAAAACGGAAAGGCCGCTTTCGCCCCACCTGACCGTCTATCGCTGGCCAATCACGATGACGCTCTCGATCATCCACAGGATGACCGGTGTGGCGTTGTCCGTCGGCCTCATCGCACTGGTCGTGTGGCTCGAGTCGATCGCTGTCGGCGCCGCTGACTATGAAACGGTCTCGGGCTGGATGAATACGCTGATCGGCAAGCTGTTGCTGCTCGGCTGGACAGGCGCCTTTTTCTATCACCTGGCGAATGGCGTCCGCCATCTTTTCTGGGACGTCGGCATGGGCTTCGAGTTGCGCCACGCGAATGCGTCGGCCTGGTTCGTTGTCGTTGCGACGCTCCTGATGACCGCGGCCTACTGGCTGCTCTTCTGAACTCATGAGTTTGCGATCGCCATTGGGGAAAGTGCTCGGTTCGGGATCGGCGAAAGGCGGTACCGAACACTGGTGGCAGCAACGGGTGTCGGCAGTCGCGCTGCTCATTCTTGGCTCCTGGTTCCTGTATTCGCTCATGCGTCTCGACAGCTTCGCGCACGCGGCGATGGTCGAATGGGTAGGGCGGCCGTTCAACAGCGTCATGCTGCTCTTGCTGAGCGTGACGCTCGCCTGGCATTCGGCACTCGGCGTACAGGTCGTGCTTGAAGATTATGTGCACGGCCCGTTTCTCAAAGTGGCTTCGCTGGTCGCGAATCGATTCGCCCACGCGTTCCTCGCGATCGTGGCGGTCGTCTCGATACTGACGACAGCCCTCGGTGGCGCCGCGTGAGCGACTACGATTTCATCGATCACAGTTATGACGTCGTCGTCATCGGTGCCGGCGGCGCCGGACTGAGGGCGACTTTCGGCCTGGCCGAAGCAGGCCTTGCGACTGCCTGCATTACCAAGGTATTCCCGACACGTAGCCACACGGTCGCAGCGCAGGGCGGCATCAGTGCGGCGCTCGGCAACATGGGAGATGACGACTGGCGCTGGCACATGTACGACACGGTCAAGGGCTCGGACTGGCTGGGCGACCAGGACGCAATCGAGTACATGTGCAAGGAAGCGCCGGATGCCGTCATCGAACTCGAACACTACGGCGTACCCTTTTCGCGCACCGAGGACGGGCGCATTTACCAGCGTCCCTTCGGCGGGATGACGACGAATTTCGGCGAGGGCATCGCACATCGTACCTGCGCCGCCGCGGACCGCACCGGGCACGCGATGCTACATACCCTTTATCAGCAGTCGCTGAAACACGATGCCGAATTCTTTATCGAGTATTTCGCCATCGACCTGATGATGGAGGACGGCGCCTGTCGCGGCGTAGTCGCGATCGATCTCGCGACGGGCAGGCTGCATCGTTTCCGCTCGCACCAGGTGATCCTCGCCACCGGCGGTTACGGGCGCAGTTATTTCTCCTGTACCTCTGCGCACACCTGCACCGGCGATGGCAACGCCATGGTGTTGCGCGCCGGGCTGCCGCTGCAGGACATGGAGTTCGTGCAGTTTCATCCCACCGGCATCTATGGTGCCGGCATGCTGATCACCGAGGGCGCGCGCGGCGAGGGCGGATACCTCACCAACTCGGATGGCGAGCGCTTCATGGAGCGTTACGCGCCGAATGCGAAAGACCTGGCGTCGCGCGATGTCGTCAGTCGCTCGATGACGATCGAGATTCGCGAAGGCCGCGGCGTCGGGCCGGAAAAGGACCACATCTTCCTGCACCTCGAACACCTCGGGGAGGAAGTCGCCGAGGAACGACTTCCCGGCATCGCGGAATCGGCGCGCATTTTCGCCGGCGTCGATATCCTGAAGTCGCCGATCCCGGTTTTGCCCACCGTGCACTACAACATGGGCGGCGTGCCGACGAATTACCGCGGTCAGGTGGTGACCATGCAGGACGGCGATGCCGAAACAGTAGTGCCCGGCTTGATGGCAGTCGGCGAAGCGGCCTGCGTCTCGGTGCATGGCGCCAACCGGCTCGGCTCGAATTCGCTTTTGGACCTCGTCGTGTTTGGGCGCGCGGCTGCGCATTTCTGTGCCGACACGATGCGGCCCGGCGCGAGGCACCGCAATTTGCCCGCGGATGCAGGGCTTAACAGTGTCGACAAGATAGACGCGCTCAGGAATGCGAGCGGTAGCAGGCCGACCGCGGAAATCCGCCTCGAAATGCAAAAGCTCATGCAGAACCATGCGGCGGTTTTTCGTACCGGCGAGTCGCTCGATGAAGGCGCGGAGTTGTTACACAAGACCTATGACAGTTTTGCCGACGTTAATGTCTCGGATCGCTCGCTCATCTGGAACACCGACCTCATCGAGACCCTGGAGCTCGAAAACCTGCTCATGAATTCGATGAGCACGATCGAGTCGGCGAGGAACCGGCTCGAGAGCCGTGGCGCACACGCGCGCGAGGATTATCCGGAGCGAGACGACGAAAACTGGATGAAGCACACCCTGTCCTGGATCGATGCGAACGGCCAGGTGAAGTTCGATTACCGGCCGGTACACCAGGCGACGATGACGGACGAGGTCGAGGCGATACCGCCGAAGGCCCGGGTCTACTGATGGCCGACTTCATCCTTCCACCCAATTCGCGAATAAAGAAGGGCAGGCACTTCCCGGCCGCCGAGGGTGCAACAAACGTGCGCCGTTTCGCAGTGTATCGCTTCGATCCGGATTCCGGTGAAAACCCGCGCATGGATACCTACGACGTGCGCATGGACGACTGTGGGCCGATGGTCCTGGACGCACTGATCAAGATAAAGAATGAAATCGATCCGACGCTGACGTTCAGGCGATCGTGTCGCGAAGGCATTTGCGGCTCCTGCGCGATGAATATCGATGGCAGGAATACGCTGGCGTGCACTGTCGCCACCGACAGTGTTCGCGGCAACGTCAAGGTATACCCGCTGCCGCACATGCCGATCGTCAAGGACCTCGTGCCGGATCTCACGAATTTCTATGCGCAGTATGCGTCGATCAAGCCATGGCTGCAGGCGCGAACGCCGCCGCCCCCGGATCGCGAGAGATTGCAGTCGAAAGCCGACCAGGAAATGATCGATGAGCCGGCCGCCTGCATCCTGTGCGCGTGTTGTTCGACGAGTTGCCCGAGTTACTGGTGGAACGGCGACCGGTTCCTGGGGCCTGCGGCGATCCTCGCCGCCTACCGCTGGCTCGTCGACAGTCGGGACGAGGCAAAGGGCGAACGCCTGGATAATCTCGAGGATCCGTTCCGCCTGTATCGCTGCCACACGATCATGAACTGCACCAATGCCTGTCCCAAAGGCCTCAACCCCGCCAGGGCGATCGCCGAGACCAAGAAAATGCTCGCGGAGCGCAAACATTAACGAGCCACGCCTCCGGTGGCAGTGCCGGCGCGGCATGCGCGAACTCGATATCCTGCTCGCCGATTATCTGGACAGGGAATACCCGCAGGCCGACGAGCAACAAAAGCAGGCATTTCGCGAACTTCTGTCGCTTTCGGACCCGGAGCTGATCGCTTATCTGTTGGGTGGAGAGACACCGCAGGATGCCGCGCTTGCCAGCATCGTCAGGACAATTCGGGACCGCCCTCACGCCTGACGCGACGTTGCGCCAGTGCGTCCTCTTTTGCGGCTATGCTGCTGTCGCCGGAATCCCGATCCTGCTGGCAATGCCACTTTCCTGGTTGCTCAAGGTCCCGCTGGCGCTTGCCTGGCTCTTCGAATGCCGACGCGAACTGCTCAATTTCAGGCAAGGTACTGCGCGCCTGCACGAGCTGCGCCTCGATGCGGCCGGCAAGGTCACAGTGATCGGGCCGGACGGCAGCATCGGCCCGGCGACCCTGCTGTCCGGCAGCATGGTCTTGCAGAGACTGGCCTGGCTCCGGGTGCGATTTGCCGACGGCCGTAAACACGGCGAACTGTTCCGGCCGCGTTCGCGGCTCGATGCTGACTGGCATCGACTGCAACTCCTGTGGCGGCACCGCCGCGGGGCCTTTGGTCGGCAGGAAGGAAGCTGATACCATTTGCCGCCCGAATCGGGCCACCAACAAGCTAATGACATAAGTCACAGTTTCGGGCACCAGAATCCATGATTTGTATGGCCTCATGCGAACTTTCCGCGGTCTCCCCGGTCTACCGGGGTGATGGTTGGCTGAGCCGCTTTGCGGGCGGAATCCACCTTCATGGCAATTGAGTCCACCGACGCCCAGCTGGTCCGACGGGTCCAGAAGGGTGACAAGGGTGCGTTTGACCTGCTGGTGCTCAAGTACCAACACAAGATCGTGAATCTGGTGATGCGGTATGTGCGGGATCCGGACCAGGCATTGGATATTACGCAGGAGGCTTTCCTCAAGGCGTATCGGGCATTGCCGAGGTTTCGTGGCGATAGCGCGTTCTATACCTGGCTATACAGGATCGCCGTTAATACCGCGAAAAATCACCTGGCCGCGCAACGTCGACGCCCGATGGATGTCGAACTCGACCTGCAGGACCCGGAGCAGTACGACCTGCATGCGAAGCTCAAGGAGACTGACACCCCCGAGGGGGTCACCCTGAGCCGGGAACTGCGCCAGACGGTGGAACGCGCGATCGAAGGGCTGCCCGAAGATTTGCGGACCGCCATAATTTTGCGGGAGCTCGATGGCATGAGCTACGAAGAGATTGCACAGACGATGGACTGCCCGGTAGGTACGGTGCGCTCGAGGATTTTCAGGGCGCGAGACGCTATCGCGAAGAAAATAGGAACATTGATCGATTGACAATGCCGGAGTTGCTGATGATGATTTGGCGCTGCGGTGGTTGATGAGTAGAGAAAGGGCAAAAAGCCCGGTGCGGGGACTTATGAACGACGCGTTAAAGATGCAGATATCAGCCTTCATTGACGGCGAACTGCCGGAAAATGAATCGCAGCTGTTACTGCGGCGACTGAGCCAGGATGCCGGCCTTCGGCAACAAGTTTCACGTTATCTCGAGATCGGGCGCCTGCTGCGCCAGGACCGGGAAGTCCCCGGTATGGACCAGTTACGCGGTCGCATTGCGGGGGCCCTCGGCGAGGAGCCTGCACCAGCGGATGCCGAGCCACAGGTTGTCGGATCGGCGCTGATGACGCCGACCACAGGCGTCGCCGTCGCCGCGACCGTAGCCGCGGTGGCACTGCTCGGGCTCAGCCAGCTCGGCGGTCAGGTCGACCCCGATTCCCCGCTGCCGGTAGCGATAGACGACGGCCCGGTCGCCTACACCGAACCCGCCATAGACCGCGCGCTTGCCGAGCAACCGAGCGAAATGCTGTTGCAGTATCACCTGAGTCACGGCGATTCATTGCCGGGGCTGGGTCCGAACGGTATCCGCACGCGTGTCATCTCGCTCGAACGGCGCGAGCTTGTAGAAGTCGATCCGCATCCGCACCTGGTACCGCAGGAGAACGCGGAAGAAGACGACCAGGAAATACCCGTCGCAACACCACAATAAGAATAATTCGATGATTGGCACGATCCAGAGCTGCAGGCGACTGACCACCGTGACCGCAGCGACAATGTTGGCCGCCTGCTCGCTGACCGCACAAGCGCAATCGAGCCCCGACGAACTGCTGGACCGCATGAATCACGTCGTCAATGTCCTCGATTACGAAGGCACCGTGTTTCGCAGGGAAAACGGTGAATCCGAGGCGCTCAGGATAGTGCGCAAGATCATCGATGGCGTCATCAACGAAAAGCTCGTTTCCCAGGAAGGCAACGGACTCGAAATCATCCGCATCGGCAACGAGGTTCATTGCATCCTGCCGGACAAGCAGACGGTCCTGATCGAGGAATGGGCTAACCAGAGCACGCTGTTTTCGTCGCTGCCGTCGAGCGATATCCGTTACGGCGCGGTATACGATGTATCGATTGTCAGGGAAGACAGGGTCGCCGGCAGGCGGGCGATAATGCTGGCGATTCGTCCCCATGACAGCTTCCGCTATGCGCATCGCATCTGGCTCGACGAGGAGACGTCGTTTCC
>JABAOE010011846.1_pt1 | contig 13426 bp, 15 predicted proteins | sample 7062141 | NCBI WGS metagenome assembly JABAOE01 (sample SAMN14538627, study PRJNA623070) | marine sediment metagenome | biome: marine biome [ENVO:00000428]; feature: marine pelagic biome [ENVO:01000023]; material: deep marine sediment [ENVO:00002113] | place: India: Gulf of Khambhat ... | reverse complement strand
CAACACGCGGCGCGCCTCCATGAGCATCCCGGCACGGTCCGGAAAGAACTGGATACCCTGCTGGCAGACGACGATGTCAACTGACGCGTCATCTGCCGGGAGGCCGGCGGCGTCTCCTTCGAGATACTCAATTGGCGCGCCTTCGGAGGCTGGTACAGATCGCGCCATATCGAGCATCGAAGGGTCGATGTCGACCCCAAGGACCCGGCCGCCCGCGCCGACCCTCTCGGCGGCGAGCCGGCTGACCGCGCCCGTTCCACAGGCGAGATCGAGCACCCGTTCGCCGGAGCGGAGGTCAGCAACCCTCAGCAGCTTCTTGGCCCAGGGGGCGAAGATCGCCGGCACGAGGAGGTTCTGATAGATATCGGCCTGACTGCGGTCAGCCACGGCGCTTCACTCCCGCCAGCGCACCTCGTACACCCGCACCGGCTCCTCGAACCCCTTGGCCACAAACTCGCCGCGATCGGCGAAGAGGAAGCCCTTGCCGGAGCAGAGCTCGCGCACGGCGTTGGCAACGAGGATTTCGCCGCCGTCAGCTTTGGCGGCCAATCGCGAGGCGAGAATGACCGTAGCGCCGAAGAGGTCGCCGTCTTCCTCTATCGGTTCTCCGGCATTGATGCCGACGCGGACCGAGAGGGGCTCGCCTTCGCGCTCGTTGAAGGCGCGCTGGAGGGCAATAGCGCATTCGACGGCCCTTGCGACGCTGTTGAACGAGGCCATGAACCCGTCGCCCATCGTCTTCACTTCCGCACCCCCGTGCGTCTTCAGCACCTCGCGAGTGATCGCCTCGTGCTCGCGAAGCACCTCGCGGCCGCGCTGGTCGCCGAGACGGGACATCATATCCGTGTGGCCGACGAGATCAGTGAAGAGGACCGTGCGGAATGCAGAGCCGGTGGCCGCCGGCTGTGCCGGCGGCTCATCCTGCTCGCCGATAAAGTCACCGATAAGTCTTGGGACGGGCACATAAGTGATGTCGTCGATCAGTGTGAGACGGGCGTCGGGGATAGCCGCCGCAAGACTCTGTCCGACGTCGACGCCGAACCAACGGCTGTTCTTGTTGTAGACGACGAGAGTGGGGGCGGTGACCTGCGAGACGTGCTCCTTGGCATCGTAAGTCTCCCAGGCATCCCAGACGGCGCGCATCGCGTCCTGGTCGACGCACGAGCGGATGAACTCGGCGAAAAGCCGTCCGAACTCCGGCGCCTGGTAGGCCCAGAGCACCTGTGCGAACGTCTCCGTGAAGAGCACCCAGTCTCCATCAAGCAGCGATAGCCCGGCCTTGTATGCCGGCGACTTCGCAACATCTGCGAAGTCGGCCCAGCCGTCGCAGAGGATCAGGTGTGAAACGCGCTCGGGGTGCGTGGCAGCGTACCTGATGGCGATCGGCGTGGCGATCCAGGACACGAGCGCAAAGGAATCGAACCCGCTCCGTTCGACCACCGCTTCGAGGTCCTTCAGCATGGCATCCATCGAGAAGTCGACAGCGCTTCTGTCTGACAGGCCCGAGCCGCGCGCGTCGTAGCTGACCACTCGGAACTTCTCGGAGAGAGGCCCCTGGATCGCCGAATACATCTCCCGTCCGAGTTCGACGTGGCTGAAGCCCGGGACCGGCATCGTAATCATCGGTCGGCCTTCGCCCGCGGTAGAGTAGGAGATGCTTACGCCGTCGCTGGTAGTGCAGTACTGGATACGTGGCTCCATAGCGGCATTCTACGACATCAGGCCGCGAGGGGATGACGAGACGGTGTTAAGGCGAGGTGACGCGCCAGAAGCACTACTGCGCCCGCTGGCAGGCCCGTGCCCTGCGGCGTATTCGAGGAGAACCGATCGTCACCTCTGGTTCAGGATCGATTCGTGGCCTGGCCAGAACTACTGGTCGCGCCACTTCACCTCGTACAGTCGCACAGGCCTCTCGAACCCCTTCAATTCAGTCTCGCCCCGATCCGCGAACTTGAAGGCTCTTCCAACCGCCAGCTCCTGTACGACGTTGGATGCCAGTATCCGGCCCGGCTCTGCCTGGGCGCAGACCCGCGCCGCAAGCTGGACGGCCGTGCCAAAAAGATCGTCCTCCTCCGCCACAGGCTCACCGGCGTTGAGGCCGATCCGCACGCGGATCTTGCCATCACCAGCATCGAAGTCCTGCTGGATCTGGATGGCGCAAGCGACGGCCCCTTGCGCTGAAGGGAATGACGCCATTATTCCGTCGCCAGTGTGCTTGATCTCGCTGCCGCCATGAATGTTTAGAGCATCCCGGACGATCCTGTTGTGCGCGCGCACTAGCTCATGCGCGGCCAGGTCACCAAGCTCCTGTGTGATTGCCGTCGACTTTTCGATGTCAGTGAACATGATCGTCCGGAACCTTCCCGTCTCTGATCTGGTACGCGCGCCTGCCCCATCGCCGTCAATGAACTCTTCGATCGCCGCGATCACGGACTCCTGATCGTCCAGGTACCACGAGTAGACGGTGCCCGGCAGGAAGACCGTCCGTGAGTTCGGCATCAGGACTGCCGATCGCCGGACACCATCCTCGCTGAACGCGCGTCCGTTCGGCCTGAAAAGTAACAGAACGGGCATTGCGATTTGCTGCAGCGTCTCAGTGAGGTCGCGTGTGTGGTGATTCTCACTCACGAACCTCACCACGTCCGGCGTCGTCGCCTCCCTGAACAGGCCGGCAATTCGATCAGCTCCCTCAGCCCAGCCGTGCACGGATAGGACCAGGGCGTCGGTGTAGAGCTCCCAGTCCACATCCATGAGAGACTCGAGCGCCTTGACGGCGGCCGACCTTGTACCGTCAAGAAGAGAAGGGCTCCAGAGTATGATGTGCGACACTATTTCCGGGTGATTGGCTGCGAATGACACTGCAGCTGGAATTCCGCTGGCGGAGGCCATGAGTGCGACCCGGCCGAGGCCAGCATGGCCTACGACGGCTTCAATATCCCGTACCCACGCCTCGACCGTTAGATCGGGCACTCGGCGGTCGGAAAGTCCGCTTCCCCTCTGGTCGAACTTCACGAATCTGCGGTGTTGAGCCATGCGCTCGAACCACTGACGCCTTTCCGCAAGCTCCAATTCTCGCTGAGTGTGGCTCCACGTGCCCGGGCACTGGACAATCGCCGGTTCACCTTCGCCCAGCGACCAGTACGCGATGTTCACTCCGTCGCTCGTCTTCGCGTACTGGATCCGCGGTTCCATGGCGGCATTCTACGACATCAGGCCGCGCGGAATGCGGGAGGGCGTCGGGCGAAGAGCGCTTACTGCGCCTGCTGGTAGACCTTGCCCTCGGTCTTGATCGAGGGCGCGACGATGAGCTCCGCTTCGTGGAACTCCATCATGTTCTGCGCGCCGACCATCCCCATGCAGGTCTGGATGGCGCCGACGATGTTCTCGGAGCCGTCGGTGCGGGAGGTCGGGCCGAAGAGGAGGCGGTCGAGCGTTGTGTCGGTACCGGGCTTGATGCGGACGCCGCGCGGCAGGGCGGCGTGGCCGGTGGACATGCCCCAGGCGTAACCGCCGGCCGGCGCCTCTTCGGTGCGCGCGAACGCCGTGCCGAGCATCACGGCGTCGGCGCCGGCGACCAGCGCCTTGCAGACGTCGCCGCCGTTGCGCATGCCGCCGTCGGTGATGACGGGCACGTAACGGCCGGTCTCGCGGTAGTAGTCGTCGCGGGCGGCAGCACACTCGATGGTGGCCGTGATCTGCGGGACGCCGATGCCGAGGACCTCGCGCGAGGTGCAGATCGCGCCCGGGCCAACGCCGACGAGGACACCGGCGATCCCGGTCTCGATCAGCTCGCGAGTGGCCTCGAAGCCGACGGTGTTGCCGACGATGACCGGCACCTGGATGTTAGCGATCAGCTCCTGGAAGATCAGACCGCGCACGCTGCGCGAAAGGTGGCGGGCAGTGGTAACTGTGGACTGGACGACGAAGATGTCGCAGCCGGCATCGACGGCGACGGGCGCGAGCTTCTTCGTGTTGGCCGGAGTGCAAGAAACGGCGCAAATCGCGCCGTTTTCTTTGATCTCGCGGACCCGCCGGCCGATCAACTCTTCCTTGATCGGCGGCGCCGTAAGCCGCTGGATGACGGCGGCGGAGTCCTCCTGTGTTGCCTCAGCCACTTCCCGGATCGCTGCTTCTGCGTCTTCGTGGCGGCACTGCAGCCCCTCGAGGTTCATCACTGCGAGGCCGCCGCGCTTCCCCATCTCTCGGGCGAAGGCCGGATTGACGGAAGCGTCGAGGGCAGCGGCGAGTACCGGGAAATCGAAGGTGAACTGGCCTATGCTAAAGTGGACATCCGTCAGTTCCGGATTGACGGTGACACTGCCCGGAGCGATGGCAACTTCGTCGAACCCGTAGGCGGGTCGTAGTTCCTTGAAGCCAACCGTAAGACTCATGCTACCTCGCCTCGGTTATGAAGGCCCGCGGCAAGCGGACGCTCGAAGGGTTTCAGTCAGTGTATCAACGCCGATTCCGAAGGGTCAATTGATTCGGGTCACATTCTGAGAACTGATATGAGCATTTCCGTTCAGTGAAAAAATGGGCACCCTCTACCTCGTCGCGACGCCGATCGGCAACCTGGAGGACGTCACCCTNNGTGCTGGGCGAGGTCTCCCTGATCGCGGCCGAGGACACTCGCACTGCACGCAAGCTGCTCTCGCACCACGGCGTTTCGGCGCGCGTCGTGAGCTACAACGAGCACAACATGAAGCGGCGCACGCCGGAGCTCCTGCGTGCGCTGGCCGAGGGCGACGTGGCGTTCGTGTCTGAGGCCGGTACGCCGGCGGTTAGCGACCCCGGCTACGAGCTGGCGGCGGCGGCGATCGCGGCCGGCCACGAGGTGTCGCCGATACCAGGGCCCTCCGCGGTTGCCGCGGCTGTCGCGGCGTCAGGGTTAGCAGCGCGAGAGTTCACGTTTGCCGGCTTCCTGCCACGCCGCTCGAAGGGGCGAAAGGAGCTGTTCGAGCGCCTCGGGAACGAACCGGGCGCGATCGTCTTCTTCGAGTCGCCACACCGGCTGCGGGCAGCGCTGGCCGACCTGGCAACGGCCCTCGGCGACCGGCGCATCGCCGTCTGCCGCGAGCTGACGAAGCTGTACGAGGAGATCTTCCGCGGCACGGCGTCCGAGGCTCTCGAGCACTTCGATGCGCCCCGAGGCGAGTTCACGGTCGTCGTCGAGGGCGGCGTAGCCACGCTTAGTGAGGTTCCGGAGCCGGCGCTGCGGTCGGCGCTGCGGAAGCTTCGCGAAGGCGGCATGTCGGCGCGCGATGCGGCGGTGCAGGTCGCGAAGGAGACGGGGATGCCGAAACGTCGCGTGTACGCGCTGGCGGTCGAGGAGGAGCCCGATCGTCGGTAGCTGATCGAGCGGGCCGTAGCCGGGCCCCATGCTACAATTTCACTCGAATTCACAATGGCGGAACGCATACTTCTCGGGGTCGCCTGGCCGTACGCTAACGGATCCCTTCACATCGGCCAACTCGTCGGCGCGTACCTGCCGGCGGACATCTTCGCGCGCTATCACCGGACCGCCGGCAACGACGTCCTGATGGTCTCCGGCAGCGACTTTCACGGCACACCGATCACCGTTCGCGCCGAACAGGAAGGCCGCTCTCCGGAGGACATCTCCGCCGAGTTCCACGCGGAGTTCCTCGAGTGCTGNNNNACCCAGGATATCTTCCTCAAGCTGCTGGAGGCCGGCGACATCTTCAAGCAGACGATGGAGCTACCATACTGCACCGTCGAGGGACGCTTCCTGCTTGATCGTTATGTCGAGGGAATCTGCCCACTCTGCGGCAGCGAAGGAGCGCGCGGCGACCAGTGCGACAACTGCGGCCGCGCGCTGGACCCGTTCGACCTTAAGGACCCGAAGTGCAAGTTCGACTTCTCGACGCCCGAGCCACGCGAATCGGAGCACTTCTTTCTCCGCCTGAGCGCCTACAACCAGGCAGTGAAAGCGTGGCTGAGCGAGGACAAGGATCACTGGCGTAAGAACGTGCGCAACTTCGCGCTCGGCCTCACCGAGCAGGGCCTGCAGGACCGCTCGATCACGCGCGACCTGACCTGGGGCGTCCCGATCCCGGTCGAAGGCTACGAGACGAAGCGCATCTACGTCTGGTTCGACGCCGTGATCGGCTACCTCTCGGCGGCGATCGAGTGGGCGGAGAGGGAAGGCACGCCGGAACGCTGGCGCGAGTGGTGGCAGGACCCGGAGGCGAAGAGCTACTACTTCATCGGCAAGGACAACATCTGGTTCCACGCGCTGATCTGGCCGGTCCAGCTCATGGGCTACAGCAAGGCGACGGGCGAGAACTACAACCTGCCCTACGACGTGCCGGCCAACCAGTACCTGACGATCAAAGGCAGCAAGGCCTCGACCAGCAAGCGGCTCGCCGTCTGGGTGCCCGACTTCCTCACGCGCTACGATCCAGACCCTCTCCGCTACTACCTGACCGCGATCATGCCGGAGACTTCTGACGCGGACTTCACCTGGGCCGGCTTCGTGCAGCGCAACAACGACGAGCTCGTCGCCACCTGGGGCAACCTCGTGAACCGGGTCCTCACCTTCACGTACAAGAACTTCGACAGGTCCGTGCCTGAGCCCGGCGACCTGACGGACGCCGACCGCGCGCTAATCACGCGCGTTGAAGAGGCGCTGGAGGAGGCCGGGCGCGAGATCGCCGCCTGCAATTTCCGGGCCGGACTGGAGGCGGGTATGTCGGCGGCGCGCGAGGCGAACCGCTACGTGGAGGACAACGCCCCCTGGAAGCTGCTCAAGGAAGACCGCGAGCGCTGCGCGACCGTGCTCTACACGGCGATCGCGGCGATCAGCGGCCTGAAGACCGCGCTCTACCCTATCCTGCCGTTCACCTCCCAGAAGCTGCACGGCTACCTGGGCAACGAGGGGCCCGTGCAGGCCGGTGGCTGGCGCCTGATCATGCCGTCGGCGGGACGGCCGCTGGCGGAGGCCGAGCCGCTGTTCAGAAAGCTCGACCCGGAGATCGTCGAGGAGGAAGAGGCGAGGCTGGGCGTCTGATGCTGATCGACTCGCACTGCCACCTGCAGGACCGCAAGTTCGGCGGCGACATGGCGGACGTCATCGCCCGCGCCGCCGCGGCGGGCGTGACCGCCATGGTGACGATCGGCTACGACATGCCGAGCAGCCGCCGCGCCGTCGAGATCGCCGACGCGCACGAGACCGTCTACGCGACGGTCGGCGTGCACCCGCACGACGCCAAGACGCTGACCGCGCGCGACGGAGACGAGCTGGCGCGGCTGGCGGAGTCGCCGAAGGTCGTGGCGATCGGCGAGATCGGCCTCGACTTCTTCCGCAACCTGTCGCCGCGTGAAGACCAGTACCTGGCGTTCTGGGAGCAACTCGCGATAGCCCGCGCCGTTGACCTGCCCGTCGTCATCCACTCGCGCGACGCGGACGAGGAAGTGTACGAGGTGCTAGCCGAGCACGCCGCAGAGCTGCGGGCGCCCGAAGAGCGCCTGATCGGCGTCATGCACTGCTACCCGGGGGACTTGCCGCTGGCGCTGCGCTACATCCGCCTGGGCTTCGCCATCTCGATCGCCGGGCCGGTGACGTACGCCAAGTCCAGCGTGACAAGGGCCGTCGCCGGGGCGGTGCCGCTGAGCAGCATGACAGTGGAGACGGACGCTCCCTACCTGCCGCCGCAGAGGATACGAGGCCAGCGCAACGAGCCCGCTAACGTCCGCGACGTGGCGGAGTTCGTGGCTCAGCTGCGTGGGACGCCGTACGAAACGGTCGCCAGCGAGACCGCGAAGACGGCGTCGCGGCTATTCGGCCTGACGACCGCCGTCACGGAGCGAGCGGGAGGGGCTCGATGAAGACAGCCCCGCTTTACGGCGCCGTGCAGGACGACCTGAACCGTGTCGAGGCGGTCTTCGACGAGATCAAGAAGGTCGACTTCGGGCCGCTCGGCGAGATGCTGCGGATGGTGCTCGGCGGCGGCGGCAAGCTGATGAGGCCGGGTCTGGCACTGCTCTCCGGACGCTTCGGCAACTACGACCTGGACAAGCTCGTCTCGCTGGCCGCGTCGGTGGAGCTGCTACATACGGCCACGCTCGTCCACGACGACGTGATCGACCGCGCTGACACGCGCCGCGGCCGTCCGACGGTGAACAGCACCTTCGAGAACTCGACGACCGTAATGCTGGGTGATTTCCTCTTCGCCCACGCGGCGGACCACGCCGTGAGAACGGGCAGCCTGCGCGTGGTCGAGCTCTTCTCCAGGACGCTGATGATCATGGCCAAGGGCGAGATCCGGCAGGACCTGGCCGCCTACGACAGCCGCCAGACGATCCGGGACTACCTGGCGCGCATCGGCGGCAAGACGGCATCGCTCTTCGCTACGGCCTGCGAAGGAGCCGGCGAAGTCTCCGGGCAGCCGGCGGCGCAGATCGAGGCGCTGCGGGAGTACGGCTACAACTTCGGGATGGCGTTCCAGGTCGTGGACGACATCCTCGACTTCACCGGCGACGAGGAGGAGATGGGGAAGCCCGTCGGCAGCGACCTCATGCAGGGCACGCTGACGCTGCCGTCGTTCCTCCTGATGGAGCGCTCACCAAACGGCAACCCCGTACAGGCGTACTTCGAGGCGCCTTCGGCCGAGAAGCTGCGGACGGCGGTGCAGACGGTGCGCGATTCAGGAGCAGTCGAGGAGTCTTCGCAGATGGCGCATGACTTCTGTAAACGGGCGATCGACGCGCTCTCCGCCCTTCCCGACACGCCCGATCGGGAAACCCTCGCCGGGCTGGCGCGTTACATCCTCGACCGCCAGAGCTAGCCGCCGAGAGTCTTGCGGTTCGCCTTCTTCTTGGCGGTCTTGGCCGTGCGGAAGCCGTACTGATCGACGCCCCACTTGTCGCGGTAGCCCGCCTCGCTGCGCTCCGACAGCGCTTTCTCTCGCCGGGCGGCGACCTCTCCCCGCCCGGGGCGCGGCTTCGGCTTTGGCTTCGCAAGCTCGGGGTGCTCGAAGCCCTTCATGCGCTTGGCGCGTTGCTTGACCTCTTTGCCCATGTGCCAGTAGGTCCCCTTGTCGGGGATACGGCGCGGGTAGCCGTCGCGCATCGTGAAGGCGGCGAACGTGGACATCATGCGCGGCGCCTCGCGGCTGCACTCTGGGCAGGGAGACGGGTCCGAGGAGTCGCGCATCTGGCGGATCGCCTCGAAGATGCCATTGCAGTCCTCGCAGTAGTACTCGTAAAGCGGCATGCTATCCCTTCTTCGTCTGCCCTTTCGTCTTCCCGCCTGCGCTACGCTTACGGGCGCTTTTCGGTTTCACCCGCGCGATCGGCGGCTTCTTCGCGTCCTTCCGGATATCGTGGTGGTGGAAGGGGACGCGCTCCTTGAGGCCCTGTCGCCTCGCCATCGTCGCGAACGTCGTCGGCATGATACGGTCGGACGGGCGGCCGCACTTCGGGCAGGCCACCGGCTGATCCGACTTCGAGATCGCCTGCAGGGATTCGAAGACCTTGTTGCATCTCTCGCAGTAGTACTCGTAAAGCGGCACGTCTAGACCTCAATCGCGGTTCGCGCGCCGTCGCGGCGCAGCCGTTCGATGAACGCCGCCGCGTTCACGTCCCGCTCGAGAACGCCGATGATGTAGCTCCTGAGGTGCCGTTCGACCTCCTCCGCCAGCTCCGGCGGCACGTTGACGCGCGCCACCTCGTTATACGATTCGCGCTGCAACAGGCGCAAGGCCTTGAGACCGGTCAGAGTCATCACGCGCGGCCCGGCCATGTCCGGTACGCAGCCGCGGCAGACGGCGCCTCCGGCTACCGGCGCGAAGAAGTTGTCCACGGGCTCAAGCGCGTTCCCGCAACCGACGCAGCGCTCGACCTCGGGGCGGAAGCCCGACTGGTCGAGCAGGCGCATCTCGAAGAAGCGGAGCGCGGTGCCCGGGTCCGGGCCGGCCTCGAGGCGGCCGAGCGTGTCGAGGAGGAGCCGGTAGGTCGGCGCAGCCGGCACGTGCTCCGCCGTCATGCGATCCGTGAGTTCGGCGACGTAGAGGGCGCGGCTCAGGAGTTCGAGGTCCTCCCGGAGGTTGCGAAAGCTGGCCAGCGTCTCGCAGCCGGTGATGACGTCCGACACGTGACCCCGGGCGAGCTGAAGCATGCAGCGGTTGAGCGGCTGCAGGTGCCCGGAGAGGCGGCTCGTCGTCTTGCGCACGCCTTTCGCCTTCGCCTCCATCTTGCCGAACGCCGGCGTGAACAGCGTGAGGATGCGGTCGGCCTCGCCGAGCTTGCGCGAGCGGAGGATGATCGCCTCCGTCTTGTACAGGCGCGCCTTGGGTGGCATCAGGCGCCGTCCATCTCCTGCCGGCCCTCGAGCGCGCGCGTCAGGGTGACGTCGTCGGCATACTCGAGGTCTCCACCCGCGGGCAGCCCGCGCGCCAGGCGTGTGATGCGCAGGCCGAGGGGCCCGATGAGGCGGCTGAGGTACATCGAAGTGGCCTCACCCTCGAGGTTCGGGTTGGTGGCGAGGATGATCTCTTTCGTTTCGCCGCTGCGCAGCCGGTCGAGCAGCTCGGACACTTTCAGGTCCTCTGGCCCAATGCCGTCCATCGGCGAAATCGCGCCGTGCAGGACGTGATAGAGGCCGCTATACGAGCCGGTGCGCTCAATCGCCAGTATGTCGAGCGGCTCCTCGACGACGCACATCACCGACCGGTCGCGGCTGGCGTCGGTGCAGATCCGGCAGGGATCGACCTCTGTGACGTTCTGGCAGGCCGAGCAGAGCGTGACCTTGTCCTTGACCTCGACGATCGCCTCGGCGAGCGATCGGGCGTCGGCAGCTGGCATGCGCAGCAGGTAGTACGCCAGGCGCTGGGCGCTCTTGGGCCCGATGCCGGGCAGCCGGTAGAACTCCTCGATCAGCCGGGCCAGGGGCGCGGCGGTGGATGTGCTGCGCTCGTTCACGTCAGCCCGTTTCCGCGGATCAGCCGCCGAGGTCCAGGCCGGGGATGTTGAGGCCGCCGGCGAGACCCGCCAGCTGCTGCATCTGGCCGCTTCGCACCTGCTCGAGGCCGTCGTTCATGGCGGCCATGATCAGGTCCTGCAGCATCTCCACGTCGTCGGGGTCGACGGCGTCCGGCTGGATCGTGATCGTCTTGAGCGCCGGGTGGGCGTTGAGAACGACGTGCACGGCGCCACCGCCGGCCGTTGCCTCGAACTCCAGGTCATCAAGCTTGGACTGGGCTTCGGCGAGCTTTGACTGCATCTGCTGGATCTGCTTCATCAGATCGCCGCCGCCTCCGCCTCCGCCGCGGGCCGGCATCTTGCCTCGCTTAGCCATCTGAGCCTCCTTCTCCCTCGTTCGTTGGCGATACGGTGCGCGCCCCCAGCTCCCGGGCTGCCTTGACGAGATGGCCCCCCTTCGGCTGAGCCCTCTCGGGGTCGCGGTCGCGCGGTGCGTGTTCATACTTGACCTCGACCTTGCGGCCGAGCGCGTTCGAGAAGAGTTCGTCGAGCTGGTCCTGGTAAGCGCCACTCTCAACGCGCTCCAGGTGGAACGTGTGAAAGAAGCCGAGGACAACAGTCCCGCCTTCCGCCGAGAGCACCTCACAGGAGCCATTGAGGAGCGCCGAGAGCTGCCGGTCTCCCTCTTTGCCGGCCAGCCGCACGCGTTCCAGCAGGTCGTCCGAGGCGGCGGCGCGCGGCGCTTCCGCCGGCGCCGCGGCGGGCTTCTCTTCACGCACGGGGGATGGTGCGGCCTCCTCGACCGGCTTCGCCTCGGCCTTCGGCTTCGGATCCGCATCCGTCTGGCGCCGCGGCTGCGGGCGCTCTTCCGTCTGCCAAACGGCCTGCGCCGGCTTCTCGCCGTCCGCTGTCAGGTCGAGCAGCGCCAGTTCCAGCGGCAGCGAGCCGCCAGCCGCGGAGGGATCATCGCGAAAGTCGGCGCGCCCGAAGGCCTGCAGGCCGCGGATGATGGCGTCTTTCGGCAGGTCAGCCGCCTCAGCTCGCACCTCGGCCGCCATCTCGGCGGGTAGGTCGAGCGATTCGGCGGCGCCCGCCTTGGCCAGGAGCAGGCCGCGCAGGTACTGCACGACCTGGCGCGCGAACTGGCGCATGTCGGCGCCGTCGTCACGGACCCCTGCGATGATTCGCAGCCCGGCCGCGAGATCGCCACTCAGCGCTGCCCGCGCAAGCTCTCCACTGCGAGTGTCTACGCTCAGGCCGAGCGCCTCCTGCACCTGCTCCGCCGTCGGCGTCTTCCCGTAATAGGTGACGACCTGTTCCAGCGCGTTGACGGCGTCGCGCAGGCTGCCAGTGGCAGTGCGGCCGATCTCCTCGAGCGACTGACGGCCGATCTCGAAGCCTTCTTGCTCGCAGATGAAGGTCAGGCGATCGACCATCGCCTCAAGGGGGATGCGCTTCAGGTCGAAGCGCTGGCAGCGAGACGCGATCGTGCCTGAGACCTTGTGCGCCTCTGTGGTGGCAAGCACGAAGATGATGTGCGGCGGCGGCTCTTCGAGCGTCTTGAGNNGCGCTCGCCCGCCATCGGCGTGAGGACGACGTTCTCGCGCAGCTGGCGGATGTCGTCGACGCTGTTGTGGCTGGCGGCGTCCTGCTCCACGAAGTCCATTGCCCGGCCCTCGATGAAGGCGCGGCAGGATTCGCACTCGTTGCAGGGCTCGCCGTCCTGGGGCGCGGCGCAGTTCGCCGCCTTGGCCAGCAGCCGCCCCAGCGTCGTCTTGCCGGTGCCGCGCGGCCCGCAAAGGAGATACGCGTGTGCAAGGCGGCCGTGAGCGATGGAGTTGCGCAGCGTGCGCGTGATCGCCTCGTGGCCGTGCACCTCGGCGAATGACTGCGGGCGCCACTTACGGTAGAGAACCTCGCCGGAAGCCGGAGAAGCAGCCTCCGCCGGGGCGGCGAGTGGAAGCTCGTTCACGGGCCCATTATAGGGTGGTTGGCGGACAGTCGTTAGGGGTCAGTGCGCCGCGATGCCGGCCTTCGCCAGAACGGCGCGCTCTCTTTCGCGCATCTCGCGCTCCTCGGACGGTTCGTCGTGGTCGTAGCCGAGGAGGTGGAGGACGCCGTGCGCCAGCAGGTGCGCCATCTCGGCATCGAGATCGTGGCCGGCCGCCGCTGCCTGTCGCTCGGCGGTCTCGATCGAGATGATGACGTCGCCGAGGTGCCGGGGCTCGTCCGGCGCCGAAACGAACGCCTCGCCTTCCTCCTGAGAGAACGAGAGGACGTCGGTGGGCTTGTCCTCGCCGGCGTACTGGCGGTTAAGGGCGTGGATCTCGGCGTCGGTCGTGACGGCGACGCTGAGCTGGCAATCGCCGATATCCTCGTGCTCGAGCGTGATACGGGCGATGCCGGTAAGCCAGTCGGCCTGCACGCGGCGCGCGAACGCAGGCTCGATGGAGACGAGGACGTCGTGAGTGGCCACGACGTCAGTCTA
>JABAOE010003222.1_pt3 | contig 13436 bp, 11 predicted proteins | sample 7062141 | NCBI WGS metagenome assembly JABAOE01 (sample SAMN14538627, study PRJNA623070) | marine sediment metagenome | biome: marine biome [ENVO:00000428]; feature: marine pelagic biome [ENVO:01000023]; material: deep marine sediment [ENVO:00002113] | place: India: Gulf of Khambhat ... | reverse complement strand
GGCAATCCCGCCGGCGATGAAAATGCCGTCCTGCGCGCCCAGTGTCAGTGCAAGATCGCCCGCCACCTGTCCGAATACCTCGAAAAACATCTGCACGGCCTCCGCGGCCAGCGGATCCGTATTGTCAATGGCCGCCGCAAAGATCTCGGCAGGCGTCATGTGCGCCCGCTTTTCGCGGTGAATGCGCATCAGGGCCCAGTAGATGTTTTCGAGCCCCGGGCCAGACACGAGGCGCTCGCTCGATACGCGATCGAAGCGCTCGCGCAGGACGGTCAGGATATCGATCTGCACCTGTGTCTCGGGCGCAAAACCGCCGTGGCTCCCCTCCCCCGCTATCGGGATATAGAGACCGTCATGCTTGCGCAGGCCCACCGCACCCAGGCCGGTTCCCGGACCGATGATGCCGACCATGTGGTTGTCGCCATCGAGCGGCCTGGGCCCGGGCAGGCCGATCGGCACGCAGTCGTCGTTGTTCAGGAATGGCACGGAATAAGCGATCGCCTCGAAATCGTTCAGCAACCGCACCGCGTCGATCGAGAATCCGGCGGCGAGTTCGTCCGCGGCAATCTCCCAGTGGTTGTTGGTAAAGCGCACGCGCTTGTCGATGATCGGGCCGGCAGCTGCAAGACAGATAGCCCTGGGGGGTCCGGCCTTCACTGATTTTAGATAGTGCTTGATTGCGGCATCGGCCGACTCGTAATCGTCACACTGCAGGGTCACCACGTTCGAGAATGCGGGTTTGTCGGCGTCGGCCAGGGCGAAGCGAGCATTGGTACCGCCTATGTCGCCGATCAACAGGCATCTATCGGGTGTCTTTTTGCGTCGAGCAGAATTCATCGATTACGTTGCCAGGTCTCAGTGCTGGTGGCTTACTATACAGACTATCAATCGACGAACCAGAGGCTCTGCCGGTCACTCCATGGCTTCCTTTTTGGGCATCGTATCCGGCCTTGCACTGCTGATCATCGGTGGCGGGTTGCTTGTTACGGGGGCCTCGCAGCTTGCCGCACGCCTCGGCGTTTCGCCGATGATCATTGGCCTCACGATCGTCGGCTTCGGGACGAGCGCACCGGAACTCGTGGTTAATATCATCGGCGGCCTCCGCGGCGAATCGGCGCTCGCGTTCGGCAACGTGATCGGCTCGAACATCAGCAATCTCGCCCTGGTCCTCGGCGCCGCGGCCATGCTACAGAGCATCGAAATCGAAGGCTCGGTCATTCGCCGCGAAGTGCCGCTCTTGTTGCTCATAACCACGATCATGACGGTAATGGCGCTCGACAGCGTTCTCGAGGGCGGCACCGCACGCATCGGGGTATCGGATGCCATTGTGCTCCTGTTGCTATTCACCGTATTCGTATACATCACGGTCCAGGATGTCATCCTGTCGAAAAAGAACGACGCGCTGCTCACGGAGATCGAAGACAACCCGCTGGTCGTTACCGAACCGATCAGCCGGTACCACTGGGCATTCGTCGTTGCCGGCTTCGCCCTGCTATTCACAGGCGGAGAAATGACCGTGCGTTACAGCGTCGCATTCGCCGGTGCGCTGGGCATATCCACCACGCTCGTCGGGCTATTCGTCGTTGCCATCGGTACCAGCCTGCCGGAGCTGATCACCTCCCTGATCGCTGCGTGGCGCAAGGAATCGGATCTTGCGCTCGGTAACATCCTCGGCTCGAACGTGTTCAATTCGCTGATCGTGTTGCCGGCGAGCGCCCTTGCAGGCACGGTCGCCATACCGAAGGGTGGTGTGCAGGACCTGGTCATATCGTGGCTGTTCGCGGCCGCGCTCATTCCCATATTTCTCATCGGCCGGGCCCGTCTCGGGCGCACCAGCGGTATCATGCTGCTTGCAGCGTACGGCGCGTATGCCGTAATGCGCCTTCGCGGCTATTGAGCGCTGCGCGCAAGGGCACACGACATGCAACCCACAGCAGGTAGAAATTGATGACCTCGAACACTGCGAATCTGTTGCACGCCCTGTTGCTCGACCGGAACGGCGGCGCGAAGCCCATCGCACCGGAGGATATCGACAAGTGGCGCCCGGACGACGGTCTGTTGTGGCTGCACGTCGACGTTGCCGAGAATCCACCTCGCGCGTGGTTGCAGGAGGTGATCGGACTCGAGCCCTTCGTGGTCGAAGCGCTAAGCGCCGACGAGACCCGGCCCAGGTCGCTGAATGTCGGCGACGGCCTGCTCGCCGTGCTCAGGGGAGTAAACATGAATCCGGGCGACGATCCGGAAGACATGGTGTCGATCCGGATGTTTATAGAGCCCGACCGCATCGTCAGCACGCGACGACGCCGGCTGCTCTCGGTCCAGGACCTGAGGGATCAGCTCGAGCAGGGAATCGGCCCGGCGACAAGCGGCGAGTTCCTGTCTGAACTCATCGGCCGACTCGCCGACCGGATCGGCGACTTCGTCGACACGATCGAGGACCGACTATCATCCATCGAAGAATCCGAAGCCGGCGAGGCAGTGCAACTGCGACGGCGCTCGCTCGCGGTGCTGCGACGGCAGATCGCGTCGGTACGGCGATTCGTTGCGCCGCAGCGGGATGCGCTCGACCGCCTCTTCCGCAACCCGGGCAAGCTGTTGTCCGACCCGGAAGCCAACCGCCTCCGCGAAGAAGCCGACCGCGTCACCCGTTACCTCGAAGACCTCGACCTCGCCCGCGAGCGTGCGGTCGTGCTGCAGGAGGAACTGATGAACGAACTGGCGCAGCTGCAGAACACGCGGATGTATGTATTGTCGGTCGTCGCCGCCGTCTTCCTGCCGCTTACATTCGTGACGGGGTTGCTCGGCATGAACGTCGGCGGCCTGCCCGGCGTCGACTCGCCGAAAGGCTTCCTGATAGCTCTTGTTGTCATGCTTGCGACGAGCGCGGTGATGCTCGTCTATTTCCGCTTCCGCAAATGGCTCTGACCGAAGCGGGAAAGGCCCGGCTCGACAGCAGCGACGCTTAGAGTTTCGCGGCGGCCGTTGCCAGTGCGGCTATGGCATCGAAGTCCTTCTCGTGCAGCAACGCAGACGGCGCGATCCAGGACCCGCCTATGCAGGCGACGTTTGCCAGCGACAGGTAATCGCTCGCATTACCGGGACCGATGCCGCCCGTTGGCATGAACCTCACCTCGGGAATCGGCGCGCCAATTGATTGCAGGAATGCCGCGCCACCCGACAGTTCGGCCGGAAAGAATTTCTGTAACGTGTAACCGAGGTCCAGCAGCTTCAGTACCTCGGAGGCGGTGACGGCACCCGGAACGAAAGGCAATCCTGCGTCGGCCGCGGCATCGAGCAGCGAGTCGCTCGACCCCGGGCTCACAGCAAACGCAGCGCCGGCCGACTGCACTTCCGCGATCTGCGCGGCGCGGCGTACGCTGCCGGCGCCGACCAGCATGCCGGGCACGTCGCATGCAATGCGCTCGATTGCTTCCAGGCCCGCCTCGGTCCTCAGCGTTACCTCGATTGCGTTCAGGCCCGAAGCAAGCAAGGTTCTCGCCAGCGGTGCCGCATCCCTGGCGTCATCGACAACGACGACCGGAACGACGCGCTGATTCGCGAGCAGCTCAGCCGCGTTCATGTGTTCACCGTCGTGAAGATGCCCGCACCCTGCTCCGCACCTGAGGAATTCTCCCTGAACGTCGCAAACAACTCGCGCCCCATGCCGACCTGCTGATTCGCGAAATCCGTTTCGGGCGCCGGCCGAGACTCGATGTCCGCTGCATCCACTGCCATCGTGCCACTGTTGGCATCGATCGTAACGACGTCACCATCGCGAATCCTGCCGATCACGCCACCGGCCAGCGATTCCGGCGTCACCTGGATGGCGGCGAGTACCTTGCCCGATGCCCCGGACATTCGGCCGTCGGTCAACAGCGCTACTTTGAATCCGCGATTCTGCAGCACGCCGAGGTAGGGTGTGAGTTTGTGCAGCTCGGGCATGCCATTGGCGCGCGGCCCCTGGCCGGGCAGCACAGCGACAAAGTCCGTTTCCAGTTCGCCGTCATTGAATGCCTGTGTGAAAGCCGCCTGCGATGTGAATATGCGCGCCGGCGCTTCGATGGAACAGTGCTCCGGTGCGACCGCGGAGACCTTGACGATGGCACGGCCCAGGTTGCCGGAAACGAGGCGCAGCCCGCCCTCGGCATCGAACGGGTCGCTGGCCGGGCGGACGATTTCCGCGTCGAGGCTCTGCTCGGCGGCGGCTCGCCATTCCAGCTCCCCGTTCTTCAGGAACGGCTCGCGACAGAAGTTACGCAGCCCTGGGCCGAGTATCGTCTGCACGTCCTCATGCAGCAGGCCCGCGTCCAGCAACTGGCTAATGACGAAACCGAGGCCGCCTGCCGCGTGGAAATGGTTAACATCGGCCAACCCGTTCGGATAGACGCGGGCCAGCAGCGGCACGGCGCCCGACAGTTCCGAAAAGTCTTCCCAGTCGATAACGATCCCGGCTGCCTTCGCGATAGCAACCAGGTGAATGGTGTGATTGGTCGAACCGCCCGTCGCGAGCAATCCGACAATCGCGTTGACGATCGCCTTTTCGTCGACGATCTCACCGAGCGGAATGTAGTTGTCGCTTAGATTGGTGGTCTTCAATATGTTGTTCACGGCTTCGCGCGTTAGTTGTTCGCGCAGCTCGGTACCGGGATTGACGAATGAGCCACCGGNNCATGAATTCCATGAGCATCTGGTTGCTGTTCGCCGTACCGTAAAACGTGCAGGTGCCCGGGGCATGATAGGCGGCCGATTCGGCGGCCAGCAATTCGTCGCGCCCGACGCGGCCGGCTGCATATTCCTCCCGAACCTGTGCCTTCTCTTTATTCGACAGTCCGGACACCATCGGTCCGGCGGGTGCAAACGTCACGGGAAGGTGACCGAAAGAAAGTGCGCCGATCAGGAGGCCCGGCACGATCTTGTCGCAGATACCGAGGAGAATCGCGGCATCGAACATGTTGTGCGACAGGGCCACCGCCGTCGACAGCGCAATGACGTCGCGGCTGAACAGCGACAGGTCCATGCCATCCTGTCCCTGGGTTACGCCATCGCACATCGCGGGTACGCCGCCGGCAAACTGTGCAACCGCGCCCCGCTTCGCTGCCGCATCCTTGATCACGGCAGGATAGGTTTCGAACGGTTGATGCGCACTCAACATCTCGTTGTACGCTGAAACGATACCGATGTTCGGCACCGTGTGGCCGGCCAGCGCTTTTTTCTCGATGTTACTGCTGGCCGCCATGGCATGTGCCACGTTGCTGCACGACATTGAGGCCCGCGACGGGCCGCCGTCGGCTGCACCGCGGATGCGCGCGAGATAAGCGCTGCGGGAAGGCTTGCTGCGCTGCTGGATCCTCTCGGTAACGCGCTCGATCGTGGAATTCATAGAAACCTCAGGGTGTCAGGGCGCCCAGTAGACGTGCACGGGCGCACGTTTCTGCCGCAGCAGATAGGACACGGGAGAGCCGTTCGTGGATGTCTTCGCGGCCTCGTAAACGTCGCGCTTCGCGTCGCCGAAGATCAGCAGCACTATTTCGTCGGCGCGGGACAGCGCGGACAGTGTCAGGCTCACTCGCGGGTGCGGACTTGCCGCAGTTTGCACGGGGATGCAGAGCAGCCGCGAATCCACATCGAGTCCTGCCTGGAGATTGTCCGCATCGGGAAACAGCGATGCGAAATGCCCGTCTTCGCCCATGCCGAGCAGCGCGCAGGCGAACGGGAAAGGCGCCTGCAGGAGTTCTTCGTCGATCTCGCTGCAGCGTTCCTCGATCGTTACGCCCTCCCGGAATACCGGGAGCAGACGCGCATGTTGTGCTTCCCCGGCCAGCAGCGTATCGCGGACCAGCTTTTCGTTGCTGTCCTCGTCATCGGGCGGCACCCAGCGCTCATCGCTCATGATCACGTGGACGTCGGACCAGGGAAGTTCTGTCTTTGCGAGCTCGCGAAATACGCCGGCAGGGCTGCTGCCGCCGCTGACCACGATCGAGGCCGCGCCCTGCCCGTCGAGCCGGCGCTGCAGTGCTGCGCCGATGCGCTCGGCGGCGGCGACTGATGCCTTCTCACGACTATCGAAGATGTATTCCATTGCGTTCCTCGCCCGTGGTCCTCACACGTCCGGATGCCATTCGCGCCCGTCCCGGTCGAGCAGCAACGAGGAAGCAGCGGGGCCCCAGGAGCCCGCGACGTAGGTCTCCACTTTTTGCTTCGACGCCTCCCAGCTCCCTATGATCGTGTCGATCCAGTGCCAGGCCGCCTCGACCTCGTCGCGCCGCATGAACAGTGCGGGATTGCCGCGCAGCACTTCCATCAGCAGCCGTTCGTAGGCGTCGGGATAACGCACGCCGAAGGTCTCTTCGAAACTCAGGTCGAGCGATACGGGGCGCAGGTCGAATCCGCCCGGCCCGGGTTCCTTCGCCATAACCGAGAGCTTGACGCCCTCGTCGGGCTGCAGGCGTATCGTCAGGCGGTTCGGCGCGACGTTGTAACTCTGCTCCGGGAATATGGAGTGCGGTACTTCCTGGAACTGCACGACTATCTCGGAGTGCTTGCCCTTCAACCGTTTGCCCGTGCGCACATAGAAAGGCACGTTGGACCAGCGCCAGTTGTCGATCTCGAGCTTGAGCGCGACGAATGTCTCCGTGCTGCTCTTGTTCTCGCCGAGCTCGTCGGCATAGCCGGGCACCGTCTTGCCATCGATGGCGCCCGCGGTGTACTGGCCGCGGACGGTGCTGGTCCGGACTGCATTGTCGGTGATCGGGCGCAGCGCCCGAAGTACCTTGATCTTTTCATCACGCACGGCGTCGTGATGGAGGCTCGACGGCGCTTCCATCGCGACGAGGCAGACGAGCTGCAGCAGGTGGTTCTGCACCATGTCGCGCAGCGCGCCGATCTTGTCGTAGTACTCGACGCGACCGCCGACGCCGAGATCCTCTGCTACGGTGATCTGCACGTGATCGATCGCGCCTCGCCGCCACAACGGCTCGAACAACGAGTTGGCGAATCGCAGCGCCAGCAGGTTCTGTACCGTCTCTTTGCCGAGGTAATGATCGATGCGGTAGACCTGGTTCTCCGCGAAACACTGGCCTACCTCATTGTTGATCGCGCAGGCAGATTCGTAGCCGTGTCCGAGCGGCTTCTCCAGCACGATGCGGCTATTCGCGGTGACGAGGCCATTCTTCTTCAGACCCTGTGCGATCGTGCCGAACAGGCTCGGCGCAGTTGCCAGGTAAGCAACACGGATCCGGTCTTCGGCTCCGGCAAGCAACTCGACCAGCGCGCCCCAGTTCTCGTGGTCGTAAGCGTCGCTCTGCACGTAGTGGATGCGATTGCGCAGTTTCGCCCACTCCGCGTCATCGAAGTCACCGCCGGCGAGGTTCTCTTTCAACGCTGCCTCGACGCGGCCGAGGTAATCGTCGCGGCTCAGCTCGCCGCGGCTGGCCGCGATGATGCGGCTGTCGCCTGTAATCTGGCCGTCACGCTCGCGGTGGTACAGCGCCGGCAACAGCTTGCGCATGGCCAGGTCACCGGTAGCGCCAAAAATGACGAGGTCGAAAACATCGACCGGTACGAAGTTTGCCATCGGGAAATCCTTTGCGAAGCTGAAATTTTACTACGAAATACGCCGATTTTGACAATTTTTCTGGATTCTTGACAACTTTTTTTGTAGTTTTGCTACATGCTTCACCGAATCGAACAGCGGGCCGCGTCCCTGAGCCGCGCCGAAAGGCGCGTCGCGGACTGGGTCCTGGCGCATCCTCGCCAGGCGGCGAATGCCACCCTGGCCGAGGTTGCGCAGGCTTGCGGTGCCAGCGAGCCCACCGTCATCCGCTTCTGCCGCAGCGTGGGCCTTAGCGGATTCCGCGAGCTGACGATTCGCCTGACCGAGGCGCTGAGCCGGCCGGTCAGCTACGTGCATCGCGACGTGAGCGCCGACGATGCAACGTCCGATGCGATCACCAAGGTTCTGGACGCGGCGATCGCGTCGCTGATGGACATGCGCGGGCAGCTGCTTTCCATCCCGATCGACGCGGCCGCTGCCGCACTCGGCAGGGCCCGGCAGATCACATTCATGGGCTTGGGCGCATCCGGGCACGTCGCAGCCGACGCCTGTCACAAGTTCTTCCGGCTGGGTACGCCATGCAATGCGCACACGGACACGCCGAGCATCCTCCAGGCTGCGGCGGTCGCCGGGCCGGATGATGTTCTGATCGTCGTCTCGCATCTCGGCGGCTGGGCCGAACTCGACCGGGCCGCGACTGCCGCCCGGGACAACGGGGCAACGGTCATTGCCCTGACGAACCCCTCCTCCCGACTGGCACGCATTGCGACCCTGGTCTTCGGCTGGGACCCGCACGAGGACACCAGCGTCTACACGCCGATGAGTTCGCGACTCGCGCAGCTCGCGCTGCTCGATGCGCTTTACGTCGCGTTCGCGCTGTCGATCGGCGACGTTGCAGCCCGTAATCTGCGGCGGAGCAAGGATGCGCTACAGAACATCGCCCAGCGCTAGGTCGTCACTTGCAGCCAGGCACATCCAGCTAGGTACTTCTCCGCATTGCCGTTTAGACCCCGCTCAAGCACAAAGAAATCAAGCATAACGGAGGGCGGATACGCCGCCCGGGAGAGGACGAAATGCGCAGGTATCTCGTTGCCATTCTTGCCATAATCTCGCTGGCATTCTCGGCTACGGTTGGCGCAGGAGACTACCAGGACGGTCGCGATGCATACGACGTCGGCGACTTCGACACCGCCATGGCAAAATGGGCGCCGGCTGCGGAAAGCGGCGACGCCGATAGTCAGTACGGCATGGGGTTGTTGTATTCCGAAGGCATCGTCGTCCCGATGGACGATATCCAGGCCCTGAAGTGGTTCGGCCTTGCAGCCGACCAGGGGCACGGTGAAGCGCAGTACAAGCTGGGCGTGATGCACGCCAACGGCTGGGGCGTGCCGATGAGCGAGGCCGAGGCCATGAAATGGTACGAACTCGCTGCGGGGAACGGCATCACGGCCGCGCAGGTGAGCCTCGGCACCATGTACCAGAACGGCTTCAGCGTCGAGCAGAACAAGATCGAGGCACTCAAATGGTTCACGATCGCCGTGAAACTCGGCGACGGTGACGCCCGCATGCACCAGGAGTACCTGACCGAACGCATGCCGCCCGAAGACCTCGCCAAGGCTGACGCCGAGGTCAACGCCTGGTTCAACGATAACCAGACGATGCTGGCGGAAAGCCGTTAGCTCGATACAAATTGCCCAGAGGACGGCCACCCGCCGTCCATGATCTTCGGGGCGTCGTGCAAGGCGCCCCGAATTCCGGTTACGCTGCATAAGGATGCACCGGGTTGCGGTGCCAGGAACGGCTTATTACAGTCGTGTCTGCGTGCCGGGAACGCTACAGCCTGGTTCAGCAAGCGTCCAAATAACCCGGCATCTGCGTTTTCTCTTTAATCCATGAGCCAGACGACGAACGCACACTCGGCACCTGCGCGGCAAGCCGGGGTCTGCATGCATATCACCTCTCTGCCGGGCCCTTACGGTGTCGGGGAGATCGGCCGGCACGCACGGGCCTTTATTGATCGCCTGTGCGACATGAACCTGACCGTCTGGCAGTTCCTGCCGACGGGCCCGACCGCGTACGGCGATTCGCCGTACCAGTCGCTTTCTACGTTCGCCGGTAACGAGATGCTGATCGACATCGGCGACCTGGTCAGCATGGGATACCTGACACAAGACGAAGTCAGCGAGCTCTCGACCCTGCCGGAGCACTACGTCGACTACGGCGCACTGATACCGGTCAAGAACCGCTTGCTGAGGACCGCGGCGGAGCGGCTCAGGGAATCAGCAAGCCCTGAACTGCGAGAGGTCTACACGCAGTTTATCGACGGGCGCGACGACAAGTGGCTGCACGACTATGCGCTGTTCCGCATCCTGAAAACCCGCCACGGCGAGCGTCCGTGGCCCGAGTGGCAGCCGGAGTACGTTCGCCGCGATCCCGAAGCCCTTCGCCAACTCGAATCGTCGGCAGCACTCGAGATCGAACTGATAAAGATCATCCAGTGCATGTTCTACTACCAGTGGCAGCAACTGCGGCGATACGCTGCCCATAAAGGCGTGCGCCTTTTCGGAGATATGCCGATCTACATTGCGCTCGACAGTGCCGATGCCTGGTCCAACCGCGACATACTGCAGCTCGACGACCAGGGCCGGCCGAGCCACGTCGCGGGCGTGCCGCCGGATTACTTCAGCGAAGACGGCCAGCTCTGGGGCAACCCCCTGTACGACTGGGACAATCACGAGAAGACCGGCTACAGCTGGTGGATCGAGCGGCTGCGCGCATCGGCGGAACTCGCCGATCTCGTACGTATCGATCACTTCCGCGGCTTCGAAGCTTACTGGTCCGTGCCGGCCGAGTCGGAGACGGCCCGCGTCGGCGCCTGGGAGCCCGGGCCGCGCGACGCAGTTTTCGACGCCATGGAGGATGCGCTCGGCGACCTGCCGATCGTCGCCGAGGATCTCGGCGTGATTACGTCGGAGGTGGATGCTCTGCGCGCACGCCATCACATACCCGGTATGCACGTGCTGCAGTTCGACGTTGCAGACGAGGACATCGACGTCAACGATTTCGAAGAGAACTCTGTCTGCTACACGGGCACTCACGACAACGACACGACCATTGGCTGGTTCAACGGCAGCCCGGGCGACATACGGTCCCGTGACGAGATCATTGCCACGCGACAGGCCGCGCTGAGGGTTACCGGCGGAAGGCCCGAAACGATCCACCTCGACATGATCCGCACGGCATTCGCCACCCGGTCGAAAATCGCGATCGCCCCCGTGCAGGACTATCTCGGGCTCGGCTCGGAAGCCCGATTCAACATCCCGGGCACGTCCAGCAACAATTGGCGATGGCGTTTACTCGACACACAATTGACCAACGCAGTCTGCGACAATGTCGCAGCAATGGCAGCGGCAGCAGGACGCGCGCCGGCTCGATAGCGCGATCACTACGCGACCTCGAGCCGGTCGACGTGTACCCTGCTGCCTGATTCCACGATCATCGACTGCGGAGGAACTGTTACATGGTCAACAATGGCGCCAGCGAGGACGCGCGCTTTATTAGCCGGCTCACGCGGGAAACCGTCGCCCTGATTCTTGCGGGCGGCCACGGCTCGCGCCTGCACGAACTCACGGACTGGCGGGCAAAACCGGCGCTGTACTTCGGCGGCAAGTTCCGGATCATCGACTTCCCGCTCTCGAACTGCATCAACTCGGGCATTCGCCGCATCGGCGTGCTTACCCAGTACAAGGCGCATTCGCTCATCCGGCACCTGGTGCAGGGCTGGTCGTGGTTCCAGGCGGGGGCCGGCCAGCGAGAATTCGTGGAGATCCTGCCCGCGTCGCAACGGGTCGGCGGCGAGTGGTATCGCGGCACGGCGGACGCCGTCTACCAGAACCTCGATATCATCCGCACGCACGATCCGCGCTTCGTGCTGATTCTCGCAGGTGACCATATTTACAAGATGGACTATGGCGCATTCCTGGCCGCCCATGCGGAGCAGGACGCGGACATGACCGTATGCTGCCTCGAAGTGCCGCTCGAGGAAGCGGCCGGTCAGTTCGGCGTCATGACCATCGACGAGACCGGCCGCGTTATCAAGTTCACGGAAAAGCCGGAGCATCCGGATCCCGTTCCCGGCAAGCCGGGAATATGCCTCGCGTCGATGGGCAACTATTTATTCAACACCGAATTCCTCTATGAGCAGGTGATCAAGGACGCCGACACGGTTGGAACGCAGCACGACTTCGGCCGCAACATCATCCCGTCGATCATCCAGAACTACCGCATCTTCGCCTACCCGTTCCGGGACCCGAAGACCGGCGAGCAGGCTTACTGGCGGGATGTAGGCACACTCGATGCTTTCTGGGAGGCAAACATGGAGCTGGTCGCGGTGACACCGCAGCTCGACATGTACGACAGCGTCTGGCCGATTTACACGTACCAGACGCAGGACCCGCCCGCCAAGTTCGTTTTCGACGAACAGGACCGCAAGGGCTATGCCCTGAATTCCATGGTATCCGGCGGCAATGTCATCTCCGGCGCGTTCATCAACCGCTCGCTGTTGTTCTCGCGCTGCCACGTGCATTCCTTCAGCACGATCGAAGACTCCGTAATCCTCCCCGACGTCGACATCGGCGAGCGCTGCCAGGTCAAGCGCGCGATCATCGACCGCGGCACGGTGCTCGAAGCGGGCACAGTCATCGGGGAAGATCCGGATGCGGATCGCGAGCGCGGTTTCCGCATCACGGAAAACGGCATCACGCTCGTGACGCCGGACATGCTTGGCCAGCACCTGCATTTCACGCGTTGAGTTGAGGCAGCCCGTTATCAGTACCAAGCACGTCCTATTTGTCGCCGCGGAAAACGGCGCATTGCCCGGCGGCAAAATCGGCGGTGTCGGTGACGTCGTGCGCGACCTGCCGCGCGCCTTGATCGCCGAGGGATGGCGGGCGACCGTGCTGACGCCTTCTTATGGCGCGTTTCACACTTTGCCCGGCGTCACTGAAAAACCCTCGATCACGGTCCGGTTTCGCGGTACCGAGCACGAGGTCCGCGTGTTCGAACTGGTCGTGGAATCGGTCGGCATTGTGCTTTTCGAGCACGAACTCCTGGTGCCGACGGAAGCCGGACGTGTCTACCACGACGACGGCCCCTTGCGCCCCTACGCGACTGATGCCAACAAGTTCGCGTTCTTCTGCACCGCAGCTGCAAGCTGGATCGATACGCTAGACAGTCTGCCTGATGTCGTTCACCTGCACGACTGGCATGCCGCCTTCTTTCTGTTGCACAGAGAATTTTCGGCCAGCGGTGCACGACTCCGGCGGATCCCGACCGTCTTTACGATTCACAACCTGACGTACCAGGGCCAGCGGCCGTTGCACGGCAACGAATCCTCGCTGGAGTCCTGGTTTCCCGAGATGAACTACGACGCCAGGGTTCTCGCGGACCCGGTTGCCGACGATTGCATCAATCCGATGGCGTTCGCGATCCGTCGCGCAGATCGTCTCAATACGGTGTCACCGACCTATGCGCAGGAAATCCAGTGCCCGAGTAATCCCGACACCGGGTTCATTGGCGGTGAGGGCCTGGAAAAGGATCTCACACGGGCGGCGGAGGAAGGGCGCCTGTTCGGCATGCTGAATGGTTGCGAATACCCGGCGAGCCTCGGCCGGCGGCCAAGCTGGCAACGGCTGTTGATGGCCGGATGTGAAACCGTGGAAGAGTGGCTCCACGACGATCCGGACGCTGCCGTCCATACGCTCGCACTCGACCGCCTGGCGGCGCTGCCGAGGCGGCGGCCGCTGCATGTACTCACCAGCGTCGGCCGTATCGTCTCGCAGAAGATGCAGCTCTTTTTCGAGCCGCTCGCAGACGGGCGCAGTGC
>JABAOE010001943.1_pt4 | contig 13440 bp, 17 predicted proteins | sample 7062141 | NCBI WGS metagenome assembly JABAOE01 (sample SAMN14538627, study PRJNA623070) | marine sediment metagenome | biome: marine biome [ENVO:00000428]; feature: marine pelagic biome [ENVO:01000023]; material: deep marine sediment [ENVO:00002113] | place: India: Gulf of Khambhat ... | reverse complement strand
ATGGAATAAATTTTGGAAATGGTATGAAAACAAAATCTTAGGAAGTGTAATTGTTATTGCAGTTATACAATTCATTCAAGTTCCACACATGGTTTGGAATGCGGACATAATGTTAGAAGCAGGAATTGTTTCAAGAGTTCATCCAGTAATTGATTGGTTTCTTTATGGAGTAGACTTGATTGAAATTGTATCAATTGTCAATGTTGGAATGATCATGTACAGTCTACTTAAGAAAAGACGTAACCAAAAGCAAGTGATTGCTACATAATCATTCTTTTGCTTTCCAAACAACTCTCTGTGGAAATGGAATCTCAATTCCAGCTTCATCAAGAGCATTTTTTATAACTTTGAGAAGTTTAGGTGCCACTTGATCCCAATCTTCTCTAGGATGCCAAACCAAAACTTCGACATTAACACTAGAATCAGCTAATTCATTAATTCTAAAGTCAGGTTTTGGCAGAACTAATGCATAAGGCATTTGATCTCGTATTGCTTTCTCCATTACAGAAATTGCACCATCAATATCCTCCTTGTATGCAATTCCTACAATTGCCTCAGAACGTCTTACCGGAGTAGAGGAAAGTGAACGAATGTTGGCAGTAAAAAATGATTCATTTGGAACTCTAGTAATTGTTCCATCGAATTGCCTTATTCTAACAGAAAATGTACTTATATCTAATAGTGTGCCAGAAATTCCGAGTCCTGGCAGGTCAACAGAATCACCTTGTTTGACAGGTTTCTCAATCATTAAAAATATTCCAGAAATTAGATTTGAAACTACAGACTGAGTTGCAAAACCTATCACAACACCAAAAATTCCACCCGCTACAAGCAATCCTGAAAGATCAACACCCGTAGTTGAAGTGAATACCAAAAATGAAATGACAATAATTCCAAAGTATAGTAATTTGCCCAAATTTTTAGCACTATCTTGAGAAAGTTTTGGAGCATAGTATCTTGTAAAAAGTAATCTTACAGTTCTTGCGATTATTAATCCAATGGCCATAATAATTCCACCAATTAATAATGAGAGCATTGTTAGACCAGAGGTAATTTCAATTTGCTCCAGACTTTGTAAGAATTCAAAAACCATCAATCAACACCCATCTCTAATCTTTTTACAAGTTCCTTTCTCTCATAGTCAGGGGATTCAGTCCAATCAGTAGAAATTTTTTCTGGTGAAACATCTAATGATTCAATTGTAAGTTTTTTCTTTAGGACAGCAGAAAGTGAATCCATAATTGCCTTTGAGTTATTATAATAAAGTGAATTTTCAGTTATTGGAAAAATAATTTTAGAAATGGAGTGACCTCCAGNNTCCAGAAAGTTCATTTACAAAATTTATTTCCACTACGGCATTTTTAAAAGGAATAGAATCTTCAATTGATTCAACAATTTCTGATTTAGCATATTTGCAAAGTGTGCCAGATTCAGGGGAACCATACAGACCAAATCGAGAATTAATTGGATCACATGTAAAGAAATCCAAGGAATTTTTATTTTCCCCATTTATTAGGAAAATTCCAATTTCAATTGGGCATCTTGCAAAAATTTTTGCAGCTGAATTTTCGGATAAAAAAACAGGGGTCTCAAGTTCCAAGTAAACATATTGGGTTCTGTAAGAGGGGTAATTAAGAGGTCTAATAGGGGCAATTTCAATTCTAATTTGGTTATTTTTTGTAGGAATCATTTTTTCAACAATTTTATTGGTGGAATCGTTTCTAAAATATGAAAAAACGTTTTCACCAACTTTTTTAATTTTGAGAGATGTATTTGGTAATGATAATTCCAGAGATTCACTTACATCATAAATACCATAATTGGAAAAAGAGGTTTCAGATTCGCTCATTGTGTAATTTTTTCATTATAAATCTAGAATTTATTCTCTCTTATTTCACATTTCATAGAATCTAATGAAAATATTCAAAAATATTTGAAAGGAGGTTTACTCCAATTCCAGAGGGATGTTTATTTTACCAAAGTTCTCATTGATTCTAAAGTGGTATGTCAACGATGGATCATAAACAAATTGAGTTCCACCATAGCCAATATTTGGACCAAAGAGAATATTGAACTCTCTAGTATCTCCAGGATTTATGACAATTTGCCCACTTGTAAAGTCCATTCCCGAATATTTGAAAGCCTTTGAACCATCCCAGACATCGTATGCACAGATTTGTGGACTAGTGCAGTTTAGAGCAACTTTTTCAGAACTGTTGTTTTCTGCAAGCATTCTGATTGATAGAATGGCTTGGCCAGTTGGAGTAATTTCAAATTCACTACCCTCAGTTCCCATGCCTTGCCAATAGTATGCTATTGGTCCAACATCATACTTTTTGGCAGTTTCTTTGTACTCTAAGAGCATAATTGCCTTTTTGATAGGTTTTTCACAATCTAGTCTTTTGTATGCTTTTGTAATCTCGGCACATTTTTCAAGTTCTGCTTCAAGTGCTGCTAATTCTGAGCTTGATGAGCTTTCTTTCTTAGAATCAGATTCACTAGGAACTTCATTTGTAGGGACATTTATGATTCCAATTTTTATCAAGTGTTGAATTCCATTAAGAAATTCATTATCAGAAACGATACCCTCTGCCCACCATCCAGCACTATTTTTTACCCATTCAGGTACTCCCTGTTGAGCTTTTTCAGAAGCTACTGATGTTGGAGGTAATGTCAAAATCCCCTCTTTTATCAAGTGTTGAATGGCAGATACAAATTCTCCTTCAGAGATAGTTCCATCTGCCCACCATCCAGCATTGTTTTTTATCCATGCTGGAACTTCTGCATAAGCATAAGTTGTGGTTGATGCCAGCAGCAGAATTGCTGCAATTGCAGTTATTGCGGTTTTCATTAAGAATATGTTGTGTTCATTGTATATAAGCTAGTGCNNTAGTGCTAAATTAGTAGCTAGTGCCAAAAAAAGATCTTTTGCCAGAGACATACTAGTGGTAAATAGTTTAGAAATCGAACTGATTTAAATGCAGACAGAATCGACTTTAGGAGTGAATAAATTTCAAAGAACAGAGAATACAAATGGACTAAAAGTTTCTGAAAAAGAAGTCACAAACTATGTTCTGGAAAGATTCTATGATACAAAAAATACCAACTCGATAAAAAATCTAGTTTCATTTCAATCTATGAACAAATTTATGATTATGGCTCATGATCAAGAAGAACTAAAGTACTTGGGCAATATTGTTGCAGGGTATAAGAAAAACACACTGTCAGACATATTGGTAGAATATGAAAAACACCTCAAATTAGCCTTAAAGAGAGCACCAACAACTAAATCACATGCTAATGTTGTTATGCATATTTTTGGATATTTTTCAAAAAACTTTAGCCAATTGGAAAAAGAGCAATTCTTCAAATTATTCAATCAATTTAGAAATGATGAAATAGCCATAGGAAAAATCCTATCTGAAATTAATCCAATTATCTATAGATTTAACAACACATATCTTTCAAGCCAAACTTATTTTCTTCTATATTCAGATGCCCAACCTGGAAATCTATTCGATATGTTATCAAAGTAGAATAGAAAAATTAAAAGAAATCAGATAATGTTTTTTGTCTCATCAAAGTCAGAATTTTTCCATGTGAAAGCCACTCAGATTTACTTATACTAAGTTTCTTTGATGCTAAATTTAGTGCTTCATTAAAATCATGAGCTATGGACGGAGTTTCTTTCATAGCTTGACGTACACCTTCACGCACTTGCCATACACCAACTGGTATAGCATACTCTGGTCTAATTTCTCTTAAAATTACAACTCCGGCCTGAAGTTTCTTGCTAGTTAGATACTCTAAGACGCCTAATTTGGCAGCAAAATATGCACCTGCTATGGCAGGAGGGTGGTCAATTCCACGAGCATCCTCACAATCAGAACCAAATCCTAAAATTCCATTTGAATACCAAGCTTCAATCATTTCATAGAGCCATCGATGTGGAAACAAAACAACGCAGAAGATATTTCCTAGATGCTCGTATGAAAAAACTTGACATGAATCAATCAAACTGAAATCCAAGACTTCAGAAACAAGTGAATTTGAAATAATATCGTCTGTTGCAGTAATACTCCATCTAGTTGGAACAAGTTTGCGTTTTTGTCCTAGCATCCCAATACTAAAGCATTTTTGAATTTTTGAAATTTCGATACCAGAATTATATAAATTTAAAACGGCATCCTGTGCTTTCAAATCCTTATCATAGAAGATTTTTTCAATTGGTTTTACAGAAGTAGTTCCATAAAATTTTGCAGATTTTATTTCTCCCATAGGCCCAAATGGAGCACTTTCTCCATCTAGTGAAACACTTGGGCTGGTAGATTTTTCAAATATCAAATCAGAATCGATTGGTCTTGATGACATTGCTACTTCTTGAAGATTTTCGATGTATCGGCCATCTGTTTTGTCGATCGAAATTTTTTGAATTCCACGAATCAAATTTAATCTAAAATTTACAATTTCTTCAAGAGATTTTCCTTTCCACTGTTCAGGGCTGTCAAGAAGACTAGTATCTCCATGAATAGGGGGTACCATTGGGCCCACAAAGACTTGGGGATAGTTATAAGAACCAACAAAAACTGAAGGAGGACTTGTACCACTGATTGAATCAGATGAAAAGAGATTCCCATATTTTGAAAGTGTTTCATGCCATTTTGCTAAAATTGAACGTCGAATATCTTGTGACTCAGAAGACATCATAATTTATGGTAAATTTGAGCCTATTAACTTGCCTAAAATAGAAAATTGACGATTTGTTAGCATACAACGTTTAAGGGATAAAGAAATACAAATTTTCATGACAATAAAAAGAATAGTTTCTTTTTTGCCTAGTGCAACTGAATTACTATATGAATTAGGTGTTCAAGATAATCTGTTTGGGGTCACACATGAATGTAAATTTCCTAAAGATGCATTGAAAAAACCTCAAGTGGTTAATTCAGTGATAGACCCAGATAAACTAACAAGTAAAGAGATTGACACAATGACTTGTAGTCTCCTAAATGAAGGAAAAGATATTTTTGTATTAAATGAAAAAAATTTGAAAATTGCAGATCCTGAATTGATAATTTCTCAACAGACATGTGAAGTTTGTGCACCATATACAAATCAAGTTAATAAAGCAATGCAGATTCTTCAAAAGAAACCAATTTTGCATTCAATGGATCCACATTCTCTTAATGAAATTTTAAATTCAGTTAGAGAACTAGGAAAACTCTTAGGAAAAGAACACAAAGCAAAGGAGATTGTCGATTCGCTTGAAAAAAGAATTCAAAAAATAAAAAAAATTGAAAATAAACAAAAACCTAAGGTTCTTGCTATTGAATGGCTTGATCCATTTTTTACTGCAGGACACTGGATTCCAGAAATGATTCATACAGCAGGTGGAATCAATCTGATTAGTAAAATTGGAGAACATTCAAGAAGGTTAGATTTTGAAGAAATTAAAAATGTGGAACCAGATATTATCATCATAATGCCATGTGGATTTGATACTAAACGAACAATTTCTGAATATAAAGAAATTTTGAAAAAAAATGAGCAATGGAATTCTCTAAAAGCTGTAAAAAGCAATCAAGTTTTTGCAGTTGATGCAAATTCGTTTTTTAGTAAACCAAGCATTAGAACTATTGATGGATTAGAAATTTTAGCAAAAATAATTCAGCCTGAAAAATTTGATTTACTTAATGTTCCAAAAGGCTCATTTTCAATTTTAGAATAAAATAGCAATTCTAGGCACAAAAATATGGATTGTAATACTAAATAACACACAGCTTGTTATGTTATTTCCACAAGTGGAGATAGCATGACTAGAAACTTTGCAGGAGACCCAAAAATAGATGGTTTGTTAAAAATGACAAACGATGTATTATCAAAATTAAAGAATCAAATTCAATAATCTAGAAATTAAATAGGTCTTCCTTTCGTTTGGTAATCAATTACTTTATGAAATAGATTGTGNNTGTGGGAGGCTATAACAGTTAAGGATGCAACAAATATTCCAATGAAATTTCTAATAGTCATTAATTCATTTGGAGGTGATGCAATCAAAGATGTGTCAAAGACGACATAAAAATTGTCAAATAACCAAAAAGCCAAAGTTAGCCAAGATAATACCCCTGCAATAAGATATCCTAAACGAGTTTTATTTTGAATACAAATTATTGAAAAAATTATTACAGAAAACCAGATGACAGAAAGGGTAATCCATAAGGGTTCAAAAATTTCAGGTCGGTCATCCAAAAAATAGTACGAGATACCAATTATTGCTAGAGCAATAAGTGATACAAGAATAATTTTTTGGTTAATTTTGAAACCAGTCCTTTCTTCCTTAAAATCAAGTTCAGGAGGAGAAGATTTCATCTCTTTTGTTGCAATATCAATTGACTCATGAACAGATTTTAACTTAAAAGGAATGATTTTAGAAATAGAATCGTCAGAAACTATAGTGTCATGTACAAGACTATCGATTAGCGGTCTTGCTAGAGATGCCTTTACAGGAGTAATCAAATCAACCCAATAAGAAGAAAGTCTAGTAGTCAAAAAAGGAATCTGAATAACAAAAAGATTCTTTTTAAGATAATCAGCATAAACTCGCATCAATTCTTCATATGTCATTTTGTCAGGGCCACCAATTTCAAAAATTTTTCCTATGGTCTCAGGTTTTTTGAGACACTCGGCCAAATAATGTACTACGTCATCTAATGCAATTGGTTGAGCTAATGATTTTACCCAAGAAGGACAAACCATGATTGTAAGTCTTTCAACCAAATAACGCAACATTGCATACGAACCACCTTTTGCGCCAATAATTATGGATGCCCTAAATTCAGTTACAGGGATGTTTCCAGAAGCAAGAATTTCTCCAACTTCCTTTCGGCTTTTCATATGGGGTGACAAATCAGAACCTTCATGAACCAGCCCTCCAAGATAGATTATTCTTTTTACGCCAGCATGAGTAGCAGCGTTAAGAAAATTTTGAGCTTGAATTTTTTCTCTTGAAGCAAATTCTTGCCATTCATCTTTATTTCCTTCCATCGAATGAAGCAAATAATATGCAATTTCAATTCCTTCCATTGATTTTTTTAATTGATCTAAATCAAAGGCATCTGCCTGAACATATTTTACATTTGGGGTATCAGAAATTTTTTTCCTACTTAATCCTTTTACTAAATAACCAGAAGAAGATAATTCTGAGATTAGTTTAGAGCCAATAAATCCAGTAGCACCTGAAACTAAAATTGAAAAAGGAGATGATTGGATTTTAGTATCTTGAGATAGCTTTTGTTCCATTTAAAACTCAATCCATCCTATGAAATTTGTCTTTACAGAAATCACATAAATCAGAATGAATTTTGTCTGAATAAATTTTCTTAAAGATTGGTAATTCCACATTACCCCTAATTGGCTTTTTTATATAAAATAGTGGTAACCCCTCCCACTAGTGCTAATACATGTTTTGGGAAATTTAGGCATGTATTAGCACTAGAAATTAATGTTGGCATTAGTTATATAGCAAAAAAAGAACAAAAAATTATTGGTATACATTAGAGCAAAGAAAGTAAAATCTGATCAGTACCTCTATCTTGTGAAGAGTGTTTGGGATTCTAAAAAAAGCACATCAAAGCAAGAGATTGTGAAATATCTAGGAAAAGCATCTGAAGTTGTTAAAGATGACATACCAGTTGATTATAGAAGTGACCCAAAGGTTCTTTCAGTTTTAGCTTCGTACAACCCAAAAGACATTAAGAAAAGAGAAGATGCAGCAAAAAAATCAAAACAACAATTATACAAAAAATTAACAGAAGGAAATATTCAGGAATGTGTAAAAATTTACCAAGAATATATTAAAATTTTTGATTCATCAGGATTTTTTGATAAAATTTTAAAACCAATAATGTTCAGAATTGGGGATGAATGGGCAACAGGCAAAATAAGTATTGCCACAGAACATGTTGCTAGTAATGTGGCTCAAACATTGGTAAAAATTATCATGGACCAAGTCACAGGCTCAGGTAAAAAACATAAAGTTCTCATTTGTGTACCAGTGGGAGAAGAACACCATCTTGGGTGTGATGTTTTAGAAACATATCTTTCAATCAAAGGATTCAAAATTTACAATATGGGTACATCGATGCCTACTGAAGCAATTCTTAGTTTTATCGACAACAATAAGCCAGACGTTGTATTAGTTTCTATTACATTAGAAGATAATCTAGCAGCAGGCCAAAGATTAGTTAGAAGAATTAAGGAGCACGCAAATATTCCAGTATTTGTTGGAGGATATGCACTTCAATCTAAAAAAATTCCAAAGTTTGAGGGACAAGTCATTCCAGATTGTGGATTAGAAGAAATTCCAAAGATTTTAAGAAAAGCTTGAACTAATTTTTTACTTTAAGATATGACTCTATTTTGGGTTGACATAAAATCGAACTGTGTGCAGCAGAGTCGGTACCAATTCCATAACTAATTGTGGAATCACCTACAAAAAATAGCCCATCAATACCTGGAATTTGGTGAGGCATTTTTGATTTCCACACCATACCAGGTTCTTTAACTACAGATTCAACTAATTTCCAAGCCATTGGTCTCTCCCATAATAAAGAAGATTCAAAATTAGGATAGATAGATGAAATTTCATTTTTCATCATTTGGACAATTTCTTTGATTTTTTGACTATTTTCTGCAACTGAAGGTTCTACAGGAGTTCCTGCAATGATCAAATGCTCTCCTTGAGGAGAGACAGACGGAGTAATGTTAGAAATGAAAAAAATGCCTTTTGTTGTATAATGTTCACCTACAGGAAAAACAACCTGACGAGAATCAATTCTTGTATTTAATGCAAAATGGACCTCTACTACAGCTGTCTTTTTGTCTAAGCGATTAATTTTTTCAACAAAGGATCTATCAATTATTCCATCATCAAATAATTGATTTATTGCCATATAAGCAGGATATGAAATAACAACACATTTTGTAGAATGCAATTTTCCGTCATGTGTTATAATTCCAGTTACTCTTGAATTTTCTATGATGATTTTTTTAACAGATTGATTTGTTTCGATTTTTCCATTTTGTTCAGTAATGTAATCTCCTAAAACATGCGAAATTGAATCATAGCCCCCATCATCAGGATATGCAAATTCACTTGTGCCACCCTTAAAGGGATTGGCACGAATAATTGTTCTTGCAAATTCCCCCAATGAAATATGATCAGCGGTGTCTGCAAATGCTAACATACATACTGCTTCAAAAAATGCTTTCGTATCAGGATCCAATTTTTGAGTAATCTCTGTAAGAGATTTGTCATCCCATTCTTCAGTTTTTTCAATAGATGTAAACGCCATTGGTAAAAGTAATTTCAAAAGTCGGATTCTACTTTTGATTGGAATTAAGGAGAGTTGAAGTAAATCGCCCATGCCTTTAGGGTATTTATGAAAACCTGTATCGGAATAAAATGCAATGTCATTAACTTTGGCAAGTTTTAATCTACTTTCTATTCCAATTTTTTTCAATACGCTAAAAATTGCAGATTTTTTGTAAAATGGCATTATATGAAAACCATTGTCTAAGATGTGATTTTTGTAAACAAGTGAAGCAGTTCTCCCCCCTATTTTATCGGATTTTTCTAACACTCTTACAGAATGACCTTCTTTAGCTAATAGCGCACCCGTAGTAAGCCCACCAACTCCGGCACCAATAATAAAAATTTCTTCGGCCATAATCTAATTTAGAATTTTTGATATTTATCTGAGGATAAAACTATTGAATAGTGCCAACCCTATTAAAAAAAAATTCTAAAAACTAATCTAGAAATTTAATAACATGTAATGCTTTGGTTGCGCTTTTTTCTTTATTTTTAATCTCAAGCATGACATCAAAATTTTTTCCTGATAATTGAGACATGATTTGCGTAAAATCATCCAAGTCAATTTCATTGCAATGTTTTCCCAAGCGGCCATTTGGATTTTGTGAGCTATAATCGATAATAGGCAATCCATCTTTTTTCTTCCAAGTTTTTTCAACCATATCAAAGATTTTTCTTAGAGGTTTTCCAGTATTCAGAATCGAATAATGAAATGTATCAAATACAATTGGTATTTTGAGTCTTTTTGATAGTTCTAAGCAGTCCTCCACCCCAAAATAATGTTCATCGTTTTCAATGACTAATCTTTTTTTGACAGATTCTGATAATCTATTGAAATTCTTAACAAAATCATCTTTTGCTCTTTCTTTATCTCCCTGTGGAAATCCAACATGAATTTGAATTTTAGCAGTTTGGTCAAGACAGCACAAATCAAGAAACCTTGCATGGTATTCTAGTTCCCTGATGCTAGAATCTACGACCTCTTTTCTTTTAGAGTTCAACACAACAAACTGTCCTGGATGCATTGATACCCTGATCTTATTTTTTGTGATAATCTTTCCTGCTTTTGCAAAATCATCTGCAAAGTGTTTCTCCCAATCAAACTTGCAAATTGGATGCGATGCAAAGGGAACAAAGCTAGAGCCAATTCTAAAAAATTGAATCTTGTTTTGTATATTATACTCTAGAATCTGAAAGAGATCCTTGAAATTTTTTTCAATGGTGTTCTTTATTTTGGATTCAGAGTAAGATCCTAGTCTAAAAGTATTGTTAGTATTGGCAGACAGTAATTTGTTTTGACATGCATAACCAACTTTCATTTTAATCAGCTAATTTTTGCAACTTTTTATCTTTGAATAATTTCCCTAGAAGAATACGCTTCTGCAGATTGAATAAATTCATTCATAGTTTTAGCCATTTTTTGTGCTACAAAATCGTGTAAAAATGAGAGGAATTTCAAGAAACCGTGAAATTGTAAATTGACATCAATAGAGACTAAAGTGCCACTGCCTGAACGTACATATGATTCTATAAATGAAGTTCCACTAGCAGGTCCTGAAAGAATGTGAACTTCATGAATATTGGGAGGGATAATGACATGTTTTGTTCTAATATTCATGGGCATGCCTAGAAAATCAATTTTTTCATTAACGATCATTCCATATTTGTTTTCATCAATAATATCAAGTGATTTAAAATGGTTTGGCATTATTTGTTGAAAATTTTCTATGTCAGTACTTAAGGCAAAAATTTTTTCAGGAGGCAATTTTGAATGGCTTTTCAAATTAAATTTTTTCATTTCATAGTGACCATTTTTAAAAAATCCGAGAGATTAGTTTTTGTTACTTGAAAATCACCATAACAATCAATTATTTGCTTTGCAAGTAATGCCATAGATGTTTTTACGCCATCTGTTTTTTCAGGATCAGTTCCAGGATAAAGACGAATTGTTGTTTTATCTGTGCTTGTCGAAATTTCAATTAAAAATTGTTGATTAATATCAGAGATAACTACTGTTGGTAAAAGCGCAATTAAATTATCCTTGTCTACAAAAATTGTGGTTACTTTTATCAAAGGATTTTCTTTTTGAAAAATAGGAATGAACTTCTGAGAAAAATCAGCAAGATCAATTTTTTTATCAAACACGATATGAGGCATTTAATTACTCTTGATTTTTTTAATATTTAATAAGAATAAGAAAATTTTCATAGTGCTAACAAATATTTTTTTATAGTAGAAGCAGTCATAAATTAGCACTAGAATGCTAAATTTAGCAACCTCATATAGTGCAAGTGGGTAAGAAAAGCATGGAGAACCAATTTGAGCCAACATATGCAGAGGTTGTTAAAACAAGAGATGAATTAATTGAATTAATTTCTAAGAAAATTTCTAAAGATAAAAACAATGAAGAAATATTGGCAACAATTATTGCAGTTTCATAATTTTTGAAATGTTTCGCTTAAAACCATACAAACCTAATATATTAACAGCCTTTGGAATTATATTTTTGATTTCTGCTTTAATAATTCCCATACAAAATTTAATTGTCTGGGGACCTGATTTTGTGTACCATTTCTATACTTCATCAATTATTACTGCAGAAAAAATTTCTATAGGTGTAATTGTTTTAGGATTTGCATTTATTTTACTAGGATACAAAAAGCAGATGCATATAGAGTAAATTACCACTAGTCAAAAAATTAATTGTCTTTTAAATAATTTTATGACCCAATATGAGTGTGAGATCAAAGACTATCTGCAATCAAAGGAATGACTTGACTGTTAAAAATAAAAATATTAGGATTTGCCTTTTTTGTGGGAATTCACTAGTAGAGTCTTTAGAATTTGGGGTTTCATGCGAAGAATGTGGAACACTGTTTGGGAGGAAATAATGAAAACCGAACTAATTCATAGCAAGGATTGTAAAAAAAATAAAGTCATCACAGATATCGATACTGGTGAAATTGCATGTGGAAACTGTGGTGCCGTTTTATCTGAGAGAACTATAGATCCCGGTGCAGAATCAGTGGGACTATCAGGTGAAGAATATCAAAGTGTAACAAGAGTAGGTAGAAAGATTTCATTAAAAATGGTTGACATGGGATTATCAACTATAATTGAGGCAAAAGACAGGGATGCAACTGGAAAATTTTTGTCTAACGAGAATAAAAGAATGTTTTATCGTTTAAGAATGTGGGATAGAAATAGTCGTTCTTCTAATTCAGTTAAATCTTTTCAAAAGGCATTTACCATGTTAGACGGAATTAGTTCAAAATTAGGTTTACCAGAAGCAGTTGTAGAGCAAACAGCATATTTGTTTAGAAAAATTGTCGCAAAAAAAATTCTTGCAGGTAGATCAACCTCGGGGACGCTTTGTGCAGCGACATACATTGCATGTAGACTCACAAATACGCCTAGAACAATTCAAGATATTGCAAAGGCAGGAAACTTGAAGAAAAAGAGTTTGCAAAGAACATATCGATATCTAGTTAGGGAATTAGAACTAAATCCTGTAACTTTTACTCCAACTGAATTTGTAACAAGAATTGCAAAGACAATTGAGATTTCAGAAAAAACTGAGAGATTAGCTTTTAGAATTCTTGACATTTCAGCAAGAAATAACGTTTCAACAAGTAAGAATCCAGTGGCCATGGCAGCAGCAGCTATTCATTTAGCCTGTGCAATAAACGGGGAGAAAGTTTCTCAATTAAGAATTTCAAGAGCTTCTGGAATTAGTGCTGTAACAATCAGAGATAGAACAAATGAAATTAAGAAAAAAGTTGGGGGTGAAATTAATGGGTAGAACTTGTAGAGGAATTTGTCAGATGCATAAGGCTGAACCAGCTCCAAATAAAATTAGATATGAAATTGGGCAAAAAAGATGCACGTTTTGTGGTATTTTCATGTCAATAATTGATTCAAGATGTATTTGTTGTAAAGCAGTTTTGAGAACAAAACCAAGAGGAAAAAAAGGTTCAAATAAAAATTTTAGATATTCTTCTAAATAAGAACAGTGATTCGGCTGCTACTAGAATATTTAGAACTTAATTATTGCAGAGTTTAGTGAT
>JABAOE010008844.1_pt1 | contig 13443 bp, 12 predicted proteins | sample 7062141 | NCBI WGS metagenome assembly JABAOE01 (sample SAMN14538627, study PRJNA623070) | marine sediment metagenome | biome: marine biome [ENVO:00000428]; feature: marine pelagic biome [ENVO:01000023]; material: deep marine sediment [ENVO:00002113] | place: India: Gulf of Khambhat ... | reverse complement strand
GCCGATCCACGGCTCGGCGCCGGACATCGCCGGCGAGGACAAAGCGAATCCCATTGGCGCGATTCTCAGCATGGCCATGATGTTGCGCTACTCGCTCGATCTCAGCGATTCGGCCGATCTCATCGAGGCGGCCGTGCACGCCTGCCTCAAGGCCGGCCTACGAACGGCAGACTTGGGTGCCGGCGTGAGTGGTCGAGTTCTTGGTACGACCGCATTTGGCGACGCCGTCCTCGCCCAGCTCGAATCCTCGACCTAAGCCCCCTTCTCGCGCAAAACACGGCTTGACCCGAAGGTCCGCTGTGTAGTAATGTGTTAACGCGTTATTACATTACTACAGTCGAGCAGCTATGAAGAACGTCAATCGAACCTCGCGCAGCGATGCCGCGCGAGCCCGAAAACGCCTGTTCAAAGCAATTCTGAGTCTGAAGAATGAGCGCGAATGCGAGGAGTTCTTTACGGATCTCTGCACACCCGCCGAGCTCGAAGCGATCGTCGATCGCTGGGTGGTCGTCGGCTACCTCAACGAAGGGCTTCCGTATCGAAAGATCCACGAGCTCACCGGCGTCTCGGTAACAACCATCGGGCGAGTTGCCCGCTTTCTTACTGCCGGAAACGGCGGGTATAGCACAGCGCTTCGACGGCTCAGCGCTCGGTAGGACAGATATATGACAAGCCAACAGCGGGAAAACCGCATCAAGATTGCAGTGCAAAAATCAGGTCGCCTCACCGAGCACTCGATGGACTTGCTCGTGCGCTGCGGCCTGACCTACTCCAGAGGCCGCGATCAGCTCATCTGCTACGGCGAGAATATGCCGGTCGACGTTTTGCTCGTGCGAGACGACGATATCCCCGGCCTCGTCCAAGAAGACATCTGCGATCTCGGTATCGTAGGGGGCAACATCACCCAGGAAGCAAGACTCGATCTCGAGGCCAAAGGGGAAGACGCGCTCTTTAGCGAAGTTTATGCGCTCGACTACGGTCACTGTCGGCTGTCATTCGGCATGCCCGAGGGTTCGAGCTTTGACGGACCACAGTCACTCGATGGCAAACGCATCGCAACGAGCTACCCGGGCATCGTCAAAGACTATCTGCGACGCAACGGCGTTGCCGCCTCGGTCGTGGAGTTTTCCGGCGCCGTCGAGATCGCGCCGAGCTTGGGCAAAGCGGACCTCATCTGCGATCTCGTCTCCAGCGGCGCGACGCTGCGCGCCCATCACCTATTCGAGGCGGAGACGATACTCGAAAGCAAGGCGGTCCTCATTCAGACCCCCAAAGGGGTACCTGCGCAAAAGGCCGATTGGATTCGCCGGCTCCTGCAGCGAATCCAGGGCGTGCTCCAAGTCAGAGAGAGTAAGTACATCATGCTGCACGCGCCGCGCTCCGCACTTCAGGAAATTCGCGCGCTCCTACCGGGTAGTGAGGCACCGACGATCATGCCGCTCGAAGGGCGCGATGACAAAGTCGCGCTGCACGCCGTCTGCCGCGAAAACGTATTTTGGGAAACGCTCGAGCAGCTCAAGGAAGCCGGCGCGAGCTCGATGCTCGTGCTGCCCGTCGAGAAAATGCTGGCCTAGACGCCGATGAAGCAGTACATATGGCAAGAGCTTTCGGCTCGTGAGCAGACCGCGCTGCTGCAACGGCCCGCGCTGCGTGAAGACGCCGCGTTACAGGCACGCGTTGCCGAGATCATTGCGCGCGTCCGTAGCGAAGGCGACCGCGCGCTGTTCGATCTCACCGAGCAAATTGACGGCGTGCAGCTCACGACGCTCAAGGCGACGGCCGCAGAGTTCGACGCTGCACAAGCGCAGCTGGATACAGATCAAAAGACGGCAATCGCCGCTGCACAGGCAAATATCCAACGTTTTCACGAGGCCCAGCTGACGCCGCCGATTGCAATAGAGACCGCGCCTGGCGTCGTTTGCGAGCGTCTGACGCGTCCCATAGCCAATGTTGGGCTCTACGTGCCTGCAGGCAGCGCACCGCTGCCGTCAACGGCCTTGATGCTCGCTGTGCCAGCAATGATCGCTGGGTGCTCGACGCGTGTCCTTTGCAGCCCCCCGCAGCCCGATGGCACTGCCAACGCCGCCGTACTCTACGTTGCGCAACTCTGCGGTCTGGAGAACGTCTATAAGATCGGTGGCGCCCAGGCGATCGGCGCAATGGCCTACGGTACCGAAAGCGTGCCAAAGGTGGACAAGCTGTTCGGCCCGGGTAACACGTGGGTTACAGCGGCCAAGACTCAAGCTGCACAGGATCCGATGGGCGCTGCCAACGATATGCCGGCGGGCCCCTCCGAAGTGCTCGTGATCGCCGACGACAGCGCCGACCCGGAATTCGTCGCCGCCGACCTGCTGTCGCAAGCCGAGCACGGGCCGGATTCCCAGTCGGTGCTGATTACCACGAGCGCCGACTTCGCTGCTGCCGCACGCGAGGCGGTATCTGTCCAACAAACGCGTTTGAGCCGACGCCAGATCACTGCAGAGTCACTCGCGCATTCGTTCGCGCTCGTCGTAGAGGATCTCGAAACGGCGCTGGAAGTTTCTAATCGGTATGCGCCCGAGCACCTCATCCTGCAGATTGCCGACGCCCGATCATGGGTCGAACGCGTACAGGCGGCGGGGTCGGTATTCCTCGGCCCATGGACGCCCGAGTCCGTCGGCGACTATTGCAGTGGCACGAACCATGTCCTGCCTACCTACGGCTTCGCCCGCTCCTACTCGAGCCTGGGCGTTAACGATTTCCTGCGCTCGATGACCGTTCAGGAGCTCAGCACGACGGGAATCGAGGCCATCGGCCCGACAGCGTGCACGCTGGCAAACATGGAAGGTCTGGACGCACACGCTCAAGCCGTGAACCTGCGACTCAAAAAAGTGCGAGACCGCGCAGGATGAGCAACGTGCTGGACCTCGCGCGCCCGGAGCTGCGGCAGATTACGCCCTACGTGCCGGGCGACTACGCTGCCGACACGCTGCGCCTCAACGCGAACGAGTCACCGTGGAGAGCGCCTGGCGATGAGACCGAGCGCGGCCTCAACCGCTATCCGCCGCCGCGACCTGACGCCCTCGCCGAGCAACTTGGCGTCTACTACGGTGTGTCCGAGTCTGAGATCCTCGTAACGCGCGGCAGCAGCGAAGCCATCGATGTGTTGATTCGCGCGTTTTGCACGGCCGGACGCGACAGCGTCGTAATCTGCCCGCCGACGTTTGACATGTATCGCCTCTACGCCGAGATCCAGGGTGCGAACGTGATGCGCGTTCCACTCAAGCGCACCGACGATATAGACACGGATTTCGCCATCGACGTGGCCGGCATCTTGGGCTGCATTGATCAAGGCGCCAAGCTCATATTCATTTGCTCGCCTAACAACCCAACCGGCGGCTCGGTAGCAATGGCCGACATACAACGCATCTGCGAAGCATCGGCCGGTCGCAGCGTTGTCGTCGTCGACGAAGCCTATCGGGAGTTTTCTAGCCGCCCAAGCGCACGCCAGTTACAGGAACGGTTCGATCACGTCATTCTACTGCGCACGCTATCGAAATTCGTCTCCTTGGCCGGCGTGCGCTGCGGGGCGGTCATCGCCGGACCGAATATCATCGAGTTCCTCGGCTGTGTGCTGCCGCCCTACACCTTTTCAACACCGGCGATCGAGCTCGTGAGCCGTATGCTCGGCGAGGCATCGCTAGCGGTGTCTACAGAGCGAGTCCACATTTTGCGTCGCGAACGCGACCGTCTCGGGGCTGCCTTACAGGCACTGCCCGAAGTCGAGAAGCTTTGGCCTAGCGATGCCAATTTCGTGTTTCTCAAGCTCCGCGACAGCGAGAACTTTCTTGCACGCGTCCGCAGCGCCGGCATTCTCGTGCGCGTCTTTGCAAACGACTCTAGCCTATCCGATTGCGTTCGTATCACCGTCGGGCGACCCGAAGATAACGATCGTATTCTCGAGGCCGTCACAACCTGAGGAACGCGAACCGTGGCAGCAAAAATACTGTTTGTCGATCGGGACGGCACGCTCGTAGAAGAGCCCGCAGACGAACAGGTCGATTCGCCGGAGAAGGTACGGCTCGTACCCGGGGTGATTCCGGCGCTGCTCGAGCTTCGATCGGCCGGCTACGAGCTCGTGATCGTCAGTAACCAGGACGGTCTCGATACCGACGCGTTTCCTCGCGAGGACTTCGAGCGCACGCGCGAGTACCTGCTCGCGCTATTCGGCTCGCAAGGCATAGAGTTTGTCGACGAATTCTACTGTCCCCATTTAGAGTCGGATGCTTGCGAGTGCCGCAAACCACGTGCCGGTCTGCTCACGAAATTCCTGGCAACGACTGAGCTCGATACCGTCGCATCCGCTGTCGTTGGCGACCGCGATACGGATTTGCAGTTGGCACAGAACCTTGGACTTCGCGGTTTCAAGCTCGGCGGCGATATTTCGTGGAACGATATCGCTCATGAGCTCGCGCGCCGACCGCGCCGAGCCCAGGTCGAGCGGCGCACAAAGGAAACATCTATCCGAGCCGAGATTGATCTGGATCGATCTCAAGATCCGACGGTCTCGACAGGCATCGGCTTCTTCGATCACATGCTCGAGCAGGTCGGCAAACACGGTGGCTTCGCCCTCAATGTCGTCTGTGACGGCGATCTACAAGTCGATGAGCACCACACGGTCGAGGACGTTGCGCTCACGCTCGGCGAAGCGTTGCGAACCGCACTCGGCGACAAACGCGGGATCGGCCGCTACGGCTTCGTCCTACCGATGGACGAGGCCGAGGCCCAGGTGTCGCTCGATCTAGGAGGACGACCCTATCTCGTGTTCGAAGCAGACTTTGGCCGTGATCGGGTCGGCGAGCTGCCTACGGAGCTTGTCGAGCATTTCTTCCGCTCAGTCTCAGAAACACTTAAGGCTGCGATTCACGTGCGTGTGCGCGGTGACAACGCCCACCACATGATCGAGAGCGCGTTCAAAGGGTTCGCTCGTTGCCTGAGACAGGCCTGCGCCCGAGAAGGCAGCGATTTGCCGTCGACGAAGGGGGTCCTTTGAGCGCCTCCCCCGTTATCATCGCCAGCGGCGGCGCAAACTTGGCCTCGCTCTGCTTTGCGCTAGAGCGCCTAGGGTGCGACGCGCCAGTAACCGAGGATGCAGCGGTCATTCGCGAGGCAACCCACGTTCTGTTGCCTGGCGTCGGTGCCGCACGCGATGCAATGCAGCGACTAGAGAGCGCACGCCTTGAGGACGTCATTCCGCAATTGACGCAACCGGTTCTGGGGATCTGCCTCGGTATGCAGCTGCTGTTCTCAGCTTCGGATGAAGACGACGCCAGGTGCCTCGACATCATTCCGGGTCGCGCGCGGCGATTCGATGGTGGGCCGCAACTACCCGTGCCGCAGATGGGATGGAATGAACTGCGACTAGGCGCACCGTCGGCGCTGCTCGATGGCGTCGCCGACGGTACCTACGCTTACTTCATCCACAGCTATGCACTGCCAGTGGGTGCTTACACCCGCGCGATCACGGAGTACGGGATACCCTTCTCTTCGGTCGTGCAACAGGACAACTTTTACGGCACGCAGTTTCACCCGGAGCGCTCAGCGAAAGCTGGAGAGCGGATACTCGCGAACTTCTTGGCGCTATAACAATGCTATTGATACCCGCTATCGATATCCGCAACGGTCGGTGTGTGCGACTCTTTCAAGGCGATTTCGCTCAAGAAACGCGCTACGACGTCGATGCGGTCGAGCTCGCGACCCGTTACGCCGCGCGCGGTGCGCCTTGGCTTCACGTCGTCGATCTCGATGGCGCGAAGCGTGGAGCGCCCGTCAACCTATCACTCGTCGAACGTATCGGCACGAGCGCAAACCTCGCGGTGCAACTCGGCGGTGGTATTCGCACGGAGAACGATCTGGAGGCCGCGCTGGGCGTCGTTCAACGCGTCGTCGTTGGCAGCCTCGTCGTCAAGGAGCCTGAGACCGTCATGCGCTGGCTCGATACACATGGCGGCGAGCGCCTGACACTTGCACTCGATGTACGCCTCGACGATGAAGGGACTCCGCGAATTGCTACGCACGGCTGGACTGAGGCCTCACAGATGAGCCTGTGGGACGCGATCGAACGCTATAGTCCTGCCGGGCTCAAACACGTCTTGTGCACGGACGTTGCGCGTGACGGCGCCCTGACGGGACCCAATGTCGATCTTTACGCCTCTATAAAAGCACGCGCGCCCGAGATCGCGCTGCAGGCGTCCGGCGGTGTCCGTGACGTGACAGACCTCGAGCGGTTAGCCGAGGTTGGCGTCGATGCCGCGATCTCGGGCAAGGCGCTGCTCGAAGGGCGGCTGACTGCGAAGGAGATGGAGCCATTCTTGCAAAGCGCATAATCCCGTGTCTCGACGTGCGCGACGGTGTCGTCGTCAAGGGCGTCCAGTTCCGCAATCACCGCGTCATGGGTAACATCCTCGAGCTCGCGGCACGCTACCGTAACGAGGGTGCAGACGAGCTCGTGTTCTACGACATCACAGCAAGCCCCGACGAGCGAACGGTGGACCGAAGCTGGGTGAACCGCGTCGCGGCCGTACTCGATATTCCGTTCTGCGTCGCTGGTGGCATACGGACGCTGGAGGACGCAGAAACCGTATTGAACCTCGGTGCGGACAAGATCTCGATTAACACGCCTGCGCTCGAGCAACCCGAGCTCATCGAATCGCTCGCGACGCGCTTTGGCTCACAATGTGTCGTGGTCGGTATCGACAGCTCGGCAGAGGGCAGCGACTATGTCGTCTACCAGTACACGGGCGACCCGAATCGGAGTCAGTCGAGCCAGCGGCGTACCGTCGACTGGGTCGCTGAGGTACAGGACCGTGGCGCCGGAGAAATCGTACTGAACTGCATGAACCAGGACGGTGTGCGCAAGGGCTACGACATCGAGCAACTTTCGCAAGTCAGGGCGCTGACCAACGTCCCGCTCATTGCCTCGGGAGGCGCGGGCGAGATGGAACACTTCTACGACGTCTTTGAGCGCGCGCACGTAGACGGCGCGCTGGCGGCGACGGTATTCCACTCAGCCGCTATACCGATACCCGATCTCAAGCGTTACTTGATCGAGTGTGGCGTGGCGGTACGCCCGCCGGAAACAGAGGACTAGACCGTGAGCGAACTGACCTTCCTAACACAGCTGGAGGCCGTCATCGCCGAGCGCATGGCGACGGCAAGCGAGGAGAGCTACACGGCCCGACTCGCCGCGAGCGGTCCGCTAGGGGTCGCCCAAAAGCTCGGCGAAGAAGGCGTCGAAACGGCACTGGCGGCCGTTGCCGAGGAACCCGATCGCTTCGTCAGCGAAGCTGCGGACCTGCTATACCACCTGCTCGTGCTGCTCAAGCTTAGGGAGGTTGCTCTTACCGACGTTGTAGCAGAGCTCGAGCGACGTCATACGAAATGACAAGATCCCGTGCGTCGTGGCGATTCGCGCATAACCCAGGATTATCAGCGTGGTTGGAGATCGCGCGTCAGACCTCTCCCTCGCGGGAAGAACTACGCTCTATCGAGGTCTAACGCACACTCTCCTTACAGTCCGTGAGCCCTGCGGCTTCGCTAAATCAACACCTCGACGGCGGGCTCGCGCAAATTGTAACGCGAGCTCATGACGTAGCCGTATGCGCCGGTATTCGCGATTGCGAGCACGTCGCCTTCCTGCGTCGGCGGCAGCAAACGATCTGAGCCGAGACGATCGCCCGTCTCACAGTTCGGTCCAACGATCGTGACGATATTCGTCGGCGTCTCCTCGAGCCGCGACAGGTTGACGATCTCGTGATAGGCGCCATACAGCGCTGGCCGAATCAATGAATTCATACCTGTGGCAACGCCGACGTAGCTCATGCTGCCCTTGCCTTTCATTTGTGTGACTCGCGCAAGCAACACGCCTGCTTGTGCAACGAGAAAACGGCCTGGCTCGAGCCAGAGCTCGGCGTCGCCACTCAGACTCTTCACGTGACCGATGTGCGTATCGAGCGCTTGAAGATCGAGCGGACGTTCACCTGGCTTCTCCGGAACGCCGAGCCCGCCGCCGAGATCCATATAGCGGACGTCGTTGAAACGTGACTTGAGCTCGGCGAGCTGCTCACCGGTATCGCGCCAGTTCTCCGGTGTCAAAATGCCGCTGCCGGTATGCGCGTGCAGTCCGACGATGCGAGCGCCCGCCGTTCTCGCAAGCGTCTCGAGCTCATCGAGCTCGAACAATGGAATGCCGAACTTCGAATGCACGCCGGCCGTCTTGACGTGCTCGTGATGTCCTCGTCCGCGTCCCGGGTCGAGCCTGATAAAAATTTCTTGATCGCGAAAGAGTTCCGGCCAATGGCGTAGTGGATGCAAATTATCCAGTGTGACCCAGACACCCTGCTCGAGCGCCCAGGCGTATTCACTGCGCGGGGCAAAGTTGGGCGTGAACAAAATTCTACGGGGCTCGAATTCGGGAAAAAGCTCCTGCAGCCGCTTGATCTCACCGGGCGAGACACATTCGAAGTTCGCTTTCTCCTCATGAACGATTCGCAAAACGTCCAGATTGGAGTTGGCCTTCATCGCGTAAAACACAGCGTCGACTGACGACAGCGACAGCAACGCCCGCACGGCTTCCCTGACGCTGTCGCGGTTATAGACGTAAACCGCATCGTGCTGCTCTGCAACTGCAAGCAGCTCTGTCCGCTTGCTTTCCCACCAGGGCCTGACCGTCTCGACAGGCTCGACCTCTGGGCGACGAAGCTGCTCCCAAGTCGGTCCGAACACACTGTCTTCGTCGAATCGATGAATCAGCAACGCATGCAGACGCTGCGTGAGACGAAACGCGTCCTCGGTGTCGACGACGAATGTCAGATTCAGGTCGTTGGCCGCCTGTGTGACGAGATGAACCTTTTGTTCCTCGAAGAGCTCCAATGCAGGGCTGAGCGCATGAAGCGTCGCTCTGATCTTGCGCCCTACAAGCGTGACCGCCGCACAGTCCTCGATAATTCGCACACGACACAATCTGCTGAGATCCGCCACGAGCCTCTCAATCGTAGCGCTATCCGATACATTGGCTGCCAGGTCGATCGAGACGGTCACATTGCTTTCTGATGTCGAGATAAGATCGACAGACAAACCATGAGCGCGAAAACAGTCGAAGGCTTCAGCCAAGAAACCGACCTGGTGCCACATCTCCATTGATTCCATCGAGATCAGCGTAATTCGCGTGCGCCGCGAGATGGCCTTAATGCGCGGCGTGTCCTCACCGGTCGCACCCGACACGATCGTGCCTTCCCAGTCGGGACGATGCGTGCAACGCAAAAATAGCGGAATCCCGTAGCGGCGCACGGGTGAGATACTGCGCGGGTGCAACACACCACCCCCTGCAGAAGCAATTTCCTGAGCTTCTCTGTAGTGCAACGTCCTCAGCAGACGTGCTGATGGCACAGCTTGAGGATCCGAGCTGAAGAATCCTGGAACATCCGTCCAGATTTCCAGTCGCCGCGCCCCAAGCTTTGCAGCAAGATAAGCGGCCGACGTGTCGGAGCCGCCCCGACCAAGCAACACGGTATCCCCAAACTCGTTTCGGGCAATGAACCCCTGCGATACTACGACGCTGTCGCCGCTCGAAAGATCGCGCTGGAGGTGCTCATCCGTATCGAAAGCGCAGGATGCCGAGAGAAATGCGGCACGCTCTGATTGATCCGCCATGCTTTCACTTTTTAGGAGTTCGCGCGCATCGCGCCACTCCACCGCAAGCCCTTCCTGTGCCAGAAACGCCGCCCCTAGCGTCGTTGCGGCGAGCTCGCCCGTCGCCATAATGCGCGCCATCACGCGTGGGCTGATCTCACCGACCAGACGTACGCCGTCTACGAGTTGCTGCAACGTGCCGAAGTGCGAATCGCAGAGCGCGGGATCCACGCCGAGCTCCTCGGCAAGCGTCTCGTGACGCTCCCGTATCGCTGCGATCTGCGCCGCGCCGCCGCTCTCGATCGCAATTTCGGGCAATGCCTGCAGCGCGTTGGAGACGCCAGCGAGCGCCGAATGCACGACGAAAGGTCGCAGCCCTTCCTCGACCCGTGCCTTCACGAGATCTGCAATCGCATGCCAGTTCTCGGCCGTCGCGACACTCGTGCCGCCGAACTTCATGACGACGAAAAGTGACTTCGGAAACGCAGTTACGACCGACTGCGCACCGAAGCCGCGATGCACTACGCTGTCCATCAATTTAACTCCTAGCGAAAACAAAAAAACCCGCTGTGGAGGTCCGCAGCGGGTTTCTCTAGTGACCGTGTCCGAACGCGACTTAGCGCATAGGCACGAGCGACCCGCTAACGATCCGCTTGCGCATGATCGCCTTGCTGGTCGTCTTCTTCAGGCCGGTTCGGTTCATGGCGTGCACCGTAATGGCTCACAGTGGTGGCGTCAAGGGCGCGGCTCTTCAGTCGGGATGCGCGTCGGTCGGCTCATCCGTGACCGCACCCTTCGATGCCGAGCTCACGAGCCGGGCATACTTCGCGAGTAGACCGCGGTCGGCCTTTGGCGGCGGTGCACGCCACGCCCGCACTCTTGCAGCGAGCGTCCGGTCGTCGATCTCGATATCGATGGTCTTAGATGCGGCGTCAATCGTAATTCGATCACCGTCTTCAACGACGCCGATAGGTCCGCCGACCGCCGCCTCTGGCGTCACGTGCCCGACGACGAATCCATGACTCCCACCGGAGAATCGCCCGTCCGTAATCAAGGCAACTTTGTCCCCGAGGCCTCTACCGATAATCGCACCCGTGGGACTCAACATTTCGCGCATGCCAGGACCACCTTTGGGCCCCTCGTAGCGAATGACAACGACGTCGCCTGCTACGACCGTACCGTCGAGAATAGCGGTGAGCGCTTCCTCTTCAGATTGGAATACGCGCGCTGAACCCGAAAAGCGGACGCCTTCCTTGCCGGAAATCTTCGCCACGGCACCTTCAGGCGCCAAGTTACCGTAAAGAATCGCGAGGTGGCTGTCGGCTTTGATCGGGTGGTCGAGCGAGCGAATGATGTCCTGGCCTTGCGGATACGGTTGTACGTCGGCGAGATTCTCTGCCAGCGTTCTTCCTGTAGCTGACAGGCACTCGCCATGCAATAAGCCTGCATCGAGCAGCGTCTTCATGAGCGGCTGGATTCCGCCGATCCGGATCAACTCTGACATCATGTAACGGCCGCTCGGCCTCAAGTCGCCCAGTACCGGCACGCGTGCACCGATCCGCGTGAAGTCATCCAAGCTCAAATCGACACGCGCATCATGAGCGACCGCCAACAGATGTAGCACTGCATTCGTCGATCCGCCGAGCGCGATAACCATGGTGATCGCGTTCTCGAAAGCTTCCTTGCAGAGAATGTCGGACGGTCGTATACCGCGCTCGACGAGGTGCATGACCGCCTGACCAGCCCGCCGACAATCGTCCTGCTTAGCACCTGAGACGGCCTCTTGTGCTGAGCTGTTCGCCAGACTCAATCCCAGCGCTTCGATCGCAGAAGCCATCGTATTGGCCGTGTACATTCCTGCACAAGACCCTGGACCGGGTATGGCGGTCTTCTCGACTTCGTCGAGCTCAGCCTCGCTGACCGTGCCTGCCGCGACTCCACCAACGGCCTCAAAGACCGACACGATATCGCGATGTTTCGGACCCGGCTGAATCGTGCCGCCGTAGACGAATATCGAGGGCCGGTCGAGTCGCGCCATCGCCATAACGCAACCGGGCATGTTTTTGTCACAGCCGCCAATCGTGACGAGTCCATCGAAGCCCTCCGCTGCCACGACCGTCTCGATCGAATCGGCGATCACTTCCCGGGACACGAGCGAATACCGCATTCCAGCGGTCCCCATCGAGATCCCATCAGAGACTGTGATGGTATTGAATATCACGCTCTTGCCACCGGCTGCGTCAGCCCCCGCAGCCGCAACATCGGCCAGACCGTTGATGTGCATATTGCACGGCGTGACCATGCTCCACGTAGAGGCGATGCCTATCTGCGGCTTGGAGAAGTCCTCGTCGTTGAATCCAACGGCGCGTAGCATCGCCCGACTAGGCGCTTGCGCCAGGCCATCTACGACGATGCGCGAATGGCGCCGAGGGTCGATTGTCTTTTTGTCACTCAAGAGCGTTCAATCCAATTACTCGAACGGGGCCGAGATTATCGTGGTCCGACGCCAAGTCGGCAACTACGAACGCCCTGCCCACGCGCTTAGCACAAGTTTCGATCAGAAACTCGTGACAACACAGACTGTGAACCAAGCGCATTTTCGCAACTCATGAGCAATAGTATGATTGTCCGCTCAAATCGTGGCCCGAGTATCCATGGAAGCTTCGAACACCGGCATTTTTAGCTTCAGCCACGCCGGCAGCTATATCGAGACCATCTCCGCCGAAAATGCTGAGATGAGCCTGCTGGACCGCAGCAACCTGATCTATCTCGACAAGTGCCTGCACAAGCACTGGCGTCTCGGTCAGAACGTAATCTTGAACTGGTGCCCCACGAGCGACGGGGTCGCTGTGCTGGTCGTGCCCCACTATGCCGTGGCGGCAAACTCGGCGCACGCGGGCTCCGAGCCGCTCGGGGATCACGAATCGGTGAAACCCTCCGAAGACTTCTTCAAATCACTCATCACAGGGCGCCGCCGGCTGACGCCCCGTCAGATGGAGAACGTCGCACGCCTGCTCGGCATCGAACAGACGCAGTTGAAGCTCCGCCAGAAAATCGATGATTCCCCGACGACCGATCAGATCATCGAGAAGCTCGTTAAACGCTATGGCATCAGCTATGTGGACTGCCGTGCGGTCGCTTTGTTCGATATCGTCGGATTCAGTCTGCTCACACCATTCGAGCAGATGACTCAGCTCAACAGCCTGTCCTATTCCATCAATTCTGCTCACAGCAAGATGCTCTCGAAAAGCATCGACATCGATTTTGGCCGCTCTACGACCGGAGACGGCTTCTACCTCTGGAATCGCGGCCTGGGCCTCGAAGCCGATATCCTGCTCTATCACCTCATGCACCTCGTCCTTGCCGACAATGCGATCGCGAAGAGCAAAGCACAACACAGCACGGTGCCCGAGCTCAGAGCGTGTTTTCACGTTGGCAGCAGCTACGAGTTCCATCAAGCCGAGGGGCTAAATCCGACGCTTTACAACTACATCGTCGGCGACGTCACGGTCGAGCTCGCAAGAATGATCGATCGGGCGCTCCCGGGGCAGATCATGGTTGGCGAGTTCCCGGGTGAGACGTTGAACGTCGATGCGGACGGGGACGTCGCCAAGCTAAGCTCGATCGAGTTCGTCGAGCGCGCCACGCACAGCCTCGACAAGCTCAGCGGTCTTGAGCTATCAGGCGAGAAAGTCGAGTCGATCAAATGCTACCTGACGGGCACACGGTTGCGAACGGGTGACTTCAGCATTCGTCGAATCACGATCAGCGACA